>Ga0265296_1001404_pt1 | contig 27877 bp, 28 predicted proteins | sample MunlanPumphouse1_FD_189073 | JGI IMG/M metagenome (GOLD analysis project Ga0265296, IMG submission 189073) | Groundwater microbial communities from a municipal landfill in Southern Ontario, Canada - Pumphouse #1 | ecosystem: Environmental > Aquatic > Deep subsurface > Groundwater | place... | reverse complement strand
ATTATTTCCATGGCGGCGGAGGAGTCGTCGGATTTTTATATTACTTTTGCCAAAATAGCCGACAAACTTCAAAAAGAAACGGACTACGCGGTTGACGAAAAAATGAAAGCGATTTCACTCACAGAGGAGGGAATTGAAAGAGCGGAAAAATTGCTCGGCGTCGGCGATATTTATACAGAGAAGGGCGTCAGATACGTTCATCATCTTGAGTGCGCCGTGCGGGCGAAGGCGCTTTTTCATAAAGACAAGGACTACGTGGTAAAAGGCGGAGAAGTTATTATCGTTGACGAATTTACCGGACGATTGATGCCAGGCAGGCGTTGGTCGGAGGGTTTGCATCAGGCGATTGAAGCGAAAGAAGGAGCGAACATCCAGAAAGAATCGCGCACCATGGCAAGCGTCACTTTTCAAAATTATTTCAAAATGTACAAAAAATTATCCGGCATGACGGGAACGGCCCTTACTTCGGCTGAAGAATTTCACAAGGTCTACAATCTTGAAACGATGCCGATTCCCACCAACAAGCCGCTTGGCAGAAAGGACTCGCCTGATTTGATTTTTCAAACTGAGACGGGAAAATTTCAGGCGGCGGCGAGAAAAATAAAAGAGCTGAACGAACAAGGCAGGCCGGTTTTAGTCGGCACGGTTTCTATTGAGAAAAACGAAAAGTTGTCCGCTTATCTGAAAAAAGAGGGCGTGCCGCATCGTTTGCTTAATGCAAAAAATCACGAGGAGGAAGGAGAAATAATCGCGCAAGCGGGAAGGAAAGGCGGGGTGACGATTGCCACGAACATGGCGGGCAGAGGCGTTGATATTGTTCTTGGCGGTAATCCGCCAAGCCCCGAGCAAAGTCGAGGGGTTAGAGATTTAGGCGGACTTTTTGTTCTCGGAACAGAACGCCACGAGGCGCGAAGAATAGACAATCAGTTGCGCGGTCGCGCGGGCAGGCAGGGCGACCCGGGCGAGACGCAATTTTTCGTTTCCCTTGAAGACGACCTGATGAGAATTTTCGGTTCGGACCGCATCAAAACAATGATGGGCAGGTTCGGCATTCCTGAAGACCAGCCGATTGAGAACTCTCTTGTCTCAAAAGCCATTGAGTCGGCGCAGGAAAAAATTGAGGGCTTCAATTTTGACGCGCGAAAACATCTTCTTGAATATGACGACGTGATGAACCATCAGAGAAAAATAATTTACGAAAGACGGAAGAAAATTTTATTCGACAAAGATAGTTTTATAAAAGAGGAATTGGAAAAAATTATCCCAGAAAAAATAGAATCAATCCCGCCGGAAATGGGACGCTCTTTAATGCTTCAGGCCATAGACCGGGTTTGGGTGGATCATTTGGAAATGATGGATTACATGCGTTCTTCCGTGCGCCTGCGCGCTTACGGTCAGCGCGACCCGCTGGTGGAATATAAAAACGAAGGGTTGAGAATGTTCCGGCAACTGGAAAGCGCCATAAATAATTTAATCGCGGAAATGGCAGAGAAAATAGGCAGTCAGCCATCAGTAGTCAGTAGTCAGAATGTTAGACACTCGGTGTCTAACAAAAATGTTGTTGGCAGGAATGACTCTTGTCCCTGTGGGTCGGGGAAGAAGTATAAAAAATGCTGCGGGAAGTAAATTCTTGACATCTCGGTATTGTTTTGCTATCATTCTAAACAGAAGAAGTTTAAAAATTTAAAAAATACAGAAAAGGAGGTGATACTATGAAGAAACTAAAAGGAAGACTTTGGTATTTATGGTGGGGCAATAAGCCATGGAAGTTGATGACAGATGGTGGAGAGACAGATCTTTGGCCGCTTATGGAAAATATTTTTATATCACTTTCCGGTAAGCGCGTTAGTCACAAAAGAGAACTTGAGAGCTATATTCTTTTCCTTGATCCAGATTCGGGTAGTCAGCTGGAGTATGAACCAAACAAATCCCTTGTATTAAAGGCAATCGAAGGGTTTGGATGGACTAATATCTCTGCCTATCTGGACGAAGTACTTATTTGGCTTGACGGAAGAATGGTCGAGATAGAGATTGGTGATGATGGTTTAAAGATATGCGCTGACAAAACAGAAGAGGTTTTTGGCCTTTATTTTACAGACGGCAATTCATGTAAGATACCACAAAATGCAGAGAATACTATCTGCAAAATAGGCCAGGGAAAAGAGACATGTATTTTTGTTTCTTTAAGCCAAGATGGTTTTTATTGCGAAAAATTCAGCAGCATGACAGCAAGAGTACTTCTTGACCGTCTCGCCAAAGGAACACTAAATGCTGGCAGAATCGGTAACTGTGCTCTTTTAGGGAGAAAAGAAGAGCTTGTAACAACATAAAAAAATAAGTTAAATTTTAAAGGGCGGTTCGCAAGATATGCCCTTTTTTGTTATTATTTATGACAATGAAGAACAAGTACGAACCCACAATCGGGTTGGAAATTCACGTTGAGCTGAAAACAAAAACAAAGATGTTTTGCAATTCCGCCAATGACCCGGATGAGAAGCATCCCAATGTTAACGTTTGCCCTGTCTGCATGGGCCATCCGGGAACTCTGCCCACAATAAACAAGGAGGCAGTGCGGATGGTTTTGCTTGTGGGCAAGGCGTTGAACGGGAAGCTGGCGGATTATTCCCAATTTGACCGCAAAAATTATTTTTATCCCGACCTACCGAAGGGCTACCAAATTTCCCAATATAAATATCCGCTGGTGGAAGGCGGAGAATTGAACGGCGTAAAAATTACCCGCATTCACTTGGAAGAAGACACCGGCCGGCTTATTCATCTTGAACATGGAAGTTCTGTTGATTTTAATCGCGCCGGCGTGCCGTTGATGGAGCTGGTGACGGAACCGGTAATAAAAAACGGCGAAGAGGCAAGAAAGTTTGCGGAAGAGTTGCAATTGATTTTGCGTTACCTTGGCGTCTCCGACGCCGACATGGAAAAAGGGCAGATGCGCGTGGAAGTAAATATAAGTTTGGGCCTAAGCCAATTCGAAGAATTGGCCGGCCGAACAGATTTGCGAGGCAAATCTGTTCTAGGCACGAAAGTGGAAATTAAAAATCTCAATTCTTTTCGCGCCGCGGAGCGGGCGATAAATTACGAAATTGAAAGGCAGAGCGAACTGCTTGATAAAGGAGAAAAAATAAAACAGGAAACGCGCGGTTGGTCCGCCTTAGGCGGAGAAAACAAAGGAGAAACATTTTCTCAGCGCGAGAAAGAGGAGTCGCACGATTATAGATATTTTCCGGAACCGGATTTGCCGCCATTACAGCTTTCAGCTTTTGGCTTTCAGCTTTCAGTGCCGGAATTGCCGGAACAGAAACGCGAACGGTTCAAAAAAGAATACGGGCTAAAAGACGAAATAGCCGAAATTTTTATTCGTGATAAAAAATTCTCTGACTACTTTGAGGAGACAGCGAGCGAGTTAAAAAATAAAGAATTAATTCAGTTGGCTGTTAATTATTTAACCTCTGACTTGCAAAATTTAATGAAAGAAAAAATGCTCACTTTTGGCGAGTTACTGGTTTCGCCGGAAAATTTTGCCGAACTTATCGCGATAATAAATGAAGGAAAAATAAATTCCCGCGTTGCCAAGGATGTTTTGAAAATAATGATAAGCAGAGGCGGGGAGCCGTCGGCGATAGTGAAAGAGCTTGGACTGGAACAAATGAATGACGAATCGGCGCTGATGGGCGTTATAGAAAAAATAATTGCAGATAATCCGTCTGTTGTGAGTGATTACAAAAAGGGCAAAGAGGTGGCCATGCAGTTTTTGGTCGGGCAGGGGATGAGGGAAACGAAGGGTAGCGCCAATCCGGAAATCCTCAAAAAGCTCTTGCAGGAAAAAATTTTCGGAGTATAATGAAATTATATGAATTCTATTAGAAATGCGGTAATTCTTATAGCGGCGGTGTTTTTGACGGTCGGAGGGGCTGCTTCTGCCTCCTCCTCTGTTTCTTTTTCAGCTAATTTTTTTAATGTTTTTTCTGAAACAACGAAAAATGCGGCGCAAGAAGTTATAGAGGGCGCCGTAATGTTTCCGCAGAACATCAAAGAAATAATCGCAGGGTTCATTCAAACCCAAACACCAAATGTTAGAAATACTCAAACGCCGGCTCAAACGCAAAAAACTCCTAACCCCGCTGAAAATCATACCCTTGTTGTTCAATCATCAACTGGAGGAACAAAAACTATCGTGGAAAGAACAATAGAAAAAATAATTTCCGGCGTCACGCCGGAACAACTGGAGGAAAAACTCCAAACGCTCAATAATAAAATATTATCAAGTGTTCAAAATCTAAAAAATCAACTTGATTCAAGAACATACTCGCCAGCGAACGCCACGGTCGCCTCAACCTATCAGGCGTTGGCGCTCACAAACAAGATAGACAATCTTTACGGCGTCACAATAAACAACGCGACTATCACCGGTGCATTGAGCGGTCTTACTGATGCCATGATTCCAGATAACATCACCGCCTCCAATTATCTTCCTCTCGCAGGCGGGACTCTCACTGGCGCTATCACAGGCACCAATCTTGTTCTCTCCGGCAATCTTACTGTTTCAGGCGCTCAAACACTTTCCGGCGCTATCACCATTCCTTATCTCGCCGCCACTTCTACCACCGCCACTTCCACTTTCAGTGGAGGATTTACCGCGGGCACCAATGCTGGCTTAACCGTGAATATGGCCGCACCTGCAAATAGTTTGTATATTAATTCAGCCGGCAATGTCGGCATCGGGACGACGAGTCCAGTTCAGAAACTTGACATTGAAAAAGGGCATATCAGATTAGGGCAAGTGGCCGCTCCTTCTGCGCCGACTGTCGCTGTTGGGGGTGCTGGGGTTCTTACGGGCAATTACTATTATCGCATTTCTTTTGTTACGGTTCTGGGAGAAACAGAGACAATATTAGAATCAGTTGTTGTTGCTCCGGTAAATCAACAGGTAAATCTTACCAATATTCCTGTATCAGCAGATAGTGCTGTAATAGCCAGAAAGATTTATCGTAATGCTGCGAGTGGGATTGAAACACTATTAAAATTAAGGCTTGTAACTACTATCAATAATAATACCACTACCACTTACACTGATAATATCGCCGATGCTTTATTAGGTGTTTATGAACCAAAAGTAAATACAACAGGTGGAATGATTTATAATAGTGAAACAATAGTAGGTGTAGCAGATAGAACTTCAACAGTTTGGGGTTATAATGCTTTTCCTAATAGAACTGGTTGGTATAACACAGCTATCGGTAGGAATGCATTATATGCTAATACCTACGGCTATTTTCTGACAGCGGTTGGATATGATGCTCTGCAGGCAAATACATCCGGATATTACAATGTTGGGTTAGGGAATAATGCTTTTTATTTTAATACAACTGGTTATCAAGGTACGGCAGTTGGAGGTGAAGCCCTATACAATAATACTACCGGATATTCTAACACTGGAATTGGGTTTAATGCTTTAAACCAGAATCTGACTGGCAATGAAAATACGGCGGTCGGTGATTCAGCACTTTATTATTTATTATCTGGTAATTTTAATACAGCAATAGGTGAATATGCGGCTTTTCGTAACTCTACTGCATCTGGCAACACGGCAATTGGAGCGTATGCACTTAAATATAATCGGACTGGAGGTTATAATACTGTTATTGGCAATGAAGCTGGTAATGGAGTAAGTAATAATTCGTTTTCCGATAATTCCTTATTCGGTTATCAATCCGGTTATGGACTTACCACTGGTTCATACAATATCTTAGTAGGTGTTAAAGCCGGAGATAATCTCACCTCTGGCTCTAAAAATATTGTTCTTGGTTATGATATAGATGCGCCATCGCCTACCAGCGCCAACACCCTAAACATCGGCAACTTGATTTTTGCCACTGGCGTGGATGGGACGGGAACAACTTTGAGCACAGGCAACGTCGGCATCGGGACGACGACGCCGGGATATAAATTAACTGTGAAAGGCACTGCCGCTTTTCCGGCTATCGTCAACGATGGCACCGGATATTCGCTTTGCTTGAATGTTGCGACGGGCCAAATGGCGACTTCTTCCACTGGTTGCGGCACATCCGCCCTAAGATTCAAGGAAAACATAGAAGCTCTTTCGTACGGCCTTAAAGATGTCTTGAATCTCAGACCGGTTTTCTTTAATTGGAAGGAAAGTTATCTCTCGGACAGAAGTAGGCAGCTTGGTTTTATCGCCGACGAGGTGGCCGATGTCATTCCAGAAGTTGTGGGAAGAACTGCGGATGGCGTAATCCAAAATCTTGATTATGCCAAACTCACGGCGGTTTTGGTAAAAGCGGTGCAGGAATTGAATGAAAAGATAGTAGACAGTAGTCAGTATGTTAGTAATCAGACCGCAAGCGGCTTTGAAGGCTTGCTTGCTTGGCTGGAAGACAAAGTGGTGAGAGCGAAGGAATTTGTGGCTGATAAGATTACGGCGAAGAAAGTAGTGACGGAATTTTTTGAAATGAAAGACGGCGTTACGGGAGAGACGTGGTGCGTGAGAATAATGAACGGCGAGTGGGACAAATTTAAGGGAACATGCGGCGAAGTTTCTAGTACTAATACGCCAGTTGAACCTCCGATGTCCAACATTGAGGCCGCTTCAACTCCAGTCATTTCCGAACTTTCTCCTATAGCAATTCCCATTTCAACTCCGGAAACAAATACCGCAACAACAACACCACAATAATTTGTTGGTTATTAGACTTCCGATGTCCAACAATTTAGATTAGGTGAGTTTCATCAAGTAATAATTTTGTCCCACTTGTTTCTATGAAATCTTGATATTCTTTTTTATTAGAAAATTGATCCAATATAATTTCTCTTTTAATAAGTTCACCCCATCTATTTTCTTTTATGTAATCTTGATAACTTGACCAAAAATATTCTCCTTCTTTGTTTTTCCATTTAGGTATTTCTCTTGGATTTCTGTAGATATAAGCTGAAAGATGAAGTAATTGTTCATTATTTTTTATATGAACTGAACGAAATGAGCCTTGAAAAAGATGGCCTGATTTTTCGTGTTTTGTGTTCAGATATTTTGTGTAAGCAATTTGGATGCGTTGCAGATATTTGGAGATTCCACCTTCCTTGATTTCACGAACTGTAATGTGAAAATGATTTGGCATTAAACAAAAATTGATTAATTCAACGTAACGATTTTTTATAATACCTAGAATATCCTTGTCCGATATGTTGAATCTCCGATGTCTAACAAAATAAGAGATGGGGCGGCTCATATTATTGAAAAGAACAGGTGATTGCAAATAGAGAATAAGAAAAAGAAATCTTATCCAATCTCTTTCTTCAAGAAAAAGATTTTGTTTGTTATTTTCCCTGTTATAAATATGATAATATTCGCCAATTGAAATATTTTCCCTTCGCGGCATATTCTTATTGTAGTATGTTGGACTTCCGATGTCCAACAATGCAACAATGCGATATCAACAATGGATAGTTTTAGTTTTTGGGAAATTGATTTATAATAATAATCAATGAAAATTGCAATAAATGGGTTTGGAAGGATAGGTCGGTTGTTTTTTCGCCAAGCGTTTAATGCGTCTGGGATTGAGATTGTCGCCATAAATGATTTAGGAGAAAAGGATAATTTAATCTATTTATTAAAATATGACTCTGTTTACGGAAAATATGACCCTTCGACAGGCTCAGGGTTGGAAAAATTTAATGATATTAAATTTTTCCAAGAAAAAGATCCGGCAAAATTGCCATGGAAGGACTTAGGAGTGGATATTGTTCTTGAATCAACCGGCTGTTTTGAAACGTTTGAAAAAGCGAAAGCGCATTTGGATGCCGGGGCTAAGCGGGTATTACTCTCGGCTCCAGCCAAAGACGAAGAGGGAAAATTTGGCAGAACAATTTTAATGGGAATAAACGACGGCGAGGCGAAGGACTTCAAAGTGACCTCCAACGCTTCCTGCACCACCAACGCCTCATCGCCTGTGATCGCCGTGCTGGCGGAAAATCCGGGAATTGAAAAAGCGGTGCTGAATACCATTCACGCCATGACCAACACGCAAACCGTCGTGGACACTCCCGTGAAAGGCAGCGACATGAGGCGCGGAAGGGCGGCGAGCCAAAATTTAATTCCGTCAACGACCGGCGCGGCCATCGCCGTGACGAAGGTCTTCAAAGAGCTGGAAGGAAAATTTGACGGCATTGCCGTCAGGTGTCCGATTATCACCGGTTCGCTCGCGGACATCACATTCATTTCCAAAAGAAAAACTTCAGCCGAAGAAATAAATAAAATTTTGAAAGAAGCGGCGGAGTTGCCGCGCTGGAAAGGAATTCTAAAAGCGAGCGAGGAGGATATCGTTTCTTCTGACATAGTCAAAGAGCCATATGGCGCGATTGTTGACTTGAAATTTACCAAAGTCGTTGACGGCAACCTCGTTAAAGTTCTTTCCTGGTATGACAACGAATGGGGCTACGCGGCGATGCTTTTGAAACATATTGAGGCGGTAAAGAATTATTTATGAAAACAAACAAACAAACAGGTTTTGTTCCAGTACTTATATTCTTAATAATTGTTGTGGTTTTGGTTCTCGGCGGAGGGGCATTGTATTACAAAGAGAAAAAAAAGACGGAGCGAATTAAAAACCAGAATGTGGAGTTAGTAAGCTCAAATTTGAATCAACAAGAAAATTTCACGTATACATATCAAGGTCACGAGTATCCTGATAAATACTTCGAGTTTATATATCCATCAAGGTATAAAAAAATTAATGAATTCTATTCCCCCAATCTTGTTTCTGATCGTATAATTAATAATAATTTTCTGGCTCTTTTTGATGAAGGTAATTATAAATTTTGGGTTAGAGTTCCAGTAGATATAGAAAATTTTAGATGGCAATATTATGATATCAGTGCAAATTCGCGCATTAACGACTTTAATTCAAATAATTATTTTTTTATTGATTTTAATTTTTATGATAATGGTAAAATAGAATGGGTTGTTCGTGATGCTGGGAATAATAATTTAATTGTTCAACCGATTGCAAAAACAGAATCAGGTCAACAAATTTATTTCTCTGGAAGGAATTCCTTCGTGTTCAACGACCCCGATATATTAGGGGAATATTTAGTCGTAGATACCTCATCCATGCAAATTGTTTTATTTGGTTTTTATCTAGGCGATAAAGATAAAGACTTAGGGGTTTTTTATAAGGAGATAAGCAATAAAAAGATATTTAACAATGAAAAATATTTGGAATTAAGAAAAAATTATAAAATTGTCTCAGATTTAGAAAAAATAGTGAAAACAACAAAATTTTTAGAAAGTAAATCACGTATAGAAGAAAAAGGTAAAGTATATGGCCCGTAAATTTATAAATTTATGAAAATCTATGTTGCGTCCGATCATGCCGGGCTTGAAATCTGATTCCCTTGTTTTACCTTAGTATTTTTGGTATTCTATGGGGATGGATGGATACTTATCTTTTAGTCAAAATAGGCGGAACGAGGTAAAAGATAAAATTAAACAAACTCTTTTAAAAGAAAAGAAGGTTGTTTTTTCTTTTGTTTTCGGTTCATTTCTTGACTCCCCGTCTTTTAGGGATATTGATATCGCCGTTTATGTGGACAAGCTGGATAAAAGCGATATTTTTGATTACGAAAACAATTTTAGCCAGAAAATCGCAAAAGAATGTGAGTTGCCATTTGATATTTTTGAAGTAAAAATTTTAAATTTTGCGCCAAGTAATTTTTTGAATAATATTTTTAGCCGCGGACAAATGCTTTTTTGCAGAGATAGCGAATTACTTTCAAGTTTGATAGAAAACACCTCTTTAGACGCGCTTGCTAATGAGTATGTCGCTTATCAGTCCTTAAAAGAATTAGTGCCTGCGTAATTTTATGGAAATAGACAAGGAAAAAATAAAACAAAGATTTTCTGAAATAGACGAGTCATTGGAAGAAATAAAGCGCTTAGTTTCTGTTGACGAAAAAGAATTTTGGTCCAAGAAAGAAAATATTGCCGCAGTAAAATATTATCTTCTGCAGGCTATTGAAGCGGTGGGCGGAATTTGCGTTCATATTGCAGCAAAGAAGTTTAACAAGGGCGTCTCTGCTTTTGGAGAATGTTTTGAGATTCTTGAAAAAGAAGAATTTTTACCGAAAATTTTTTCCTCTAAATTAAAAAAGATGGTAAAATTCCGAAATAAATTAATTCACCGCTATTGGGAGATTGAAGACGAAAATATTTTAGAATATTCAAAAAAAGAACTAGATGATTTTAATGAATTTATAAAAAGGATTAACAAATTGCTTTAATTTATGAAAATTTTTTTAGGTTGCGATCACGCCGGGTTTGAGATGAAAGAAAAATTGAAGGCGTATTTGGCCGAACTCGGCTATCAAGCCGAAGACATGGGTGCGTCTTCTTATGACGAGCAGGATGATTATCCTGATTTTGTTTTACCTATCGCGCAAGCGGTAGCGCGCGATCCCGAGCAGAGTCGGGGGATTATTCTAGGCGGTTCCGGCCAGGGCGAGGCGATGGTCGCCAATCGCGTGAAGGGCGCGCGAGCGGCGGTTTTATATTTTTACAACGAAAACATCATCCGGCTTTCCCGCGAACACAATAACGCGAATATTTTATCTTTGGGCGCGAGATTTTTAAACGACGAAGAAGCGAAACGCGCGGTAAAACTTTGGCTGGAGGCGCCGTTTCCGGAAGATGAACGCCACAAAAGGCGGATTTTGAAAATTGATAAATAAAATGGTTGAAATTATTCCGGCGATAAATGCCGATAGTTTTGAAGAAATAAAAAAACGAATCAAACTTGTTGAACCGTACGCGAAATGGGTGCAGATTGACGTTGCCAATGGCACTTTTACTAAAAACACCCTCTGGCATAATCCGGAAGATTTATTATCATTAGAAACTCCTATAAATATTGAAGTGCATCTGATGATGAACGACATAGACAAAAAATTTGAAAACTGGCTCTCGGCGAGCGTCAAAAGAATTATTTTTCACATAAGCACGTCGCAAGACCCGGAATTTCTCATTAAAAAAATAAAGGAGGCGGGCAAACAGGCGGGAATTGCCATCGCGCCCTATGAATCCTTGGCGAGAGCGGCGGCCTTAAAAGACAAAGTGAGTTTTTTCCAAATTCTCGGAGTCCAGCCGGGTCTGCCGGGCCAAAAAACGGACGAATACGCGTTTGATAAAATAAGAGCGATGCGAAAATTTTGCAAAGAGTGTATAATAGAAGTTGATGGCGGAATGAATAAGGAGACGGGGAAGAAGGCGGTTATGGCAGGGGCCAATGTAATAGTGGCGGCAAACGCTGTTTTTAAGAATAATGAGATTAAAAAAAATATTGAAGAATTAAATGGCGCACTTAACCGATGAACAATTAAAAAACCTTGAGGGTGTCGCGTGCCAGATCAGGCAAGATATAGTTGAAATGCTTTTGGAGGCGAAGTCGGGGCATTCCGCCGGACCTTTGGGAATGACCGATGTTTTTACTATTTTGTATTTCACGGATGCCATAAAACAAGACCCGAAAAATCCCAATATGGAAGAACGAGATAGAATTATTTTATCCAACGGCCACATCTGTCCAGTGCAATACGCGGCGATGGCGCGCGCCGGATATTTTCCGGTTGACGAATTAAAAACTTTGCGCAAATTCGGTTCGCGCTTGCAAGGCCATCCGCACAGGGAAAAATTGCCCGGCATAGAAACTTCGTCGGGTCCGCTCGGTTCCGGTTTGTCGCAGGCGGCGGGAATGGCGTATGGATTTAAGTCAGACGGAAAGAAAAATCAAGTCGTTTGCCTGATGGGCGACGGTGAGCTTGATTGCGGGCAGATTTGGGAAGCGGCGATGTGGGCGGGAAAAAATAAACTAGACAACCTCACGGCAATTATAGACAGAAATAATATTCAAATAGACGGCTTCACGGAGGACGTGATGCCGCTTGAACCGCTGAAACAAAAATTTGAAGCATTCGGCTGGCATGTTTTGGAAATTGACGGTAATAATTTAAGGGATGTTCATGACGCGATTTTTGAAGCACGGGCGATTTTTGAAAAACCGGTTTGCATTATCGCGCACACCATTCCCGGCAAGGGAGTGGATTTTATGGAATTTGATTTCACTTGGCACGGCAAACCGCCAAACGCGGAAGAAGGCAAAAAAGCGCTGGAAGAATTGCGGACATTGGGAGGCAAGATTAAAAGTGAAAGCCAGTAAAAAATGTTAAAACTAGAGGCAAAACTTAATCCGAAATTATTTCAAGCCGACATCGAGCAGGAGCCCATTAGGTTTGGCTTTGGCAGGGGATTGGTGGCGGCGGGGAAGGAAAACCCGAACGTCGTCGCTCTTTGCGCCGACTTGACCGCTTCCGTCAAAATGGACGATTTCAAAAAAGAATTTCCAAACAGATTTGTGGAAGTCGGAATTATGGAACAGCATATGGCCTCGCTCGCGGCGGGAATGGCGGCCGTCGGAAAAATTCCTTTTATCGCTTCTTATGCCATGTTTTCTCCGGGCAGAAACTGGGAACAAGTTCGCACCAACCTTTGCTATAACGATTCAAACGTAAAAATTGCGGGTTCGCATGCTGGTGTCTCTGTTGGTCCCGACGGCGCCACACACCAAGCTATTGAAGACATCGCCATTACCCGCGTCCTCCCAAGAATGACCGTGCTCGTCCCGTGCGATTCCGTTGAGGCGGAAAAGGCGACAATCGCCACCGCAAAAATAAAAGGCCCGGCTTACATAAGATTGGCAAGAGAGAAAACTCCAATCATGACGACAAAAGAAACGCCGTTTGAAATCGGCAAGGCGGAAATATTCAGAGAAGGAAAAGATGTCGCCATTATCGCTTGCGGCCAGCTTGTTTACACGGCGCTTAAAGCGGCGGAAGAATTAGTAAAGGATGGAATTGAAGCCACTATCATAAATAATCACACAATCAAGCCGATGGACGAAACGACTATTTTGAGATTGGCGGAACAAACAGGCGCAGTGGTGACGGCGGAGGAGCATCAGATTGCCGGTGGCATGGGTTCAGCGGTGGCGGAAATTCTGGCGAGAAACCACCCGGTGCCGATGGAATTTGTGGGAGTGCGCGACAGGTTCGGCGAGTCCGGCGAGCCGAACGAGTTGCTGGAAAAATTCGGTATGGGCGTAAAAGACATAGTTGAGGCGGTCAAAAAAATTGTGGCGCGCAAAAAGTAATATGAGTTTGTTTAAAAAAAAACAATATGATTTTGTGGCAATAGGCGATACGGTGACCGACGCCTTTATTGAACTTGAAGAAGCGGAGGTGGAACGAAACGACGGCATGACAAAAATTTGCATGCGCTTTGGCGACAAAATCCCGTACAAAGACGTTTACATAATTCCGGCAGTGGGCAATAGTGCCAACGCTTCCGTGAGCGCCTCCCGGCTCGGCATAAAAAGCGCTCTTGTTGCCAATATAGGCGATGATTATTACGGCAAAGAATGCCTAGATGTTTTTAAGGCGGAAAAAGTTGGCACTAATTTTATAAAAACACACAAAAGAAAGAAAACTAATTATCATTATGTTTTGCTTTTTAAGGCAGAGAGAACGATTTTAATAAAACATCAGGAGTACGACTACGCTTTACCTAATATCGGCTCGCCGAAATGGATTTATCTTTCGTCACTCGGTTCAAATTCCCTGCAGTTCCATTCTGTTATAGAAAAATATCTTAATGAACATTCGGAAATTAAATTTGCCTTCCAGCCGGGAACTTTTCAGATGAAGCTGGGAAAGGAAAAATTAGCTGGACTTTATAAAAGAGCTGATTTGTTTTTTTGCAACAAACAGGAGGCGCAAAGAATTTTGAGCGTTGAGGAAAAAGACATTAAAAAACTTTTAAGCGCGATTCGCGAACTGGGGCCGAAAATTGTCGTGATTACCGACGGCGCCGACGGCGCCTACGCATTTGACGGAAAAGACACATGGTTTATGCCGCCATATCCTGACCCGAAACCGCCAATAAGCCGCACCGGCGCCGGCGACGCGTTTTCTTCAACTTTCACCGTGGCTATGGCGCTTGGCAAAAGCGTGGAGGAAGCGCTCATGTGGGGGCCGATAAACTCAATGTCTGTTGTGCAAAAAATGGGCGCGCGGGCGGGACTGCTCTCAAGGCCGGAGTTGGAAAATTATTTAAAAAACGCGCCAGCCGACTACAAGCCGAGAAAAATATAAAAAGAAATAACGGCATTTAAAATGCTTCGAATAACATGCTATCGTAGGAATCACAAATCATTTATTTTTTGTTTAAAATGTAAAAAATATGAGAGGAGATACAAAACAGAAAATTCTTCTACTGCTTTCTGCTGGCGTGGCGTTGGGATTTTCTCGGTCGCCAAAAAATTATTTTAAGATTCTTAAAGGCATTCCCGTTGCGTGGAAAGAAATTAACAAAAGCAGATTATATAGCGCGGTGCGGGAATTTTATAATGAACGGCTTATTGATTACAAAGAAGATAATGATGGAAACGTAAAAATTGTTTTAACAAAAGAAGGGCAAAAGAAAGCGCTTCAATTTAAATTTGACGAGATGGAAATAAAAAAACCGGCAAAATGGGACAAAAAATGGCGGATAGTAATCTTTGACGTACCGGAAAAGAAAAAGAAGGCGAGAGAAGCGTTAAGAGGAAAACTGAAAAACCTTGGTTTTCAAGAATTACAAAAATCAGTTTTTATACATCCATTTGAATGCGAAGAAGAAATAGATTTTGTTGTTGAAATTTTTCAAATTCGTCCGTATGTCCGATTTATTCGCGCCGAATCATTCACCAATGAAGAACAATTGAAAATAAAATTTAAATTGTTCTAAATAAGACTGTTATTTTAAATAAATTCTAAATAAAAAATGCTTCGAAACTCAAGCGATCGCAGGAATTACGAAGCATTTTGTTTTTGACAATTTTTGGGAAATTTTGTGGATTTTGCGTTTTTGTTTTGTTATTATTAACATTACATGACACTTGATGAAATTTTAAAGAGAGCGAACGAGGAACATTGGGCGGTAGGGCATTTTAATATTTCCAATTTGGAACAGCTTCGCGCCATTATGGAGGCGGCGAAGGAATTGCGCGCGCCGATTATGATTGGCTTGTCTGAAGGAGAAAGAAGGGCGGTGGGATTAAAAGAGGCGGTGGCGTTGATAAAAGCGTTTCATGAAGAATATGGCCCGACTGGCGGACGGGCAGGCCTGCCGGTTTTTTTGAATCCCGACCATTCGCATTCCGCGCAATCGGCAAAAGAAGCGTTTGACGCCGGTTTTGATTCCGTGCATGTTGATTTATCAAAATTGCCTTTGGAAGAAAATATAAAAGGCACGAAAGAAGTCGTTGATTATGTGAACCGACGCCAGGCGTCGGTTTCAATTGAGGGGGAATTAGGTTATCTGCGGGGGGAGTCAAAAATTCAAAAAGAAAAAATTGTAATCAAGCCGGAGGACTTGACCAATCCGGAAGAGGCGGCGGATTTTGTTGCAAAAACTGGCATCACCAGATTTGCCGGCGCTTACGGCAACAGCCACGGCATTTCCATAGACGAGCCGGCGCTAGACATTGAACGCATAAAAGCGGTGCGCGCGGCGTTGCCGGAAAATGTTTCCATGGTTCTACACGGCGGGTCCGGCATTCCCGACGAGCAGATAAAAGAGGCGATTGCGGCGGGCATCAACAACATTCACGTCAATACGGAAATTCGGGTGGCGTTCACGGAGGCGCTGAGAAAATCGCTAACAGAAAATCCGGACGAAACCGCGCCGTATAAAATAACTCCCCAAGCCATTGAGGCGGTAAAACAAAAAGTGGAAGAAAAATTAAAATTATTTAATAGCGTAAACAAAATATAATATGAAAATTTATGTAACGCGGAAGATTCCGCAAAAGGGGATTGATAAATTATTAGCAAAGGGGCATGAAGTTGATGTGAGCCAGAAGGACGGCGCGCTCACACGCGAGGAATTATTGGCGGCGCTGAAGCAGAAGCCGTACGACGCGGTTCTTTGTTTGCTCACGGATAAAATAGATAAGGAAGTTTTTGAAGCGGTTCCCACGGCGAAAATTTTTGCCAATTACGCAGTGGGCTTTGACAATATAAATTTGAACGACGCCAAAGAAAAAGGCGTGCTCATCACCAACACCCCTGGCGTGCTCACGGAAACCGTGGCGGAACACGCTTTTGCTTTAATGCTTGCCATAGCGCGTAGAATTGCAGAAGGTGACAAATTCACAAAAGAAGGAAAGTATGTCGGATGGGGACCAATGCTTTTACTTGGGAATGATGTGTCGCATAAGACACTAGGCATAATAGGCTTAGGCAGAATCGGCTCGCGCGTGGCGTATCACGCGGTTAAAGGTTTTGATATGAAAGTTGCTTATTATGATGTGGCGCGCAATGAGCAGTTTGAAAAAGAATTAGTGGATTCGACAGGCTCACCACAGGCGCTTTATAAAAATAGCATTGAGGATGTGCTGAAAAATTCCGACTACGTTTCCATTCATGTGCCGTTGCTTCCGGAAACGAAACATCTTATCAATGCCGAAAAATTGAAGATGATGAAGCCGAGCGCGTATCTTGTTAACACTTCCCGCGGGCCGATCATTGACGAAGCGGCGCTCGTTGACGCGTTGAAAAACAAAACCATCAAAGGTGCGGCATTGGATGTTTTTGAAAACGAGCCCGCGCTTGCTCCCGGCCTTGCCGATTTGGAAAATGTCATTATTACTCCGCATATCGCCTCTGCGACAGAGGAAACGCGTTCAAAAATGTCGGAAATCGCGGCGGATAATATTATCGCTGTTCTAGACGGCCAAACCCCGCCTAATATCGTGTTGCAAAAATAGAGCGGATAGTGTAGTATCATTTTTGTATGGTATTGCAATTGAAAACCGAAAGCAGAAACGTTTTTGGAAAAAAACTTAAATCAAACAGAGCCGAAGGAAAACTCCCGGCTGTTTTATATGGAAAGGGAATTGAAACATCACCGCTTTTTGTGTCGCTGAAGGACTTCAAAAAAATATGGAAAGACGCCGGCGAATCGACGATTATAAATTTAGAGAATGAGAATGACAAAAAACCGGTAGGCGTCATTATTCATGAAGTAAGTGTTGACCCCGTAAAAGATGCACTATTGCATGTTGATTTTTATAAAGTGGAAATGAATAAGCCGATTAGGGCCGCAGTTTCGCTGGTGTTTGAAGGCGTGTCGCCGGCCATTAAGGAACTCGGTGGAGTGCTGGTGAAAGTTTTACGCGAAATTGAAATTGAGGCGCTGCCCAAAAATCTTCCCCATGAAATAAAGGTGGATATTTCAAAACTGACGGAACTTGGCAGCCAAATTGCCGTTGGCGACCTTGAAGTTGCCGATGGTGTCAAAATTCTTTTGAAAAAAGAAGAAATAGTGGCCATTGCCGAGGCGCCGAGAGAAGAAAAAGAAGAAGAAAAAGTAATGACTATCGCTGATATTGAGGTGGAGAAGAAAGGTAAGAAACCAGTTGAAGGCGAGGTTATAGAGGAAGTTGCAGAGGCAAAGGAATAATACTTAATGAAAAAGTTTTTAATAATTCCATTTCTTTTTTCTGTTTTTTATTTTTTATCTTTTACCTGCTCAACTGCCGAAGAAATAAACCCCAGCGCTGTTTTGAATCAGCGCGCTAAATTAGAGGAAGAATTAAAAGGCCTTGAAAACCAAATTGAGGCATATAGAACCACTATTCAAGACAAGCAGAGAGAATCAACCACCCTTGAGCGCGACATCGCCATCTTTGACGCCAAGATAGGAAAGGCAAAATTGGAAATAAAAGCGCGGAATATCAGCATCTCCGAATTGACCGGCGACATAAACAAAAAATCAGAAACAATCTCATCTCTTATAGAAAAAACAGAAAGAGAGAAAGCGTCATTGGCGGCCATGATTCGCAAGGCCAACGAGCTTGATTCCGTCTCTCTGGTGGAACTCATGCTTGAATACAAAAAGTTGTCGGATTTTTTTGTTGATATGGATTCCTTTGAATCAATCTATAAAGGCATTCAAGATTCTTTTTATGAAATAAAAGAAACAAAGAGCGCGACAGAAAAAGAGAAAAGCGATTTAGAAGACAAAAAAACAGAAGAAGTGCAGTTAAAATCCATTCAAGATATGGAGAAGAAACGGCTTGAAGAAGCGGAAATGGAGAAAAAAAGAATCCTGAAACTTACCAAAGGTGAGGAACAAAGGTATCAGGAAATTTTGAACGCGCGGCAGAAAGACGCCGCCAAGATAAGAAGCGCGCTATTTATGCTTCAAGGGTCAACTGCTATTCCTTTTGAAAAAGCGGTTGAATATGCGACTCTTGCGTGGAAGACAACGGGTATTAGGCCGGCGTTTTTGCTCGGCGTTATAGCCGAAGAATCAAATCTCGGGCAGAATGTGGGCAAAGGCAATTGGATCGTTGACCTCGCTAATTCCAGATGCGCCAAGCAGAGAGACGCTTTTGTGCAGATAACGGGCGAACTGGGGCTTGACCCCAATCAGATGCCCGTTTCCAAAAAAGCTTGGTATGGATATTGCGGAGGAGCGATGGGTCCGGCGCAGTTTATGCCGACCACTTGGCAATTATTTAAAAGCAGAATATCCGCTGTCACCGGCAACAATCCTCCAAATCCTTGGGATCCCAAAGACGCCTTTGTCGCGTCGGCGCTTCTTCTTTCTGATAACGGAGCCGTAAATGGCAATTATGCGGCGGAAAGAAAGGCGGCATTAAAATATCTTGCTGGTGCTAATTGGAGTAAATCGGCGTATGCTTTTTACGGAGATGATGTTATGGAGTTGGCCTCCAAATACCAGAGTATGATTGATATTCTTAATCAATAAACGCTTCAATTACTTTATCTAAATTTCCCTCCATTATTTTTTCCAGATTATGCCAGGATTTTTTTATGCGATGGTCAGTGATTCTGTCCTGCAGAAAATTATAAGTTCTTATTTTTTCCGAACGGTCTTGGGTGCCAATCTGCTGTTTTCTTTCCAGCGCCATCTTTCCCGCATCTTGCTCCTTTTTTAATTCTGAAATTTTCGCCTGGAGGATTCCCATCGCCTTATCGCGGTTTCTCTGCTGGGAGCGTTCGCTCTGACAGCCGATTATTATTCCCGTCGGCTTATGCAAAATTCTCACTGCCGTTTCCACTTTGTTCACATTCTGTCCGCCCGGTCCGCCAGCTCTGGTGAAAGTTATTTCCAAGTCCTGCGGTTTAATTTCTATTTTTTCTTCGGGATTAACAGGAAGAACCGCCACTGACGCAGTGGAAGTATGAATTCTTCCGGATTTTTCCGTGGACGGCACTCTCTGCACGCGATGCACTCCGCTTTCGTTTTTTAAATTTTTGTAAACGCCTTGCCCTTTTATTTCAAAAACAATTTCTTTGTATCCGCCGAGTTCGCTTCTCGCTTCGTCCACAACGGAAACACCCCAGCCGTTTTTGGCGGCGTATTTCGTGTACATCTCGGCGAGGTTAGCGGCAAAAAGGGAGGCCTCTTTGCCCCCCGCGCCGGCGCGGATTTCAAGAATAATTGTGTTGATGTCCATAAATTATTTTTTTGCCTTGGCTTGCCCGCTAACAGATAGGGCTCGTCTTGCTTTGAATTTTTCAACTCTTCCGGCGGTGTCAATCAGTTTTTCCTTGCCGGTAAAAAACGGATGGCAGGCGCTGCAAAGTTCCACCTCTATTTTTTCTTTGGTAGATCCGGCCGTTATTTTATTTCCACAAGCGCATTTTATGAGGGCATTCGGAAAATATTTCGGATGAATGTCTTTTTTCATACTTTCTGACTTTATCATTGTTTATAAAAATATGCAAATAAAATGGGATTGCCGTAAGACAATCCCATTAACCTTTTTTCTAACGAATGACCTGGACTACCTCCGCAAGGTCATTCTTCAACAGCCACCAGCCTATTTGGCCGGGTGCCAACGCGTCTATCGCGTTGACATTATCCATATTATTTAGAAACAAATCACGAACGGGCTGTCCACCCGCTCCTTTATACCAACCCCAAATCAAGGACCAAAAGGCCCTCGGTGAGCAACCGGTATCCCTTTTCCAAAACCCGGGGTCATCTATATCGGTGTGCGCCGTAGTTCCCATGACAGGGCTGTACTGCACTGCTGTTATGTCTTCTTCGCTTACGAAAATTCCGTAAGCATCAGCCCACTTTTTCTCCAAACCGGGCTGGCTCATCCATTCCCCGTTTTTTTTGTTCAGTTGAATAAATGCCTTGATACCTCCTATGAAGGGCTGATTATACCCTTCGGTTGTGTTTCCAAATTCTATAAATTTTTTAACCATAGAATTCAAATCAACTACAAAGGCGGGATTTTGTTGTTTGAGGCGTAAAACAACAACGGAACTATCCGTTGCTATTTTGGAGCCCGTGGCTATCTCTATGTGACCCCAGACGTAAATTTCATCTAGGAAGCCCGGGAAGCTCGGGAAACCCGGGAAAAGATCAAGAGTATTCATCTCTCCAAAAAGTGGCTTATAAATACCTGCCACTTTTCCTACTTGCTGGAAAAACACCAAGTAGCTTTGGGTCAAAAAGGCATCATCCCCAGGACAATTTTGGTCCTGGTTATTCGGACATGCCCTATAGCCAAATAACACTATATCCCCGGGTTTTGTTTGTACTTCTATCGCTTTCGCTTCTGTCGCGGAGAAAACAAAAAAAACAACAATAAGAACCAACACACACAATAAGATTTTCTTTCTCATCTTTCTCCTCCTTATTATTCAGTTGTCAAAGACAACTATCCAAATTCTATCCAAAATTGTATCAAATAAAGTATAATAAGTCAAGCTTTTCGTAATAGCCCAATACCTTCGCAACACCTGGGATAAAATTATGAATATGGAGACCGATACCAACCAAATCATCAAGTTTAGGCCTTTTTTGTAAATCTTGACATTTTTTGTGTTTTATGTATTATAATAGGTAGTTAAGGAGACCTTTTAAAAATTTACCCCGTTTTACGGGGTCCTTAAAATAAGGAGGAATAAGATGAAAGCAAAAATGTTTTTGCTCGTTATGGTAGCAATTACTTTTTTTGGTGTCCTTTTTTTTGGCGCAATTTCGTGGGCGGAAGAGGAAGAGATTTACTTTGGGAGCAAACTCTTCATCACTTCGGTTCCGACAGCGAGATGGGATGAGACAATGGACCCCGGCGGTCAGAACGCGACAGAAAGTTTTATCAGGGCCACTTATGGTCTTGATGAAAAAACGGCATTCCGGAACAGCCGGATCGCCAGAATGTTGCCTGTTCTCAATAAAGACAGGGAACAAACCTTAAGGATTAGTGACTACGACGGAATGTACGAAAAAAATCCCATTTTAGGACGGCATCCGGGAGACATGGCAATCAATGCCTATTTTATAGCAAGGACGGCTGTTTTAGTTTATACCGCCATGAACCTGCCCGACCCCTGGGGTGTAATTCTCGCGGACTCCGTATCTTGGAGTTCAGAGATTTTAACGAGGGAGAATCAGCAAGCTTTCGCCGGTCATCCCACAGGCAAAGGGATGCCCTTCGGAATAGTCCTGACTTTCAGGTTTTGACACTTGGCGGCTCGGCCGCCAAGTTATTATGTGGGCGGAGAATAAAACTCCGCCCTTTAGTTATCCACATTTTACAAAATAGCTTTTGGGAAAATTTATATGTATAATTACCGCAGTTAATTACTAAATAATTTTTTATTTTTATGGAAAATGAACCTAAAAAAACAAGTTCGCTTGTCGTATTATTAACCCTCGTAGTCGGTCTTGTTATCGGATTTGTTGCTAGTTCTCTCACGGGAAAGCAAAGTTCACAACAGACGCCGGAGCAGGCCAAAGAGGATACAATTAAAGCAATTCTTCCTTCCACTTACAATCTATCTGGAACGATTAAAGAAATTAAAGGGGATGAAATTATTCTTGATGTTCCCGGTATTATGGGAGTAAATATTCCCAGCGATTCTCAATTAAGGACTCGCGTTATTGTAATTTCCGAAGCCACAAAAATTTATAGCCAGACGCAGTTGAGCGCGGAAGAATTTAGCGCGGCAGTGGAACGATACAAGAAAGACCTTGCCAAGGGGCTGAAAGTGACTCCTCCTCCGCCTTCCACGCAGAAAGAGATAACAAAGGGAGAGTTGGCGGCGGGCGACAATATTCAAGTTAACGGCGGCACCAATCAGGATTTGAAAGTTTTATTGACAATAAACGCTCTTGAAATTATCAAGAGATAAAAAATTAAAAGTAATAATATGCAATCAATTAAACAAATAATCATAACATTAGCGGTATGTCTTGCAGTCGTGGCGGGAGTGAATTTAGTTTATGGCTGGACGGGTCCGACCGCGACACCTCCTGGCGGCAATGTTCCCGCTCCAATAAACATAGGCGGTTCCGGCCAAGTGACGGGTTATCAGGCGAAAGGGGGCTCTATCGGCGCCTATGACTTTTGGATCAGTTCGGCCAACAAATGGGCAAGCCAGATTAGCGGAGGCGTATCAAAAATTATAGCCGGCACAAACATCACCATTTCACCTGCGAGTGGAATCGGAGATGTAACCATTAATTCTACCGGCGGAAGCGGGGGAGTCGGGACTCTTCAACAGGTTACGGATGCCGGAAATACAACGACAAATTACTTGTTAACATATAAAAATTTTTATTGGCAGGCAAGCGCTGCCGCAAATACTGTTGTGGGGTTAGGAGAGCTTCAGCAGGCCAAAGCAGATTTTCCTGGGAAGGCAATTTTTGGATTAGGGTTTGACAAAGTGACTGGTTGGGGCGGAATTTTGGTGCCGGCAGGTACTTGGGTAGGATTATTTGACGATACTGGCAGTTTCTCTAGTTTCTATGCCAAGGATTACTATATAAGCGCAAGTAATAGGAGTAATAAATATGCAAGCGATTTGGTAGGACACGGGGACCCCGTTGCTTCAACGGGCGCGTGTTATTGGTCCACCACTAACGCCTGCGATCAAGGTGTCGCGGCTGGCAATTATAATTACAGAGATATTGTGGGCGCTGTTGATTTTACAAACAAAAAAGTTTATTGCTGTTCATTAAAGGTGCAATAAAATAAAAATGGATAAAAGAAATATCCTATACTTAACGGCCGGGATTTTGAGCTTTTTTGCGCTTTTTATTCTGTTCGGTCATACCCCGATATTAAAGGCAGCCGGAGCCGTACCGGTAACCGGCTACGCCTGGAGCGACACTATCGGCTGGATAGAATTCAAACCCGCCTTTGGCGGAGTTTCTTTGGATGACACAACGGGACTTTTTTCCGGCTATGCCTGGAGTGATAACATCGGCTGGATAAATTTTGCGCCGGCAAGCGGATTTCCAGAAGCGCCTAATTACGGAGCGAAAATGGATGTTTCAACAGGCAACGTGAGCGGCTGGGCAAAGGCGATTGCCGCTGATAATAATGGCTGGGACGGGTGGATAAGCATGTCCAGTGGTGGAGGATTATCATGTGTTTCTGGTTATACTTATAACTCTTCAACTGGCAAGTGTGAAAAAAATCCCGAATGTCCCACAGGAGGAAATTATAATTCTGTGAATAATAGATGCGAAGCATCGGCCTCATCATCAACACAATATAGATGTTCATGGGATAGTAAATTATATAATGATTCAGCGACCTGCGCTAATAATTGTGTCCAAACGGAATCTTGCCAGACAAAGAATCAATTTCAGTGTCTAGTGACTAGTACTGTATACCCATATAATTGTTGCTCAAGCAGTAATTGTACAACCGCTTGTACATTGCAATCAGGTGTTTATAAATGTCCTTATGGTAATTCAGGTGAGTTTGTCTGTGATTTTAAATTACGTTGCTGGCCATGTCGTCAAATTGTTTCTACGGGCCCTTCTTGTCCTATTGGATGTGGTTACTCATGTTCCGGTTCACCTTCCTCTTGCTCAAAAACATATTCATGTAGCGCGGTTTCGGGTTCTAATTGTCCCGTTGGATATGTGCTCAACGGCAGTTTATGCACAGCAACCGCCACTTGCGCTTCAAGCGGTATTTTAAATGTAACTTCGGATAAGTGCGAATTAAATCCTTCTGTTTCTGCTATTTCTTATGGTGTCAATTTAGATAAAATCAGCGGAAATTTTTCTGGTTATGCTTGGGGAAGCGATGTTGTGGGTTGGATTTCTTTTTCCGGCGTTTCAACTAATGTCGCTGCTCCCATTTGCAACAATAACGGAATATGCGATCCCGGAGAAAATTTCGCCAATTGTCCGAATGATTGCAGTTGCGGAAACGGAATTTGCGAGGCGGCAAAAGGAGAAGATACTAACAGCTGTCCTCAGGACTGCGCCGTTACCCAAGATTTTAGTTTGATTAGTACCGATGCTCTCTTTGTTTCCTTAGTGGGGGGTGCTTCAGCAACTTCAAATACAACAATAATTAAGGTGACTAATCCTCAAAATTTTTCAAGTGATGTTGAGCTTTCTGTTGAATCAGTTGAACCGTCTCTGCCGTTCGGAACAACATATAATTGGGACCCAGCTCTCAAAACAATTTCTTCCCCATATTCGAACAGTGTGAAATTTAGCGTGAATGTTCCGGTAGGAACTCCAAAAGGCATATATACGATAAAATTAAAAGGGGATGGAGGTGGAGGAAATTTATACAGATACGCCAACAGTCCCGCGTATGTTAAATTAAACATTGAAAATGTTGATCCAAATTGGGAAGAGATATAAATCATTTGATTTTATTTTTGCGTTTTGCTATATTGTGTAAATGGTAAAAATTGAAGAAATGTTCAGGGCGGGTATCCACTTCGGATATTCCCGTTCCAGCCGTCATCCCAAGATGAAGGACTTTTTATTTGGCCTCAAGAACAACGTTGAGATTTTTGATTTGGAAAAGACGGATGAAATGCTGGAAAAGGCGAAAGAATTTATGGTTGCTTTAGGCAAGGAAAAGAAAAAATTTGTATTAGTTGGCACTAAAACGGAGGCCAAAGCGATAGTGGAAAAATTTGCCAAGGAAATAAATATGCCCTACGTCATTGAGCGTTGGCTGGGAGGGACCTTCACCAATTTCAAAGGAATAAGAGACAGAATAAATCACATGAAGGACTTGGAGCAGAAAAAGATGACGAAGGAACTGGAAAAATACACAAAAAAAGAACAGCTTGAGATAGAAAGAGAAATAATCCGGCTTAGAAATTATCTCGGGGGATTGGTTGATATGGAAAATCTGCCGTCGGCCATTTTGGTTATTGATTCCAAAAAGGAAAAGAACGCGGTGAAAGAGGCGAACGATACGAAAGTGCCGGTGGTGGCTATTATAAATACCGACTGCGACCCGAATGTCGCTGATTATCCCATTCCCGCCAATGATAATTCAAGAACAAGTATTGAATTTTTATTGAACGAACTGGTTGGAGCGTACAAGGAAGGGGTGAAAGAATTCAAAGAGAAAGAAGCGGAAAAATAATTTATGATTTCAGCCGATAAAATAAAAGAACTGCGCGAGAAAACAAATGTCTCCGTCATGACCTGCAAAAAGGCGCTGGAGGAAGCGGGAGGCGACATGGAAAAAGCCATGGAGTTTTTGCGCAAGGAGGGAGCGAAAATTGCTGACAAAAAATCAGAGAGAAAACTTGGCGCTGGCGTTGTTGATTCTTATATTCACGCCGCGGGGCAAGTAGGCGTTCTAGTGGAAGCGAGAAGCGAGACGGATTTCGTTGCCAAGAACAAGGACTTCGGTTCTTTTGTCCACGACGTGGCAATGCACATCGCCGCTCTTGACCCGCAAAGTGTTGAAGAAATGCTGGGTCAGCAATATATAAAAAATCAAAGCATAACCATAGGCGATTACATTAAAGAGGCAATTCAAAAATTCGGAGAAAATATAGAAATAGCGCGCTTTGTCCGCTATTCGTTAAATTAATATCTTATGTTTTTTTCTTTTTCTTTAGCGCTTATTTCTTTTGCGGGTATGGCTGTTATGATTGGCCGGCATATTAAAGAAGCGAGAATGACCGGCATAAACAATGAGTTGCCGTTGAGCCATTTCTATGATTTATTGGAAAACAAAGTCGTTTATTTTTGGAAAAATATTTTTCTTCCGCACTTTTTTCAAAGCGCGGAGAGGATTGTTTCAAAAACAAGAAGCTTGGTCCAAGAATTGGAAAAAGCGCTTTCAAAGCTGGATGCCCATATAAGCGGGAAATATAAAAAAATGAATAACCCCAATGAGAATGGTAATGGTTCTAAATATTGGAATGATGTGATAGAGTTTAAAAACAGCTTGCCTGCCGATAAGCAGGAATTGAACGATAAAGATAATAATCCGCCAGCGTAGCCCTGTTGCCACCCTAGCTCAGCGGTAGAGCAATTGTTTTGTAAACAATAGGTCGTCAGTTCGAATCTGACGGGTGGCTTATGAAAAGAATCTATCTTGACCATGCCGCTACCACTCCCGTTGACCCTCGTGTGAAAAAAGCGATGGAGAGTTTTTGGGCCGGCAATTTTGGCAATCCCAGCTCCTTATATAAAGAGGGAAGAGACGCGAAGCGGGCAATAAATATTGCTCGCGCCGACATCGCAAAAATTATCGGCGCGAGGCCGGAGGAAATAATTTTCACTTCCGGCGGAACGGAAAGTAATAATTTGGCGATTTTTGGGGTTGTTGGTTTTGATTGTTTTAATTTTTCGCGCCTTAACCCAAAGGGCTCCGACGCTGGCTCGAAATCCAAACGATTCAATCCTCACATTATCACGACTAAAATAGAGCATCATTCTGTTTTAAATCAGATTAAATTTTTAGAAAAGAATGGTTTTGATGTCACTTGGCTTGATGTTGGGAAAGAAGGCGTTATTGATCCGAAAGACGTGGGAAAGGCACTGAAGCCGAATACAATTTTGGTTTCAATAATGTACGCGAATAATGAAATAGGCACAATTCAGCCGATAAAAGAAATAGGAAAAATTTTAAGGAAACACAAAGCCCGCCTGACGGACGGGCAGGCAGTTTTTCACACTGACGCCTGCCAGGCCGCCGGTTATCTTGATTTAAATGTTGAAAAACTCGGAGTTGACCTGATGACGGTAAACGGTTCAAAGATGTACGGGCCGAAAGGCGTCGGTTTTTTGTACGTAAAAAAGAATACAAAATTAGCGCCTATTATGTGCGGTGGGGAGCAGGAAAAAGGATTAAGGCCGGGGACGGAAAATGTGCCAGCCATAATCGGATTGGCCGAGGCGTTCAAAATAGCGCAAAAAGAAAAAAACAAAGAAGTAAGACGGCTCACCATCTTGCGCGATTATTTTATAGAACGAATCACAAAAGAAATTCAGAAAGTTTTTCTCAATGGCCACGCGCAAAATCGCCTGCCGAACAATGTAAATATTTCCATTCTAGGAACGGAGGGGGAGGCGGTGGTGTTATATCTTGATGAGTATGGAATTTCCTGCTCCACCGGTTCGGCTTGCAGTTCGGCGAGTTTGGAGCCGTCGCATGTTATAATGGCACTTAAGAAACCGCACGAATACGGACACGGCTCTCTGCGTTTTACACTTGGCAGAAAAACAACAAAAAAAGAAATTGACTGCGTGATGAAAATTTTACCAAAAGTAGTCGCAAAACTTAGAAGCATCTCGGCGATAAAAGTGTAAAATATAAAAAATGAAAGACGCAGATAATTGGTATTACAGCGACAAAGTTAAAGAGCATTTTTTGCGCCCGAAGAATTTTTTGGGGAAAGAGCCGAAAAAGGGCGAGTTTGACGCTTATGGTGAGGCGGGAAGCGTCGTCTGCGGAGACGTAATGAAGGTATGGCTCAA
>Ga0265296_1001402_pt1 | contig 27879 bp, 27 predicted proteins | sample MunlanPumphouse1_FD_189073 | JGI IMG/M metagenome (GOLD analysis project Ga0265296, IMG submission 189073) | Groundwater microbial communities from a municipal landfill in Southern Ontario, Canada - Pumphouse #1 | ecosystem: Environmental > Aquatic > Deep subsurface > Groundwater | place... | reverse complement strand
CAGCCGCTTCTATTTCTTCCGTAGCTGCTTCCCATTACCGCAAGCCCAAAAATCAACATCTTCCACAGGCTTGACTTGCGCGGAACAGGCTGCCCTTTCCAGATGAAAATTCGCGTTACCATTGCCCCGCAATAACCTATAAGCGGACAAACACCTAATAATGGCGAACTTTGCGCTAAGGCAAAAGCGAATATTAAAGTAAAAGGCAGGCCAATAAAAAACGGCCAGGGGATGTTCCAAATATAGAAAAAAATCAGTACAATAAGCGCCGGCGGCCCACCTGTTGATTTTTTGCTTGGTTTAAGATTAGGGTCATTTTTTGCCTCGGGGTTAAGAATAATATTAGCTACTTCTTTTACCCCTTCGCGCAAGCCGGAGGAATAGTCACCTGCCTTGAAATACGGCACCATATAGGCGCGCCCAATCTGGCCGCATAATCCGTCAGGCAAAACACCCTCTATGCCGTAACCTGTTTCGATCCTCCAGCGCCTTTCTTTTATGGCGAGAAGAATCAAGACCCCGTTATCCAAACCCCTTTTTCCCGGTTTCCATTTATCAAAGATCAGCCGCGCATACTCTTTCTCTTCATAAGGGGCGATGGATTGCAGAGTAACCACAAAAACTTCCGCGGAAGTTTTTGCTTTCAGTGTTTCGATGCTCGCAATAATCTCGTTCTTATCTGCCTGGCTTAAGACTCCGGCAAAATCATTGACCCAGCCGCTTGGCTCCGGGATATCCTGAGCCGCGCAGCAAAAGCATAGGCAAAAAAAACAGACGATTAAGAAGAACTTGCGCATTTATGATCAGAGAGCATCGATCTTATGGGAAATCTTCTCTAAATCCTTTACAAAAGCGGCAAAAAGTGCTTCAATAAGTCCTTTAGTGATTCTGGCTTGCCCATTCTTAAGCAAAAGCAGCCTTTCCCAGAGCCCGGTATCCAACCCGAAGCGTAAACCGCAAACTTTAATAATTTCTTCTTTTGCCCGAGGAATTGTTTCTCCGGTCAGGCGCAAGGCGCTTTTAAGAATATGCAGAATCGATTGAAATGAAACTAACAAAAGCTGGCGCATTGCCTTATGATCGCGGCAGATCTTTATATATTGCTGTTTCAAAGCAATGAGTTTCTCTTTTAACTCCGCCTCGCACTGGAATCTCAAGTTCGCCGTTTCAATTACCTTATCTTGCAAGATGTCTTTGCCGGATAAAACTAGATACCTCTCTTTTATGTCCAGAAATTCGATTGGAAAAGTATCCAGTGACCTGGCGATGAATTCCTCGTCAAAAAATAACATATGGCAAAAAGCATTTTTCTTGGCCAGCTCATGTGCTTTTTTCAGGCTTTCCAAAGAGGCGTCTTTTAAAATCAATAAAAGGTCCACGTGCGAACGCTTAGGGATGAAGCCTCCGCTTACCGCACTTCCGTAGGCAATAATAGAAACTAAATTTTCTTGATAGATTTCCTGAAGGTTCTTTGCCAAAACAGCGACTGCAAGATTAGCCTTCTCGGGTATTAATAATCGCTCCATTTTATTCTCCCTAAAATTAAGCCTGCCTTAAAACAAAAGCTGCCTCTGGCGATTAGCTTTTGTTTTACCCTGCACTATGTGCAGAACTTGGTGTTTAGGCGCAATTTTTTGAGCACATTAAGTTTTTATTTAGCGAAATCCCGCGTCAGCGGGAACCCGCGCTATTGCGCACGGGTTACATAAACAACCTACGAGTGCATCTGCCAAATCATTTTTACTGCGCCATGGCCCGGAAATCGCACGCTTATTGTCAATGATATAAGCGCAATAGCTTTGGTTTTTGTTAGTATTAGCTACTACCCAATCAAGCCCGGCATTATTCAATAGTTTCTCGCCGCTTTTTATCAGGGCATTATGGGTTAAATCCGGTTCAAATTTAAATCCGGCTACGCGCAGTCCGGGTTGCATAGTTTTTAAATCTTCAATCAGCTTAGGGGCCTGAACAAGCTTTATATTCCAGCTTTTTTTGCTGGACCTTATTTTACTGCGTAAAGCGTGCACAGGTTTATAATCTGAAACTGCCGCGGAGTGCACAACGATATCATATCTTCGGGCACGGAGCTCTTTTTTAAGGCAGCTTTTTAATTCATCAAAAAACCTGAAATTAATTACCCGCGCCCGGCGCTCAATACAACAAGTATTCACCGGCCCTAACAAAAGAGTTACTTTTGCACCTTTCTTTAGCAGCTTTTCCGCCAACAATATCCCGGTTTCCCCTGTTGCAATATTGCTGATTACCCGGACGATATCTATGGGCACCCACGTCGGCCCGGCAGTGATCAGAACACGCTTATTTTTAAGGCTCATCTAAAAAGCCGATTTCTTTTAGTATCAACTTTAGTTTCGGCTTGACAATTTTCGGCGCCTTCACCGTCTTTATTGCCCGGTCCGGGTCTTTTAGGCCGTGGCCGGTCAAAATGCAGACAATACAGCAAGGCCGTGTAATGTGTAAAGTGTAATGTGTAAGGAAATACTTACTCTTAGCGAGCTTCAGTAATCCGGCGATAGATGCGGCAGAGGCGGGCTCAACAAAGACTCCTTCTTTCTGGGCAAGTAATTTATAAGCCACAAGTATTTCTTTATCCGTAACCATATCTATAAGGCCGCCGGATTCATCGCGGGCAGCTTCTGCCTGAAGCCAGCTGGCCGGATTGCCGATGCGTATTGCCGTAGCAATAGTTTCCGGGCTTTCTATCGGGTAGCCCCTGACAATCGGAGCTGAGCCTTCTGCCTGAAAACCTAACATCCGCGGCAGGCAATTAATTTTACCCTTAGCCTTATATTCTTTATAGCCTTTCCAATAAGCGGTGATATTGCCGGCATTGCCGACGGGCATTACCTGAAAATCCGGGGCGTTGCCCAAATAATCGCAGATTTCAAAACTTGCGGTTTTCTGGCCTTCAATACGATAGGGGTTAAGCGAATTCACCAAGGTAATCGGATAGCCGCGCGCGATTTCTTTCACTAAATCCAGCGCTGAGTCAAAATTCCCCTCGACTGCCAAAACAACTGCCCCGTGAATCAAGGCCTGGCTGAGTTTTCCCAAGGCAATCGCACCCTTAGGAATTAAAACTACGCATTTAATTCCCGCGCGCGCCGCATACGCCGCCGCGGAAGCGGAAGTATTGCCGGTAGAAGCGCAAATCACTGCCTTTGCCCCTTGCTCGCGGGCCTTGGAAATCGCCATAGTCATGCCACGATCCTTAAACGAACCTGTCGGGTTCAAGCCTTCGTATTTCAAATATACCTCAAAACCCTTGCCCAACAATTTGCTTAGATATGCCGAGTAGATTAAAGGCGTATTTCCTTCCTGCAAAGTAATAATAGGAGTCTTATAAGTTACGGGTAAATATTCTTTATATTTTTCTATTATCCCTTTATAACTACGGACTACGGACTGATGGACACTATGGACTTTCTTCATACTTCCTCTATCCTTATTGCCACCGGCTTTTCCTTGATAAAATCCAGCCGCGCTATTTTCTCTAAGGCCAGGCGCAGCTCCCTTTCCTTTGCTTCGTGCAAAATCATTACAATCGGCACCACCTGAGCGCGCGACCTTTCTTTCTGGGTAACCGAAGCAATACTAATGCCCGGCTTTGCCAGGATCCCGGAGATTTTCGCCAAAACTCCCGGCCGGTCCAGCGCCATAAAACGGATATAGTAGCGGCTTTGGTAATCATCGATATTGCGTAATTTTTTTATCGATTTGTCTTGGGCGTTATGCAGGGTCGGCCGGAACATGCCGGCTTTTATGCCTTGAGTCAAATCTACGATATCCGAAACTACCGCCGAAGCCGCGGACAACTGCCCGGCTCCCGGGCCGTAAAAAAGCAGTTCTCCGGCTAAATCAGATACAACATAAATCGCGTTAAATACCCCGCTTACCGAAGCTAATAAATGCGAACTAGGAATAAAAGTCGGGTGCACCCTGACTTCTAAATCAGAATTCTCTTTTTTAGCAATCCCCAGTAATTTTATTTCAAAACCCATTTCTTTGGCGTAGGCGATATCCGAAAGGGAAATCCGGGAAATCCCTTCGATAAATATATCGCTTAAACTGACAAATTTACCGAAACATAAATAGGTAAGCAGCACTAATTTGTGCGCCGAATCTATGCCTTCAATATCCAGGACGGGGTTCTTTTCGGCAAAGCCTGAACGCTTTGCCTCTTCCAGCGCCTGTTTAAAAGTAACCCCCTTTTGGGACATGCAGGATAAAACAAAATTTGAGGTACCGTTTAAAATACCAAAAATGCTCTCAAAACGGTTAGCCACTAAACCTTCGCGCAGGGCTTTTACTATCGGAATACCCGCGCCCACAGAAGCCTCAAAATAAATACTTTTTCCCCGCTCGCTGGCTTCGGCAAAAAGGCTTTTGCCCTCTTGTGCCAAAAGCGCTTTGTTAGCGGTCACTATATGCTTGCCTCTCTTCAGTGCCTCCAGGATAAATTCTTTTGCCGGTTTTATCCCTCCGATTAACTCTACCACCACGTCGATCTGGGGGTCATTAATAATCTGGCGGGCATCTCTGGTAAGCGAGGCTTTATCGACGCTGACGTTTCTTTTAGAAATTATGTCTTTGTCGCATATTTTTTTGACTTCTATTTCTACCCCGATTTTTTCCGCAAGCAAAGATTTCCGCTCGCGCAAAATTTTTACTACCCCTGAGCCGACATTGCCGAATCCAATCAGCCCCAGATTTATCTTTCTCATCAAACTTATCCTTTCTTCATGTAATAACTAACAGTTTCATTCATAACCTTTCTATGTTTTTCATCAACCGCCAGGAACATCAAGCGGGTGTCATAAATTAAGTGCTTGGTAACCTCCTTAGATTCCAAAACCTTTGCTATAAGCATTATCGGATTAGGGTCAAAGGGAAGCCTGATTTCCAAAGCCAGGTTAGTGCCGAATTCAAACTGCATATTGGTTGTCAGAAGCATGCCGCCTAAGCTCACATTTTTTGTCTGAGTAATATCTACATGATCAGCCTGCTCAAGTACGCGGTAAGATACAATGAAGCGCGCGTTAATACGCGGGTGCTTTCGCCTTTCCGTGCCGGGGTAATCCATTGACCACCTCCTTTTTCGCTTAGTTCCTTTTTTCTATTGCCCAAGCAATATAAGTCCGGATGATCTCCCTATCCTCATCTGTAATATTACAGAACTGTACGTGAGCGACAAAAATCCCCTTGGCTAGCTCCCCGTAAGCAGAAATAAAAGGATTACATGAAGCAACCTTTCCTTCTATCTGAATTTTCTTCAGCGGATTCGAAGGAAGGGTAAAAATAAAGTTTAGCTTTTCGCCCAAAGCAAAACTTTTCATCGCCGTAACACACATGCCACCCTCGCTTAAATCCCTTACCGCGGTTGTATCCCAGCAAATTTGGTTTTTATCGCTATCAAGATAACAATACTGAACAGTCAGTTGAGCCCTTACGCGGGGCCATTGCCTTTTATTCGAGGGCATTTTGCGCCTCTTTTTAGTAAGTCGGGGAGGTGGGACTTGAACCCACGGCCTTTTGAACCCCATTCAAACGCGCTAGCCAAACTGCGCTACTCCCCGAAATTTAGTATCGGCCTCTTGTCCCGCTTCAATCGCTTGTACTCAAGAAGCGGGATCCCGCCCTGAGATTAAAACTACAAGCGGGAAACCCCATTCAAGCGCGCTAGCCAAACTGCGCCATCCCCCGTCTCATTTTCTAAGCTACTTACTACAGGAAAATACTCCTCAAACCCCTAAAATTATCACTCTTCTTTACTTGCCCGCATCATTAAGTCGCGCACTGCCTGGCGCGGGGACTTATTTTTATAAAGGACATTATAAACCTGCCCGGTAATCGGCATCTCCACGCGGAATTTTCTGCTTAACTGGTAAGCTGACTTTGCCGTCGGCACGCCCTCCGCGACCATCTGCATATGCGCCTGCACCTGCCTTAGGGATTTTCCCCTGCCAATCTGTTCTCCCACGAACCTGTTACGGCTGTAAGAACTGATACAGGTAGTAACCAAATCCCCTAAGCCGCTGATACCGCTAAAAGTAGCTGCCTTAGCACCCATAGCCACTCCGAGCCGGGAAATTTCAGCCAGTCCGCGGGCTAAAATCGCCGCCTTGGTATTGGCGCCGAATTTTAAGCCATCGGAAATGCCGCAGGCAATAGCAATCACATTTTTCAGGCTTCCGCCTAACTCCACCCCAGCAATATCAGAATTAGTATAAATTCGAAACTTATCAGTGGAAAAAATTTCCTGAAGATAATTTCTCAATTTTTTATCCGTTGCAGCAATTACAGCCGTAGAAGGCAACTGGTTTGCGACTTCGTGGGCGATGGTCGGCCCGGAAAGCACTGCCAGTTTTACCGCGCCTAGCTCCTGGCAGATTAACTCCGACATCCTTTTTAAAGAACCTACTTCTATTCCCTTGGTAACGCTTAAAAAGATCGCCCCAGATGAGATTCCTTTATGTTTTAATTCCGCCAGAACCCGGCGCAGGTATTGCGAAGGCACAGCAAGGATAATTAAGCCCTTATCAATAACCGCATCAGCCAAGTTATGGGTAAATACAATTTCCCGGGGAATTTTGACACCGGGCAAAAATTTATCGTTTACCCTTTTTTTATTCAAAACTGCCGTGTAATCCGCGAATGCGCCCCAGATCGTTACCGAAAAGCCTTTACGGCAAAGTAGAACCGCCAAGGTAGTGCCCCATCCCCCGTCACCTAAGACCGCGATTTTAAGCTTCTTCATCTGCTGTTTCTGCCGACTGCTCGGTTAAATCCATAAAATGAATTTTCGGATAGATATTGCTTAAGTTCTTTTCTTCCCGCACCAGGAATTGTAAACCCACATTATAAGTATTTGCGGCTTTGTGGCTGACCCGGGCAACCTTGCCGATAATCCCATTCTGGTAAATCAACACCCTTCTTTCGATGTCTTCGCAGATATTTAAAGTGGCGCGGTCAAAAGATACCCATAATACGTCTCCCACATTTACGTCCAATTTTATATCGCAGGAAAGCCCTGCCTGGCTGACATCCGCGGTGTAACCCTCCATCAATTTAGAAAGTGTCTTTTTTTTGCAGACCTTAAAATTTAAGGGTGCGATGTAATCCAGCCTCACAAACTGCCGGCGTTCCAGCCCACTATAAGTGTTTTGTGTCATTTTATCTCCAGGTTAAGTTTACCCGTCCTTAATTTTGCCAATTCCCATGAATACTCATAAAGGTGCAAACCCTTGCTCACTGCTACGATCTCGCCGTCTTCTACTCCGATTTCCTCGGCCATATATTGCTTGACTAACTGCAGGCCGCCTAAGTTCGACGGAAAGCCTCCCCATAAATCCCAAGAGCGGAAATATAAGATAAAATGCAGCTTGCCGTAGCGCACGCGCGTATCGATAATCCGCAGGCACGGCGGATCAGTCAATTTTATATCAGATGGCATGCCGATTTCCATGGTCGCCTGGTTAGTGCCATAGCCTTGCGCCTTATAAATCTTAATTACCTCCTCTATTTGGTTTGTGCCAATAGGCATTTCTTTTACCATTTCCTTGCCGTCGATATTCTGCTTAATTCTTATTCGCGGCTCAACTAAACGCTCGCCGTAAGTATAATCTTCGGTTTCGGTCTTTGCCCCGGTCATCAGGTAACCTAAGTACCCCTGGATATAATCCATATCCGTAGGTGATGGGATACTCATGCCTTCGGGTATAATCGGAATGATCTGATGCGAAGGCTTTCTTACCCGCACGGTGACAAAATCAAATTCCAGGCGCCTTTGCCCTTCGTAGCTGCCGCGGGTAATCGTGTAAACATGGCCGTGCTCTAAGATACTCGCCAGGCACTGAAACCAGGCATCATCTAAGTCAAAGGCGTCGATAAATACGGGGTGTAAGAATTCGCGGTCTGGCATATTTGCTTTCTGGAGCGGGAGACGGGGTTCGAACCCGCGACGACTTGCTTGGAAGGCAAGTGTTCTACCACTGAACTACTCCCGCAAATCTAGGTATTTTTCCTATGTAGCTTGTCCCGTTACAACCGTTTTATCTACAGGTAACGGGATCCCGCCCCCGCCTTAAAACTATGGGCGGGAGAAGGCAAGTGTTCTACCACTGTCCCGCCACAATCGTTTTTCCTGCAAGTGGCGGGATCCCGCCCTCGCCATAAAACTAAAGGCGGGAAACTACTCTCGCAATATAGCTTGTCCCGTTACAACCGTTTTATCTACAGGTAACGGGATCCCGCCCCCGCCTTAAAACTATGGGCGGGAGAAGGCAAGTGTTCTACCACTGAACTACTCCCGCAATCTTTCGATATAGCTTGTTGAGCACAATTACGCGCCCCAAGCGCATTTTTGAACACAAAAAGTATTTATCCAGTGAAATCCCGTGAGCGTTAGCGAACGGGAAGCGAAATCCCGCCGCATTTTGGCGGGAGAAGGCTATTGTTCTACCATTGTCCCGCCACAATCGTTTTTCCTGCAAGTGGCGGGATCCCGCCCTCGCCATAAAACTATAGGCGGGAAACTACTCTCGCAATATAGCTTGTCCCGTTACCATCGTTTTTCCAACAGGTAACGGGATCCCGCCCCCGTCTTAAAACTATGGGCGGGAGAAGGCTATTGTTCTACCATTGTCCCGCCACAATCGTTTTTCCTGCAAGTGGCGGGATCCCGCCCTCGCCATAAAACTAAAGGCGGAAAACTACTCTCGCAAATTTATTGTTTAATCTCATCTGTTATTTTCTTCTCCCACTTATTAAAGAATGCGGCTAATTGGACAAATTCAACCGGCTGAACCAAAAGCAGCATATCCACGGAATCTTGATTAAACTGGCGGATGCGCTCAAAGGCGATGCCAAGCCAATAAAGGTCAAAACCCGGATCTTTCTTGCGCGCAAGTTCCACCAATTGGTCAGTAGAAAATTCGGACTTGCTCACTAAAAAATACACATCAATAAAATCCCTCAGCGCCGCCCTGCCGAATAACGCCAATAATTTGTTTGAAGCAATATCCACAAGATTATCAATACTAACTTGAGGATATTCCAGAAACTGCTTAACCGGTTCAAAACGAAATACGGTATCTTGGGCAAGATGAATAATGGTTAGCTCCTTGCCTCTGCCTGCTTGTAATTCCACAAAAGAATTGAGCCCGCGTTGACGGCGAATGGATAACCCCAGTAATTTCAGGTGCTCTTCCAAGTTAAAACTAAAAGAAAGTATAATATCCGGTATAGCTGTAAAAAAATCAAGGTCTTCGCTGCGGCGGTGTTTTAAATAGAACTGGGAAAGGGCAGTGCCGCCGGTTAAATAAAACTGTTTACTGTCTTTAACCACGCCGAAATTTTGCAAGATAGTTTTCTGGAGGCTGTTAATTATTTCCAAAGAAATTCTCCCAAAAACCGCACACTTCCGCAGGCAGGAACCTTTTGATTTTACTGATTAACTCTTTAAGGCGCCCTGACGGGATTTCTTTAAGCAGCCGCCGAATGTCCTGCGTTTGCCCTCGGGTTATAATCTGCTGGACATAGGTTTCCAGCATCGCAGGATTAGAGAAATCCAAAGCTGCGTCAGGCCGAAGAAACCAAAATAGGCGTTGCCGTGTATCCTTATCCATAAGAGTATCCAATGCTTAATTCGCCGCCAATTTCCTGCGGGCGAACTACATCGCCCAAAAGCCGGTGGCACTATAGAAAAATGGTGGGCAGGAGAGGATTCGAACCTCTGAAGCACAGGTGCATCAGATTTACAGTCTGACCCCTTTGGCCGCTTGGGTACCTGCCCGTTTAGCTAGAATTCTTAGTAAATACTCCCTACCGCTACCAGACTTTAGATATAATTCTCTCTTCCTTGCATTGCTAAAATCATCGAACGATTCAGAATATAAAAGTGTAAATGGAATTCTCATTCGCGTAGAGGGAACCTGTCCTTTATTATGCCTGACTAGACGTTCTACCAATAGTTGGCGCGTAGAGCCAATATATAATTTTTCGTCTTTTATACTACGCAACACATATACGAATGCCATCTTCCTACCCCCTCCCGCCTTCGCTCGTTTCACTCGCTACGGCGGGTCCGCCGTAATGAGCGAAGCGAATGAAGACGGATTGGCCACTTGGGTACCTGCCCAAAACTTGTCAAAGCTGGCGGCCCGAATTGAACGGGCGGCCTCCTCATTACAAGTGAGGAGCTCTACCAACTGAGCTACGCCAGCGTCGTTCGCTATAGCTAATGCTATGCTTATAGGTATTAAAGAAGCATACATTTTTTATCTTAGGCTTATTGCGTATATTATGATGCTCACTCCTTAGGAGGGGGCAAGCCCCCTCCTAACGCTTAACCTAAATTTATTTAATTAAGGTAGCACTATTCTCCCCCAAACGTGGGGGAAATTTTCCCCCACACCCCTTTTAGGTTTTTAACAACAACTAAGCTATCTATCGTATTAATACTATCCGCCTTCGGCGGATAGTTGTTAAAAACCTTATCAACTACTCTTCTTCACCGCCTCAGGGATTTTAGCAATAATATCCGAGGCAATCAAGCTAATTTGCGTCTTTTCTTTTGCCGCTAAATCACCGGCTAAGCCATGCAAATAAACCGCGTATTTAGCCGCTGTAAATCCATCCAGCTTCTGGCCTAAAAACGCGGCAATCATGCCGCTTAAGACATCACCGCTTCCGGCAGTGCTCATTCCGGGGTTGCCGGTGTTGTTCAGATAAACCCTTTTTCCATCAACAACTACCGTCTGATGCCCTTTTAAAACTACGATACAATTATAACTTTTCGCAAAGCCTTGAGCAAGAACTTTTCGCTTTGCCTGCACTTCTTTTACGCTTATCCCCAATAACCGAGCCATTTCTCCGGGGTGCGGCGTGATAATCGTCCCTCGTCCTTCATCTTTCGTCCTTCGTAAAAGATTCAAGTGCTTAGCCAGCGCGTTTAGCCCGTCCGCATCAATTACCATCGGCTTATCAGCTCCGGAAATAATCTTACGCGCCAAGGCCTGCGTGGACTTATTTTGCGTAAGGCCCGGACCGACAACCAGAACATCTGCCTCCTTACTGAATTCCCGTATTTTTTTATATCCGGCTAAGCCTAAAACACCTTCTTTTGTTTGCGCAAGCGGCAAGGTCATTACCTCTTTAGGTTTAATCTTGATCAAGGCGTTATTGATCCCTTTAGGTATGCCTAAAGTAACTAACCCGGCTCCCGAACGCAATGCAGCCTCCGCGCACAGCACTGCCGCGCCGGAAAAACGCGCTGAGCCGGCTAAAATAAAAATATTGCCGAAGTCCCCCTTATGCGCATCAGGGCTTCTGCGTAATAATCGCGTTGGCAACCGCATAATTTTTTACATGCGAAATTGAAAGCAGTACTTGCGCGTTTTTTGCCCGGCCGTTTAAAATCCTACAGCAGGGCTTACCCTGCTTATCGTTTAAAATCTGCACGTCTTTCCAAGTCAAGCCCTGGTCACCGAGGGCTTTAAAAACCGCTTCCTTGGCGGCAAACCTGCCGGCAAGATGCTGGTATAGGCTGCCGCGGGTTTTAGCGTTTTTTAATTCTTCAGGCGTGAATACGCGGCTGAGGAATTCCTCGCCCCATTTCTCCACTGCCTTGCGCAGCCGGCTGACTTCAGTTATGTCTACCCCTGTGCCGATTATCATAGTATCTTATTCCTCTGTAGGCTTAACACCTGCAGTATCCCTTTTAAACATTCCCCGCACGTAAGTGCGGGGTGATCAATTCTTTCATTTCCCTTATTGCCTGGGCCAAGCCTACAATTACCGCCCGGCAGATAATCGAATAACCAATATTCAATTCTTCGATCCCTTTGATCTTAGCAATCCGTGAAACATTATTGTAATTTAGGCCGTGGCCGGCATTAACAATTAAACCATTGTTTTTAGCATAGCGAACCGCTGATTCCAATTCTAAAAAACATCTCTCTTGCTCTTTAGGATTTTTGGCATCGGCATATCTTCCGGTATGCAATTCGATAATTTTTGCCCCGGAAATTTTTGCCGCATTAATCTGCCTTTTCTCCGGGTCAATAAACAAACTTACGGCAATGCCGTTTTTCTGCAATTGGACTGTTACCGCTTTCACCTGTTTAAGATTACTAACAACATCCAAGCCTCCCTCCGTAGTCAATTCCTTCCTTTTCTCCGGCACTAAGGTTGCCTGATCGGGTTTAACCTTACAGGCAATCTCGACAATTTCCCGGGCAACTGACATTTCTAAGTTCAGCTTTGTTTTTAAAGCTACCCTTAGGGTAAAAACATCGTTCTCATTAATATGCCGCCTGTCTTCGCGCAGATGCACCACAATGCTATCTGCTCCGCAAGATTCCACCAACAAAGCCGCCAAAACCGGCTCCGGCTCAATGCCGCCTCGCAGCTGCCTTAAGCTAGCCACGTGGTCTATGTTTACACCGAGTTTCACTTCTTAGATCCCTCGCTTTCCACTAATTAGTTATCACTGGAAAAACCCCCTGTAGCTGCCCAATTTATTGGGCCCGATAAATCGGGCAACTACAATACATGGTATTAACAAAGAGATTTTTCAACGGTAACTAGTTATACCTGCTTATCTCGCCCTTAACATAAAACCAGGCAATAACTGCCATGACAAAAGAAATAACTTTAAGCCATGGATGATAGGTAAACCAGTGGCTAACCCTGTAAACGATGCTAATATTATTTTTACTCATCTTCATTTTTCAGTTTTAGGTTTTTCTTGATTTCTTCAATTAAACTCTCCCGGCTTAAATCCTTATAGAACATCCCCCGGTAAACTAAAGATATATCACCCCTCTCTTCAGAGACAACGATTATCAAAGCATCGCTTTCCTCGCTTAAACCTAAGGCTGCGCGGTGCCGGGTGCCGAATACGCGGCTTAAATCTGATTTCTGGGTTAAGGGAAAAATACATCCGGCAGCGGCAATTCTGCCATGCTGAACCACTACCCCTCCGTCATGCAAAGGATTATTCGGGGTAAAAATCGCCTCGATTAATTCCGCGGAAACCCGCGCATCCATATAAAGGCCTTTTTCGGCATAACCAGATAAAGGGTCAAATTTTTCTATGGCGATTAACGCCCCGATTTTATTGCGGCACATATTCTCCGCCGCCTCAGCGATTTCTCCAAGCATAGAATCCAGGTCTTCTTCCCGCAAAGTAGTGCCAAAAAGGTTTCTCTGCCCCAGGCGCGCTAATCCCTGCCTGATTTCCGGATGAAAAATAACTAAAATAGCGATAATGGAAATCCCGAAAAGCTTGGTCATCAACCAGTCCAGCACCTGAAAATCCACCCGCTGAAAAACAAAGAAAGCAACCAGCAAAATTACTATGCCGCGCAAAACCTGAATCGCGCGCGTGCCTTCAAAGAATAGCATTGCATGATAAATCACAAACCATAGGATACAAATTTCAATTACTGGCTTCCAGATTAAGAATAGATTCATTTATTCACTGCCTCGCAGACCTTCAACGCCTGTTTTATTGCTAAGACATCATGCACCCTGACAATGCCAGCACCGTTTTGCGCCGCTAAAACACAACTTGCCACCGTTCCAAAAATCCTTTCTTTCGCGCCGACTTTTAAGACCTCCCCGATAAAAGATTTCCTTGAGGCCCCCACCAGTATCGGCCTGCCTAAAACTTTAAAATTACTCAAGTTTTTTAATATCTCTAAATTATGCCCCGTGCTTTTGCCAAAGCCAATCCCGGGGTCAATAATGATCTTTTCTTTTTGGACGCCTGCCTGCTGCGCCCGGTTTATGCCTTGAGCTAAGAATTCCGTAATCTCGCCGATCAAATTTTGGTAATGCGGATTTTTTTGCATTGTGCGCGGGGACCCCTGCATATGCATAATCACAATACCGGCTTTATATTTGGCCACCAGCTTAGCCATCTTAAGATTCCTTAAGCCGGTAGTGTCGTTGACAATTACCGCGCCGCTGTCCAGCGCCTGAGCCGCTACCTCGGGCTTAGAGGTATCAATGGAAATCGGCACTTTGATTTTTTTACTCGCCTCCCTGATCAGCGGAATTGTGCGGGCTAATTCTTCTTTCAAGCTAACCTGTTTTGCTCCCGGCCGCGAAGATTCTCCTCCGATATCAATAATATCCACTCCCTCATCCACCATCTGCTGACAATAATCTAAACTGCCTCCTGTACCCTGCGCCCTGCGCCCTGTACCCTGATATAACCCGTCTCCGCTAAAGGAATCCGGCGTAAGATTAACAATACCCATAATCCGGGTGCGCTTACCCAGGTTAAGCTTATAACTTCCCAGCTCCAGCGCGAAATTTTCTCTTTGATAATTATCCAGCGCGCGGGATAAATCATCGGCTAACTTATTCAAGCCAAAAGGCTGGCGGCTGAGTTTGCAATTTAATCGCTGCAGCACGGCGAGATTCCCCATGAGCAGGCAGCCGGTTTTTTTGGATTTTCCGGTTAAAGCCCCCCGGGCCACTGCCGCATCGCCGCCTAAAGAAAGCATCTCCTGCTTTAAAATATTAGCCGCGATACAAGTTAGCCCCTCTATTTGCGCTAAATACGGCAGGGCCTTTGGCAGCATAATCTTAATGCCATAGGAGTCAACCCGGATATCGCGCATTATTTGCTTTATTTCTTGCGGCTGGCGAATCTGTAGGATACGAATCATCTGTTCGTTATTTTCGTAATTTTTCTGTTTAAACGAACTCGAAATCAATTAGGCGAGGTCCTTTTTCTCAATGCCCAGCAGGCGCTTTACTTCTTCTCCGCCTAAGACTTCTTTTTCTAACAAAGCATTAGAGAGGCTTTTTAGCTTTTCTATATTCTGCTGCAATATATCTTTAGCACTGCGGTATGACTCATCGACTATACGTTTAACTTCTTGGTCGATGGTGCGCGCGGTTTCTTCGCTGTAATTGCGCTCTTCCATGATGTCGCGGCCCAAAAATACCAGGCCTTCCCTGCGGCCCAAGGTCAAGTGCCCTAATTTCTCCGACATGCCAAACTGAGTCACCATCCTGCGGGCCATACCGGTAGCCAGCTCTAAATCATTCTGCGCGCCGGTAGTAACCTCGTTTAAATTCAGCTCTTCCGAGGCGCGGCCGCCTAATATCATGGTAATTTCCTGAATCAGCTGGGTCTTAGTCCAGTAATGCCGGTCTTCTACCGGCGGCGTAAAGGTATAGCCTCCGGCTAAGCCGCGGGGAATAATGGAAACCTTTTTTAGCGGGTTTACTTCCGGCAGCAATAAGGACAACAGCGCGTGCCCCGACTCATGCAGAGATGTAATTTCTTTTTCCTTCTTGGACATTATGTGGCTTTTTTTCTCCGGCCCCATTAACACCCGCTCTACCGATTTATCAAAATCTATCTGCTCAATTGAATCCTTATCCATCCTTGCCGCCAATAACGCTCCCTCATTGCAGAGGTTTGCTAAATCAGCGCCGGAAAATCCCGGGGTTTGGCTGGCTAAAGATTTTAAATCAACGGCTGGGGAAAGCTTGAGCTTACGCACATGGACCTTAAGGATTTCCTCCCTGCCTTTAATATCCGGTAAATTCACGATGATCTGGCGGTCAAACCTTCCCGGCCGCAACAACGCCGGGTCTAAGGTGTCCGGGCGATTGGTGGCGGCAATCAAAATAATCCCCTGCCCGGCGTCAAAACCATCCATCTCGACTAATAACGCGTTAAGGGTCTGCTCGCGCTCATCGTTTCCGCCGCCAATACCGGCAAAACGCAGGCGCCCCACAGCGTCAATCTCATCGATAAAAATAATCGCGCCCTTACCGGCAACCTTGCCGGCGCGCCTGCCTTGATCAAAGAGATCGCGGACCCTTGAAGCTCCCACACCAACAAACATCTCCACAAAGTCCGACCCGGATATGCTAAAAAACGGCACCCCTGCCTCGCCGGCGACTGCCCTAGCAATCAAAGTTTTTCCGCAGCCCGGTGGGCCGACTAATAAAACTCCCTTAGGAATCTTGCCGCCCAATTTCTGAAATTTCTTGGGATCTTTTAAAAATTCGATTACTTCCTTTAATTCTTCTTTAGCCTCATCTACTCCGGCAACATCATTAAAAGTCGCCCGGTCGCCGTCGGTTTCACTGTGCACCTTGGGCCTGACTTTACCGAAAGTCATGATTTTATTGCCCAGCTGTTCGCCGCGGGAGGCCATCATCCACCAGAACAAAATGAAAATCAGCACCGGCCCTAGGTTTATGAGGAGCGAAGCCCAGAAAGTGCGCAGCGGCTTGACGTCAAAAGTTTTCAGGTTCTGGCGCATTAAGCTCAACAGTTCCTGGTCGTTATCCGGGATATTCAGGAAAAATTTCCCGCCGTCTTTAAATTCACCCTCCAGCCTAGTCTCCATTTTCGTGACGTATTTTATCTTATCCGGCTCGGTTTTTAAAACCTGATAAAAAGCGCTGTAAGTTATCTCTTTGGGGATACCGCTGACCGAGACATTCAGGGAATTTATCACCAGGATAAAGACGATAAAAACCATTACCCAGCCGATAGGCAGGCGCTTAAAAAGGTTGATTTTCTTATTCTTCTGCAGATTATTTCCCATTAGATATATTCTCCTTTAAGGTAGGTTTTTAATTATAACTTTAAATACCTCTAAAATCAAGTATTTCTTAAATCCCATCCGTAACTACTTATTATTCGAGCGAGGGCGGCGATAGAAGCCCGAGTCGAAAACATCCTTCTCGACTCGCTTCGCTCGCTCGAAGAATAACGGGGACCCCGCTCTAAACATATTGTGAGTTACCTGCGGTAAAAAGATAGGATTTTTTTTGTTTTTCTTACGGAGATCCCTCCGGGCAAATCAACAACGGAATTTACCGGCCGCTCAAAAATAAGGCCCTCGATTTCCTTAAGGTGCGTAAAAGTAATCCTGCGGGTGTCACCTCTTATCCCGGCAATCGCACCACGGATGAGAAGCCGCTGTATTGCCGGATGCAGCTTGGATAATTTAATTAAAGCTAACTTATCTTTGTTTTTTCCGGCTTGGCTGCGGGCAATTTGCTCCAAATAATCGTAATCCGCGCCTGCGCTCTGCGCCAGGTTTGCCAGGACCCCCTTAATATTTGAATTATACTGCTTCTCTAAAAGCGGCATGAGCTTATTGCGGATTTTATTCCGGAAATAAATGTCTTGGGCGTTAGTTTCATCAAACAATGGCCTGATCTTGTTTTTTCTTAAAAACGCGGAAATCTCTTTTCTTCTTATCTCCAGGAGCGGCCGGATGAGCTGAAAACCGGCAATTTCTTTTTTAGGCAGCATGGCACCCAAACCGTATAATCCGGTACCTCTTAAAATGCGCATCAATACCGTCTCTGCCTGATCATCTAAATTATGCCCCAAAGCAATCTTTCTTGCTTTTTGTTCCTTGGCCACCCTAAAGAAAAATCCTAAACGCGCATTACGGGCAATTTCCTCCAGCGAGCCTTTTTTTGCTATTGCCCCGATATTCACCCGGGCGCTGCTAAACGGAATATTTAATTTCGCGGCCAGGCGTTCCACGAATTCCCTATCCCGGCGGGAACTCGGCCTTAAACCATGATCTAAATGCGCGATATGCAGTTTTAGCGAAAACTCTTTCCTTAGGGCATCCAGCAGATAAAGCAAAGCTACTGAATCCGGCCCGCCGGAGACCCCCACCACCAAGTTATCGCCTTTTTTAATAAGTTGGTAATCTTTAATTGTCTTTCTGGCCTTTTCTATGATCATGAGGGTATTATAAGAATAACCACGGGGGAGGCAAGGGGACATCTTTAGCGATATTCAAGGCGCTGCCAACCACCGAACCTAAAATATCAAGAATTCCGCCGGCCAGCTGAAAAGGAGCCGCTAATGTCGCGCAGCCGGAAACTAAAAAACAGCTTAAAATCAAGGCCGCTATTCCCGAGTAATTAATCAGTTTGTAGATTTTAGGCATCGCGTTTTCCTTCCCCAAATAGGGCCCGGGAAAAATAATTTTATGGCGGCGGCTGGATTTTCCCGCCACATAATATTAGAAACAAGTGGCGGAGAGTGGATTTTCCCGATACCATCGTTTAACTGTAGGTATCGGGATCCCGCCCAGCTCTTAAGACTATAGGCGGGAAAACCTTCCACCAAGCAATCAAGTGGCGGCGAGAGGATTCAAACCTCTGGCAAATCGGGTATGAGCCGACTACTCTATCAGGCTGAGTTACGCCGCCGAAGGCCTCTGCCTTGCTTTTAAACCATAACATCTTATAATATCACAAATTAGCTAAATTGCAAGCAGGTAATCCGGGGTAATTTTCTTTAATTTTACCGGCAAGAGTTGGTTCTGCAGATTACAAGCGGACTTTATTGCTACCTTAAGATAATTATCCGTATAGCCTTCCCAGAGGTTCAGCTGGCCCTTAACCCGGCTCTCGACAAGCACGCGCTGAAGTTTGCCTAAAAAATGTTTTTTATATTCCAAGGCGCAGCTTAATGCAGCTTTACGCAGCTTAACAGACCTTTCTTTTATCAGCGCCGGGTTGACTTTATCTTTAAAAGCGGCTGCTGCGGTCCCTTCTCTTTCTGAAAAAGGGAAAATATGCACTTTTAAAGGAGAAATCTGTTTGATTAAATTTAGCGTATGATTAAAACAATCCTGGCTTTCGCCGGGAAACCCCACTAAGACATCGGTAGTGATCGCGATTCCCGGAATTTTCTTTTTAATTTTACGTATCAAGCTTAAGAAATCTTCACAGCTGTAATTACGGTTCATTCTTTTTAGAATCTGATTGTCTCCGCTCTGAAGGGGAATATGCAAGTGCCGGCATAACTTATCTGACCTGCTCATTAAACTGATTAACTCCGCAGTTACATCCCCCGCCTCAATAGAGCTTAAACGCAGGCGCACTAAACCGGGGATCTTTTCCAACTCCCTAATAACCTCAACAAGGCTGGTTTGCGGCTTCAGGCCTTGGCCATATTTTCCCAGGCTAATACCGGTTAAGACAATTTCCTTAAAGCCGTTCTTGGCTAACCCCTTTGCTTCTTTTACGATCTCGCTTAGGCGCCTGCTGCGCGGCTTGCCGCGCACCAGAGGCACTTTGCAGTAAGCGCAAAAATTATCGCAGCCGTCCTGAATTTTTAAAAAAGCCCGGGTATGCCCGGAAAAACGGGAAATATTCTTTAGCTTTTTAGCCATGATATTTTCTTTATCTTTATTTTTTATGATAACTGCTTTTTTATCCACCTGCTTAATCCTTGCGGAATCTAATTCCGTAAGGCATCCGGTTACTATAATCTTAGCCTTGGGGTTTTCCCTTTTTGCCCGGCGGATAAGGTTAAGCGATTCCGCGTCCGCGCGTTGGGTTACCGTGCAGGTATTGATCAGGCAGGTATGCGCAGCCAATTGATCGTTTGATTCCTGAAAACCCGAACACAGGAATTTCTCCCTGATCAACTGGCTGTCATACTGATTAGCCTTACAGCCTAAGGTAAAAATCTTAATCGTTTTCTGCATAGAATCTGATAAAACTTGCTACGGCAAGCGCAGCGGTTTCCACGCGCAAAACTAAATCTCCCAAACTAAGCGGGATAAACCCTGCCTTAAGCGCCAGTTTTATTTCCTCCGGAGTAAAATCTCCTTCCGGCCCGATTAAAACCAGTATATTTTTCGCGTTACTTGTGCTAATAACCTGCTTTAAGCTTTTGCGCTGCCCGAAAAGATGCGGGATTAACCTTAAATCAAACTTTCCTGATTCTTCCAGCACTTGCTTAATCCCTTTTATCGGCGTAATCTCCGGGAGCTCTCCCCTCTGGCTTTGCCCGGCGGCATTTAAGGCGATTTTCTTCCAACGCTCAAGGCGCATTTTCTTCTTGGCTTGGTCAAGCTTAACGATAACGCGCTCTGTTTCTAAGGGAATAATCCTATTTACCCCCAGCTGGGTAAGCTTGTCAATAATATCATCCATGTTAGATTTTTTGGGGATAGCGCAGCCGATTGTCAGGCTAGCTTGACTGCCGGAAGCCTTATTTTTAAGCTCTTCTTTTACGATTAAGATTAATTCCGGCTCAAGTTTTTCCACTAAACATAAGTATTGCCTGCCCAACTCATCAAAGACAAGCACTTTTTCTTTTAACTTTATGCGCAAAACATTTTTTAAATGGTGCGCCTCTTCTTTTGCGGATATTGTCACTATGCCTTCGCGGATATTTTTTGAAGATACGCGCGCGCTTTGCATTAGAAGAACCTCCTGAACAACTGAAAGCCCAAGAATATAATGATTAGGCCGCAGATCAGGTTAAATATATTCTGCAGCAGCCGGTTATTCGCTAAAAACTTAGGGATTAAACCTGCCAATGCCGCAATAATCAATAAAGGAGAAATCAAGGTGCCTAGGCCAAAGGCTAAGCTCAAAAAGACGCTCTGCAGCCAGCTCTTGGCAACTAAGCCGATATAAGAAATTACTGAAACCAGCGGCGGGCAAGGCAAAATCCCGATAATAATGCCAAAAACAAAAATCGTCTTAGCGTCTTTTTCTAAAAAGAATTTTTCGAATTTGCGGCAGAAATTTATTTGAAGATTTTTCCCTAAAACCATGAATAAACCGATAAACATAATAAATATTGCGCCGGATAAATAGAAATAGCGCGCTAATCCCGGAAATGTTTGCTTTAGCGCTGACTGCCCCCAGAAGATAGCCAAGCCAAAAGCCGAATAAACTAATATGCGGCTAGTAGAAAATAACAAGTAGGCAAAAATACTTTTACGGATACCCTTTTGTTTTCCGGCGATATAAGTTACCAAAAGCGGGCCGCAGCTAGCAAGGCATGGCCCGCTGCCAAAATAAAGGCCTAATAAAAATAAACTCAACACTATTCTGGGCATTTAGTAATTTTTTTCAGAAAAGACTTCAGCGGTAAAAATATAAATTTCCGTGGATTTGTCTTTCCAGGCACCAGGAGATATCCCGGCTTTATGCGCGCAAAGATTATTCAGGAACTCTTCCTTTGTCCAGCCGGTTTCTGTGGCTACCTGTGGGAGGAATACGCCGCTATTGAAACCCTGTTTTATAATCACTCCGTGCTTTCCCAATTCAATCTTATCCGCCGAGTCCACTCTTTGCATCGGCGAGAGCGCGGAAATTTCTATTTCTATATCTTTTAATTCCCTTAATTCTACCGGCTGAAAACGCGAGTCTCCTACTGCCGCTTCAACTGCCATGTCCCTGACGCTTTGATAGAGCGGCCCTTGGGCCACTAGGTTACCGATACAGCCCCTTAATTCCCCGTGTTCACGCAGCGTCACAAAAGCACCCATATCTTTGCTTAACACCGGGTCAGATTCGCTAACATCCAGTTTTTTATTGGTCTTTAAATAGGTTTCAATGGAATTGCGGGCAAGTTCCAGCAGTCTCTTTCTTTGCTCTTTACTTAGCATGGGGCTAACTCCTTTTACCTGATCGATGACACAACTGACATAACCTACAGTCCATACTCCCTGATTAAACTTTCCGGTTACCTGCGCGGAATTGGCATATTTTAGGACATCCAGCTGATTGTGCCCTAATTCCTTGGCTAAAATCATCACGCCTACCACGCCTAATCCGCCGCAAAGCTGCAGTTTCTCCTCTTGCAGCCCGCTAAATAAAGCCGGGGCATCCATTGCCTTAAGAAAAGCTATTGTCTGTTTATCGACCAGCTCTGCCTGCTCATAGTCATAACCATGATACATATCGCTGGAAGTTACCACTAAAACGTCTTTACGCTCTCCGATAGCTGCCTTAAGTAAGCGCGCGAACTTCTGGCAAGCCTGCAGGCTGCACTGACCCATTACTACCGGAACGATTTTAAAGCCGGTTAGGGATCTTTGTAAGAAAGGCAGCTGCACCTCCACTGAATGTTCGTCTTGAAAAGCCCGCGCTTCAAAGAAAACTCCCGCGTCTTTATTCAATATTTTCTCGGCGAAGACCTTATCAACCGCGATATCCCCTAAAGGCGTGCGAAAAGCACCTTGCGGATAAACCGAAATCCCCTGAAAGCCAAAACGGTGGCTGGAACCCAGCACAATCACCGTCTTATACGGCTTGGCCTGAATCAACTTGTAAGCGAAGGCGGCAATCTGCCCGGAAAAAACATAACCCGCATGCGGCACAATAAGGGCAAAAATCTCTCCTTGCGGGGCCTTGGGGTCAGCATGCTGCAGAAAAGTATCGATCAATCCGGATAATTCCGCCGGGTCATCCGGATAAAACTGCCCAGCAACATTGGGCAGCTTAATATCATCTGAAAGACAAGGTGAAAGTGTAAAGTATAAAGTGTAAAGTGTAAAAATAAAACATAAAAATAAAAATTTTTCCCGCTTAGTAATTAATTTCAGGCGGGATCCCGCGAAAACGGGAAAGCTTTTAGGTTTAATTTTACGCTTTACGCTTTGCGCTTTACGCTTACTTCCATATACCATCGATTTTCTCCTTGCAATATTTACACGATCCGCCTTCGATATTATTCTGCACTACAAAATACCCCCTGCGCTCAATGAGCAATTTTTTACATTTCGGGCAATAGGTATTTCCCGCCGGATTAGTAGGGATATTTCCGATATAGACGTATTTTAACCCGCAATCAAGGGCAATCTGGCGCGCCTGCTCTAGAGTTTCTATCGGCGTAGGATTAATGCCGGTCAATTTATACATCGGGAAGGCGCGGGCAAAATGCAGCGGCACATCCGCCCCCAAATTATCTTTTATCCACTGGCACATCTTTTGCAAAGTTTGCAGGTCATCATTATAGCCGGCGATAATTAAAGTGGTGATCTCAAGGTGCACTTTTTCCTCTTTTAGCACTTTAAGCGTATTTAGCACCGGCTGGAGTGTCCCTTCAGTTAACTTCATATAATAATCATCGCTAAAGCCCTTTAAATCAATATTTGCCCCATCCAAGTATTTTGCCAACTCCCGCAATGGCGCTTCGTTGATATAACCGTTGGAGTGCATAATATTCTTAATTCCCTGGGCCTTAGCTAATTTCGCAATCTCCAGCATGTATTCGTAAAAAATCGTCGGCTCGGAATATGTGTAGGCGATAGTAAGAGAACCCGATACCTTAACCCTCCTTACCAGTTCCTCAGGCTCAAGGTAAACATATTCCAACTCTTCGGGCCTAGCCTGCGATATCTCCCAGTTCTGGCAAAATTTGCATTTTAAATTGCATCCGGCAGTTGCAATGGAAAATGCGGTTGTCGAGGGCAGAAAATGAAATAAAGGCTTTTTTTCAATCGGGTCAACATGAATCGAAACCGGCTTAGCAAAGACCAAGGTATATAAAATTCCGCGCTGATTTTCCCGCACTCCGCAAAATCCCCTTTTGCCATCCGGGATTACGCACCTGCGCGGGCAAAGCTGGCAATTAACCGCTTTATTCACCAGTTTTTTATACCAGGAGGCTTCTTTTAATTCTTCCCGGCTGAATACATTGGGCAGAAAAACGCAGGCGCAAATTAGAATGAATAAAAATGCAGATGGAATTGATAATCTTAAAATTTGCTTCATTGTCGGAAAATTATTAAAGTGGTGGAGCTGAGGGGATTCGAACCCCTGGCCCCCTCGTTGCGAACGAGGTGCTCTCCCAGCTGAGCTACAGCCCCATAACTACCTATTTAACCATTTCACATAACTTGACAAGAAAACTCGCGAAAATATTCGCTGTCCCTACTTACTTTCTTCTTTTATTTTCAAGAAAATATCCGTGGAATATGTAATTGCTTCACAATATCTTTCCTGCCCAAAGTTCGTGCAAAAATACTTCCCATGGAAGTACCGCTATTTTTCCATGCAATCTCTTTTCCTTTTCATTACAGACCAAAATACTTTTTTTAGAAGCACAAACTTCAGTAAAAGCATCCAACCCGTATATATCCTTCTTATCAGCATGGCCAGATCCTTTTACCTCTATGGCGGCCTCTCCCTGGCCTAGTATGAAATCAACTTCTAAGCCTGATTTTGTCCTCCAGAAGTTTATTGAAAAGTCCTTGCCTGCGTAAGACCTATACGCGACTATCTCCATAAGGATGAAATGTTCGAATGCCTTTCCGAATTCTGTGCCTTTTTGTTCCACTATATGCCGCTTTGTTAAGTAACCGGCAACACCGACATCAAACAGGTAATATTTCGAAGCTTTTGTTATTACCTGGCGTGATTGTCTCTTTTTATAAGGCTCTACTCTTACGGCCAAAAGCGTATCTACGAGTATCTGATAATATTCCTTAACCGTTTTGGAATCAACGCCGCATTCACGGGCAATATTACAATAGTTAGTCATCTCGCCATGCGAATATCCAAAAGCGTCAAAGAATCTTGAGAACGCAGGGATATTGCGTGTCAATCCTTCGGCAAAAACCTCTTCCCGAAGATAATCCTGCGCGTACGCTGTTAATGATTTTTTGCAATCTTCATCGTTTTGCAGATAATGAAGAGGGATCAAACCGTGATTTAAAGCGCGCAACAGATCAATTTTCCCTATCTCGAAGCTTGTAAGCGGAAACAATTCATACCGCCACGCCCTGCCGCCCAATAAATTTGCGTGCCCTTTTTTAAGTTTCCTTGCGCTTGAACCGCAAAGCACAAACCTCAAACCTTTATTTTCTATCAGCCAATGCACTTCATCAAGCAACTGAGGAACTTTTTGCACTTCATCAAGTATGATGGGCTCCTTAAGCGCAGATTCCTCTTTAGCGAGCAAACGCTCGCGCAATAGAGACGGATTCTTCGAGAACTCGAAGAATATATCTGTTTTCAAAAAATCATACACTATACTACTCGGAAAATTCTTCTTTAAATATGTGCTCTTTCCGGTTTTACGCGCCCCCCACAAAAACGCGGATTGCCTATCAGGAAGCCGCATATCAAGCTTTCTTATTATATTTTTCACTTTAAATAATCCTCCAAATAAGTATGACTAATTAGGAGTATATGCCATTTTAGTTATATAGTCAAGTTAAATCGAAATCTCCCAAAAAAAAGTTCGTCCTTTTCTGCTGGCCCCTTCGTTGCGAACGAGGTGCTCTCAAGAGCTAAAGCTACAGCCCCCAATAGCAATAATTTAACACGTGTTAGTTATTTTGGCAACTGAAAATGATGTTTGTAAATCAGGCCTTACTTTCGCCTTTAACAAGCGCATCGCGCAAAAGCTTACTCTGCCGCTCAAAGGCGCTGCGGGGGTTGCGCGGATCCTTCATCAGGCAGATTTCCTGGGTTAGCAGGCGGGCAATATGCAGTTCGTAGGTATCTCTCCTCTGTACTTCTTTCTGGTATAGGGGATGGTCGCGGTTTATATAAATGACTGTGCCATCAGTAAGGCATTCAGGGCCGCCGGGGCCAAGGTGATCAATACAGCAACTTACGCCCTGCTGCCCCATCTTCAATTTTTTGACCACAGCGGTAGAAGTAAGCCTTTTTACTTTGGGCTTTCTCTGACGTTTCTTTTTTTCCTTAACCTCGGCCTCTTCTGGTTTGTCTTTGGCGGCGTTGTTTTCTTTTCCTTCAGAAATATATCCGGGCTGGCCGGAATTAGCGGCTGCGTCTCCTATAGGCAGCATGCCTTCAGGGCAGTAATCAGGGTTTAACAGGAGCGCATTCCTTATTTTATCCAAAACATCCACTAATGTCCGTTTTGTCCGCCTATTTTCCCTATAATCCGATAGCTCCTCCAGTACCGGCTTGGCTCTTTCCACTACCTGCGCCATTACCTCTAAGAATTTTTTATATTGCGGAGTATCCCTGATAAAGCCCGACCTATCGCTGGTAATGGACAGGAAATCCGCATTGGCCTCACCTCTGATGCGGGCAATATTATCCACCCATTTGTCCAAACCAAAAAAGTCCCGAGTGATAGTTACCTGTTTTACCTTGCACTCTACTCCGGCTGTGGAGATATCCGCTTCCGCCTGTGAGGCAACTATGATTTCCCCATAGACAATTCCGTATTCTGTCCCTTCCAGGAAGGGTATCTTGTGGCCGGGAATGAATCTGGGGCTTACTTTACGGCCATTAAGATAAACCGTAAAGTTTGCGGCCCTAATGGGCACGGTCTCAATAATCCGTTTCTCCACATCAGAAATATCAAATCTCTTGCTTACCCCGCTTAAGGTAACTTTGGTTCCGTCCCTCGCCTGAGGATCCGCTTTTTCCAATTCCAAGGGGATATGCCACTTATCCGTGGACTTACTCCATTCCTCCTTGTCAAAAATTACCCGGCCTACAAAATCGCCCCTTTTCGTCCAGACCTCAAAGCGCGAACAGGCCGAAAGCGAGGCAAATTTTCCGATACCGAATTCTCCGATACGGTCCCGAGAAAATTTCGCTGACTTTGGGTTATTCTTCTTTAAAGCGGAGCCGATATTAAAATACTGCTTCAGGCCGCTTAAATCCATGCCTAAGCCGTCATCCTCAACGGTAATCTCGTCATCTTTTATGATTACCCTTACTTCCGCGGCATCAGCGTCATAGGCGTTATTAATCAGCTCGCGTATCAGCTCTATAGACTCGCCGTACAGCCTCTCGCCTATAGTCACGATATGGCTTTTATCTACGGTTACCTCAATTGTTTTTACAGAATTATCTTCCATATCCCTAAAATAATCGCCGGCTTCCTTCGAAGGCAATTTCCTTATAGAATACTTAAGCGGCTGCAACGCCGCTGGCCAGAAACACCGGATTAACCCTATAGGCAGGCCCCGAAACGTTAATCAAACTTTTCCTGATCTTCCATAACCGGGCGGCCGGACCTGTCGTAATCATAGATTTCAATCTTGCCGTAATACCATGGAAACATGTCCCGGCGAAGCTTGGCGCGCCATGTTTTCTCCTCGGCCTCGCGCCGGAAGTTATAAAAAATAACTCCTTCGGCAAAGACCTTGTCCGCGGCGCCGCCAAGATGCTCCTTTGCCGCTTTTTTTTCATACAACCGCGAAAAAAGCCATTCTCTAAACCAATCGCTCATATCTTCGAATGTCTTCGGGTGCTTGTTGAAAGAATTGTATTTCAGCCGTTCGGCCGCGATGTCAAAAGGATACCAAAGGTGCCCGTCAAGCCGGTAAGGGTTACCCTGCAGCTTTGTCCCGATGAGTTCGCCGGCTTGCTCCGCGTCTGGTTTGACAAAATCAAGCTGGGCAGCGCGAAAAATGCCTTCCATAACGTATGGGCATATCCCCTTCATTTCAAGCGGATCAATGATATTCTTCCGGTTCTGGACCGCAGTGATGTTATTGTCCCGCGTCAGTATCTTGATATTTGTCCCATTCAATTTCTCAACCGCAATCGTATCCTTATCTTCAAAAACCCATTCATATCCGGGATTGACCAAATCAACCGCCAAATACACTTCCGGAGCCCGCAGCTGGTAAAGGGGCCCGTATTGCTTGTAATGATCCGGATTAACTTTAAACGTCTGGCGGATAAAAGGACAGTACAATTTTGGAAAATCAGCTAATATTGTTTCCATCCGCCTTTTATTTTCCCTATTACAATGGCCAGATTATTTATCTCAAGCAACACCGCCTCTTTATCAGAACCCGCCATAATCGCTGTATTTGTTCCGTAATTACCGCGCTGCTAATAACTGCCTTATATGCTTTTTATACTTTATCCGGATGAAGGCCTTTTAAAAATTCTTCGCAAGGAATACACAGGATACCGCCTTTGAGCAACCGCTCGCTTCCGCGGTAAATAAGATACGCCTTGCTTTGCGGATAGTCTAATTTAAATTCCCTTAAGGTATCACTAGTGTCCGAACGTTTTTAAACTAATTTGCGTAACTAATTGATTTCATTATGCTAATGACGCAAAACCTTTTAATCGATTTCAATTCGATACCGT
>Ga0265296_1001401_pt1 | contig 27879 bp, 27 predicted proteins | sample MunlanPumphouse1_FD_189073 | JGI IMG/M metagenome (GOLD analysis project Ga0265296, IMG submission 189073) | Groundwater microbial communities from a municipal landfill in Southern Ontario, Canada - Pumphouse #1 | ecosystem: Environmental > Aquatic > Deep subsurface > Groundwater | place... | reverse complement strand
AAAGGTTTCCTTGTTTACTCCTTTTTTATTACACTGCCGGTCTTTCTCTGCCTGGCGGCATACCTTCACGGCTTCTGGCTGCCTCTCATCGTCCAGGAGGCAGGTATTACCATCACCCTGATCAGTGGGGGCATAATATATTATTCAACGGAAGGCCGACAGAAGCTCTTTATCAAAAATGCCTTCAAACAATATCTTAGTCCCACGGTAATCGAAGAACTTATCGAACACCCGGAGCGTTTGAAGCTGGGTGGTGAGAGGCAGGTTCTGTCCATCTTTTTTTCAGACCTGGAAGGCTTCACCAGCATCTCTGAAAGTATGGAACCGGAAGAATTAACGACGTTCCTCAATGATTATCTGTCCGCCATGACCGATATCATCCACGAAGAAGGAGGCACCGTAGATAAATACGAAGGTGATGCCATTATCGCCTTCTGGAATGCCCCTCTAAGGCAACCCGATCATGCCAGGCGGTGTGTATGTGCCGCATTGCGCTGCCAGGCAAAATTAGCCGAGAAAAGACAATCGATTCGTGAGCGCATAGGCAGAGACCTCAAAATGCGCATCGGTATAAATACCGGAGCAGCCGTGGTAGGAAATATGGGTTCGCACACACGTTTTGACTATACAATGTTAGGGGATGCCGTAAATCTGGCCTCGCGCCTTGAAGGAATAAATAAACAGTTCGGCACCTATACCCTTATCTCCCATTCCACCTTCGAGCATCTGGAAAAAGCTTTTCCCGTGCGCGAATTGTCGCAGGTAATCGTTGTTGGCCGTAGAGAACCCGTCAAAATCTACGAACCAATGTTTCCCGAAGAATTTTTATCCCGGAAAGAGGACTTGACCGTATTTTCCGCCGGACTTGAGGCCTTCTACGAAGGGAATTTTGCCACAGCCGAGAAGATATTTGCTGAAACTAAAAACAGGGACCCGGCAGCCGCTGCCTACCATGCAAAATGTCGTCTTTTTATTGATACCCCCCCTGAGGACTGGCAGGGTGTCTGGGTGGTAACGACCAAATAAGAAGATCTTGCATCAAGAGGTAGAATATTATTCTGAGACAAAACCACCAATAGAAGATTGGGCATTGCCTGAGAAAATAGTCTTTTCTAAACTTGATTACTCCATACAACAACAGGAGTACCGATTTGCATTTTGCTTTGGTGATGCATGTAATATTGGATCTACGACACAGTGTCTGGTCAGAGCCGGAAGTGATAGACCCTTTGTTAAATCAAATTACTGTAATCAAGTACTAGAACTGGGCAGTATAAGCAATATTTGTCAAGTACATAGAATCACATAACAATTCAATCCATTATTAAAAGCAATACCTAATCTTGGCTGGTCTGCATCAATCTCAGAACAAGAAGATGAAGTTTCTTCCATTCTCAGATTAATAGAAAAAAATATCAGAAATGCCCTGCATTGAGATTGATACCCGTTATTGAATTTATAGATAATATGTTACACTATCGGCACAAATACTTCGGAAATGGAACATCATACAAAAATGATCGCTTATGAGTGCAAAACTTTTACAGAAATACTTGGCTACAGCCAGACTTATCAATGGTATGCGGGCCAGCCATTTGAGTATCCGATTACAGATCGAACATTCAAAACCGAGAAAATGTTTTTATCCGCATACAAAGGCTTTTCAAATTGTCAGGCTCGTTTTGGTATTGGTGGAAGTATAACAAAATGGAAGAACGAGAATTATATAGGTTACGAAGGACACTTTGTCCATAATATCACGAAAGATCGGAAAGAAGTAACCAGGCTCATTTTTAATATCGCAGGGGGAAAAAGACCGGTCGATGAATGGAAATCGGATATTGAAGATGTGCTGGAAGTATTGCTGAAAAAGTATCCGAATCTTCAAGAACTGTATCTTCAAGCTGTCATAGGCGGCTTTGATGACAATTCCAACATACGGGCTGTTATAAATCACCCTCGAATAGTTGAGGCCATCAATGCAGTAGTAAATAATTCATCGCATGGTCTATTAAGGTGTGGGGCTGTTGTCAAATTAAAAAGCGAGGGATTCAGCGACACGAGAGGACATTTAACAAGCAATGCTGCTCAAAAATCCAAGGAACTAATGTTAAAATTCTATGATATTTCCACTTGAAGCGATCACCAATTCACTCTCAGAATTAAGGATAAGACTCAGCCTTCATGTATCCGAATGAAAATATAATGTGTTCTTTGTGAAGAACTCTGAATGCGGGGTAGTGCCCTACACTGAGCCGAAGTTCGACGTAAAATTTTCCGGAGTACGTGGGGAGGAATGATGAATTCAATAGTGGCTTTCGGCGACAATCAGAGGTAAAATTGCTCTTAAAGAAAGGAGATAACATATGACTACAGCAAAGGACATTATGACCAGGGATTTAATTACGGTTTATCCCGATACGGAGATCACTCAAGCCGCAGAATTAATGCTCAATAGCCATCTCAGCGGACTGCCTGTGGTTGACAAGAACGGGCATTTGAAGGGGATTATTTGCCAGTCCGATCTGATATTTCAACAAAAAAGGATTCCCCTGCCTTCCTTCTTTGTGTTGCTCGATGCCACTATTTCTTTACCCCCTCAAAAAAACATAGAAAAAGAAGTAACTAAAATGGCGGCCTTTAAAGTCTCCGAAGCGATGACTCCTGATCCCATAACGGTTGATCCGGAAACGAGCTTAGAAGACATCGCCACATTGATGGTCAATAATAACATACATACCCTGCCTGTTATCGATCAAGGCAAGTTGGTCGGTATAATAGGCAAGGAAGATATACTCCGCACCCTTATGCCGACTTAGAAAAAGCCACTAATCTTAATACAAGTTAAGCCTTAAACCTGTGAAATATCCAGATAACCTGGATGAACTCTTTTTGATAAGGAGGAGCAATGAAAAAGATTTACAAAAAATACACGGTTTTACTGTTGATCATTTCTTTTTTGTTGCTGTCCTGTACCACCGTTCCTGTTACCGGCAGGACCCAGTTAAACTTTATTCCCGCTTCCTCGCTGCTCTCCATGAGTCTGCAAGAGTATGATCAATTCTTGAAATCTAATAAAATAAGTACGGATAAGAATAAAACTCAAATGGTCAAAAAAGTCGGCACCGACATTCAGGGGGCGGTAGAGCGATATTTCAGGCAAAACAACATGGCTCATGAATTAAACAATTATAAATGGGAATTTAATCTGGTAGAAAGTAAGGAAGTTAACGCATGGTGCATGCCCGGCGGTAAAGTTGTCGTATATACTGGCATTTTACCGATTGCAAAGGACGAAGCGGGCTTAGCCGTTGTTATGGCTCATGAAATAGCTCATGCCGTTGCAGAGCATGGTAATGAACGGATGTCACAGATGCTGGCACTACAAATGGGTGGTACGGCGCTGTCAACAGCAATGGCGACAAAACCAGAGGCGACAAAACAACTATGGATGACGGCCTTTAGTGTTGGTGCTCAACTTGGATTCATCCTTCCCTATAGCCGCCTCCAGGAAAATGAAGCAGACCACCTTGGTTTGATATTTATGGCAATGGCCGGCTATGACCCACATAAAGCGATAGAATTCTGGGAGAGAATGGCAGCAGAAAAGAAAGGCAATCAGGCGCCGCCGGAGTTCACTGCCTGCCTGCACAGCGCGAGAATCACACATCACCCGGATCCCCTTATTTAATTTCCGCCTGTTGCCGTGCAAAGGCCGATCTGATCAACAGATTCCCCCTGGCTCATGCCCGTGGGTGAATGCCAATTATTGATAGATTCCAAGGAAAAGAACCCCATGTCACTCACTATATTGAAGGAAATAACCACCATCCTTCCAAAGTCATCATGACGGCTGTCGAGGATACGGATTACGGACGCAACTGTATATATAGAAGGATACGCGACATCTTCGCCAACAGAGTTTTTACAAAAACTGAAGCTATCAAAACATCTAAAAAAGCTGAGTTTGCGTCGCCTACCATACGGGATATGAGAATAAAGGCAGACAGGTTGTCATTAAAATGGAAACGGATCAATCTCGCCATCTGAAGCACCTTTTGTGCTTGACTATTACCTTTTAATGCTAAATAATTGAATGAAAATAACAAAAACTATTATTCATGTTAAAGAACGACCTATGCAGTACAATAGTTTTTTGTCCATAAGGTGCGGGAGGATATCATGGAACAGATACAATATATTTCTGATGAGCACAATAATGTAACAGGCGTTATTGTGCCTATTGATCTATGGCAGGAACTACAGTCAGAGAAAGAGACCGCTTATCTTCTAAAAAACAGGACAATGAAAAAACGACTGCTGGAGGCAAAAAACCGCGAGAAAGGGATACCTTTTGACGAAGCCTGTAACAAGCTTGGAGTTTGATCTTGCCGGGTTTGAAGACCTCTCATGGTGGATTGAACAAGACCGTAAAAAAGCCCTCAAGATTGTTAAGCTTATCAAAGAAGTCCAGCGTGAACCATTCCATGGAACCGGCAAGCCAGAACCTTTAAAACACGATCTAACAGGTTGCTGGTCAAGACGTATTGATCATGAGCACAGACTTGTTTATCAGGTAAAAAACGATAAAATCAGAATACTGGCTTGTCGTTATCACTATTAAATAATGCGGTAGCCGCTGTCATCTTAACGTCCTGCCTGTTATAGCCGCAGGTTGTATCAACCATCGGAAATATCAAAATAAAAGACCTGACCCCAGTTACCCTGTAACTTCTTCCCATGCTCCCCCATTAAAGGATTTATCGATGGCGCATGTGTCTGCATATGTTGAGCCCCAGGTAAGTGTGAATGCCTGACCAGATACAGTCGATGATGGTGACTGGCTCAGCGTAGCGGTCGGCGAGTCGCCATGGCCAATCGTTTTCTGCGTTCTATTGCCGACTTCGTCGTAGGTGTATTCTATAAACTGTTCACTTCCGTATTCGATTCTTATCAACCGGTTCAAGTCATCGTAGACGTAATTAATTGATTCACTATACGAAAGAATAACCGATGTAAAAAGCAGGGTGATAATGGCTATACTTGCAAATAGTCCCTTTCTTAGTCTCGATGACATATTCTTATTCCTCCCAATCGACATTAAAGTTTTTTTAACAATCGACATCCTGCCCCTGTCCGTTTGTCATAGACAAAGCTATTGCTCGATTCTACCTAATCGGTAAAGCTGCGCCATCCTGCCGATGCCGCCACGGAAAAAGCTTATCACCGGATGGTTTGCGGTGGTTGCTGCCCCGAGATTGGCGTAGCTGTCGCAGATCAGCGTTATTACCGAGTTTCTTCTGTCAGTTGATCGAATCATTGCCTTTCCCGGATATAGAAATATGTATGCTGTCCCCGGAATTACCTTCCCCGGAATTACCTCGGAATTACCTCCTGCAATTCACCTTACCGCTGGAATGCCGGGAATGACAAAGATAAGCAGACAGCTAAAGTAATTTGAACCCGTCCCCGATTACGCTCTTTAAGGCTTTATCCCTTTATGATTTCTACACTTTCCAATTGTTTCAGATTTAACATTTTGTCAGCAACGTCATCATGAATAAATATTTTATTGGTCTTATAGCTATTTATAATATTAAAATCTTTAACTAAATTTCTACCTATTGCTGTTACAATATATCTCTTTTCATAACCGAAACGTCCATATAAACCAATTTCTCTACCAAGTATCGTTATGATCTCGCTCTTTAAAGTTCCTATCTTTATTATAAAACTTTCAATGTTTTCATATACATTTGGATCTGGCAAAGGTAAGCCATACAGAACTACTAATGAATCGGCACATAAGTTTGTCACATCTCCATTTGTTTCATCAGCCGCCTTGATTATCTTCTGTAATAAGGATTCAATGATTTTCTTATTTTCTAAGTTCACATCTACGGCTAACTTTATAATGCAATAGAAATATTCTCTCTCAGTTATATTAGAATCGCTATTTTCAAATTTATTGACCATATATTTACCAAAATTCTCTTCTACGGCTTTAGTTTGCTTTCTGTTTCCAAAGATTTTCATCATAATCTCCTTCTCATTTAGAATGGAAAGGGAATTTTCAGTTCCTGTGACAGCGCTTTTATTATTTCGTATCTAGCTCCCTGATTGACCGCGGGAGCTAATTTTGTATACGTTTCGGCACCTCCTTTTGATAATTGCTGTATAAACCATTGTTCATCCTGACCGCAGGCGGTCAGGATGAACGGAGCCGCGTCTGTCACCGCGTGTCGCCGCCTGCGGCGGCTGAACACGCGGCTCGAACGGCCAGCCCTCCGAAAATAAATTTTCGTCGGCCTGCCGCTCAGCCGCGGCTCCGTTCACCTTCAGCAAAATTAGTGAACTTAGGTGCTACACTTGCCGCTGGAGACAATGCTGAACCAACTAAATATCCCCCAGCTAATGTTGCTGCAGTTTTCACATATGTCTCGGGAGTCCATAATGAAGCAAGGGATCCTCCAACAGCATAAGCTATATTCCCGGTCTCATTATATTTATTTGCATACCATTCTGCAGAATTTTCACCAATACCTGTCCCAATCCAATTACCGCTTGTGTTCTTTCCACACAGCCCCAACGGATCGATCCCCATAATAGGGTTTCCACCTACATACGCATACAAATTAACATCCCCGCCACCGAAGCCGATGGGGTCTTCCGATATAAACCTCCCCACCTGCGGATCATAATACCTCGCCCGCATATAGTAAAGGCCATTCGGCTCCGTCATGACCCCGAACTGTCCCACATACTTGAACGGCTGGGACAGGCCGCTGGCTTCCTGCTGCGCGGCAATGTTGCCGAAGGGATCGTAGGCATATTTGTTCTTAATATCCTGGTCGCCGTCAGTCATTGCTATTGTACTGCCGGTAGCATTAAAGTGGTAGCAGTATACCTGATCGCCGTCGCCACCATCGCCAGGAGCCCATTGCCGTAGATATAGTAGCGGGTGATGTTGTTATTTCCATCAGCCTCAGCCAGGAGATTCCCCGTGGGATCGTAAATATAGCGGGTCTCCACACCATTGCGTATCGCCTTGAGCCTCTTGCCCATACCGTCATAGTAACAGGCATAAGAACTCCCTATACCGGCTAAGCGATGCTCGTAATCAAAGTTGTACACGGTGCCGTCCTTGTTATATAACTGCCCTTCATCATCATAGCTGAAGGTGGATGCTCCGGCAGTCAAAAGTCGGTTTCTTGAAGTATTATATTCGTAAGTTGTCGTGTTTACAATAAGATCAGGTGTAAGAGGCTCCGCCTGTGCAATAAATGTCCGTTACCGTTTCCATCCAGGGTGAAGTTGTATGTTGAAAGGGCGGTTAAGTCTGTTTTTCTGTTTTAAAACCTATCGGACTATGAGACTTTGTTAAGTAGTTCACACTGAAGAGTGCGGTCTAAGAGACGCACAAACATTGAATTCATCGGCAATCTTTCCCCTCACCCGTTTTTCGCGCCAGAGTTCACTGCCTGCCTGCACAGCGCGAGAATCACACATCACCGAATTCCCTTATTTTATTTCGGCAATATTTGATGGATCGCTGCAGGCTCCGGAGGTATTGCAGACGATAACACGGTAAGCGTACATCATACCCGGCCTGACTGTTGAATCGAGGTAGGAAAAAATGCCTTTTTCTTTCCTCGTAAGTTTCGGATCTCCAAGCGACAGGTCGGCAATCAGAGTATATTCCCGGGGGCAATCCAGACAGATGCGGGAGGATATTTCTGTCTCGTTTCTTGTTATTTTGAATCCGGCAAGATTTGCATCGCCTTCCTTGCTCCAGCGAAGTACGGCGCCACCTTCTCCATGTTGAACCTCAAGGTTGGAAATCGCTTTCGGCATTACAACGTGATAGGGAAGCGGGTCTCCTTTTTTACCGCATCCACAAAAGATTACGGGGAAAAGGAAAATTACAATTGTAGCAAAAAAATACCGCCGGTTGCCTCTCTTCATCTTTTCCTGTCCTTAATTTCCCTGATTCTCTTCAAGACCATCTCTTCAGCAGTGCCACCGGTAATGTTTCGAGCATTCACTGAGTTTTCCACCTTAAGACACTCATAGACATCTTCATCAAACCCCTTATAAAACCGGCGGAATTCATCTATCGTCAAGTCAGACAATCCCTTGTTCTTTTCCATACAGTAAGCGACAAGACGTCCTACAATCCCGTGCGATTCCCGGAAAGGTACACCCCGCATCACGAGATAGTCGGCAACATCGGTAGCTGTGGAGAATCCTCCCGCAGCTTCCTCGCGCATCTTCACCCTGTTAAACTTCAGATGTTGGAGCATTCCACTAAGTACCTGCAGGCATCCTGTCACTGTATCCACTGTATCAAAGAGGGGTTCCTTGTCTTCCTGAAGGTCCCTGTTGTAAGTCATGGGGAGGCCCTTCATCAGCGTCAAAATGGTCATCAGACTTCCGTAGACACGCCCTGTTTTCCCCCTGATCAACTCGGCAACATCGGGATTCTTTTTCTGGGGCATGATACTGCTCCCCGTCGTGAAGGCATCTGATATTTCCACAAAGTTAAATTCTTCCGTGGACCAGATCACAAGGTCCTCACAAAAGCGGGACAGGTGCATCATGACAAGAGAAGCGGCAAAGATAAACTCGGCAATAAAATCCCTGTCAGAGACGGCATCCATGCTGTTCTGAGATATTTCGGGAAATTTCAGGACTCTGGCCGTGTATTTCCTGTCAATGGGCAGACCTGAACCGGCCAGTGCGGCAGCCCCAAGAGGCATCACATTTACCCTTTTGAAACAATCACGCAGTCTTGCCTCATCCCGATCCAGCATCTCCCAATAAGCTAAGAGGTAATGAGAAAGAAGAACCGGCTGAGCCTTCTGCATATGGGTGTAACCCGGCATGATAGTCCGGTGCTCTCTTTCTGCCAGTTCAACCAGGGATAATTTCAGCGCTGCAATCAGATCCAGTACACGGTGGATTTCAGCTCTTAAATAGAGTCTAACATCAAGAGATACCTGATCATTTCTGCTCCTGCCTGTATGGAGTTTCCCCCCCGCATCTCCCACGCGGATGGTCAGTGCTTTTTCTATCGCCATATGAATATCTTCATCCTGGGGATAAAAGCTAAAGTCTCCTCTTTCAATTTCTTTGAGAATATCCTTCAGGCCGACAATAATGGCCGTCTCCTCTTTTTTCGAAATAATACCCTGTCGGGCCAGCATCTTTGCGTGGGCAATGCTTCCCTTAACATCATAACGGGCAAGACGTTTATCAAAATGGATAGAGGCGGTAAACGCCTCTACTTCTCGATCTGTAGGTTCACGAAATCTCCCTTCCCAAGGCTTCTTCCGTTCTACCATCCTGCCTTCTTCCTCCTCCTTCATACCTTCCTCAAGGCCTGCAACTTAAGCCTCAGGGCATTGAGTTTTATAAATCCCGTGGCATCTCCCTGGTTGTAAACCGCGTCTCTCTCAAAGGTGGCAAGATCATTCATGTAAAGGGAACAGGGTGATTTCCTTCCGACTACGATACAATTACCCTTGTATAGTTTCAAACGGGCAGTACCCGTCACGTTCGCCTGTGTTTCGTCAATGAATTTCTGCAGGACTTTCATCTCCGGCGAATACCAGAAACCATTATATACCAGTTGAGCATATTTAGGTATCAGAGAATCTCTCATCAGCATAACTTCCCGATCCATGGTAATGGACTCTACCGCGCGGTGGGCTTTCCAGAGGACATCTCCCCCCGGTGTTTCATAAACTCCCCTTGATTTCATCCCCACAAAACGATTTTCCACCATGTCCACCCTGCCGATTCCGTTGGCGCCTGCTACCAGGTTCAAATGGTCTAAAAGACCTGCCGGGCTCATTTTCTCCCCATCTATTGCCACAGGATTTCCCTTCTCAAAATCAACCTCTACATAGGTAGCTGTATCAGGCGCCGCTTCGGGAGAGACAGTCAAGACAAACATATCCTCCATGGGTTCTGCCCATGGGTCTTCGAGGATACCTCCCTCATAGGAGATATGGAGCAGATTTCTGTCGCTGCTGTAAGGTTTCTCTTTCGTCAGGGAAAGGGGTATGCTGTATTTACGGGCATAATCAATCATCGACCCTCTGGAATCAAAACACCACTTCTCATCCCTCCATGGTGCAACAATTATAATCTCCGGATTTAAAGCCAAGTAGGTTAACTCAAACCGCACCTGATCATTTCCCTTCCCCGTAGCGCCATGGGCCACACCATCCGCCCCCTCCGCCTCGGCAATCTCGATCTGCCTTTTGGCAATAAGCGGCCTGGCCAGGGAAGTTCCGAGCAGATATCTACCCTCATAACAAGCATTGGCCCTCAGAGCAGGAAATACAAAATCCCCGACAAATTCCTCCTGTAAATCATCAATATATACCTTGCCGGCACCTGTAGTAAGAGCCTTTTCCTTAAGGCCGGTCAGTTCCTCTTTCTGACCGATATCAGCGGCAAAGGCTATTACTTCACAGTTATAGGTCTCAATCAGCCATCTCAAAATAACCGAGGTATCCAATCCTCCCGAATAGGCAAGAACAATTTTTTTAATCTGTTTAGTCACAATCTAAATCCTCTCCTCGTTTGTTGAAAGATCTATCCGAGTAAAATTTCCAGAATCGCTTTCTGGACATGAAGGCGATTTTCCGCCTGGTCAAAAACCACTGCACGGGGACCATCAATAACCTCTGCCGTTATCTCCTCTCCACGATGGGCGGGGAGACAATGCATGACGATAACATCTCTCTGCGCCACGCTCAGCAGTTCTTTGTTGACCTGATATCCTTTCAGAGCCCGTATCCGCTCCTCCCGCTCATCCTCCTGCCCCATACTGGTCCATACATCAGTATAAACTACATCGGCATCCTGCACCGCATCCAAAGGATCGCGGCAGAAAGTTATCCCCTTTTCCGCTTCTCTCCTCCCCCGTTCAAGGATATCCGCTTCAGGGTCATACCCCTCGGGACATGCAAGGGCAAGATGAAAGGGAAGCCTTGCAGCTGCTTCTATCCAGGAGTTAGCTATATTATTCCCATCTCCCACATAAGCAATCTTCAGGCTTTCGTAACTTCCTTTCTTTTCAATAATGGTAAAGAGATCGCTCAATATCTGGCAGGGATGGAGAAGGTCCGTTAGACCGTTTATTACCGGTATTGTTGCATATCCGGCAAATCCCTCAACAGAACTCTGGGAATAAGTCCTGATCATAATACCATCTAAATACCTGGACATAATCCTTGCCGTATCGGCAATGATTTCACCCCTCCCGAGCTGAGTATCCCGGCTGCTTAGAAATAAGGCCATCCCTCCAAGCTGATACATTCCCACTTCAAAAGAAATGCGTGTCCTTGTGGACGATTTATCGAAAATCATCCCCAGTGTCTTATCCTTTAGAGGTTTATAGGTTTGCTCACCCCCATCTCTGAGCATTTTTTTAAGCCGATGTGATTTTTCGAATATCAGTTCAAAATCTAATTTTTCCAGATCGCAAACACGCAAAAGATCCTTTTTCATTTGATCTATATCACCCCCAAGGAAATCAAATCGAATATGCCCAATATGGAAACATTTTTTAAATAATAAAAATTGGATTAAAAGGTGCGAACTAAATCAAATCTCTCGTATATTCTCAACATTTTCTATATCGTTTTTCACTGGGTTGTCACTCTTATCCAGTAATCTCCAAGTAAAATAACGGAAAGCACAAAACCCAATATACAATTAACAATAACACCAATTGTGAACGCTCCAAACGGCTTTTTACCGGCAGCAGCTAACTCCTTGAATCTCGTAGTCAGGCCGATGCTCAAGAAACAGAAGATAAAAGCCCATGACCTGAGATTTTTTATGGGAACAATAAGTCCCGGTTCAACAATCTTTTCAAAATCAGCAAGGGAATGGCCGGCCGTAATTGTTGTAATAATAATCGATGCAACAAGAAAACCAAGCACAAACTTGGGGAACCTCCACCATATCTCAGCTGCGTTAGGCTTTGTGCCGCATTCCTCTTTTTCCCACTTCAAACATGCAATAAGGGCAAATATAAATGACCATATACCAAGCCATATATCTCTTCCGATAACTTTCATAAGGGTAAAGGCTCTAATGGCAGGTTCCTCATTGCCAACCATGCTGCCATAGGCAGTGGCGGCCGCAAAACCTGCTGCATCAGCGAATTCAGACGATCCAACCCATGCACCCACCGGTCCCGGATGTAAATTTAATAACTTTGAGAAATAGGGTATAAAAAAAATCATAACAATAGCCCATATAGTTACCAGCGCTATAGCAACAGAAATATCTTCCTTTTTTGCCTTCACCGCACCACCCACTGCTATTGCAGCAGATACACCACAAATAGCCCCGCCGACCCCAAGAACAGCACTAAATCTCTTACTAAGTCCAAAGAGCTTATGTCCTACAAAGTATACAGTCAGGCATGTGACTACGGAAATAATGGTTGCCTGCAGAAAGGCAGTAGGACCCGCCCAGACAATGAGCGTAAAGGGAAGTGTTGCCCCAAGTAAAACTATACCGGTCTTTATATAATATTCCACCCTGAACGCTGAATCCATCCACTTAGGTAACTTTACGAAATTAGATATTAAAAGCCCCAGTAACAGAGCGACAAGTGGTGCCTCAAATCCATAATATTTCAGTGGTTTATATGCTCCGATTATAAATGTGACAATTGATAGAAGATACAGAAAGATAAAGGATAGAATATACTCAGAGGACCTAAACCCCATTACCCTTGTACTTACAGTGAAGATCAGCAACCAGATGATGAACTGCAGCACATACCATCCAATGTTACTCGAAAAATGCCCCACAATTTTTGCAGAATCTGTCCAGGTAGGCGGAAGAACACTCAGAGATTTGAGGAAAGGACTGCCTCCATAAAAAAAGGCTATTGCTGCTATTACTATCCCGATCCCAAGATATATCGCCCACCAATCCTCTTTTAGATATAATTCCTTCCATCCCATATGGTTTTTTACTTCTTCCATGAGATTCCTCCTTTCACTAACCGTCGTGTCGTCAAAAAATATTTTTAGCTTTTAATCTCATTTTTACACTGGGAAAGGGTGAAGGTTCTAACGTGCGCCTTATATCTCTGCCCGGTTTTTAGGTGAGAAATATATCTGTAAACTAATTTTACTTACGGGGCAGCATGCGCGAAATTCTCTTTCGTAAAAAGATAATAAATAATAAGAAGGCTTATCTGTCAAGAGAAATAAGAGCCGCAAATCTACGGATAATTAAACTAAAATTAGATTGATAGCCATATAGAAGTTGTGTATGATCTTTTAAAGGGGAATTTCCTTCAAGGAGGTATGAAAAATATGCAGGTTTTAGTTATGTATTATTCCAAGTCAGGACACACTAAAAAATTAGCTGAAGAAATTGCCAGGGGCGTCGGAGAGGTTGATAATGTAAATTGTCTCCTGAAATCAGTATCTGAAGTTACGAAAGATGATTTTATAGCTTCTGACGGTATTATTGCCGGTTCGCCCGTCTATTTTGGAGGAATGGCGGCAGAATTGAAAGCAGTTTTTGATAAATTTGTCGGCGTTCGCCGCAAAATGGAAGATAAAATAGGCGCCGCCTTTACAACGTCAGGGGATCCTTCCGGCGGAAAAGAGACAACAATGATGTCCATTATTCAAACTTTGCTGATCTACGGCATGATTATCGTGGGAGATCCTTTAGATGCAACCGGTCATTTCGGTGTTTCATGTGTTGGGGCGCCGGATCAACATACATCTGACAATGCTGCAAAATTGGGAAAAAGAGTAGCCTTACTGGTCCAAAAGTTGAAGAGAGACATCTAAAAAACTGTTTTTTCCGTAATCTCGATGAGAATCTTCTGAAAGAGATGAAAGAACTGAAAGGTCTCGGAATATGCATCGGTGCCACGACCCTTTCCGCAGTTGCAATCGAAAAGGGAAAGGATAACTGTATTGAGACTGTATTTACCCATGTCAGACCCCATGACGGTAATCCAAGAGAAGCACTCCTTGAGCTGCTCAAAGATTTAGCAGGGAACGGTTCTTACCGGGTTGCGATCACGGGGAGAAAGTTCAGACATACCGTTAATCTCTCCTCTATTTCAGAAGTGGAAGCTGTAGAATCTGCACTGCCCCATTTAAACATGAACGGTAATAACCTCGACGCCATTGTAAGCGCCGGAGGGGAAACGTTCATGATTTACGTCCCAGACAAGGATGGAAGGATCTGCTCTGTCCAGACAGGTAATAAATGTGCCTCGGGTACAGGCGAGTTTTTTCTGCAGCAGATCCGTAGGTTAGGCATTTCTCTTCCAGAGGCGATTAATCTTGCCCGTCAAGAGGCGCCCTATAAGGTTTCCGGACGTTGTAGCGTTTTCTGCAAGAGTGATTGCACACACGCAACAAACAAAGGCATACCAAAAGGACGCATTGCAGCCGGGTTATGCGAAATGATGGCCGGCAAAATTCTGGAGATTATGAAGCATATCTCCAGGAACAATATTGTGATTATCGGCGGTACTGCCCAGAATCCTGTCCTGATCAACTGTCTGCAAAGTAAAATCAACAATATTATTGTCCCGAAAGAGGCACCCTATTTCGAAGCACTCGGCACAGCAATGTGGGCTTTGAATCATAAAACTATCCCCATGCCTCCGTCAGAAAAACTTTTCAGAGAGGGAGAAGGTTCATTTTCATATCTTCCTCCTCTGAATGATTTTCGGGACATGGTTGATTTCAAGACCATGGAAAGGGGAACTGCCAGGGAGGGTGACCGCTGCATTTTAGGGGTCGATGTTGGATCAACCACTACAAAAGCTGTTCTCCTCAGGATTGAGGACGACAAGATACTAACTTCCGTATATTTGAGAACGAAGGGCAATCCTGTACAGGCATCAAGAGAATGTTATGCCGGTCTCCATGCCCAGCTCGGTGATCTTGAAGATAAAATACGCATTGTCGGCGTGGGAGTAACCGGCTCCGGCAGACAGATAGCAGGACTGCACGCCATGACCGAGGGAATCGTCAATGAGATCATTGCCCACGCCACCGGCGCAATCTTTTTCAACCAGGAAGTAGATACCATCTTCGAGATTGGAGGACAGGACGCAAAATATACCTGCATAACAAATGGCGTGCCCTCGGATTACGCCATGAATGACGCCTGCAGCGCGGGAACTGGTTCTTTCCTTGAGGAGGCGGCGAAAGAAACGATGGGGATTGAGGTAGAGGAAATTGAAGATATTGCGCTCTGCGGACAGAAACCACCAAATTTCAATGATCAATGTGCCGCTTTTATCAGCAGTGATATAAAAAATGCCGCCCACGAAGGCATGACAAAAGAGGACATTATTGCCGGTCTTGTATATTCAATCTGCATGAACTACAGCAACAGAGTAAAGGGAAACAGACCTGTGGGAAACACCATATTTATGCAGGGCGGCGTCTGCTACAATCGGGCGGTGCCTGTAGCTATGGCTTCTCTCACGGGAAAGCGGATCATTGTGCCACCGGAGGCAGGACTGATGGGTGCCTTTGGTGTCGCCCTTGAAATAAAACGCAGACTACAGCTTTCTTTCATGGAAGAAAGAGCATTTTCTCTCAGAACTTTAAAGGACAGAACTATAGAGCATGAAAAGCCTTTCATCTGTCCGGGAGGAAAGGAGAAGTGCGATCGGAAATGTGAGATCGCAAGGATCAGGATAGAGGGGAAGACCTATCCTTTCGGAGGCGCCTGTAATAGATGGTACAATCTACGTTTCAATATCCATGTTGATTCGGAAAAGTTAGATTTTGTAAGAAACCGTGAAAACCTTATTTTCCACAAGCATACGCCCCCCCCGGAAGAGTCAGGAAAAGAAAACAGCTACAGAACGATTGGGATTAATAAATCTTTCTTAGTCAACACCTACTATCCCTTGTACCGCCATTTTTTCTCCCGCCTCGGGTTTCAGATAGTGCTGCCGGAAATTTCTGAGCAGGAGGGAGTCGATAGAGCCAGGGCACCGTTTTGCTACCCTGCTGAAATCGCCCATGGTTTTCTCTCGCATCTCCTGAAAAAGAAGCCGGATTACCTGTTTCTTCCTCAACTAAAAGGAATGTATGTGGGAAATGGCCACATGCAAAGCACAACCTGTCCACTTTCCCAGGGTGAACCTTATTATCTCACCAGCGCCTTCAAAGATCAGGAAACATTCAGGAAGCTGATTCTTGAAGAAAAAGTGATCAAGCCGGTCATTGATTTTTCCGCAGGTTATGAGGCGGCGGGGGATGCCTTTATCGACACAGGAGAAAAGTTGGGGTGTGGAAGGGGAAAGTCACGTCATGCCTTCAAGGAGGCCGTGAAGATTCAAAAACTGGTCATGGAAGAAATAAAGGAGAGCGGGGTCAAGTTTCTCCATGAGCTGGAGGAGAAAAAAGAACAGTATGCGGTTGTCATCTTCGGCAGATCATATAATGCCTTTGTATCAGAGGCAAATATGGGAATTCCCCGGAAATTTTCCTCCCGGGGAGTGGCGGCGATCCCCTGTGATTTTCTCCCCTTCGAGGAGGAAGCAGTCGATGACGGGATGTACTGGTCGGCAGGACAGGTGATCCTCAAAGCTGCAAGATTCGTGGAAAAACATCCACAACTTTTCGGATGTTATATTACAAATTTTTCCTGTGGTCCGGATTCATTCCTCGTGGGATACTTTCGCAACATTATGGGAAGGAAACCCTTTCTTACCCTCGAACTGGATAGCCACGTAGCCGATGCCGGGTTGGAGACCCGGATCGAGGCATTCCTGGATATCATAAAAAATTACAGGGAAATAGAAAAGAAAAGCCTCTCTAACCCGATTCATTCAACGCCTTCCAAAGCGTATTTTGATTACAAAAAGCAGGTCTTCGTAGGTGCAAACGGTAGAGAGTATCCATTTGATCACCCCCATGTCCACCTTGTTCTTCCCTCCATGGGTAAGCTTACCAGCGAAACTACCGCTGCTGTATTCAGATCCACGGGTATCCATGCCACTGCCCTCCCACCCGCCGATGAGGAGGTACTAAAACTGGGCAGGGGCAATACGAGTTGCAAAGAATGCCTTCCCCTCCTGCTGACTACGGGCAGTCTCCTGAAATATTTACAAACCAGGGAAACGGATGACGAGTTCCTCGTTTATTTTATGCCCACAACGGCAGGACCATGCCGGTTCGGTCAATACTCCATTTTTATCAGCCAGTTGATCTCTCGGGCAGGGATAGAGAATGTTGCCCTGTTTTCACTTAACTCGGAAAACAGTTACAACGGTTTCGCCGAAAATGGTTTCACCCTGAAACTATGGTCTGCCCTTGTAATATCCGATATCATGGCTGATATTTATTCCCTTCTCCTCGTGGTTGCAAAGGACAGGACTTCTGCTCTTGTTGCCTATGATAATGAGTGTAGCAGGATTATTGAGCTGTTAGAAAGATCACCCGACTTCGGGGAGATAAAAAAAACCCTCTCCAATATCGCAGAAAATCTGAAGGCAATACCTCTAAAAAGACCCCCGCAGGATATTCCCATGGTTTTACTCACCGGTGAAATATTTGTTCGTCACGACGATCTTTCAAGACAGTTCCTTGTGGAAAAGCTGGCAGAGCACGGCCTGGCCACAAAAGTTTCCAGTGTTCCGGAATGGATTTACTACACGGACTGGTGTTATCTGAAAAATCTCTCCAGTGACAAACCAAACCCCAGGAAAAGGCTCGCCCTCTTTTTGAGATCAAGATGGATGAAAAGCTATGAGAGAGCATTCAAGGAAATCATGGTCAGGTCAAACCTGCTTCAATACAAACTGGAGAACGTGGATCACCTGATCAGCAACGCACAACATTTGATCAATCCGGCATTGGTAGGTGAGGCCATAATGACTGTCGGTTCAGCCGTAACCGAGATACTTGATCCTTACTGCGGGGTAATATCCATCGGACCTTTTGGGTGCATGCCTAATCGTTTAGCGGAGGCCATCCTGACGAAAGAGATGAGTACAGATTGGAAATCATCACCATCAGGTAAGCATCACATAAAAAGAAAAAATACTCTTAAAAATATCCGGGAACTTCCGTTTCTCGCCATAGAAAGCGACGGGAACCAGTTTCCCCAGATCATTACAGCGAAGCTGGAAGTTTTTCTGCTGCAGGCAGTAAGGATACACAGAGAAATGAGAGGATAAAGAGAAAATGAGTCCACAAAAAAACAGCTATACACGTATGGAATGGGCTGGCGCCTTTGGTGATATCGGGACGTTAATACCCTTCGTCGTCGCCTATATTACAATCGTAGGCATTGATCCCCTGGGAATTTTATTAATGTTCGGCCTTTCCAAAATCGTTGCGGGGTTATATTACAAAACTCCGATCCCGATTCAGCCCATGAAGGCCATAGGGGCTGCGGCCATTGCCGGAGGTGTGACTCCTTCGATGCTTTTTGGCGCCGGTCTTACCACCGGCCTCTTCTGGCTTATCATGGGTACAACAGGGATGGTCAAAACAGTAACTAAACTTGCCAGCAAATCCGTGGTGCGCGGGATTATGTTAGGACTGGGACTTTCGTTCATTGTGGGGGGGATTAACCGTATGCAGACGAACTTTTTACTGGCCGGTATCGCCCTCGTCATTACTTATCTCCTTTTGACAAATCCAAAAATACCGGCGATGTTTGTCCTCTTAATCATCGGTGTCGCATCCGCGATTATCATGAATCCCGGACTGATCTCCGAACTGGCAAATATAACCATCGCCTTTAAACTGCCTGAATTTACCCTCGGTAAATTAACTTTAGATGATACTATCAAAGGCACATTGCTCTTTGCCTTACCCCAGATACCACTGACCCTGGGCAATGCTGTTGTTGCAATAACTGCTGAAAACAACAAACTTTTTAGCGACAGACCGGTAACAGAAAAAAAAATGGCCATCTCCACCGGAATTATGAATATCATCTCGCCTCTCTTTGGAGGCGTTCCCATGTGTCACGGTGCCGGCGGAATGGCAGGACATGTCCGCTTCGGAGCAAGAACAGGCGGCGCTCTGGTCATACTCGGGACAATTGTTATTATTATTGCCTTATTTTTCAGCGATTCTGTAGCTCTTATCTTTAAAATCTTCCCTGATGCGATTCTGGGGGTGATCCTCTTTTTTGCCGGTGCCGAACTGGCACTGGTAGTGAGAGATATCGGTAATGATAAGACTGACTTTTATGTTATGCTTATTGTAGCGGGATTTGCCATGTGGAATATGGGGGTGGCTTTCATTGTCGGGGTGGTCCTCGACAATGCGTTAAAGCGAAAATGGATAAAAATTTAGCAGCCTGTCATTACAGAAGCATATAAAAGAAACTATGCAACTCTTTCTCAAGACATTTATAAGTGTCATCGTTATTCTCGCAGCCACCGCAATCGGCAAGAAGCTGCCTTCGGCTGCCGGACTGATCGGCGTGATGCCGCTTACCGGTGCCCTGGTCCTGATCTGGATGTATATTGAAAATGAAGGTAACCCTAACACCATGCAGAATTTTACCAAAGGTGCGCTTTGGGGGATTTTACCTACCATCCTGTTTTTTCTTGTTGCACTATTATGCTTCAAGAAACACCTGCCCTTACCCATTGTCCTTGTTTCAAGCTTTGGAGTATGGCTTGCCGCGGCAGTTGTTCATCAATGGGTTCTGAGATAAACTCAAGTTTTGCTGACAGAGACATAGATAAACGACTTCAGGATGCAAATAGAGGCAAGAAGAAGCCCGGGATGGTTTGCCTGAATATCGCAAAAAGAAATAAATGGGGTATTTACAATGAGTAATGTAAAGAAGGTAACTGAAAATATATATTTAATAAATTTCAGCGTATATGGTGTCCCCGATTTTTCCTCTGCCTGTTTGATCGTGGGTGAAGAATTAGCCCTGATAGAGACCGGTCCGACGAAATCACTCCCTTTTATTATTGCAGGCATCAGAGAACTTGGTTTTGATCCTGCTGACATATCTTATATAATTATTTCCCACATCCACCTGGATCATGGGGGAGGAGCCGCTGTATTACTAAAGGAGATGCCTAAAGCAAAGGTAGTGGTTCACGAAAAAGGTGTGCGACATATGGTAGAGCCGTCAAAACTGATAAAGAGTTCAAAGATGGTTTTCGGAGATGTACTATATGAATTGTATGGAGAGATTTTGCCTATAGAACGGGGCAGGATAATGCCTGTGAGTGGCGGTGAAATAATCGATCTCGGTAAAAACCAGAAGCTTAAAATAATTAATGCCCCCGGGCACTCTAATCACCATATATGTATATATTCAGAAAAAGATAAGGGGCTTTTTACGGGGGAAGCAGCGGGTGTATACTTACCTGATTCAGAGACACTGATCCCCTCATCCCCGCCTCCGGATTTCAATCCGGATATAGCCATAGAGACAATAAAGGGTTTATCGAACCTTGATTTGAGGTTCTTAATGTTTTCCCATTCCGGGGTTACAGAAAAAGTGAATCGGGCCCTGAATACGGCTGCTGTCTGGCTTATGAAATGGAAAAAAAACATCTCGGAAATGATGAGCAAAGACCTATCCGTGGAAGAAATTACAGAGACATTGAGAGAAGATGTAAAAAAAGTATTGGGCTCAAATAGAGAGAAAGAGCTCAGCTACCAATGGATAATGGAACAAATCATCCCTGCGTGTGCCATGGGGTACATCAACTACTTCAAGAAGAACAATTTACAGGTATTCCCGATTTCTCTTAAAGGCAATAGAATAAAAAAATCAACACCGCTGTTTAAGCAAGCAGAAAAGAGAAATTAATTCTTCCCAGGCTTACCTATGTTAAACTTTGAATTTCTTTGCGGCTAAAAAAACATGGGGTGGCAAGTGTAATAGTCTCCGTCTAAAATCTTGACAAGTAATAGTTGTTAATATAGAAAGACAAACAGAAAGCCGATGTAGCTCAGCTGGTAGAGCAACTGATTCGTAATCAGTAGGTCAGCGGTTCGATTCCGCTCATCGGCTCCAAGAAAATCAAGGGGTTAGCGAATTACTGTTAACTCTTATTTTTTGTCTGATACCCTATAGCTACCCTAAAGTGAATTTGTGTAGTTTTATGAAAAGAAAAAATGTTACAGTAATATTAGTATGTAGATGCAGTAGATTATGAGGAGAGCGAAAAAATTTGCTATTTACCAGCTTACGTGCACGATTAATGCTTCTCGTCCTTTTGGTTATTGTTCCGGTGCTGGGTCTGATCGTCTATCATGGCATCGAAGTTAGAAACAAGGGACGTCTTGAGGCCTTAGATAAAGTAGAGAGGCTGGCGCGGAACGCATCCATGTTATATGAACGTACTATTTTAGAGACCCGCCAGATTCTTTTCACCCTTTCGCAAATGCCTCAATTCCGTGAGCAAGATTCGCCCGCAAGTTCAAAGACCTTTGCCGATCTGTTAAAACAAACTAAAAACTACTCTGGTTTTGCTGCTGTTAAACCGAATGGAGATGTATTTGCATCGGCTCCCTACATTACTAAACCGGTCAGTTTTGCCGACCGTCCGTGGTTCCAGCGTCTTGCACAAACCCGCAGTATTGCAATCGGCGAATATACAAGAATAGGCCGTATCAGCGGCAAACCGACCGTTGTTATAGGCTATCCTGTCCTTGACCGTACAGGACAACTATTAACTGTCTTAATTGCCGGTCTTGACCTGGAGGCTTTGCAACGAACTCTTCTTAAGATTGATCTGCCTGACGAAGCGACCCTAAACGTTATCGACAACCACGGCACGATTTTACTCCGCTTTCCCGCTCCGGGGAAATTCGTCGGCAAAAAAATGCTTGATAAATCTATAGTCAAGCTCATGTTAACCAAAAAAGAGGGAGCGGAAGAGGGAGTTGGCCTGGGGGGGGGGGGGGCGCCTTTACGGGTACACAACGGTTGGTAGTGGCATTGAGGCCATCCACGTAAGCGTCGGCATCCCGGAACAGGCCGTACATGCAGATGTTAAACGGCAGATGGCTCGCAACTTTACCTTGTTGGGATTGGTGTCGGTGCTGGCACTTGTGGGAGCCTGGTTCTTCGGGGAAATATTGATTATATCTCCGGTGAGCCGTCTGATAGACGTGACGAAGGAAAAAATCAGGATATTCTCTAATGCTGTTGAGGGAGCTATTGATGGAATAGCAATAACTGATATGAAAGGCATTATCACTTATGCAAATCCAGCTATGGAAGATATGTATGGCTACAATAAAGGAGAACTCCTGGAAAAATCGGTTGCTATTCTCGATTCAAATCCAGAGAGGGTAAACGAGATAATGTCAGCCATGATTAAAACAGGAAGCTGGAATAGTGAGGTTGAGTCGATAAAGAAAAACAAAGAAATATTCCCGGTATTATTATCACTTTCAACAATCACAGATGATAAAGGCAACCCAATGGCAATGATGGGTGCTATTAAAGACATCACCAAGCGCAAGCAGTCGGAAGAAGAGCTACTGAAAAGTGAAGAACAATACAGATCTCTGGTAGAAAATATTGATTTTGGAGTCACTCTGATCGATAAGGACTTCAAAATAATCTTGACAAACGCCGTATTAGGTAAGTGGTTTAATAAACCTATACGTGAATTTGCAGGTAAAAACTGTTTTAGAGAATTTGAGAAACGCCAGGCAGTCTGTCCGCATTGCCCCGGAACGAAGGCAATGGCTACCGGTCGGCCTCATCAAGTAGAGACCGAATGCGTTCGAGATGACGGTAGCCCTATCTCGGCACTGGTTCACGCTTTCCCGCTCTTTTATCCGGATTTATTGAAGTTGTTGAAGACATCACCGAGCGCAAACTGACGGAGGGAAGACTCAAACGGCAATTAGACCGTCTGGCTGCCCTGCGAGCCATAGACATGGCTATTACCTCCAGCTTCGACATACACGTTATCTTTAGCGTCTTCCTGAAACAGGCCATTGATTGTTTAGGTGCAGATGCGGCAGATGTCCTGCTTCTTGACTCACAGACCTATAACAGGTTGACATTTGTTGCCGGGTACGGCTTTCGAACAAGTGCCCTTCGATACACAAATGTACCACTAGGCGCCGGTTATGCGGGCAGGGCTGCCCAGGAAAGAAAGACCATCTGCATTCCTGACCTGCAAGAAGGATCGCGGGATTTATTAAAGCAATCCCCTCAATTAAGTAATGAAAACTTTGTCACCTACTACGGCGCACCTCTTATTGCGAAAGGACATGTTGTGGGCGTCCTGGAAATATTCAATCGTAAGCCTCTCGAACCTGATCAGGAATGGCTGGATTTTTTGGAATCTCTGGCCACGCAAGCGGCCATTGCTATAGATAACGCCAAGCTTTTTGATGATCTCCAGAAATCCAACCTTGACCTGCTTCAGGCCTATGACAACACGCTGGAAGGATGGTCCAATGCTCTGGATCTGCGCGATAAGGAAACCGAGGGTCATAGCCAACGTGTCACGGAGATGACTTTGCGATTGGCCCGCCAAATGGGCATAAGAGACAGCGAACTGGTGCATGTGCGAAGAGGCGCGCTGCTCCACGACATCGGCAAGATGGGCGTTCCGGACGGCATCCTTCTCAAGCCGGGTGCCCTCACTGACGAAGAATGGGAAATCATGCGAAAACATCCGGTATTTGCTTACGAACTCCTCTCGCCCATTTCTTATCTGAGGCCGGCACTGGAAATTCCGTACAGTCACCATGAGAAGTGGGACGGCACGGGCTACCCCCGCGGGCTAAAGGGAGAACACATTCCACTTCCAGCAAGGATCTTTTCAATTGTCGACGTCTGGGATGCGCTGCGTTCAGAGCGCCCTTACCGCCCTGCATGGCCGGAAGAAAAAGCCCGTGAACACATCAAGGAGCAGGCCGGGAAGCATTTTGATCCGAAGGTGGTGGAGGCATTCCTGGAACTTCTGAATGAAATGAACTACCCCGCAGCAAGCTGATGGGGTATCAAAAAAAACGATGAACGAAGCAAGCTTCGGGGAAGTTAACCCATAGAGATTAAAATTTTGTCACCGATTATCTTACCCCCATCACTTTTAAAAAGATCTCGCCTCTTCCAGGGTTAACGTTTCGGCTAAGAAGGTGGCAAAGAAGCGTAGCGGATTTGCCAGTCCTTTTCAGCCGATGGTAAGTGTCGAATCTTTTTTTCGGACTATATCCAGCTTTAGGACGTGCTCTATTGCCCTGTCGTGGTATCTACCTAAGAACAACAAAGACAATATAGCCCCGATCAACGCAAAGGCCATGTCTGACTGAGTGTCCCACACATATCCCTGTGTACCCAGAAAAGCCTCGGCCGCTTCTCCGGTAGCTATCGCTACCCACCACTCAATTATTTCATACAGGGCACTCAATGTCAGACAAATAGAGACCACAACAAAAAAGAGCCACTTGCTCCCTCCGAGAGGGGATTTTCTTATGAGAATTTCTCGTGCTATTAATGCCGGTATGAACCCCTGGGCAAAATGCCCCACTTTGTCGTAATTGTTGCGACTAAGTTCAAAAGAATCTTTGATCCAATCAAACAGGGGGACCATTGCATATGTATAGCGTCCTCCAATCATCAGGATTATGGCATGTATCAAAATTAACCAATAGACGAGTGTGGAAAATCGAAACTTACGGTAGGTGAATACCAGAACAACAAGACCGAGAATGGCGGGAGCAACTTCAAGTGACCAGGTAAAACGATCATGCGGATTGATTCCCGACCAGACGAGAAAACCAAAAAAAATGAGAAGCCAAACGGCCATGCGCACCTTTTCATTTTCCATTTATATTATCTCGTGCAAGTTCGCGAACGGTACCACGGCTGAGCGGCAGGCGCGGTTTTTAGCCCGCTTCATCCAGGCGCAGATTAGACAAATCAATATATATAAAATATCGCAGGAAGAACCTTTAGTACATGAAGTTCTTCAATGAGTTCAAGGATGCCCATGAACCATATAAACCAGAGCGCACTAAACATGTGCCTTTTAAAAATTACCGGTTTTACGATATATTCCTCTGGTTCCGTTAGACAGGATATTTTGGGGAAAAATCTTGGCACTGTTTTAAAATACATTTCAAATTCATTTTTATGCAATTTTGCCAGTTCTGCTTCTTCACTCTTGATTACAAGCGGATAATACGCCACAAAACCAATTAAAATAAGAACTGGAATTAGAAAACTCTCAGAAGCAAATCCAACACCCAGAGCACCGATGAGGCTGAAAAAATATAGCGGGTTCCTGCACATGGAATATGGGCCTTGCGTAATTAAACGGTCTGTCTTGTATCCTGCGATATAGACAGAGCACCACAATCTGCCTAAAGAAGCGATACCAACCAGAACGGCACCCCCAAAAAACAGAACCGTGCTTACAAGTGGGGCCTTATCTTCCCATAAGCTTCTGGAAACACAAATTAACACAATTAATAAAACAACAAATATTTGAGAAATATAAAGCCGCAATTTTTCAATCATCCGATATAATCCTTCGCGTCTAACGACACCTGATCCTTGACTTGCAGAAAAGTAAGCCCCTGTTGACTGCCGACATCAATGGCGGAAAGCCTGATTGAGTGTGCCGGAAAAAACGACGTTGATCTGGTGATTATTGCTGCCTGCGGGTGCCCGGATATAAACCGCCGGGCGTGAAGTAGTGTAGCCGACTGCCCTCTCTATTTTGTCTGTTCGGATGAGCCGGCTGAAGTAGATTCGCCATCTGATAACTTGACGAATCTAAAACCACGCTTTTTTAATTCGGTAACGGCTGCGATCACGCCCTCTGCTGTCTGCCCTTCCGGATGATTCATGTGCATGAGAATGATTGAACCCGGAGGAGCATTGAGCAAAGCTTCTTTCACCTGTTCCTCTGAGTAGGTTGCACCGGCATCCCCAAGAACATTGTAACCGGCCACTTCATACCCTAAAGCATTAGCTGTCTCAACGCAGATTTCGTCATAGTAGGCTGTACCGGAGCGGTAGTATTTTGGTTTGTGAGCGGTCACTCCCTGAATTCTTAAGGTATTCAATTCTATTTCGTCAAAAATTTCGCCCACGTTCTTTGTCCCTTCTATTCCATAAGCAGAAAGGCCAATCGCTGAACAAGGTTTATGGTTCAAACCATGGTTTGCAATCTCAAAAAGAGGATTCTCTGATAATTTTTGGAATATTTCCGGATTTGCACTTATCCACCTGCCACTGATAAATAAGGTCGCAAATATTTTTTCGCTTTCCAGATACTTGATCAGCTTGGCATCATAGCCTGAACTTTTAGGACCGCCACAGGCATCAAAAGTTAAAGCAAGAACTTTCTTGTCGGTGTTCAGTTTGGTTTTCACCCCTTTCACCGATTCTCCCCATTCTTTTGGAACTCTACCGGCAAATTTTGAAACGATTCCTTCTTTTACCTGTATTTCCTGGCATTGACCCGAATCAATGCTCCAGAAGAACAAAAGAAGAATAAAAATTATAAATTTCGGTATTACTTTATGCCCCCTGATATTAATAGTGGACAGGAAACCCCTTATCATACTGATACCTTCCTCCTATAGAGCTATTATTTATACGTCAGCGCAGGTATCCACGCCCTGCTTGCCATCTTTTTCTATTGGCTTTATGTATTATAGAAGACCTAATATATGCAATCAATTCCGTCTATTCCCCACTCTTCAAAATGCCGGGAACAGGGGGGATGTCAATAATTAAGTATACTGCTCCCGGAATGCTGCCATGGGAGATTATTTTTCTTGACACCCGAAGGCCATATAGATGTTGGCCCTTGTATGCTTTTCGAGACGAGTTCCTATCTCATAGGCTTGTTCAAGATAATCTTGCCTTTCCAACACAACGCCTTTCCCCATGATGTCACTAAAGAAGAAAACATATCGACCATATCGACGCCGAGACATCCAAAGAGACGTTTGTAGAACTCTACCAGTACTTGAGACTCGAACTTAATGTTCTTTTGGTTCATCGGAGTAAGAATTGCGGCCTTCTTTCCCAAAATGAGTGGTTTAGTGTCGGGGTGATAGTAAAAGAATAGTCTGTCGATAAATGTCTTCATCAGCCCCGTAACTCCGCACCAGTAAAGAGGAGAGGCAAAAATCATCAGGGCTGTATCTTCAATCGGAGCGCGGATTTGAGTCATGTCGTCTCGACAGGAACACTCAGATGTCCTCAGGTACTGGTAACAGCCGATACAATTCGATATTTGCTTGTTTCGGAGTTCAATAAGGGAGTAGTTCAGTTTGGTTTCCTCTACTCCAGCAATGAGTCGCTCAAGAAGAATATCCGTATTACCCCTTGCGCGGGTAGCACCGTTGATAATCAGGAGTGATTTCGTCATAGTTATCTCCTGGGGCCAACAGTAATTAGATTGAGTAAGGTGCGGGTGAATTCCAGTTCAAAGTGCACCACGTAAAGCTTGACAGAATACCTCATGGAGTGTCTGGTAGTTGAGGCACTTTCTAGGTCGATTATTGAGTTTTTTGACAATGATTGCAATATATTCTTCTGAGACACATCGGAAATCGGTTCCCTTTGGGAAGTACTGTCTCAACAGGCCGTTAGTATTTTCATTGGTTCCCCGCTGCCAGGCAGCATATGGATCGGCAAAGTAAACCTTTAACCCGGTTTTCGCTTCGAGTTCTTTGAAATGAGAAAATTCTTTACCATTATCGACAGTCAAGGTTTGGCGAAGTGCTCGGGGAGTCCTCAGTGACCCCTGTCGTCAATAGTGTACACTAATTTGTTTTTCATGCCGCTTGTTTCAATGTGTAAAATTGCTTCTCAAAAGTAACCGGAGACAGATAGCCAAGTCTGGCCTGCCGCCTTTGCCGGTTA
>Ga0265296_1001400_pt1 | contig 27884 bp, 23 predicted proteins | sample MunlanPumphouse1_FD_189073 | JGI IMG/M metagenome (GOLD analysis project Ga0265296, IMG submission 189073) | Groundwater microbial communities from a municipal landfill in Southern Ontario, Canada - Pumphouse #1 | ecosystem: Environmental > Aquatic > Deep subsurface > Groundwater | place... | reverse complement strand
AATATTCATGCCGCCAACAAATCCGATTCGTCCGTCGGCAACCAGGATTTTTCGATGGTTACGCAGGTTAATATGCACCGAGGGGGGAATTAGTTTCGGCGGAATGAAGCGTGAAATACGCACACCGCGCTTCTTGAGGATAGTTCCCGCCCGGGGAATCGAATAATATTCTCCAATCCCATCGATGATAACCCTCACATCGACACCGCGCTGGGCAGCCTTCGTCAAGGTGTCAATAAACATTTGGCCGGTTTCATCCGTTTCGAACAGGTAGGTCGACATGTACAGCGTGTGTTGAGCTTCCTTAATTGCATCAAGCATCACCGGATAAGCCTGCTCACCGTTGTGCAACAGTTGAATCCGGTTGCCTCCCACAATGGGACGTCTCGTTACGGCATCCGAAAGTCTGACTATTTCTCGAAATTCTGTTGCCACCTCGTGGTTAGAGACAACAACCTCGCTGTCATCATCGAATCGTTCATACTCGATACTGATATGGAATGGGGAGCGCCTTGCCAATTTTTTTGCGCGTGTGCGAACCCGATTGATTCCAAACAGGAAATACAATAACGGACCCCCCAATGGGAACAAGATACTGACTGCAATCCAACCCAAGGCGGCCATCGGGTCCCGCTTGTACAGTAATGCATGCAACACAGTACCAACGACAAGCAGGACATTAATTATATAAAATATCCAATATTTCAGAGACACCTCCTATGGGGGAAATTAAGGGGAAATCTTCGGCGAGTAATGCCGTAACCCTACCTAAATATTGGGCCAGCTATTTAATATTATCATCTTTCCAGACATAACTTACTTCCAAACAACCAATGAAATATTAAAAAAGGCGCAAAGATCTGTCAATGAGAATATTTACAAATAGTTACTTTCTATTACCCCTAAAACATTTCTTATCAACATGCGCCGTCACTTCCTTCATGATCGTAAGTTACTCGCCGAGCGGAAACGGGCATGTTCCAGATAGCTTCCAAAAGACCTCCTCGACCAAGACAGACCCTATATCAAAAAGAACAGACGCCCCAGCACAGCACTTTTACAATGATCGCCGCAGCACCCCGCTCTTTGCAACCAATATGATTGACACAAAAGTTTTTTTACCTTAAACTGTTTTCGTTAAATATCAATTCTTATCAATTCATTACAGGATCAGGACGCTTCACTCTCAACGGTTAATACTAAATTTATAAGCCATGATGTGCATCTTTTCTGCGCGTCGGTGGAGGTGGTAACAGTTGCCCCAGGCTGTGTGGATAGGCGGGCAGGATTGTAAAATAATGTTTACGCAGCTTGTAGGCTATCCGAACTAGAATTTAGTTTATGGAGGAACGTATGGAAAGAAAAGGCATCGTAACTATGAAAGGAACTCATCTTACACTCTCGGGTAAAGAACTAAAAGTCGGCGATAAGGCGCCCGGATTCACAGTCTTAAATAATGACATGGAGGATGTGACGCTGGATAATTTCAAAGGCAAGGTCAAACTGATCGCCTCTGTACCGTCACTGGATACTCCTGTCTGTGACCTCGAGATCAAAAGATTCAACAGTGAGGCAGCAAAACTGAGTAAAGATATAGCAATAGTATTTATTTCAATGGATCTGCCGTTTGCGCAGAAGAGGTTCTGTGAGGTTTTCAACGTTGAGAACGTCAAAACATTATCGGACCACAGGGAAGCGAATTTTGGAGAAAAATACGGAGTACTGATAAAGGAACTCCGGCTTCTGGCAAGGGCTATTTTCATTGTCGATACGGATGACAATATCCGCTACATCGAGCTGGTGCGGGAAATATCCTCGTCGCCTGATTACGACAAAGCCCTGGCAGCGTTGAAAAGGTTATAAAAATGAAAAAACTAATGAACTGGCAGGTGGGTTTCGGGCTATTGCTTATATTGTTGTCAGCCGGCATTTATTACGCGCATTTTCTGATTTTCAGGGACCTCCATCATATTTTCATTTACCTCGTGGGAGACGTGGCATTCGTTTTTATCGAAGTCCTGATGGTCACCCTGGGTCTGCACCAGCTTTTACATTACAGGGAAAAGAAGAACCTGCTTAACAAATTAAACATGGTGATAGGTGCGTTTTTCAGCGAAGTTGGAACAGAGCTTTTAAAGGCGTTTTCCGATCTGGACCTCGAGAGCGCCAATATAAAAGGCCGTCTCATAATCAAAAACACTTGGACAGATAAAGATTTTTTAAATGTCCGAAAGGAATTTGCCAGGCATGCCCCTCGGGTCGATGCAAAAGATGAACATCTCGGAGAACTGAAGAATTTTCTCGCGGGTAAAAGGCAATTCCTCCTGAACCTCCTTGAAAACCCCAATCTTCTGGAACATGAAAGTTTTACAAACCTCTTGTGGGCGGTGTTTCATCTTGCGGAGGAACTGAACTACAGAGAAACCCTGAATGGATTGCCGGAAAAGGACTATGGACATCTCCGAGGCGACATGGAAAGGGTATATTCGCTCCTTATCTCGGAGTGGCTTGATTATGTGAACCACCTGAAAAACAATTATCCTTTTTTATTCTCACTTGCTATGAGGACAAATCCGTTTGATTCAGAGGCATCGGTAATTGTAAAGAAATAAAGGCAGGTAATCATTGATCAGTCTGCAGTTGAGCTGCCTGCAAATTGACCAGATTCCTGAAGAAGAGTTCAAATCATTACGGCAGGAATATAATTTTCCTAAATATTATCAGCTATCCAGTCTCCGATTTCACTGGTGCTCATGCCCATTTTCCCGGCTTCGAGGCTCTTGATTTTTCCGCTTTCCAGGAGTTTCACCACAACAGACTCCACCCGTTTGCCTGCCTTCTCCTGTCCTAACGTCTCCAGCATCATCCCCCCGGCACAAATAGCCGCCAAGGGATTTATGACGTTTTGTCCGGTGTATTTGGGGGCAGACCCGCCGATCGGTTCGAACATGGAGACACCTTCAGGATTGATGTTACCACCCGCCGCAATTCCCATGCCGCCCTGAATAATTGCGCCCAGATCCGTAATGATATCGCCGAACATATTGTCGGTCACAATGACATCAAACCATTCGGGGTTTTTCACCATCCACATGCAGGTCGCATCGACGTGTGCATAGTCCGTCTTGACGTCAGGATAATCTTTAGCAACCTCATAAAACGCCCGTTCCCAGAGATCGAAGGCATAGGTTAAAACGTTAGTCTTGCCGCAGAGGGTAAGCTTCCTGGCCTTGGCCCTCTTCTGGGCATATTTGAAGGCGTAGCGCAGGCAGCGTTCCACCCCTTTTCTCGTATTGATCGATTCTTGTGTGGCAACCTCATCGGGTGTACCTTTCTTCAGCACACCACCGGCGCCTGCGTATAGACCTTCCGTGTTTTCACGCACAACCACAAAATCGATTTCACTTGGCCCCTTGTCTTTCAATGGACACAGGATATTGGGATAGAGCTTCACGGGTCTTAAGTTGATGTATTGATCCAGCTCAAAACGTAAGCGAAGGAGCAAACCTTTTTCCAGGATTCCGGGTTTCACATCAGGATGGCCGATAGCGCCGAGATAGATGACATCCATCTTTTGCAACTCAGCCAAAACTGAATCCGGCAGTATTTCACCTGTTTTCTTGTAGCGCTCCCCACCAAGATCGTAGTGGATCAGGTCAAAAGAAATGGACTCCGCTGCTGCAACGGCTTTAAGGACTTTCAACCCTTCATTGACAACCTCCGGGCCCGTCCCATCACCGGGCATGACAGCGATCTTATATGTTTTTTCAGAACTCATGTTAACCTCTTGTTAGGGTAATTATCTCAGACCATCCTCTGAAAGAATGAAAGTTTAAAAAACCATGCCGGGCTACGCAGAATGAGGAGATGAGAAAATAGTAATAACACCATCATTTATTTTAGGCAAGAATAGATTTAATGGGCCATGGGAAGATACCGTTTTTCATATAGAAACCAACGGCAAACAAAGCAAAAAGGCCTCTATGCCGGGTGAATCCCCCCACAATCACTGGTGCAGTATTTTGCAACCAATATTTGATTGACACACAAGGCCTCTTTCCTTATAATTTCTCGTAAAGCTTTGAAAATTGTATTCATCTTAGATATTTTCCCCAAAACTCATTTTTCTATTATTCCAGTTGCCCAATCGGGTCGAATCCCTAAAGGTATGTAGGTATGAAAAAGCCGGTTGTTGAACTGAGTGATTGTACGGTATGCGGTGTCTGTGTGGAATCCTGCCCGGAAGTTTTCAGGCTGAACGAATCCGGCTATATTGAAGTCATCGAATTAAAAGATTATCCCGAAAAAAAGGTAAACGAGGCCATTAAGAATTGTCCGGCTGATTGCATCTACTGGGAGAAGGATTAGAACATACAGATTCCAGAGACTGAAAGATTTCAGCTTTACATAATAATGTAGTAACAAGGCCATCATGAAAAACGAAAAATTAACCGGCCGGCAATTAAAAAAAAAGATTGAGCAGCTTCTTCAAGCTGAAAATCTTGAGCTGTGGCTCGATGAAATTCGGCAATTACCTCCCCGACAGACTGTCAATTCACTATTCTCTTTTTTGTGCAGTCTTGACGAACGGGTTAAATGGCGCGCGATAACCGCCATGGGAAAGGTTATATCTGATCTGGCCGTATCTGATCTGGAATCCGCCCGAGTTTTCATGCGTCGTTTTATCTGGAATCTTAACGAGGAATCCGGTGGAATCGGTTGGGGCTGCCCTGAATCAATGGCAGAGGCTATGGCCCAAAACGAAAGCCTGGCCGAGGAATTCTATCGTATATTTATTTCTTATATACGGCCGGGATGCAACTATCTGGAACACAATGTTTTACAGCGGGGAGTCCTTTGGGGGATCGGACGGCTGGCACATACCCGGCCGCAATACACGCAAAATATTGCAGAGTTTCTTATGCCCTATATGGAATCCGAAGATCCAATCATCAAGGGTCTTGCCGTCTGGGCAGTAAGTCCACAGTTAAGCACGGAAACAATCCCCCGGTTGAAACAACTCGCCGACGATCCGTCCGACTTGATGCTGTATCGTGACGGAAGTATCGCTCAATATTCGGTCGGTCAACTGGCGCGGGAAGCATTGGCGGCAACGGAGAAGAACCGTCAGGCTTAAGGATACTCGAAATGGAATGGACCAAAGAAGCTGATGAAATTATAAAAAAGGTCCCCTTTTTTGTACGTAAACGGGTAAAGACACGAGTTGAAAAAGAGGCACGTGAAGCAGGTAAGACATTTGTTTCTCCTGCAGATGTCAAGGCCACTCAGGCTAATTACCTATCCAGCATGGCTTCTGAAATAAAAGGTTATCAAATCGATACCTGTTTTGGAGCCGGCGGATGTCCCAACCGGGCGGCCGTCAGCAATGACCTCCTGCAGAAAATCGAAACTCTGGTTAGAGGTGAAGACCTGCCCGGATTTCTCCGGAACAGTGTCAAAGGGGAGCTTAAATTTCACCACGAATTCAGGATTACACTGGCGGACTGCCCCAACGCCTGTTCACAGCCCCAGATAAAAGACATCGGCATCATCGGTGCCTGCACACCGGCATTAACCGAAGAGCCCTGTACCAGGTGCGAAGCATGCGTTGAAGCCTGCGCGGAGGATGCAATCATTTTAAACAGAGAAAAAGAATTTCCACAGATAGATTTCATCCGTTGTATGCGTTGCGGAAAGTGCATGCAAGTCTGTCCCACCGGCACGATTGCGGAGGACGCCAAAGGATTCAGGGTACAGCTGGGGGGGAAACTAGGACGCCATCCCCTGCTGGCAAGAGAGTTGCCGGGAATTTACAGCGAACCGCAGGCCTTGAGCATCATTAAAGACTGTCTGCATTTTTATAAGCAAAACAGCAAACATGGCGAACGATTCAGCCAGATTTTAACATCATCGGAATTTGAAAAAATGGCAAAACGTTATCAGAGCTTATCCATAAATAATTTTTCAAATGACGGGATTTTTTAATTCTTTCAACTTAAAGAGGAGATAAATATGGAAAAGAAACCTTTTCGATCCCCAATATTTCCTGTGGCCATTGTGTGATGGCCATTAAAAAAGAATTTAATAAAATAAAGGGCGCCAAAACGGTAGAAGGCAGCCCGGAAGCCAAAACAATATATGTAGAGTGGGAATCTCCGGCTACCCTTGATGAGATCAAAGAGACCTTAAAAAGATCGATTATCCGGCTGCATGATTCTGCGTTGCGGGTTGCTCGTGCCGCCGATAATAATCGCGCTCGGAAGTCGCCCCGACACACCATTCCCATCGTTATAGGCGCAACATTCCACCTTTCGTAACCAATACTAAATTGACACACAAAACCACTTGTCTTATACTGCTCCCGCCCTAAGAAATATTTTATCAATTCCAATACATAAGGGTGAATGGTATAATTTCTGTCAAGCCAAACCATTAAGGAGGAAAGAATTAATGCCTGCTTCAGGAGACCTTAACGACAAACAGTTTGATGAATTTCGTAAAAACACGACAGGTAAATTCATTGCGCTTTTCCATGCCACTTATTGCCGCTACTGCAAGGGGTTCATGCCGGTGTGGGAAGCAAAAGTGAAATCTATCCCCGACGCCACCTTTGCAAGAGTGGATATAACCGATGATAATTCCACATGCTGGATTGAATTCGGTATAACTGCTGTACCGACTCTTATCCTTTTCGACAATGGAAAACCTGTGGAAAAAACGATTTCAACACCGGTGAACGTTGTTAACGAAAAAGACATCGACAGTATGATAGCCAAGTGCAGGTTGACCCGTCAGTCCGTGACTTCCCTGTCGAGCTGAAATCCTTTTTCCTTCAGAAGCTTCAAAGTTGCGTCGACCACCACGGCATCGTAAAGGATTCCTCTGTTCCGCGAGATTTCATCGAGTGCTTTATCTAGCCCAAGAGCCGGTCTATAGGGCCTGTGCGAAGCCATGGCTTCCACTACATCCGCAACACCAATGACCCTTGCCTCCATCATGATGTGTTCGCCCGAGAGACCCTGAGGATAACCCGAACCATCCATTCTTTCATGATGTTGTCGCACGATCTCGGCAATCGCCCACGGGAAGTCTATCATCCTGATCGTTTCATAGCCAATGTCAGGATGTCTCTTAATCAGGGCCATTTCAGGCTCGCCCAGCCTGCCGGGATAGGTAAGTATCTCTGCGGGAACCGATATCTTGCCGACATCATGAATGATACCCGATAATCGGATTGCATCTCTCTGGTCCTGCGAAAGGCCCATCTCCGTCGCTATGGCACGGGCAAGGTTCGCGACACGGCGTTGATGCCCAGCCGTATAGGGGTCCCTCCTCTCGACAATGGACGCCACGACCTGAATAGTTCCACCAAGTGCTTTTCGCAACTTCGCAAGAACTTCTTTGAGGTTTTCTTCTACCCGTCGATGCTCGATGATCCCCGCCAACACGACAGTTACCGTCCTGAGAAACTCCACCTCTCTCTCATTCCGAGCATGCCCCTCTTCAGTATAGAAGTTCAATACCCCCAACACTCCATTCTCCGTCTCAATGGGAACACAGTAGTGCCCATGAGGAGGCATCCCCGGATATAAGTTGTCGTGACGTTCGTCAACACAGGAAACGTACTGGACCTCTCTTGATAAAGCCGCTCGGCCACAAAGGCAGCGCCCAAAGGTAACTCTCTCGCACATACTCAGCAGGGGCGCAGGCAAGCCACATTGGGCCATCATCACCAGCACATCAGGATCATCGCCGACAAGGAATACGGCACCTTTCGATTGCAGAGAAAGCCAAGAAACAGAGAAAACGTGCTGCAGAATGAGCTGCAACTGCTCCTTGAGAGGAATATCTTTCAAAGATAGATGAACAAGTGTACTAAGGATGTCAGCAATTTCATCGGATGAGCACCTCGGATTCGTAACGCATTTCTGGTCGTTTATCGTCTGCCTTGCCTTGACAGCAGGTCGATGCGTGTCTCGATCGGACGGCCCTTTTGTCACGTCAATATCGTTCATGTTTACTCCTGTAAATTTCAAAAGATCAACAAAGCTGAACAATTTATCCCGAATAATATCTTTTAGATAACCCCACTGCAAGGTCTCAAAAGTTGTAGAAGTCAATATCTTCCCGTACAGTTGGAAGCGGCAATCAGTATTCTCTTCGAACAAAGTGTTTTTGCCTAAAAAATATTAACAAAAGCGAAAGAAATGATCGCCGAGAAGAAGATAGCACAAACGAGACTGACATTGCTACAACTTACTGAAAGACTTCGAAACGTATCAGAGGCATGTCGTCACCACGGTATTTCCCGGAGTCAGTTTTACGAGTACAAATGGACATTCCAGGAAAGAGGGCTTGACGGGCTTATGGACACAGGACAGCTATTCCAAAGAGCTTTTCCCATGAGATACTGCCGGAAAGAAGAGAGAAAATTATTGTTATTTCCCTTGCTCTCCCGGTATGGAGGCTCCCGTTTTGGTTTCTGATCATCTTCGCTTAGAGCCTGTTTCTGAGGCCAACATTTCATTGACACAGAAAACTGCTTGTCTTATAGTTTTCCCATCAAAAGGCAATTACTCATCAATTTCAATTCAACCACACTCGCGACAAAGGAGACCGGCATGGAAAACAAGAGTATCGAAACTTTATTGCAGGAAGTGATTGACCGGGAAGAAATTCGCACCTTACCCATGCGCTACTGCCACTGTATCTGGCAGAAGGATGTGGACGGATACGTGAATCTCTTTACTGAAGACGGAGAGATATCAATCAATGATCCGATACTGCCCAGGACACAGGGCCGTGAGAAACTGCGCGAAATGATCAAAAATGATGTAATGAGTCCGATGAAGCCGCGGCCTTTCATTCACAACCATGTGGTCGAGCTCTTGAGCGCGGAGCGGGCCAAAGGAACCTGTTATCTGGAGGCACGCCTGATACGCGACGACAAACCATGGGCGATGGTGGCGTGGTATGACGACGAATACGCCAAAGTCGGCGGGGAGTGGAAATTCAAGTCGCGTCAGATCACCGTAGATTCCCTTGCACCAGTGAGTAATAGTTAACGAAACCCCCGTTCAAAACAAGTCCGCAACTGTATATGAAAATCAACCGTACCTCGCAGGCCTAATGCCTGCGAGGGCAAATCTTAGCGAATGCTTACGCGGCCGGGTGATTATTTCGCAATGGCACGGCGCTGAGTGTCGTTATCTTCACTGATACGGAAAATCAGATATTTTGTGCATCGGCAATTATTTGAATGTGCACAATTTCCAACCCTTCACTAAAAAGACTTACATAGCTCCCTTTTCCCTCCTGTCAAACCTTTCTAAGTCCCCCATAGCCGTAATCAATGACCAAACCAATAGCGGATATTTGGAACAAGCTCTTTGCTGCGGCTGAGGTTGTTTGTCAATAGTGAACGCCAATCGTTTCACACCAGAAGTTTTTTCAGAAGACTAACATTCTTAAGCAGATGGTGAAAGGTATCCAAGTCTATCCCGGCACATAATGATATTATTTGTTATTAATAGTAATATTTAGTAATTATAAGTAATTATTTTCTTGACATTTCATTTTTCTTAAATTACCATCAATTATTAATTGCACGGGGATTACCATCCGGACCTGGTCGTAATCACCCCCAAATCACAGAGTTTACCATCCTGTGGTTCAGCCAATACCGAGTAACAAAAAATTAAATCAAGGAGACATGTATGAACAGGGGAATATTTTTTTTAATGGGCATGTGCTTTATTTTACTCGTTTTGTTCAGTCCGGCATGGGCAGAAGAAATTGACAAAAATGGAGGGCAGAAAGACTTCCAGGTATTCAATCTTGGAGAAATCTTTGTTACGTCTGAGAAACTGCCGGTAGTTCAGGATGTGGCCATCACAAATGAAGTCACTGCTGAGGATATCAAAGCCACCAATAGTCATACCGTTGCTGAAGCTTTGGCGTATGTCCCCGGAATTCGAGTTTCCACAGGCCGCAAGAATGAGCCCTCGATTCAAATTCATGGCATGGATCAAGCCAAAATTTTAGTCCTGATTGATGGCGTTCCATACTATGAGACCAAATACGGGAAACTCGATTTGAATCAGATCCCTGTCGATAACGTCGCAAAAATCGAGGTTACCAAGGGAGCAGCCTCTGTTCTCTATGGACCGAATGCTTTAATGGGAGTCGTCAACATTATTACGAAAAAACCTGCCGATAAACCTTCTACCGAAGTAACCCTGGAGGCGGGAGATTATGGCACCCACAGGGAATCTCTTTCTCATGGCATGAAATCCGGTATCTTCAACTATTGGTTGAACTACAGCCACCAAGAATCCGACGGATGGAGGATGTCGGACGACTTCTCCCCACAGATCGGAACCATTACGAGGAAACCGGGAACAACAACGCAAGCGGTTCTGGAGGATGGTGGACGTCGTAATAATTCCGATTACAAAACGGACAGCTTCTGGGCCAAAGTAGGCATAGATCCGAATCCGGGTTCGGAGTACTATCTTAATTTCCACTATATAGCGAAAGAGAAAGGAGATCCTTCTTCTATATATGGTGGACAAGTATTCACCGCGAAACCCGCCTTTTCATCAGTCTTTGACCGGATTACCAAATATGATAATTGGGGCATAGACTTAAGTGGACAGCAAAAAGTCCTTGACCGATTAAGCCTCAAGACTAAGTTATTTTATCACAATCATGTCGATGACTATACTTCCTATTCGGATCAGGATTATAGCCAGGAAATTGCGGTAAGCAGATATGAAGATTACACTATGGGCGGGTTTCTTATGAGTGATTTTCAACCTGTAGATTGGGATGTTATCAGGCTCTCTTTCAACTACAGAGGTGATTCCCACAAACAGCGCGATGACGAGTATCTGCCCTTTGCAAAAACATTTTCGTACACCGGATCAGCGGGTCTGGAAAATGAGTTTAACTTAATAAAGAATTTAACAGTTGTTGCCGGGGTGAGCTACGATTGGTTTAATGTAACGGAGGCCAAGATCAATATTACCGACAAAAATACCGGAGCGTTCATCAAACAAAACGATGCAGGTGAGCCGGATACAATGGATGAATTAAATCCCATGATTGGGGCCACCTATAATTTTACCGATTCCACGAAACTTTTTGGTTCGATTGCCCGAAAGGTTCGTTTCCCGACGCTGGATCAGCTATATTCATCAAAGAGTGGAAATTTAGACCTGAAGGCTGAAAAGGCAATCAACTATACACTTGGAGTCTCACAATTATTTTCAGACTATGGAAAAGCGGAGCTTGCAGGTTTCTATCACGACATATCAGATTTTATCAGTCGTGATGCCGACCCTCATCTCTATCCTGCCTCTCAATATCAAAACTATGCCAAGATTGAGATGTTGGGCTTTGAATTAAACGGAGAGTATTACCCGGTAAAAGACCTGGTTCTACGGGCTGGTTACACTTATAATTATGCCCAGGATAAGAGCGAAGGCAGGGTAACCGACGATGTCGTCAATGTCCCTGAACATAAAGTTGACATCGGGGTAACCTACACGATTCCTTCCGTTAACACGCGTATTGACCTGGCCGGTATTTATATGGGTGAAATCTTCAGCCAACTCCCCACCCCTACAAATACAACTCAGGCGGAAACAAAGGTCCAAGACTACTTTACTGTAAATACCAGGATTTCAGCCACTTTCTTGAAATATTGTGAGGCCTATCTGGCGCTCAATAATATCCTCGACAAGAATTTTGAGTCAGAATACGGCTTTCCCGGTCCAGGAAGAAATTTTTACATCGGAATTTCAGTTAAATATTGATTGCTAAAGGAAAATCACATGCAGAAAAAATTTGCTTTGTCATATCTTCTTATCATCTTCTCTTTATTCTTTCTTGCAGGTAACGGATGGACAGCGCCCCTTCCTTCTATCAGCATCACAGGTTCGGTCCGGCAGCCTCTAAATCTCACCCTTGAATATCTTCAAAAATTAGAGACAGTTACAGTCCGGCTGAATGAAGTCACCAGAGATCTTCAATACAATGGCGCATTCCATTTTCGGGGTATTCCCTTAAAAACATTGCTTGAGATTGCCAAGATTCAAAAAGAAGAGACCGGCTTTTTAAAACAAACTGACCTTGCGATCCTGGTGCATAATAAAGACGGGAAGCAGACGGTCCTTTCATGGGGGGAGGTTTTTTACAGCAATCCCTCAGATGTGGTTCTGGCCTTTTCCGGCATTCCTGTTGTGCCTCATGCAGACTGTAAAAGTTGTCATGGGCCTGATGTTTATCAAGCCAGGCTAAATGTCCTCTCGCGAAAGGTCGGCTATCCCAAGCTGGTAGTCGCTAACGACTTTTATACAGACCGTTCTCTTGAAGATGTAACCAATATCGAAGTAGTAGATCTGCATCTCAAAATGGCGGTTAAAAAGACTAAAAACCTCTTTTCGCCCGGCTTTACGGTAACGGGCGAAGTAAAACAGGCATTGAATCTCTCTGATCTTGCCTCCTATCCTCGTACCGAAGCCCAAGCTAAAATGTTAGGAGACGGAGCAGGTTATCACGGACTGGAGTCTTATGGCGGAGTCCTTCTTTCAGAACTTCTTAAAAAGGCAGGACTCGCACCGGATTTTAATCAAGTCGTCATCATTTCTGCGCCTGATGGATATCGTTCCCTTGTTTCCTGCGGAGAAGTGTTCTTATCTTCAAAGGGGAAAACCATTATGGTTGCCGATCAAGCAGCGAACCAGCCTGTTAAGAAGGGCGGAAAATTTAAACTGATTTTACCCGATGATCTTTCAGCCGACAGAGTGGTAAAGGCCGTAAACAAAATTGAAGTAGTGTCTTTAAAACCAAAAGCCGGCTTCATTCAGCCGTAGCTTTAGCTCTCTCTTCCTGTGACATCTCGGCAAGCTGTTTCACCTTTTTTATGTCCAGTTTAAGACCCTCTGCTATTCTACTGCCGGAATCCTGATCGGCCTTATAGAAAATGGCTGTCTGACGTAACTGGATTCGTTTCTGCGCATTACACAAGTGGGAAGTAATATTTCCGATAAAGTGGCCCCGATCCTCATCGCTCATGGCCCTGCGGTAGAGTTCTCCGGGCTGAAAGAAATCATCATTCGGGTGTTCATAGGAATGGCGCGCAGCTTGTCCGGAAATATCAAAGGGCGGCTCCTCTACTCCGGGACTTGGTTCCGGACCGCCAAAACTGTTAGGATAGTAGTTTGGGCCTCCCCCGCCATTGTCGTCAGGATTCATAAACCCATCACGCTGATAGTGATTCACCGTAGTTGCCTTTGGTCTGTTTATCGGCAATAACTGGTAGTTTGTCCCCAGTCGATGAAGATGAGTGTCGTGATAGGAAAATAGCCTTCCCTGCAGCATCTTATCGGGCGAAGCAGCAATACCGGGAACAAAATTAGCGGGAGAAAAAGCAGACTGTTCGACCTCTGTAAAGTAGTTTTGCGGATTTCGGTTGAGTACCATGCGACCTATAGTAATCGGGGGAACGTCTTCATGGAACCAAACTTTGGTGATGTCGAACGGATTGAAGCGGTATTTAGTCGCCTGTTCAGGCGTCATAATCTGCATTTCCAATTTCCATGAAGGAAATTCACTTCTTTCGATAGCACGGTATAAATCGCGGGTGGCATGATCAGGGTCCTCTCCTTTCAGTTTTGTGCTTTCTTCCTTAGTTAGATTCTGAATACCCTGTTCGGTTTTAAAGTGATACTTAACCCAGAAATATTCACCCTTATCGTTATACCACTTATATGTATGGCTGCTGTAGCCGTTCATGTTTCGGTATGTCCGGGGCGTACCACGGTCGGAAAACAGGATACTGACCTGATGAATAGACTCCGGTGTCAGCGAGAGAAAATCCCAGAACATGTCGGCGTCCTTTAGATTAGTCGCCGGATGCCGCTTCTGGGTGTGGATGAAGTCGGGGAACTTCAGCGGATCACGAATAAAAAATACCGGAGTGTTGTTCCCTACCAGATCGTAATTTCCCTCTTCCGTGTAGAACTTCACCGCAAACCCACGAGGATCACGCTCGGCATCCGCCGATCCTTTTTCCCCGCCTACCGTCGAGAAACGAACAAAAACGTCCGTGCGTTTTCCAATCTTGGAGAGAAACTTAGCCCTGGTATACTTGGTCACATCGGCGGTGACCTCGAAATAGCCGTGTGCGCCCGCCCCCTTGGCATGTACTACACGTTCGGGGATGCGTTCACGGTCAAAATGTCCCATTTTCTCCAGTAAATGTACATCCTGCATTAATATAGGACCTGAAACGCCTGCCGTCTTACTGTTCTGATCATTATCAACCGGCGCACCAAAACCTGTTGTATACTTTTTCTTTTCTGCCATCGTCTAAGACCTCCTTCTCTTTTATTTTACTGAATTACATATTCAGGCCTTTGCAAAACAGAGAAAATTGGATTCAGAAGGCACGAAAAATATTTTTGAACGCCGATGAATACAATTTTCGACGAACAGGCATGATAGTTTTCATGTTTGTGAAAAACGCGCGCCGGGTCGGCATTTTCCTCACCTTCCTTTTCCAGAACATCTCGCTGCGTATTAATCGGTAGTGGATATATGGTAGGAGGACATCTTCCTATTTTCCAGCCAGCTTCTTCGCTATGTTAGCCACATGGCGTCCCTGGAAACGTGCCATGGCTAACTCATTTTCACTCGGCTGGCGGCTGCCGTCACCGGCAGCAATCGTGCTGGCGCCATATGGAGTGCCGCCGCTTATTTCCTCTAAAGTCATCTGGCGAGTTTCCGAGTAGGGCAAGCCAACGATCACCATCCCCAGATGAAGTAGATTTGTAATGAAACTGATAATGGTGGTCTCCTGCCCGCCATGCTGCGTGGCAGTAGAGGTAAACACACTGCCGACCTTTCCAACAAAGGCATTCTGTGCCCAAAGGCCTCCGGTCTGATCAAGAAAATTACGCATCTGGCTGCACATGTTGCCGAAACGTGTGGGCGTACCAAAAATGATCGCATCGGCATCGACCAGATCATCAGGTTTAGCAACGGGTATATGAGCGAATACCTGGCGCGCTTTCTTAGCTCCGGACTTTTCTAATGCGGAATCGGGTACCAGTTCAGGAACCTGCAGGATCTCCACTGTTGCCCCCCCCACCTCTCGCACACCTTCAGCCACAGCTTGAGCCATTGTGTAAATGTGACCGTACATGCTGTAGAAAACAACTTTTGCTTTCATCTCTTCTCCTCCTTCAGTCTTTTCTTGATTAATTATCCGGCCTCAGTAAGCTGTATGTGCTCTTAACACATACACTTATTCATGACTAACCAGTAGTAGTACCCCGGCTCCCCCCCCGGCTCTGGATGCCGCCTCCTCGTTAATAATTCCTTCGTGATTGATTCCATTTATTATCTACACCTCGGCAGAAAAAGTTGTGTGTCCTTATCCTGCTTACAAAAACTCATCGAACAGCCTTTCCACCTGGTTAGGCTCAATCTTCTGTCTCACCAACGGCCCTTTCTTCAAAACCGGCAGTTGTTCCTCAAAGACGGGCAATTCTTCCCGATAAATAACACCGATTGGTATTCGTTCTCCCCACTCCTGGGATTTGTTATAAGCCGCTATCTTGTTACCTGGATCATAGTCGGCCTCATTTTCCAGCTTATATATTCTCTGCTGGTACCAATTGTAGGTATTCTGATGATTAAATGAGACACAGGGTTGGAGAATGTCGATCAGAGCAAATCCCTTATGCGCAATGCCTGCTTTAATTAGACCGGTAAGATGCTCTATATCACCTGCAAACCCCCTGCTCACAAAGCCGGCACCGGCCGCTATGGCCAGAGCGGCCGGTTTGAAAGGTAAGGTCGCTCCATGTGGTGTAACCTTGGTTATGAACCCCTGGTCGCTTGTAGGAGATGCCTGCCCTTTGGTAAGAGCATACACCTGGTTGTCGTGTACCAGATAGGTTATGTCGTGATTACGGCGCATGGCATGGATGAAGTGGTTTCCCCCCTCTCCGTAAGCATCTCCGTCACCACTTATTGCAATGACAATAAGCTCATGATTGGCAATCTTGGCGCCAATAGCCGGTGGAATGGGCCTGCCGTGAAGAGAATTAAAAACATTACACCTGGTGTAGTGAGGTAACTTACCTGACTGCCCGATACCGGAGACCATCAGCACCCGCCAGGGCTCAAGATCAAGTTCTACCAGTGCCTTCTTAACCGCAGTCAGGATGCCGAAGTTACCACAACCAGGGCACCAAGCAGGATTCAGACCATCGTAATCATTCATAGTCACCATATCAGCAACCCGCCTTTCTTATTTCCCTGGCAATGTCTGCCGGAGTAAAGGGACGTCCATCACATTTAAGAATTTTACCACTGACCTTTCTCCCGGTTTCTGCTCGTATTAAACGGGAAAGCTGCCCTGTGGCGTTGTTCTCAATCACATAGCTTTTACGCGCACTGTCCAGCACAGCAGATACTCTTTCATCGGGGAAGGGCCACAGTTCGTTCAAGTGAAACGTATTGATGTCCCGTCCTTCCTTGCGTAGGATGTCTGACGCCTCGCAAATGGCACCATAAGTACTTCCCCAGCCGATAAGCGTTGTTTCCGCCCGTCTGGGACCGTATATTTTAGGTGAAGCAATCTCATGCCCGAGGCTGAAGAGCTTTCGCATACGCTTCTGCATCATTCTGACCCTGGTCTTGGCATCCTCAATGGGGTGCCCATTCTCATCATGCTCATCAGAGTCCGCTACCACCAGGACATCTTCTTGTCCAGGAAAAGCCCTGGGTGAAATGCCTGACTCTGTTACTCTATATCGTTTATATGCCGATTGGGAGGGGGGGACTGAAAAAAGAAGACCTCTATCAACAGCTATCCCTGAGAGGTCAAACTTATCAACAGTAGAGTAGGAGGTGGCCAGATAATGATCCGTTAGTAATATGACCGGCGCCTGGTATCTTTCCGCCAAATTAAAGGCTTTGATGGTCAGCCGGAAGGAGTCTTCAATTGTAGCCGGAGCGAGAACTACTCTGGGGAACTCTCCGTGACCGGCATGAACGGCAAACTCAAGCTCACCCTGCTCTGTCCTGGTGGGCAATCCTATGGCGGGGCCGGCACGCTGTCCAAGAATAACCACGACAGGGGTCTCTGTCATGCCGGACAGACTCAGGGCCTCCACCATAAGAGAAAAACCTCCCCCGGAAGTAGCCGTCATTGCCCTTACGCCGGCGTAACCGGCACCGATTGCCATATTTACTGCCGCGATCTCGTCTTCGGGTTGTATTACTACAATGCCTGCATCATCGGCCTTAGATACCAGATACTCCATAATGGAGGTAACAGGGGTCATCGGATAAGCGGCCACGAACTTGCAGCCGGCGGCAACAACCCCCAGAGCAACGGCTTCGTTACCGGTAAGCAGCATTCTTTTCACATCACTGATCGGCTTAAGCTGGATGGCAAAATTACCTTTGAAGTTTTGGCGGGCGTATTCATATCCGGCCGTGGCAGCATTTACGTTATTGTCCGCAACTTCACCGGCACCGAAATGATCTCGTAAAACTTTAACTAATATCTCAAGATCATATCCGACCAAACCTAAGGCAGCACCCAAGGCAACTGTATTGGCACTCAGTTTATTCCCCGCTTTTTCCTCCGCCATCCTGTTCACAGGGACACTGAACAGTTGATTATCGCCACCGGTATTCGTTATTTCTTCCCCATCGAACAAGACTATTCCTTTTAAAACTAACTCTTCCCGGTGCAGGTCTATAGTCTCCTTGTTGAGAGCAATCAGCATATCTAACGGTTCAGCTATGGCATCCACTTTAGAGTCGCTTACCCTGACCCGGAAAAAGTTATGGCCTCCCCTTATCCTGGATTCATAGTCCTGGTCGGCAAAAATATAGTATCCCCCGCGAGCGAAAGCTTTGGCCAGTAAAAAACCCACCGATTGCACTCCCTGACCCGCTTCGCCTCCAACCATGAAATTAACATCTATCGGCATCTTTTCACTCCATATATTTTGTGTCCATTATTCCGTAGCAAAGTAATCTCAGTCCTCTCAATGAAATAATTCATAGGAAAACAACATCTCTAACCTAAGTTTTGCGCCACAAATTTCCAATTTATGAGTTTCCAGAATACCTCCAGATACGCAGCCCTCGCATTCCTGTAATCGATATAGTAGGCATGTTCCCAGACATCGCAGGTCAAGAGAGCCTTCCTGCCGTCTCTTAATGGAGTTCCCGCGTTGCTTGTACTTTCTATAGAGAGAACGCCATCGGCATTCTTTGTAAGCCATGCCCATCCGGAACCGAATAATGTTACAGCGGTGCTGGTGAACTTCTCGCGGAACTGTGTAAACGAACCGAAGTCTCTATTAATGGCGTCTGCAATATCTCCGGTAGGTTCGCCACCACCTTCTGGTGACAGGCAATTCCAATAGAAGGTATGATTCCAAATCTGTGCTGCATTGTTGAAAATACCACCGGATGACTTCCTGATTATCTCCTCTATAGTTGCCTTTTCGAATTCAGTACCGGAGATCAGTCGATTAAGATTATCTACATATGCCTTGTGGTGTTTACCATAATGATATTCAATGGTCTCGCCGGATATGTGAGGTGCAAGCGCATCCTTGGCAAATGGCAGTTCGGGTAGTTTGTGTTCCATGTCTTATCTCTTTGCCTCCTTTCTAATTTAAAACCGCTTAATGATCTAAGTTCCCAATAATTCCAGCATGCTGCGAACATCCGTTACCGGTTGCTCACATTTATAATTCGAACAAACATAAGCTGTGGCTTTGCCGTCAATGCTTGTTTGATGCTTTGTGAAAGAAGCTAATTTATGGATTTTTGGCGAATCCTTGTCGACAGGGTTGAATAGTACAACCTTGTTTGGAATATACTTTGTTCTTAATGCCTCCAGCATAACCTGGGTATCGGACGCCTGCAAGTCTCCGGCAATTACAATTTCATGAGCAGGCCCTATTGAAAAATCCAGTGCGCACATAAGCTGAGCAAATCCCATAGGAGCATTGTTAACAGTTTCCGAGAAGGCGCTTCCAATTGTTGAGGCTTTCTTTTCCAAGTCCTGATTTGCAGTCATTCGCCCGAGACGAATCAGGTTCAGCATGGCTATCGAGTTACCTGATGGGATAGCGCCGTCATATATTTCTTTCTGTCGGACGAGAAGCTTCTCCCCTTTGTCAGAGCTGGAATAAAAGCCGCCGTTTACATCATCCCAAAAGTGCTCCAGCATATCAGTATTTAAGGATATAGCCGATTCAAGGTAGTGCGCATGAAAAGTGGCTTCATATAAATCTAACAGTCCCCAGATCAGAAAAGCATAACCTTCGGCATAAGCAAGCAAATCAGCTTCACCATCTCGATAGCGGTGCAATAGCTGACCATCGGGTGTGCGCATGTTCCGGAGAATGAAGTCTGCCGCACGCCGGGCTGCCTCGGAGTATAGCGGTTCATTGAAAGCCTGCGCCCCTTTTGCCAGAGCAGCAATCATTAAACCATTCCAATCAGTCAGGATTTTATCGTCCTTATGGGGACGAACTCTCTTTTCGCGGTGTTCGAACAGTTTAAGGCGAGCCTTTTCTAACCGTTGCTGAAGTTCCGATTGGGGCATACCGTAATCAACGGCAAGCTCTTCAAGTGGTTTTCTCTGGTGCAGAATGTTTGTTCCGTTTTGCCTGCCGGTTGCCTCTTCGGGGAAATTGCCATTCTCAGCAATGTCGAACAATTTGATTATCGTTCCCGCTTCCTTCTCATCCAGAACTTCATTTATCTGAAGCTCAGTCCAGGTATAGAACTTACCTTCTTTCCCTTCGCTGTCAGCATCCTCGGCAGAATAGAATCCGCCCTCAGGCGCCGTCATATCTCTCAAAACATAGGTGAATATTTCACGGGCGGTATTCTGGTATTCTCTTTTCCCCGTAGCCTGATAAGCTTCAATATAAACCATCGCCAACATCGCCTGATCATAGAGCATTTTCTCAAAGTGAGGTAAAAGCCACTCAGCATCCGTAGAGTAACGATGGAAACCGAAACCCACATGATCATAAATGCCGCCAAGTCGCATAGCCCGGAGGGTATCCTCTACCATTCGCAGCGTTTTTTCATCGCCGGTATTTTTCCAATAGCGAAGCAGGAACAATAAATTGTGCGGTGTGGGAAACTTGGGGGCAGTACCGAAGCCGCCGTGCCGGAAATCGAATCGTTCGGTAAGCTGCGCATGGGTACGGCTCAAAAGATGTACGCTGAGGCAATCTCCCGAGGTGTTTGGTATAATATTTTGCAGGGTATCGGTGATCTTTCCTGCCGATTGCAGGACCTCATCCTTATGATTCTCCCAAAGATCTTTGATACGCGGGATAAGCTCCAGCATACCGACAAGTCCGAAGCGGGTTTCTTTGGGGATATAAGTGGCGGCAAAGAAAGGCTCTTTTTCCGGGGTCATAATGACAGTAAGGGGCCATCCTCCACGACCGGTCATCATTTGGGCGACGGTCATGTAGAGGCTGTCAATATCCGGGCGTTCTTCCCGATCAACTTTTATGGAGATAAAAGCATCGTTCATTGCCCGAGCCACCTCAATATCCTCAAACGACTCGTGCGCCATCACGTGACACCAGTGACATGTCGAATATCCGATAGACAGGAATATTGGCTTATTTTCGGTTCGGGCCGTGGCAAAAGCTTCCGGTCCCCAGGGATACCAGTCTACAGGATTGGCAGCATGCTGAATCAAGTAAGGACTCTTCTCAGAAGCCAGCCGATTACGGTATTTATTGACGGGTTTCATCTTTTCCACCCCCGTAAAAACTTATGTGTTCGCCCTTGTCAAGCCACACGTCAGGTTCAAAGAGGTATTCAGATAGTATACAGAAGAGAAATAATATCCAAAATCCTACGAAAGGTCGGACAGAAAAAATATCTGAGTCGCTTGCTTTATACTTATGTGATGTTCAAAGGAGCCTCCGATAAGCCCCCCCCCACACACATCTGAATGAGAGACCATAGTCATCTTGATTATGATCATAATGCCCGAATAAATGGAATCTTTGGTAAGAATCTTTGATATTATCTTAAAAACAGATAACCTTTAATGCTTCGCAGGTTACGAACCCGTAGTGAATAGTTTGGTTTGGTAAAAAATTTTATGGTTAATGATAACTATCTTCTCTGTTTTAAATAATGTAAGGATGGCTGAGTTGTGTGTCAAGGGGAATACAGTGCTGATAGCGAATAAAGTGTACAGTGTCAGACACATAATCTGAGTGATCACCCTACTCTCTTCGGCTATTTCTCGATGATGCATATTTCCGTAAGATCACGAAATTTTTCATTAAAATCAATGCCGTACCCCACAACAAAATCGTCTTCAATAGTAAAACCCACATAGTCGGCCTCAAATTGGGTCTCCCTTCTCTGTCTCTTATCAAGTAATGCACAGACTTTTAATGAGCGGGGTTTTCTCTCTCTAAATATATTTACTAAAAAAGACATCGTCAGGCCGGTATCGATAATGTCTTCAGCAATGAGAATATCCTTTCCTTCTATGGACAATTCAACATCTTTACTCATCACCACCTCTCCGGAGCTGACCGTTTCGGTACCGTAACTTGCCAGTTTCACAAAATCAACAAGGCAGGGTGTCCTAATATACCTGACCAGATCTGCCGTAAAAACAAATGCTCCCTTGAGAATACCGATAACGATTAACTCTCTTCCCTCATAATCACATGAAATCGTCTCGGCCAGTTCCTGTACCCTCTTTTCAATAATTTCCTTTGTAAAGAGAATCTTTCTTTTAACGGTTTCCATAAAATGGTCCCTCGCCTTTGCTCTTTGGTCCTTTCCGGAGAAAATCACGCCTTTTTCATACTTCTCACGACTGACAGAGCCTGAACTACATTCTCGGCAAATGTTTGGAGAACCACGGAGTCATAAAGCTCAAGGCTTCCTTCATCGCAGAGTCCGGCAAGCTCAGGGTCAACAGGGATCTGGCCCAGTAAAGGCGCTCCGGTTGTCCTTGACATCTCCTGTCCCTTGCTGCTGCCAAAAAGATCTATCCTCTTTCCGCTGTCAGGTAAAAGAAAATAGCTCATATTCTCCACAACTCCTAAAATAGGAATATCCATTTTCTTAATCATTTGTACTGCTTTCCTCACCACCATTATCGTCAGATCCTGCGGACTGAAGACAATAATCACCTCTGACAGGGGCAGTGATTGCATCACGGTCAGGGAGGCATCGGAAGTCCCTGGTGGTAAGTCTACCAGCAGATAGTCAAGCCTGCCCCACAGTACTTCCTCCCAGAACTGCTTTATTGTACCGGCAATAGCGGATCCCTGCCAGATAACGGCGTCGTCCTCATTGGACAGAAGGAGGTTAATGGACATGATTTCGATACCAACCCGGGAAAGCACGGGCAGGATACCCGTATCACTTCCCAAGGGCCGGGCAGTAACGCCGAACATTCTGGGGATACTCGGTCCGGTAATATCAGCATCAAGAATACCCACTTTATGACCACGGCGTGCTAGAGAAAGGGCAATAAGACCGGTCACCAAAGACTTTCCTACCCCGCCCTTGCCGCTCATCACGGCAACTACACGTTGGATCTCGTTGATTTGTTCAGGCTTGGCCTCGACAAAACTTATTATTGTCTCTCTTACCCCGGGAATTTTCTCGTTGATTTCGCTCACCTGAGCCTTGATCCAATTCCGGGCCTCTTTATTCAGGGCCGCCGACGCAAGAACAATATCAACCTTTCCATCTGAAATAGCGATATGACGAACCAGGTTGAGATTAACCAGATTGTACTCGGTTCCCGGGACCAGCACTTTCTCAAGACCTTTTATTATCTCTTCTTCTGCTGACAAAGACGCCCCTTTCGTAAGGGTTGCTTCAGGTAAATCTCTCCACCCCTAGTTCAGATACTCCATCTGGTTGAGGAGAATACCAGCCTGATAAAGCTTATGCCCTTCTCCTCTACTTCAGCGATAAAGCTATAACGTTATTTTTAGTATACCGTTTTTCTGCCAAATTTATTCCTTCTTCTTCTGCTTTGGAAATATCTGTGAGATATAACTCTAAAGTCTTATCGGAATAAGTTTCCAGTTCGCTGGAAAGATAAATCTCAAAGCCGGAAACGCCGGCTTTAAAACTCTTGGGATATTTTTTTGTTAATTCCCCCATCCAACGAGCCTCAATTTCAACAATATCTTTAATAGCCGGATTAGTTTTAATAGGAGGAATGAGATTTTGCATTCGGGCATACTTTTCCGTCAAGAGATTTCTGTCATCAGCTTTAGCTTTTTGCAGATCCCCAAGATAAGATTTGAGAGTTTCCATGGAAAAAACAGAGAATGTCATCTCACGCATTACCCTGAAAGTCTCGGGGCTTTCCTGGCACAAGGATGGCCCGGCTGATCTGACTCGCTGAAACATATCAAGCTCAATTTCAATGATATTTTCCAATAACTTACCTCTTTTTCCCTTTTTCAGAAGTTTCTCCAACCAGTCCCCCGCATAAAAAAGGTCATCCCCATCCGCCGACTGTCGTTTCTCACCATGAGCCACGAGCAAAGCGACCTTACAAATTGCTTCCGGAAGGGAAGTAGCTTTTAGATCCGGATAATAATAGTTAATCCCCCCCTTGAGAAAATTGACATCCCACCTGCCGGCAAGACTTTCAAAATCAACCCTCAAGTTGTAATACTCCTCTAATCTTTGCGACACTGACATAGCTATGGATTTGTCTTTGGAATAACACTGTAAGGGTACCCACTCGCCATCATCAGAAATTTGTATATCTCCAAAAATTTCATCTTTTACAAATTTGCACCCCATTACATCCTCAGCCACCATTATATCTAAATCTCTACCCGCTTCCATCGCCAGGATTTCTTCTTCTTTAGTCATCGTTTACCTCCAGCTACTGTATCTTCTATCTTTTATGACTTACAGTTGATTTTGGAATAGAAAAGCTCCCTTGTCAATAATTAGTTGTCACCAAAATCAGCAATTATAGATCCTTCAATATCTTGAGCGTCGTATCTATAACATTCTCTATGTTCAAAGCCTTTCTTCATTTATTCCTTCTTTACTTTCTACCCTTCGGCCTCATCTGCCACGGATGGCCCGGGACATGGCTTCGATGCAAGGCAGCCAGCCATTACACAGGGTGTGATATAGCAGTAGTTGAATCCTAACAAACGGTTGCCCGGCCGGTTTTTTATTTGACAATTTGACTAGAAGTTACTATTTTTAAAACAAGATTCTCTTGCAAAGATTAAAATGTACAGTCAAGAAATCTTCGATAAGACACCCCTCTTATCTTCGTATACCGGTGGGTAACGGCAGTAACGAAAGCTTGTATCTCTACCGGGACAGCATCTCAACTTATCGAGCAGGTAAATACAGTGGAAATTTTCCCTCGAATTGTTTTCTCACTAAAAGAAATTACGACGGGAATTGTCTTAACTTTTTAAAAACATATACTTCCTGAAAAAGGAAAGGAGCAGTAATTTGGATAATTTAAACAATACAAACCGAAAATTGACAGAAGCCTTTTTTGAAATAGGCCCCATACGTCCTCCCAGTGAAGGTGGAAGTTATTCCCTTCTGATAAGGGTTACCAGAAACTGCCCGTGGAACCAATGTACATTTTGTTACGGCAGACCTTATGAACATGAAAAATTCCAGATGAGGACCGTAGATGATGTTAAGGCCGATATAGATACGGCAAACTTCATCTGTGAAGAAATAAAAAGAACTTCCCGAGAGTTGGGCTGTGCCGGTAACATAACTGCCGAAGTAGGAACCGCTCTAGTGAGAAATACACCAAAACTCGCAGGGAATCATGGTTTCGTTAATATCTTTAACTGGCTCTACTCCGGGGCAAAAACAGCCTTTTTACAGGACGCCGATTCTCTTATCATGCCAACCGCTCAATTAGTCGAAATTATCAAATACTTGAGGGATAAATTTCCGACCTTGGAGAGAGTAACCTCCTATACTAGAGCCAAGACCATATTTAAAATGAATGAGGAGTACCTGAAAGATCTGTCTTGCGCAGGTCTCACAAGATTACATATAGGCCTGGAGACAGGGGACGATGAGTTATTAAAGAAGGTAAAAAAAGGAGTAACAGCGGAGGAACATATCGTAGCCGGAAAGAAGGTCAAAGAGGCTGGCATGGAACTCTCGGAATATATCATGCCCGGTTTGGGTGGTAAGGCTATGTCCACGCAGCATGCCCAGAATACGGCCAGGGTGCTGAATATAATTAACCCTGATTTTATACGGTCCAGGCCCTTTACACCTTTACCCAATACACCTCTGTTCGAAGAATACATGAATAATAAAGATGATTTTCTCTCACCCCATGAGTGTTTAAAAGAGATGAAGATACTAATAGCAGAACTGGATGTAACCAGTAGGATCTGCTTCGACCACTTCAGGAACCCCACTTATTCAATCACCCCCGGAAGACTAACCCCTCTATTAAATCAGGGTTTCGACGGATATAAACTTCCGGAGGAAAAAGGTACTATTCTCGAACTAATAGAAGAGGGATTAAATATTAGCGAAGATAGATTCTTACGAACAGAGGATTATGTCAATATGGGAACTCTCTAACCTCAAAATTAATAGAGACAATTAATAAAGAAGTTGTCCCTATTTACTCAAACGTCGATCTATGTAATAACAGTAGTTCTGAGAAGTGAATAAATCATGGGAAGTTCACCAAATGCTTCAATCACTGTTATCATTGTTAATTACAATGGGGGCGATCTTCTCCGGAAATGCTTATTGCATTTGCACCACCAAACCTGCCTGCCATCAAAAACCCTTCTGATAGACAACGGGAGCAGTGATGCATCTGCTGATCTTACCGATGAATTTACTGAGGTAACTGTACTCCGCATGGGTGAAAATTTGGGATTTGCCGCCGCAAATAATTACGCTCTCCACGAATGCAATACGGAATTCGTCGCCCTGCTCAACCCTGATGCCTTCCCCGAACCGGACTGGCTTGAGAATTTGCTTACCGCCGCTAATGATCATCCTGAGTTAGCTGCGTTTGGCTCTCGCCAACTGTGCCATGAAAACCCTGACATATTAGACGGCCTCGGTGATAACTACCATATAAGCGGACTGGTGTGGCGTGACCGGCACGGCGCGCAGCAACAAGAGAAAGACCTGATCGGGCATGAGATTTTCTCGCCGTGTGCTGCAGCAGCACTTTACAGACGGCAGGCATTGGTGGATGTGGGCGGTTTTGACGAAGATTTTTTCTGCTATGTTGAAGATGTGGATCTGGGTTTTCGTCTACGGCTGGCAGGATACAAAGCCATGTACGTTCCAAACGCTGTAGTACAACATGCAAGCTCGGCTACCACGGGTGGTCAAGATAGTAATTTTTCCGTTTATCACGGTCATCGTAATCTGGTTTGGACCTTTGTGAAGAACATGCCGGGGGCCTTGTTCTGGCTCCTCTTACCTCTTCATGTACTGCTAAACATTGTCAGTATATTTTTATTCACGGTACGAGGACAAGGTGGAGTTATCCTGCGTGCCAAGCGGGATGCCATAAGAGGCATAAAGAAGGCATGGAGGAAACGGAGGCAAATCCAATCCCGCCGCACTGTGACAATTAAAGAAATCTGGCAGGTCCTGGACAAGCGCCTGACACCTATACAGAAATAATGCAACAAATCCGTTTGTGCTGAAAAACAAGAAATATATTGACAACATGCCCGTTAAACAATAAACATTAGCACGCAAAAATTGCTTGAAAAATACGAGAGTGAATTTATTACCAATTAATCATGAATGAGGAAGGGAAACATAATGAAAAATGTAAGCGTCTTTCTTGACGTTGAGGCTGATAGCGAATTATTGGGGAAAATAGTAATCGAATTACACGCAGATACAGCCCCCAAAACAACGGAGAACTTTCGTGCCCTATGTACAGGTGAAAAGGGCTTTGGATATAAGGGTAGTACTTTTCACAGAATCATCCCGAATTTCATGCTCCAGGGTGGCGATTTTACCAATCATAACGGAACAGGTGGCATGTCGATCTACGGCACCAAATTTGAGGATGAGAACTTTACGCTAAAACATACGGGACCTGGAATTTTGTCAATGGCGAATGCGGGTCCTAACACAAACGGCTCACAATTCTTTATAACCACCACTAAAACGCCCTGGCTTGACGGCATGCATGTGGTCTTTGGAACAGTGACCGAAGGCATGGATGTGGTCAAAAGTATAGAAGCTTTCGGATCACAGAGCGGGCAACCGTCAAAACAGGTTCGCATCATAGACTGTGGTCAATTATCAGCGGAATAGTACGTAGTCTGAAACAAATAGTTACTTTTATAAAATTTTTTGGAATAACAGACACAAAATCTGGATTCGGAAAAGTGCCGGTGTGTGAATCGAAAAATTTGACGGAGAACGAAAGCAGAAGAAAGGACGGCAAATTATTGTAAATAACTTAGGAAAAGCAGGCAAATTCAAGATGACTTGCTTTTGCTAATTACCTTGTGGTCAGTCAAACTCCTTGCCTTTAGTAAGGTCATTGTCAAAGCACATCCATTCAGTCTCAGTCATTGTTATAATGAACTACCCCGCAGCAAGCTGACGGGGTATCAAAAAAAGGAATACTTCATAAGAGCGAAGCAAGCTTCGGGAAATTAAACCCGTAGAGATTAAAACATTAGAGGGAATTATGGGGCTGTTGAAAAAGCCCTGTTCCAATTATGCTGCGATATAAAAACTTCTTACTGAAAAAGGATATTTTGTCCCAAAACTTGATAACGCCTTACAAATATTCATTG
>Ga0265296_1001399_pt1 | contig 27884 bp, 24 predicted proteins | sample MunlanPumphouse1_FD_189073 | JGI IMG/M metagenome (GOLD analysis project Ga0265296, IMG submission 189073) | Groundwater microbial communities from a municipal landfill in Southern Ontario, Canada - Pumphouse #1 | ecosystem: Environmental > Aquatic > Deep subsurface > Groundwater | place... | reverse complement strand
ATCAGCCCCGACGAGATCAACGCACGCATGGCGAAGCTCGCCAAGCGACGGGCACAGGGAAGAGCCGCCTATGCCGACGCTAAATCCCGCGACAGCTAAGCGATGGCGGTTTCCTGACCACGCTTACGCGGCTTCGTCGTGCGATATCCGATCTGACGCTCGACAAGCTGATCCTGCAGGAGGCTGCTCGGGGAAACTTCTGAGCCCCGCGCGCCGAAGGCGCTGTATCGATCACATCAGAACGATGATGCCGGTGTCCGAGCGACGGCTCTGCCGCGTGCTCGGGCAACATCGATCGACACAGCGCAAGGCGCCTTGCGGGGCGGATGACGAAGCGGCTCTCACCGAGGATATCATTGCGCTGGCGCGGCAATATGGTCGTTATGGCTATCGCCGGGTGACGGCATTGCTGCGCGATGCCGGTTGGCATGTGAACCGCAAGCGGGTCGAGCGCATCTGGCGACGCGAGGGGCTCAAGGTGCCGCAAAGGCAGCCGAAGCGCGGGCGGCTCTGGTTGAACGACGGATCGTGCATCCGGCTTCGGCCGGAATATCCCGGGCACGTCTGGTCCTATGACTTCGTCGAGGGTCGCACCCACGATGGTCGCAAATACCGCATCCTGTCGATCATCGACGAGGCGAGCCGGGAGTGCATGGCGTTGCCCGTGGCGCGTAAGCTGAAGAGCGACGATGTGCTGGCGGTGCTGGCCGAACTGTTCGTCACGCGCGGTCCGCCCGCGCATATCCGGTCCGACAATGGCCCGGAATTTATCGCGACGGCGGTGCAGGAATGGCTGGCGAAGGTCGGCGTGAAGACGCTCTACATCGCCCCCGGATCGCCATGGGAGAATGGATACTGCGAGAGCTTCAACGGGTCGCTGCGCGATGAACTGCTCAATGGCGAGATCTTCTACTCGCTCGCCGAGGCCCGCATCCTGATCGAAGCCTGGCGGCGACATTACAACACCGTCCGGCCGCACAGCTCGCTCGGGTATCGACCACCTGCGCCGGAGGCCGTTCCATCGCCAGTGTCGCCCTCCGGTTCCGCTTCGCTCCACCTACGGCCAACACTGGCGATGGAGGCGCGAATGCACTAACAATCCACCCGGACCACTCGGTGGGGGCCGGTCACTGCTGGGCGCCGTCTAAGTGAGTGGCGCACGGCGATGACGTCGATAGCTCCAGATCAAACTGTGGCGGAGTGCAACTCGTAGGGCTTCGTCAGACCGAAGCGGACGAGGCGGTGGTTCCCGCAGACGACATCTAGATGGCAAGTTGGGTTGCCGCGAACAATAGCATGCACGTGCATGGCGATCGCGATAGACCGCGCCTGTCCCGGACGATGCGCCTGTAAAGAGCGCCTGTCCTTCGCAGCCGACCGTCCGGCGAGGCGAGGAATATCGAGTGCGGTAACAAGTTTGAGCTCGACCGACTCACCCGCCACCTGGACCATTGCAAGGGATTACCGACGTTAGTCGACGCGGCCATCTCACCAGCGTTGGAGACGTCGTGGCGAGCCGACTGCGCTTCGAACGAACCATGTGCCGTGGCACGTTGTCATTATGCAATTAGGATTCCAGGGCCAGACTTCAGGAAAGCCTCGCCAGCCATTGCCGCAGGGATTTTGCCTTATCAGTCGACAGTGCGTTCAACTCGCCGCGTCCGCAGGCTGTCCGCCCTCGACCGGATGCAGCTGCCACATATTGTCTGCCGATTTTGTCATGCGCGCGAGCAGACTCGACCCGTCCCAAAGTTCGACGTAGATTCCCGTCGCCTCGTTGCGAGCGATCTGAAACGCGTGGTCCGGACTCGCGGCCCGAAAATCAACGCGCCGCGCCGCGGACGATTCGGCGTCCTTCAGAATAAGATGGTAGGAATACACGAGGTGCTCCTCTGCTGCCGGGAGCTAGCGCTACCAAGCTCACCATGTTCATTTGATCGGCCGACCGTAACAACAGGAGGCTGCGGGTAATACCAGAACCACGATAGGCCGATCTATAGTGGGACTGCAGCCCGCAAATGATCTTAGCACAGCGGCGAAATCACTGCACGCTTTACTCGGAACGGCTAACAGTGGTTCCCGGAGAACATAGCGCCGGGACCGCGCCATTGCCCACCGGAAAAATCGCATCCCTCATCCTTCTCCCGGGTTCCTTCAACAGCGTCTCCTAGGAATCGCCCCTGTCACATTCCGCCATTCTCGAAGCCACGCCCCGCTGCTTATCGCGGTTGGCCTGCTCTGGGGCGCGATTATCCGGATATTCGTCAGCATGCGCCGCGAGCGCGCGCGTCCGCTCGCGAGGAGGGGAACAACATGAACCGCAGCATAGCTGGCTGGCGGCTTCCCGACGCCGATCGCGAAGCGCTCCTGATGCGCTTCCCGCCGCGCTATCAGACGGTCGTCGCCGATCATGTAACGCTTCGCTACGGCACCGATGCCCGGACCGAGCTGCCGACCGAGCATGCGGGGGCCGTCATCGGCGAAGTGGATGACGGCGCGGGCGTGCAGGCCCTCGTGGTAGCGATCGGCGGCCGAAGCGAACGCAGCGACGGCGGTCATTTCCACCTGACCTGGTCGCTTGCAAATGGACGCAAGGCCAAGGAGAGCAATGAGGTGATTGCGGAATGCGGTTGGCAGCCGGTCGCCCCGCCGATCGCCGTCATGCTCGAACCGGCGCACTGGAAGTCCTGATGCAGCTCTATCTCGACTGCGACGGCGTCCTCGCAGATTTCGAGCGCGGCGCGACAGACCTTCTTGGCATGCCGCCCCGCGCTTATGAGAAGCGCCATGGCATCGCCGCCTTCTGGCGCGAGATCGCGCGCCACCCCGACTTTTACGGCCCGCTCCCGCTCATGCCCGACGCGATGGAGCTCTTCGCCGCGGTTCGCCATCTCGTGCCGGTCATTCTGACGGGCCTGCCGCGCGGCAGCTGGGCCGCGGCGCAGAATATCCGCTGGGCAGCCGAGCATTTCCCGGGAACGCAGATCCTCACCGTGATGGCGGCCGACAAGCGCAATCATGCGCAGCAAGGCGACATCCCCGTCGACGATCAGCTCAAGCACGCGCATCTCTGGGAAGCGGCAGGCGGCTTATTCCTTCACCACAAGGATGCTGCGAGCACGATTGCGAAGCTCAACGAAATGATCCCCGCCGATATGACGCCGATGACCGCGCCGCCGCTCTGAGCCCACCAACGAAGGATTTGCGACGAACCGAGCAAGATCGGGCGGATAGATGGCGTCCCCCGCGCGTTGCCAAGAATATTCCCCCATCAAAGGAGATATTCCATGACTACCGACATCGCAACCGACGAGACCAATCGTCTGATCGCATCGAACAAGGTCGAAGGCACCGCCGTCTACAATCAGGGCGGCGAGAAGCTCGGGTCGATCTATAATTTCATGGTCGACAAGCGCTCGGGCCGCGTCGAATATGCCGTCCTCCAGTTCGGCGGACTTTTCGGCCTCGGCAGCGACTATTATCCGCTCCCTTGGGATGTGCTCACCTATGAGACCGGCCAAGGCGGCTATGTCGTCAATCTCGACAAGGGCCTGCTCGAAAAGGCGCCGCGCTACAGCGCCGACGAGGAACCCGCGTTCGATCGCGACTATGGCCGCGGCGTCTATGACTATTACGGGGTCACTTACCCCTTCTGAGCGCAGAGCTGCGAGGGGGGCCGAGGAGACGGATCATGCCCCGAGGAGACAAGCCGAGCTATACCGACAAGCAGAAACGCAAGGCCGAGCATATCGAGGAAGGCTATGAGAAGCGCGGCGCAGACAAGAAGGAAGCCGAAAGCCGCGCTTGGGCGACGGTGAACAAGGAGAACGGCGGCGGCAACAAGGCGGGGTCCGGGCGCGGGAAGAAGGACACCCACGAATCCTCGCGCAAGGGCGGCCGCAAAGGCGGGTCGAGCCAGAGCCAGGCCGAACGCTCGGCGGCGGCGAAGAAGGGCTAGGAGACGCGCCGGAAAAACGCAAAGGGCTAGGCCAGAGAGTCGCTCATGGCCAACATACGGATGGATCTGGTTCGATCATAGCGAAGCGGTCGAGGCGCTTGGCAGTACCGCAGAGGGACGCGATGCCGACACGTTCCCGTTCGATCTTTGATGATCAGCGCCGGCCGGTATCGCTTGCCGCGAGTCTATCGAACTGACCGAGCCTTTCAGCGAGCGTCATCCGCATGCGCAGCGCATCAATGTCGACCGCGGCGATGCGTTCCGCCGCCCTTCGCTCCGCACTGGCGAGGACGATGGCTGCGGGCGCGCAAGCGGCGGGAAACTCGCGGCGGCTGACGCCGTCCGATAGGACGCGCCCTACCCCTCGCGTCCTATCGGACGGCGTCAGCGGCCGGGCGTTTGCCCGTCTCGACCCAGCCCTTCAGCGCTTCCCATGTCGCGGCCATCTGTGTGGGCGAGAAGCCGCAGTGGGTATAGCCTTCGACCCCGCCGACCGGCAGCGCCGCCTTCGTCCCCGGCACCGTATATTGGACGAGCCGCTTTTCGTTGCCCGCCGCCGCGACGATGCGCCCCAGCGCCTCCGACTGGGCATAGGGGACGAGCGAGTCGATGCGGTTGTGGATCGTGACCAGCGGCACGTCGAACCGGCCGGTCGCCTGATGCCAGCGGCGCGCGTTGGCGACCGCCGCCGGGTCCGCCGTAATCCGCTGAACCTTGGCGTTGAAGGCGGCGGCCTCCTCAGCCGTCATCTCGGGGCTCGCATAGACTTTGCCCACGTTGCCATAGATGTTGCCGCCGAGCGTCGTACCCAGATCGTCCATGCCGAGCGTTACGGTGACGAGCGGAAAGGCGATCGAGGCCACTTCGGGCTCGAAGCCGCCGATCGAGGCGACCTGTTTCAGGATGCGTGCCTCGCGCCCCTCGGGATTCGCCGCGGCCGCCTGCGCCAGCATCAGCACCGGCATGGCGATCTGCACGATGCGCCCGTTGCGAAAGGCATCGCTGCTCGCCGCCTCGCCCGCGGGCGGATCCATCGGAAAGGCCGACTTGAGCAGGTCGTGTTCGCCGGGCAAGGCATAGGGCGTGCCTTCGGTCAGCACATTATAGGCGGCGCGCATGTCGATGAGCTGCGCGAACAGGCTTTCCCAGCCGTCGGTGACGCCGCACGCCGAAATCGCGCCGGCAAAGGCCTTCGGATGCTGTTCGATCAGCGACATGACGATATTGCCGCCCATCGACCCGCCCGCGACCAGTACGCGCTTTGCGCCGAGTTTGGTCAGGATGTCGCGCAGGCGCAGCGTGTTTCCGGTCGCGCTCTCGACCCCCATGCCCGCCTTGTCATAGGCGCTGTGGCCCGCGGCATAGCCGTCCTGATAGACTTTCAGCATCATGCCGTTGGTTCCCACGCCGGGCGAAAGCGGATCCTCGGCCACCGCGACCGGCGACCCCGGCGCCGAATAGCCATGGGCGAAAAGCAGGGCGCCGCCCTTCCAGCCCGCCGGGAAAGCGACCGAAAACTGGTCGCCTGCGAGCTTGCCCGCGAGGACGAAGCCGCCGTCCGGCGCGGGAAGCGTCTTGAGGTCGGTGGCGCCGAGCTTCGCCGCCTTGGCGACCAGCGCCGATTGCGCCGATGTCAGCGTGACCGCAGGAGCGTCCTGCGCCTGAAGCGCCACCGGCGCGGCGAAGGCCAGCAGCGCAGGCGCCAGCCGCATCGCGAACGATAGTCCCATCCCTTTACGCATCATCGCCTCCACTCCTTCCTGCTTTCCTATCTCGGATCGCCAGCAATTCCAGCGTCACGCCGTTGGTCCAGCCGAACCCCGTTTCGGTGCCATATTCGCCGCCCGAGCCCGCCGAACAGGCGACGACGTCATATTTTTCGAGAAGCTGGCCGGTCGCGGCATAATGCGCCTCGACCATCGCGATCCAGCGATCGGCGATCGCATCGGCAAGCACCGTCTCGCCATAGCGGCGCAGGCCCGTGATCGCGATCCATTGCAGCGGCGCCCAGCCGTTCGGCGCATCCCATTGCTGGCCGCTGTCGCACAGCGTCGTCATCAGGCCGCCGGGCCGAAGCAGGCGCCGCAGTGCCGCTGCGGTCCGCGAAGCGCACTCGCCGCTTGCGAGCCCCGCGAAGAGCGGAAAGGCGGCCGCTGCGGTCAGGCGGTCCGACGGTGCGCCGCCGTCGAGATCGAAATCGGCATAATGGCCGCCCGCTTCGTGCCACAGATGATCGGCGATGGCGCGCGCGCGGGCGCCGGCGCGGGCGGCATAATCGGCGGCCATGGCTTGGTCGTCCAGTCCCTCGGCTTCGGCGGCGATCGCCTGTTCGAGCCCGAAGAGCAGCGCGTTGAGATCGACCGGAACCAGCCGTGTCGTGCGGATCGAGCCGAGGTTTCGCCCGTCGGCGAGCCAGCGCGAGCTGAAATCCCAGCCGCTTTCGGCGGCGGCGCGCAGGTCGCGCCACAGCGTCCCCGCGTCGCGCGCTTCGGCCTCCGCTGCGAGCGCGACATCCTCGCGCCAGCTTTCGTCGCGCGGGCGGTCGCTGTCGTCCCAATAGCGGTTGAGCAGCGCGCCGTCGGCCAGCCGCACGACGCGGCGCACCGCGGCCCCGGGCGCGAGGCCAGCCGCGCCGTCCATCCAATAGTCATGCTCGCGCACCATCCAGCCGAGCCGGCGGCGACGGTCCTCGACGCTGGCGTCGCGCGACAGGGCCGCCATCAGGTGGAAGAAGGGCGGGTGCGAGCGGCTGACATAATAGCTGCGCGTGCCGTTCGGGATATGGCCGATGCGGTCGAGCAGGCTGCCGAAATTGGCGATCATATTCTCGACGAGTTGTTGCTGCCCCGAGCGCGCGAGGCCGAGCATGGTGAAATAGCTGTCCCAATAATAAAGCTCGCGAAAGCGGCCGCCGGGGACGACATAGGAATGCGGGAGCCAGAGCTCGGACGACCCCGGCGCGGGTTCGCTCGCGGCGCGGGTCAGCAGCGGCCACAGCGCCTCGATATGCGCGGCGAGCGGGCGCTGATCGAGCGGCGGGTCGGCCCAGTCCTGCGGCAGGTCGAAATTGGCGAGAACGAAGCGGCGCAGCCCCTCCCCGCCCTCGGGTCGCTCGGCCTGCCAGTCGGCGAGGATCGCGGCGGGCGCACGGCGCGGGCGGGCGTCGGCAAAGGTTTTGGAATCGGGGAACAGGCCGCATTCCTGCACCGCGGCGAACAGCGGCCCGAACAATCCGGCGGGGGTGTCGACGGCGATCATGCGGCGGCTCCCGCGACGCGCCGCCGCACCAACGGCAACGCGAGCGCGACCAGAAGGATGGGAAAGAGCAGCAGATAGAAGGCGGTCGTCCCCGGCAGCGTCTGGAACAAGAGCCCGACGAGGAAGGAGCCGATCGTGCCGCCGAGCGCGGAGAAGATCACGATCAGCCCGATCATCGCCGCATGGCGCTGCTGCGGCAGCGCGCTCAGGGCGACCGAGCAGACGGTCGGATAAATGGGCGCGAGGAAGAAACCGATCAACGGAAAGAGCCAGGCGGCGGCGGGCGCGCTGGCCCAGCCGATCCCGGCGCGCGGCCGCACGCCTTCGGCGAGCGGCAGCGCCGCGACGACGAGCAGTGCCAGCGCCGCAAGGCAGGCGAGCAACACCGGCAGCCAGTCGATGCGGCGAAGCAGAATGCCCGACGCCAGCCGCCCGAGCGCGAGCGAGGCGACGAAGAGGCTCGACATCTGGACGCTCATCGCGGCGGGCAGATGCAATATCTCGCGGTTGAAGGTCGGCAGCCAGGTGCCGACCCCTTGTTCGACCAGCACATAAAGGAACAGCGCGGCGAGCACCGCAGCGGTCGCGGGAAGCGCGGCGAGCGCGAGCATCGCCTTCCACCCAGCCGTCACCGACGCCCCTGCCCCGTCGGCCGGAACGGTACTCTCGTCGAGCCGCACGCCGAGCCAGAGGGTGGCCGCGAGCGCGCACACCGCCGCGAGCAGCCAATAGACGCGCAGCCAGTCGCCCGCATCGATGAACCAGCCGAATATCCACGCGCCCGCGAGCACGCCGCCCATGAACACGCCCTCGATCAGGCCGGTGATGCTGGCATGGTTGGCGGGATCGCGCGCGACGAGGCCGATCGCCGAATAGGTCGCGATCTTGGTGATACCGAACGCGAGACCGGTCGCCACGAACAGCGCCTGCATCGCCGCAAAGCCGGTCGCGAAGGAGGCGAGCAGGCACGCGGCCGCCATCGCCGCGAGCACCGCGATCAGCGAGCGGCGATAGCCGAAGGCGGGCACCGCGGCGACGAGCAGGAAGGAGGCGGCGACGACCGACAGATCCTTGCACGCCTCGAGCGTCGATCCCATCGGCTTGCTGATCCCGAACTGGGCGATCGATTGCAGAATGACGGTTCCGACACTGTTCATCAGCAGGCCGAGCAGCGCATAGGTGAGCGCGAGCGAGGCGATGGTGCGGGTTCGCATCAACGCGCGCTTCGTCCCAGATGCCGGTCGAAGAAGGACGCGATCAGCCGATACGCCTCCATCGATTCGGGCATGTCGGGCCAGACGAAGAAGGCGTGCGGCAGGCCGTCGAACAGATGGAGCTCGCTCGGCACCCCGGCCGCCGTCAGCCGCCGGTCGGCGAGTGTCAGCGCGCTGACCGCGAAATCGCGTCCGCCCGCGAGCAGCAGCGTCGGCGGCATCGCCTTGATCTCGTCCGGCGATGCGAGCGGATAGGCTGCGGCGTCGCTCGCCGGGACATCCTGCATATAGGCCAGCGGCAGCACGTCGGGGAGCGCGGGCACGGGCAGCGCCGCGCCGCCGGTGATCGGTCCGGCCAGATACGGACTGTCGCCCGAATAGGGCGCGCCGGTGCCGCAGAAGGTGCCGATCGCGCCGGGGCGCGGCAAGCCCTGACGGCGTATCCACGCGGTCGCCTGCGCGGTGATGACGCCGCCTGCGGAGCAGCCGTAGATGCCGATATTCTCCGGCCGATACTGTTCGAGCAGCGCCTTGTAGACCGCGGTGACATCCTCGGACGCCGCTGGATAGCGATGCTCGGGCGCGAGGCGGTAATCGACGGTCACGACCTTGACGCCCATCGTCGCGGCGACCGGAATCGCCTCGACCAGCGCGCCGCTGCCCGACCCCCACATGAAGGCGCCGCCGTGGACGTTGACGAGCACGCGCGCGGCATTGCCCTTGGCGATCCCGTCCGCGGGTTCAACGATGTCGACGGTGACGCCGTTCATCGTCGAGCGCTGCTCGCGGGTCCGGAAATGCTTCCGCATCTCGGCGAGGCGGTCGTCGTTGTAGCGATCGTAAAAGGCGCGCTGCTTTGCCACATCGGTCGCGATTTCGGCGGGCGCGGTCGCGGCGGCCATGCGCTGGAGCACGGCCTTCGCCTCCTCGCTGAGCTGGTTCGACACCGGCAGGGTGAAGGCCGGCACCGCGAGCTGGGCCGCGGCGGGCGATGCGGCCGCGAGCGCGGCGGCGGCGAGCAATATCCTCATGGTCATTCTCCCAGCCGCTCGGTGAAGAAGCGCGCCATCACGGCGAAGGCGGCATCGCTTTCGGGCGCATCGATATAGGCCCAGAAAGCATGCGGCAGTCCGTCGAACACCACCAGCTTCGCGGGCGCGCCCGCCGCGTCGATCGCGCGGCAGAAGTGGGCGGTGCCGCTCAGCAGGAAATCGCGCGTGCTGGCAAGGCAGAGCGTCGCGGGCCAGCCGGTCAGGTCGCCGCGCTGCGGCGAGACGAGCGGATCGCTCACCGCCCGTCCGCCTGCGTAGAGCGCGGCCAACGCATCGACGCCCGACGCATCGGCGAACAGCCCGGCGCTGTCGCCGACCCGCGACAGGTCGGCGGCGCCCGAAAAGAAGCCGAGCGCGGCGGGCTGCGGCAATTTCTCTGCGCGCAGCCGCGCGACGAGCTCGGCCGACAGGATCGCGCCCGCGGACGTGCCGTAGACGCCGATCCGCGCCGCATCATGGTCGGCCAGCAAGGTGCGATAGACGGCGAGCGCATCGTCGACCCCGGCGGGAAAGACATGCTCGGGGACCAGGCGATAGCGCACCGCGACGACGCGATAGCCGGTGAGCGCCGCGACCGCGGCATTCTCGCTGATCGACCCCGCATCGACGATGAAGCCGCCGCCATGAAGATTGAGCAGGACCGGCGCCTTCGCCGCGCCCTTGGCGGAGGTGAAGATGCGGACCGGCACCCCGGCGATCACATCCTCCTTCATCGTCACGCCGTAGCGCGCGAGGCGCGGCGTGCCGATGTCCTGCTGGATCGCGTCGATGCGCGCGCGGCGTCCCGCGATGTCCGCGGGTTCGGGCGAGCGCGCGGCATCGGCGGCGAGCCCCGCTTTCGCCTCGGGGGACAGGAAGTCGGGCCACGGCGCCTTGACCGCCTGCGCCTGAGCCGTCGCGGATGCGAGCCCCGCTGCGAGCAGGGGCACCAGAAAAGACCGGATCATCCTGCCCGAACTCCGCCCGCCCGCGCGATCGCGCCGAGCCGTTTCGCGCTCGGCTTGACCGTCCGCTTGAAGGTCTGCCGGTCGACCGACACCAGCCCGAATTTCGGGCCATAGCCCGACATCCATTCGAAATTGTCGAGCAGCGACCAATGGATATAGCCGAGCACCGGCACGCCGTCGCGCCGCGCCGCTTCGACCGAGGCGACGGCTTCGGGAATGAAACGCTCGCGTTCGCTATCGTCGGCGGCGTCGATGCCATTCTCGGTCACCATCACCGGCAGACCCGTCGCCTGATGGGCATAGCGCACGACATTGCCGATAGCGGCAGGAAACCATTCGCCGCCGCCCGGCCGCTTCGGCGCATCGGCGGGCGGCTCGACGTCGCGGTCGGCGCCGACATAGGCGCGGCCATAGGTCTGCACGCCGATGAAATCATCCTTGTCCATCACCGCGAAGAAAGGGCCATAGACTTCGGCGCGCTTGCGCTCGATCCCGCTGTCCGCGCCCGCCGCGACATTGTCGGGGATGGCGAGGCTCATCCCGATCGGCAGGTCCGAACGCGCCGCGCGGATCGCCGCGCGCGCCGCGACATGCGCGGCGACGACGCCGGGGATCATCAGCGCGGGATCGCCCGCGTTGAGCAGCGAGAAACGATCGGACCCGCTCGCCTTCGCCGCCGCCGCGCAGCAGGCCGCAACCGCATCGCGCATCGCCTGCGATAGCGGGTGAATGGCCCAGTTGCCGCCGAGCGCCAGATTGGGCTCGTTGAAGGTCAGCGCATGGCTGATCCCCGCCGCCATTGCGTGCGCGACCCGGTCGCAATAGCGCGCGAACAGGTCGGGTGCGTCGGGATTCTCCCACCCGCCCGCCGCCGCGAACCAGCGCGGGGTGGTGAAATGGTTGAAGGTGACGACCGGCGCCAGCCCCTGTTCGCGGCAATGGTCGACGATGCGCGCATAATGGTCGAGCCAGGCCTGGCTGAACTGCCCCGCCGCCGGCTCGATCCGCGACCATTCGACCGAGAAGCGATAGCAGTTGAGCCCGAGCGCCTTGACGATCGCGACATCCTCGCGCCAGCGGTGGAGACTATCGCACGCGTCTCCCGACGGCTCGGCGAAGATGGTCGGCTTGACCTGTTCGAGCAGCCAGATGTCGGCATTGATATTGTTGCCCTCGACCTGATGCCCTGCGGTCGCGGCGCCCCAGAGGAAGGGGTGCGAGGCCGGCGCGGCGCGGAGCGGACCGGCCGCGGCGGCGGCAATCGCCGCCGCGCCGAGACCGATCATCTGGCGCCGGTCGAACCGGGTTCCGGTCGTCATGCCGGGCTCAGAAGCGATAGCGGGCCTGCACGCCATATTGCGCCGGCTCCCCATAGATCGAGTTGATGAAACCCGAATTATTATAGCCGGGATTGGCGGTGACGCGATACGCCTTGTCGAAGATGTTGGTGCCATAGACCGCGAGGTCGACCGGCGCGCCGAACATATTGTTCCACTCGAACCGCAGATTGACGAGGCCATAGCCCGCGATCGTGTCGAACGGCTGCGCTTCGGGGGTCACGCGCTGGCTCGACTGATAGGTCCAGTTCGCGTTGAACGCCATCTCCCCCACCCCTTCGACGGGCGGCAGGTCGATCCGCCCGTTGAGGCTGAACTTGTGCTTGGGCACAAAGGAAAAGGGCGTTCCCGACAAGTCGCGGCTCGGCTGCGCGGCGGTCAGCGCCGAGGGGATTTCGGGAATCGCGATCGAATCATATTCGAGATATTTCGCCGAATTATAGGAATAGACCGCGCTCAGCGTCAGGCCGCGGGTCGGCACGAGCTGCCCCTCGAACTCAAGCCCCATTACCCGGGCCTTCTTGGCGTTGGTGAGGATGTCGGAACCCGCAATAGACGCCCGCTGGATGACCTGGATATCCTTGTACCAGGTGTAAAAGGCCGAGACATTCGTGCGCGCCTTGGCATCGCCGCCCAGATCCCAGTCCTTCTTCACCCCGAATTCAAGATCGGTGACCTGCTCTGGCCGGACCGCGAACAACGGATGCTGCTCGCCGAGAAACAGCGAGACGATCGGATTGCTCGCGCCGGACTTGTATCCGCGCCGCGACACGACATAGAGCAACGTGTCGGGGTCCGCCTGCCAGTCGAGGCCGACCTGCCAGGTCGGACCGTTGCTCTTGCCGTTGAAGGTCGGTGTCGTGCAATTGGGATAGTAGAGGGTCGGAAAACCACCAGCCGCGACCGCCTTGAACGCATCATAAACACAAAGATTGGCGTTGAGGCCGACCACCTGAGCGGCTTGCGCCGGCGTGATGACGCCGAGCGCGGCGAGCTGATTGAAGACCTGATAGCTTTGCGGGTCCTGATAGGCCTGGATATCGCCACCGAACCTGTCCCACGTCCAGCGGAAGCCGGCGGTCGCGGTAAGATCGGGGGTCAGCTTATATTGCGCCTGCGCATAGACCGCCTTGCTGCGCCCATCGACATGCGCGGTCGGCTGAAGGCTGAGTGCCGGTGCAAGCGGCGTAGGCAAGCCGAGCGCAGCCTGGAGCGCGGGAGGCAGGATCAGCGGCCCACCGCCGAGTATACCCAGTTGCTGCATCGGATTGACGGTCTGGAAGGTAAGTGGCGATGGGGTCTTCTGGTCGAGGAAGAAACCGCCGGCCTGGATGCGCAAGGTGCCATCGTCGTAACGCAGCTGCAGTTCTTCGGTAATCGTGCGCAGATTGTTGTTATAACTGCCCGGATAGGCGCCGAGCAGATCGGCGATCGGCAGCGGTGTCGAATCGCGGTCGGTCGCACTTGTCGAGCGGGTGCGCGCATAGCTGATGATATTCTTGAGTGTCAGCGTGTCCGACAGGTCGAATTCGGTGTTGTTAAGCGCAAGAAAAGCCTTCGCAACTTCGCGGGTCGGGACGCTGAGTGCCGTCTCGCGAACCCCGCGCGCCTGCTGCGCCTGCAGATAGGGCTGGAGCAGCGCGGCATAAGGGCGCGCCGGATTGACCGCAAGCAGGATGCTGCCGCCGCCATGCTCCTTCACATTGACATAGCTGACCGCGGTATAGCTGCGGATCGTGTCGGTGGGGTTGAACTGCAGACCGAAGCGCAGGCTGTAATTGTTGCGGTTGAGATAATCGAAGCCGGTGACGGCATCGCGGACATAGCCGTCGCGCTTGTCGAACTGCCCCGCAACGCGGATCGCCAGCACATCATCGACGAGCGGTATATTGAGCGCGCCCTGCCCGCTGCGGCGGTCGTAATTGCCCAGCGCCAGGTCGGCATAACCTTCGATCACGCCCATCTTCGGGCGCGCCGGTTCGAGCAGCACGGCGCCGCCGGTGGTGTTGCGCCCGAACAGCGTACCCTGCGGCCCCTTCAGCACCTGAAGCGAGGCCAGGTCATAGAAGCTGCCCGGCCCGCTGACGCTGGTCGGCACTTCGGCGAAATAGCCGACGACGCCCGGGCCGCTGCCCGTGCCCGGCCCGCCATTGCCGCCCATGCCGCGGATCGAATAGGTTTCCTGGTTGCGCGCGACGTCGCCGAGCACCGACAGCGACGGCGTATAATTCTGCAGGTCGGTGCCGTTGTTCACGCCCTTTTCGCGCAGATTGTCCTGGCTGAAGGCGGTGATCGCGATCGGCACCTGCTGCGCGCGTTCGTCGACGCGGCGCGCCGTCACGATGATTTCGTCGAGACCGCCCCCGGCCGAACCGGCTTCCGGCGCCTCCTGCGCCAGCACCGGTGCGGGAACGGCCGCCAGCGCCAGCGGCGCCACACCCCAGCAAAGCGACATCCAATATTTGCGCGTGATTGCCATCGATCATCCTCCCTCGGCGGGCTGTGTCACCCGTTCGGCGATTCTGATAGATTTTTATGAAATGCATTTCAACAACAAGTTTCATTGCCGCATGATCGGCGATTGCGTGCAGCCCGCCGGTGCCATATGAACAGCCCATGGCGGGCAAAAACAGCGATATGATGACGATGCCGCGCACGTCGCGACCGACGATGGAAGACGTGGCGCGCATTGCAAAAGTTTCAAAGCCGACCGTATCGCGCGTGCTCAGCGGCAGCCCGCTGGTCAGCGCCGAAACGCGCGAGCGCGTACTCGCGGTCGCGCGCGAACAGGGCTATGCCCTCAACCGCCACGCCCAGAAGCTGCGGCGCGAGCGCGCCAATGCGATCGCCGTCGTGCTCGATTTCGGATCGCACCGGCAGGGTGCGATCGGCGATCCGTTCATTTTCGAACTGCTCGCCGGCATTTCGGAAGCGCTGTCGGTGCGCGACCTCGATCTCCTTCTATCGCCGTCGGGCCTCGACACGGTCGAAGGCTTTGTCGACCTCTATCAATCGCGCGGCGCTGACGGTTTCGTCGTGCTGGGACAGGGGACGCGCGACGCGCTGCTGCAAAAGGTCGCGCGCAAGAATATTCCAATGGTGGTCTGGGGAGCGGTCAACGAAGCGAGCATCTATTGCGCGGTCGGAAGTGACAACGGCCTTGGCGGACGCTTGGCCGGCGAGCGTTTCCTGTCGCAAAGCCGCCGCCGCTGGCTATTCGTCGGGAGCCTCCAGCACGAGGAAATCCGCCTGCGCTTTGAAGGGTTGCAGGCGGCCGCCCGCACAAACGCGGATGTCGAGATTGATGTCCTGTCGATCGAATCGATGGCCTTTTCCGCGATCCACGATCAGGCGAATGCCTATCTGAAGGACTGCCCGAAACGTCCCGACGCGGTCTTTGCCTTCTCCGACACGGCGGCCATGGCGATCATTGGCGCCTTCAGCAGTGAAGGACACCTGACACCGCGCGACTATTCGCTCGTTGGCTATAACGACATTCCGCCCGCCGCGCATTTCACGCCGTCGCTCACGACCATTGCCCAGCAGACCGGAGCCGCAGGTGCGCTGCTGGTCGAGAAACTGATGCAAGCATTGGACGGTAGCAGGCCGCGATCCGCAATGCTTCCAACTCAACTTGTCATTCGCCAAACCTAGCTGGCCGGTTGTCAATCGCGGTTTTGAAGCGATGATCTCAATAGATAAACGACCAGCATCAGACGCACACCAGCGCCGCTCCCCACCGTGCGAGCTCGAAACAAGCCTCCTCATGCGCAGCGGCGTCGTGCGATCTCGACGCGCCGGAAAATGCCATTGCCCAGACGATCAGCTACGATCGGGGTTCGAGCCCTGCCTCCAAAGTGTCCCACTAGAGTCTGTTTCATTTAGATCGAAGCATATCCAGAGTTTCTGAGATAGCTGGCGCATTCGTGTGGCGGGAAGGCATCGAGCAGTTAGCCGATGCGCTGCCATGTTGCCTCGACCGATCGTTCGGCGGCTTTGCGCATCATGTGTTTGAGCTTTGCGAAGAGCGGTTCGATCGGATTGAGGTCGGGACTATAAGGGGGAAGGAACAGAAGTTTCGCGCCCGCTTTTCGGATTGCCCTGCGTACCGCTTGGCCTTTGTGGCTGCCAAGATTGTCCATGATGACGATGTCGCCCGGCGAGAGGGTAGGCACGAGGAACTGATCTGCCCCCTTCTGAGTGGTCCAAAATTGATGATATTTTGGATTACGAAGGAGACATGGAATGCCGAGCAAGAAGCATCGCCCGGAAGAGATTATCGGCAAGCTGCGTGAAGCGGAGGTTGTGCTGGCGCAGGGCGCGACGACCGCGGAGGCGTGTCGCCGGATCGCTGTCAGCGAGCAGACCTATTATCGGTGGCGCAAGGAATATGGCGGCCTGAAGACCGACCAGGCGCGCCGGATGAAGGATCTGGAGAAGGAGAATGTGCGGCTTCGACGCGCGATCTCGGACCTGACGCTCGACAAGCTGATCCTGCAGGAAGCTGCCCGGGGAAACTTCTGAGCCCCGCGCGCCGAAGGCGCTGTATCGATCACATCAGAACGATGATGCCGGTGTCCGAGCGACGGCTCTGCCGCGTGCTCGGGCAACATCGATCGACACAGCGCAAGGCGCCTTGCGGGGCGGATGACGAAGCGGCTCTCACCGAGGATATCATTGCGCTGGCGCGGCAATATGGTCGTTATGGCTATCGCCGGGTGACGGCATTGCTGCGCGATGCCGGTTGGCATGTGAACCGCAAGCGGGTCGAGCGCATCTGGCGACGCGAGGGGCTCAAGGTGCCGCAAAGGCAGCCGAAGCGCGGGCGGCTCTGGTTGAACGACGGATCGTGCATCCGGCTTCGGCCGGAATATCCCGGGCACGTCTGGTCCTATGACTTCGTCGAGGGTCGCACCCACGATGGTCGCAAATACCGCATCCTGTCGATCATCGACGAGGCGAGCCGGGAGTGCATGGCGTTGCCCGTGGCGCGTAAGCTGAAGAGCGACGATGTGCTGGCGGTGCTGGCCGAACTGTTCGTCACGCGCGGTCCGCCCGCGCATATCCGGTCCGACAATGGCCCGGAATTTATCGCGACGGCGGTGCAGGAATGGCTGGCGAAGGTCGGCGTGAAGACGCTCTACATCGCCCCCGGATCGCCATGGGAGAATGGATACTGCGAGAGCTTCAACGGGTCGCTGCGCGATGAACTGCTCAATGGCGAGATCTTCTACTCGCTCGCCGAGGCCCGCATCCTGATCGAAGCCTGGCGGCGACATTACAACACCGTCCGGCCGCACAGCTCGCTCGGGTATCGACCACCTGCGCCGGAGGCCGTTCCATCGCCAGTGTCGCCCTCCGGTTCCGCTTCGCTCCACCTACGGCCAACACTGGCGATGGAGGCGCGAATGCACTAACAATCCACCCGGACCACTCGGTGGGGGCCGGTCACGTTGACTTGCTCAAGAACGCGAGCTCCACAAGAAACCCCATCATCAGCGCATGCGACCCGGCGAGGGTATCGATGGCGGCGTACCGCACGTTATCGAGACCCTCGCCGGGTTTGAGCTCCGTTTCGAGGTTTACGCCTTCCCGCTAGAGGTCAGTGTCATTTGGCTGACGCCTTCGCGACCAGAATCCGGCTGCTAATTGCGCATAGCGAGCTCGCTGTTCTGCGTTTGCTCCAAGGGTTAACACCATAAGGCTGAAGGGCGTTTGCTGCGCCGTCCCGTCCGGTTTCAGGAATTTGACGCGCCCTTTAAGAAAGAAGATATCGGCGTCCAAGCTCAAAACCTCGTGGAAAAATGCTGAATCTGTTCTGACCGGAACGAGGCACACAACGGTGGCAACGTGGCCAGCTGACCATTGCCCATGAGCTCGGCGTAGCCACTGCAGGGCACATGAGTACGGCGGATTGACGAAAGCGAGACGCCCCGACCATGTCTGGCTAAGTCCGTCGCCGCCCTTGCTGGCCAATATCTTACGACGCGCCAGGACAGGGCTGAGTTTGTGAGCGCATGGATCGAGATCTATTTCGCCAAACGCTTTATAAATATTGTCCATGAAATCTGGCGGGGTGAAGCGGGAATCACGATCTTCCTTCTGACCCAGCGCCCAATACGCTCGAGCGGGAGCTTGACGCCGAGCTCTCGGCGCAAGCGCTGCCAGCAGGCGCAGCAAGTCTTCAATTGATCCCGCACCATTTTCGAGGTCGAGGATGGCCGTGTGCGACAGTCCGGTTCGCCTGACCAAATTCTCCAGCGACTTTCCGTGTTTGATACGGGTGTTGCGGAGCTTTTCGAACAGCGTCTTACCGGCACTCAGACCCGTCAGCATGAAATTGGTCGAGTCCATGACCGCCACTAGCGTTGACACCGTGCCGACACCCTTTTCGAGCCGCGTAATTGTCTGGGGCGACACTCCGACATGCTTGGCCATGACCTTTCGCGACCAACCCTTTGATACGCGCGCTTCGCGCAATTCAACAATTAGGTTAGCACGACTTTCGCCTCCATGCTCCGGGCGGACTGGCGATCCGGCCGAACCGTTACTAACCTTCGGACCGATGCAATTCGACGATTTGCCGCCGAACGGCAATTTCGCCACTTCCGATCCGCGGGGGAGTGCGGGGGAAGTAAGGGATAATTTATTCGACGGCTTTGTGTTCTGTGCATTTCCCATGGCTATGGTTTCCTCGCTCGGCGAGCGAAGCCATGGCTGCTTGGCAGCAATGTTTAGGCTGGTTCATTCATGACCTCGAACGCCATTCAAGCCCGCATCAGCAGATACGGAGCTCGAAAATTGGCGCGAATCACAAATTCGTAGGTCACCGACTTGGGATGCTATCCCCGCCGCATGTTCGCAACTGTGCCGGGCATATAGACCCTAAAGATGAATAAATCTTTAATATAGCTGCGAAGTTTCTCTGGGTAATCGGAATCCTCTATGCGAGCGCGCGATCCCGGCCAGAAAGAACTACGGGAACGCACGACGGTGTTCGCATCGTCTTGGGGGTGATAGTCGATACAAGGAGCATGATTTCCTGACGATGCAGCCTTCAGCGTCCGCGCCCGCCGGGCTCTCGGCCGGGCAGCCCGCGATCGTAGGGATGACGGCCCTTCGATGGCTCCGACCGTTTCGCATTTTGTTTCGCTGTTCGCCGCTTGATCCCGAACGCCATGATCGCCGCGGCAGCCGCCATATCCTCGCTGGATCGCGCCGATGCCAACGCGCGCTTCAACCGGTCCGCGGACTTCGGCGGATCGAACCGCACCGAACCGCGCGCGACCAGCAGCCATTCTTCATCAAGCAGCGGATCGCCCATGTGCCGAAAGCGGTCCGCTTCGTTTGCGCGCAGCGGCGCGGCTGGCAGCAAGCCGGAATCGACCATAAGATCATGCAGGATATCGCTCCGCGTCTCCTGCTGGACGAACCAGGCGGCGCGGGTGCGGGCGTGTATGTCGGGCCGTGCCAGCCACTCGGCGCGAGACCCGAGGGCGTCGCGCAGCGTCTCCACCGTGTCCGGTGCTTCGGCATCCGCACGCCGCGCGAACAGGAAAGGGACAGGCGCACGGCGCCACAGAACGGCAGGGTCGGTCGTTTGGTATGCGCCCATTAATTCGGCAGGGACCGGCGCGAGGTGCGTGGCAGGTCGATCAAGCCAAGATGCCCGTCGCTTCTGCTCCACGTCCCAAGCCGTTGGCCGGCGCGCCGGATCGATATCGGGTAGGTTCCTGAACATCTGCGCACGCTTAGCAACGATTGAGGATAACAGGTCCTGGCCCGCGGTGCCCTGCATATACGGAGTATCGAACCAGTCGCGGGGGTCATCGCGCAGATCGATCCGCAAAGCGCCGCGCCAGTGTGCGATACGGACGGGATACGTCTCGAGCACCGATCGAAGCGCCTGAAGCTGGTCATTGGTCGGTCTGTCGGGAAATGGCCCATTGATTGAGGTGTCGGCAAGCCGCTCATACAGATCAGCAAACTGTTCCCGCCCGTTGTGATGGATGGGACGATAGTCATCACGGCGAACATCGCGCAAAGTCGTCGCCTGCTTCGCCGGGACGGGGACAGTTTCGTGAGCGGAAATATCATATTCTCGCGGCAGTTCTGCGCGCGGTGAGAGCCATGCGGGCACCGGCTGTGGTTCGCGGCCCGGTGGGATGTCGCCCAGCCCCACCATATCGAGTCCGCGTGCGCCGAGCGATGCCATGGTCGGTAAGGGCTGATCGAGCGCGCGAGGCGGCGACAGTGCAAATTCTTGGTCGGCATCCCGCTGGCGGTCTGATGCGATTTCGCGGGTCGCCTGAATGCGCAGATCGCGCAATTTGATCCGCCGCCCAATCTCGGGAGTATCGCGCCAGCGCCTCACCGCCGTCTGCAGCCACGCGCTCTTGTCGACGAGATTATCATCATCCAGACCTGCCGGCCCGCGCTTCGCCAACAACGCGCCGACCTGGGCGAGTTCTTTCTGCTGGGTATCGCGGATCGCCGGAAGCCGCTTTCGATAGGGTGCGGCATTCAAATCGACGCCGTGGATCAAATCCTGAGGATCGTCGGCAGGAAGCACGACCAAGCGTCCGTCGACTTCGCTGAGCAGGAGCGGCGTCTCAGCGATGCGCTTCATCACCGCATTGGGATCCAGCATCGTTGCGGAGCTGACCTCGCTGGACAGCATTGCGTCGGCAACGCGGACCGGCTCAGCGTTTCGGACTGCACGTCCTAGGTCTCGCTCGAGGCGCTCGCGAAGATCGGCGGCGCTACGTTCGAGAAGCATCGCCTGGTCGCGGCGATCGGCAATCGCGGCCTTCTCGACGACCAACTCCCGTTCGAGTTCATCGAGATAGGCTTCGGCCTCGCTCCCCCGCCGGGTCCACGCGTGCGACAGATAGGTATCGTGTCCGTCCTTGCGCGCCTTGGCCGCATAGCTCGGGGCAAATCGCGCAACGATACGCGGGTGGCTGTGCGCCATAGCGCACAGCGTTTCGATCTCGGCGGCCTCGGCGCGCAGCCGGATCGCGGTATGCTCGCGATCGCGAAGCTCGACCGCGAGCCGCTCCAGCCGGTCGCGGTCGTTCGAAGTGCGGACTTCGCGCACGCGCGCTTCGCGTAATTCGAACGCGGTATCGGCATCCGCCAAGTCCGCATCACGCTTCGCCACTTGCTGCGCGAGCACGCGCGCCCAGCCGATCGCTGCATTGTCCAGCGACACATCCGGCGCATCCCCCGCGCGTTCCAGTACGGTGGCCTTGCCGCCGACCTTACGCATGGTTTGCGCATCCAGCCCCATCTTCGCATAGGTTTCTGGCGAAAGCCGATAGTCAGCGTCAGCGGCCTTCAGTTCGACGTTGACGAGTCGCGCGATCTCGCAGCGGAACGGTTTCATGAAGCTGGTCGCGATTTGCGGCACGACGTGGGCGTCGAACGCCAGTTCACCGTCGCCATCGATGGTCACCGTACGCTTACCGACCTGGAAGTGCAGGTGCCAGTTCGTCAGGTTATTGAGCGCGTCGGGTTCATGCCGCACGAACAGGGCGGGCACGACCCGCTTTGCGTCAGCATCGCCGCTGTCAGAATTGGCGAGCGATTGCACCCAGGCGTTCGCGCCAACGAGAATGCGTTCGTGCGCCGCACCGTCGAGATCGGCGGGCAGCTCCGCCTCGCCCGCGATGACCGCATAGCTGCCGCGACCTTCGCTGAGCTTCACCGGCGGATCCGCAGCGGGCCAGCCGGGCAGCGCGTCCAGCCAAGTCAGCGCGGCTGGCGCCTCCGGATCGATCCATGGCACACCAACCAACTGGCGCTTTTTGCTGAGCTCCTTGCCGCCATCCACCCGCCTCTGCTCGGCGTTGAGGACGTCACGCAGACCTCCGGGACAATCGTTGCGACGCGCAGCGCTCGCCAAAAAAGCAGGCGCGAGTTCAAATTTTATGTTGAGACGCGGCGGTCCGGCGGATTTATTCTTGCGCCGCCCAAACTCATGCGCTTCGACCGCGTCCCACTGCCTGGCTCGCTTGACCGGATCCGGATCGAGCGTCGTGACGAGGATCTGGGGATCGTCATGGCCATGATCCTGCGTGTAGCGGTCGAACGTCGCAGCGGGCCGCTCCTCTGCCGCGAGCTCCGGCTCCGCATTCGCCTCGCCGATCTTACCGGTCGCATAATCATCGAACGCGGCCGCCGATCGCTCGCGGGTTACGTTACGCGCCAGGTGGAAGCTGCGCTCCCCTGCCGCGCTCGTTAGCCGGGATATGTCCGGCACGCTCGGAATGCCAAACCAGGCCCGCCGGGCAGGAGCTGCTTTCCCGCGCTCCCACCGCTGCGCGGAATCGAGACTCGCTCGGACCTTGCCGCGCAGGAGGCCCAACGGATCGTCGAGTTCGGTCTCCGCCAAGTCGAGCGGCAAGTCACGGATGATCCGCTTTGCTGCGCGCCTGCGAAAAGTTCCGATCGGATCCATGATCTCCAGTCCACGCTTCCAAAGGTGGGCAGCGCCCCTCCCACCAGCCCGCGGCAGGCGCCCGATCGGGAAGTCCCGAGCGAAACCGACCTTCCTAATCCGAAGGATATCATGTTGATGTTAGCTTCCACAATCGAAGAATGGGACGCTAACCTATTTCGCAAAAAATATTCAGTTACTCCCGATATATTCTCGATATCTTATTCAGATATTATAGATACATTACCGATATTCCGAAAGCTATTTAGATAAGAGATTTTGAACTCGAACCGGATATCTCTCAGCATGAGAGAATATCGGCTTCAGATACTATCTGACTTGCAACGATACCCGATCTCGGTGGCGGCGAAGTCGTCCCAATATCCGGTCTTTGGATATTTAAATGCTCGTTGTAATATCCATGCACCAATTTGCAGTGGAACAGCGAGCTTGAATGTCAGGTTTTGGCGACGAGCCGTGCCTTATCAGCGACAGAATGGCTCGTCGTTCACCGGGGCTCCAACCTACCGACCAAGCAAGGAGATAATCATGAAAAACTTGCTTGCCGAGGCCATGGCGCGCGTAATCGTCGAAGGTTTGACTGCGCATTCTGCCCAGATGGAAAAATTGACGCGCGAACTTGAAGTCGCCATCATCCAAGCCGCCCAAGCGAGTGGCAAAATCGTCACGATCGAAACCATGTTCGCGGGCCAGTATCTGAATGGACCGGCTTTTGCCGACCTCCGCAAGACCTTGCGCAACCCGGGCCTAAAGCTTGAGGCGACGATCAGTGAATTGCGCCGGTCCGAAGCTTACTTCATCAGAGCATACGACAATTACGTCGCCGGATACTCTGACCAGCGGGCGATAGAGCTGCGCTGGGCAGAGCTCCGGCTTGCGATCGCACGCCTCTTCTACGACGATATGATCCGATCTGTGCCGGCTAAACCGCGCACCCAAGCGCGGCCAAAAGCGGAGCGCTCAACGAGCGTCATCGGGTTCGAGATGGATGCATTCTCTGCCGATGAGCAGAAAGCGCTTCGTCAAGCGATCCGTAATCGCGAAGAAGCAATCAGGCAGTTGGAGACCATCATCCGCCGAGGCGGCGCGACGTCGGACACTACGCATCTCATCTGTAGCTATTTGCGCGATCCGAACAAGATCGAGCAGGTAAACCGCTGGCTCACCGCCGAGCAGAGAAAGGCGCATCATAACAACCCGGAACCTGAAGATGACGTCCAGCCGATGGCTGCCGTTGCCGAGCCGCTGCAGATGGACACTCCGCCGAGCCGCAATGGTCAAGACAATGAAAAGCTGTGGCCGCCACGTCGGGAAGCACCTCGAACAGATCCGGTCGTTGCCCAGAGACTTGTCGAGTGGCTCCGGGCCGGCCCCAATAAGATTCGGAAACTGTACGCGCGGTCGTCTACAGGGGATATTCGGCTTAACGCCCGACCGGACGCACCACCGGTCGCCGACATGTTCGAGACCGCAGTTGATCACCCGTTGGTTCAAAATGAACTATCAGCAATATGCGCGCGTCTCGAGCTATAACACACTTCGTTCGGCGCGGGTTGGCTCCTTTCACTTACTTGCCTCGTTGGAGCTGGGGCCGAGGCTGCCTAAGCTAGCGGTCGCGCACAGTAATAGCGGCGCCGCCTCGTCGTGATCACGCCAGCACAGCACTAATTGCGCCACCGAATAGGATTCACCGAGCCAGACCGCCCGCACCGACGATGACCGACAACAAATGGCTTGTCAGCGCAGACGCGCCCTTTCGGTGGGCAATTCCCCCCCAATCATCCCAACGGTGCACCCGCTCGGCGAGCCAGGCGAAGAGATCATCGCGCGAATTTGCATCGGCGAAGGACTGCGACCACGCGATATTGCGCGTCGGCATCCGCGCGCCAACCTTAAGTCCGGTCAACGTCACCAGGTATCGCCTTCCCAGATTTTCGCGCGCGAACAGATGGCGACGAAATCCAACCTGCTGCTCAAAGGTGATCAGCGCCCGCTCCCGCGCCTCGGCGTCGAGCCCTTTGCTCGCACTTACCGCGGCGACAACCGCCGCCATTGGCAGGCGCTCGAATTCCGGCTCGCGCGTGGCCTGCAGCATCATGAGGACCGACTTCCCCAATGAGCTCAGCACCCCATCGAAGACGTTCCTCCCCTCCGATGTCTCGACCATACCGATGCTGGCGAGCCAGCACTGATAGAATCGCCAGAACATCATGTCCCCGCCGAAAACATCGTGGTTGCTCTCCGTGCCAAACCAGCTCGCACTGATCGCGGTCATGACCCTCAGCATCAGTTCATGCTGTTCGGGTGCGAAGTGGACCGGCGGGAAGCCAAGTTCTCCTTCCCAGAAGGCGTCCCTGACGCTCGACCAATTGCGCCCCGCTGCATCTTCGTAGCCGCGCGGATTGGCTCGAAGCCACCATCCCCACGGGAGCTCGCCGACGTGGCGATCAAAGTCGGCCACGGCCACCTCCGCGACTGGGATCGAGGCCGATCGGCGGCGGCTGGTCGTCGCGCTGGGGCGCTGCGTCCCCGTCCGCGATCGCGCGCAGTTGAGCAGCGAGCGCAACCGTTTCCCGGACAACATAGGCATCGTCGCGATAGGTCCGTGCGAGTTCCGATGACTTGGGCCTGGACGGAACCTGCGCATGCCTGGGAATGAGGTCGTACGCATGATCGCAACTGAAGCCGAACCACCATGCGTGCGGGTCTTCGACCCGGTGATCAGTAGCGTGCGCTACCGGATGGTAGACCGCCGGGCGTAATGTCACGTGGCAGATGCGGCGCGCCTCGACGGCTAAACGTCGCGCCGGACTCGGCCCTTCCTCGCACAGCCGTGAATAGGTCAAACCGCCATGCACCTCGATCCCGATGTCCGACGGAACTGCGCCATCATCCCAGCCCCACAGTGGATGGTCGTGGGGGATGCCGACATATCCGGACAGAAAACCATCGTCCGTGTCCCGCAACATGATGCAGTCATAGCCACTCGCCTCATCGCGCCAGCTGACCTTGTCCGCCTCTCCGAGCCACGGACCCTTGCCATCTGGCCGCGCTGCCTGATCGTAGAATATTTCTTCCGCGGCAACGACGCCCGCGCGGGTCGCATATGCGCGACCGGTGACGAGAACGACGCCGCCCTCTCGCATGACATCGCCTCCGTCGCCGATCAGCTTCGCCACAGCGAGTTCGGAGCCTAGGATCGGCAGCAGCGTGCCGTCCATGGCAGGCGCAACGTCAACCGTGGCTGCCTTTCGCATGACGGACGTCTTGCGCTGCCCAGCGGGCACTAGCGCCTTGGACTTGGTGGTTTTAGCCATGTCTTCTCTCCAGCTTGATCTGCGAAACGGATGCTGATCGCTTCCGGCTACGCGTCATGGTGCTGCCCCCGGGGCGGTCTCCGAGTGCGTATCGTTTTCGCATGTCGGCCACGCGATGATCGGTCCGAAACCCCAGGTTTCGCTGCCGATTGGACTGCCCAGATGCGAGGGTGGGGAATGGTATCCCGACGGTGGTTCATGCGATGCCATTTGTAAGATGTGTAGCTATAATATCGTTCGATATATCAGACAACGATGAGAGTCAACCGGCCGGACGAAGGCGTTCGTTTGACCGAACGCTCGTTGATTTCTATGGCGTTGCTCTCATGTTAGGTTGTGTGGAAGGAGGTCATGGACATGTCGTTGGCGATGAGGCTGCAGAACCTTCGCACCGCAAAGCAGCAATCGCTTCAGACAGTGGCTGACGCCATCGGCGCGTCGAAGGCGCATATCTGGGAGCTTGAGAAAGGCACCGCCACAAATCCGTCGATCGAACTTGTCCGAAAGCTCGCCAATCACTTTGAGGTATCTATCGCAAGCCTGGTCGGTGAGAAGCCGGACGAAGATAGCGATGACGAGCATTTGCTCGTCATGTACCGTGATCTGAAATCTCTCGATCCTCAAGACCGCCTGGTCCTTGGGGATATCATCAAAGGCATGCAGAAGCGCCGCTCTGGGGGGTAGTGGAGCGGGCGCTCTCAGCACTGGTCTGAAGGCCCGACCCATACCCTCGTGGTCGCCACCAGCGCCACGTCCGCGGCAAAGGAGTTCGGCGCGGTCGGCGCTTTGGTCGATTCGGCTATTGCCGGTTCTGTCAGTCGGTCTTTGGGGCGAATATTCGCATTGCGGACCTTCGGCTCAATCGATCAAGGCTATTCAAGAAATTGGTAAGCTAACCGCGCTAGATTCCTTCCCATGAAATGGCTTTTTGTAATCGCACTGGCGCTGACCCCGCTTTCCGCATCCGCGCAGGACATTAGTGGCTCGGGCCGGGCGATGGACGGCGACTCCCTCGACATGGCAGGAATTGCCGTCCGCTTACACGGCGTCGATGCCCCCGAGCTTTACCAGACATGTTCGCGGCAGGGTCAAAGCTGGGCATGCGGGAAAGAAGCGTCGGCGAAACTGGCGCAACTGGTCAATGGTGCCGAATTGCGGTGTGAGCAGCGCGATGTCGATGACTATGACCGGATCGTCGCCAGCTGCACCGCGCGGCAGATAGATCTGGGCCAAGCCATGGTCGAAGCGGGCCTTGCAGTTGCGTTGCCTCAGTTTAGCGATCGCTATCTCGGCGCCGAGGCGCGCGCCAAGGCCCTCAAACTGGGCATCTGGGGTTCCGACTTCCAACAGCCGGTCGACTATCGGGCCGCCAGTCCCAGGGCACATCGGGCCAAGCCGCAGGCATCCGCCGTGCGCCAGCCTATTGCATCGTCGGCGCCGTCCGGCGTCTATTACCGCAATTGCAATGCGGCGTGGGCAGCGGGTGCCGCGCCGTTATACCGCGGTCAGCCCGGGTATCGGCCAGAAATGGATGGCGACGGCGATGGCGTGGCGTGCGAACCATTTCGGCGGCGATGAGCATTTAGGCTGGGTTGTTAGGAGTTCAGCCGAAGTTTCTGGCGCGGTGTTGCGACTTTGCGTAGGCCAAAGTCATGACGATGATTGGCACGAGAATCGAAGAGACAGGGACGTTGCTCCGCGACGCGGGCGGTTTCTCGCTTCGCCGTGACCTTGGCGGCCGGTGGCGGCTCGACTTACACCGCGTTCCTGTCGACCATATCGAAAAGCGTGTTCGCATTACCGGCGTCGTGGTGAGCGAAGACCTGGTGGATGTCGACGGTGTAGCGCCTGAGAATTTTGTTCCCTCGCCGCTCGCGGCTGGAGCGTAGCGCTAGTGCGCCGCCCCCGCCGCTAAAACAGATATTTAAGCGCCTGCCACGCCCCGACGAGGAATGAGCCGCCCACCAGCACGGTCGCAATCCAGAATTCGATAGCGAGCGCCCGGTCGCGCCATTTGGGTCTTCGTTCTTGCATAGGCTCGGCATGACAGCGCGAAATATTGTAGGAAAGCGATTAATCCACGCTTGGTGGCGACAACATCCTACGGAATAGGCGACACCCCCCGAACTCACATTCAGGCGTGCGATACCGCCGACTCTGGCCGATGCACGAACCGCTGCGCGGATTGGTGCTAGCCTCGATTTAAAGCGGCCCAGCGATCGCCGCACCTGATTGAACGCGGGCTGCCGCAGGCAGACCCTTTCGGCTCCTTTACCTGAGGAGTCGAACGATGAACGAGCTTATCCAGATTGGCCCGATCAGCCCGCTGCGCCAGCGGC
>Ga0265296_1001398_pt1 | contig 27893 bp, 22 predicted proteins | sample MunlanPumphouse1_FD_189073 | JGI IMG/M metagenome (GOLD analysis project Ga0265296, IMG submission 189073) | Groundwater microbial communities from a municipal landfill in Southern Ontario, Canada - Pumphouse #1 | ecosystem: Environmental > Aquatic > Deep subsurface > Groundwater | place... | reverse complement strand
ACCGCTACGCCGACTCGACGAAGGCCAAGAAGGGCACCGCCGAGGTCGACAAGGCCTTCCTCGCTGAGATCGAGCTCTGGCGCGACGCTCTGGCCCGCAACCTCGCCCTGCGGAACCCCGGCCTTTCCCAGCGGGAGCTCAACTACGCCGTCCAGGCGACCATCGACCGGATCATCTTCCTGCGCATCTGCGAAGACCGCGGCATCGAGCCCTACGGGCGCCTCCAGGGCCTCTGCAACGGCGGCGGCACCTACGGACGCCTGCGGCAGCTCTTCTTCGAGGCCGACCAGCGCTACAACTCGGGCCTCTTCCACTTCGCCGAGGAGAAGGGCCGCTCCGGCTACGCCGACCGGCTCACGCCGGCGCTCGCGATCGATGACAAGCCGCTCAAGGACGTCTTGAGGCGCCTCTACTACCCCGAGAGCCCGTATGAGTTCAGCGTTCTCCCGGCCGACATCCTCGGGCAGGTCTACGAGCAGTTCCTCGGCAAGGTGATCCGCCTCACGGCCGGCCACCAGGCCAAGGTCGAGGACAAGCCCGAGGTCAAGAAGGCCGGCGGCGTCTACTACACCCCGACCTACATCGTCGACTACATCGTCAAGAACACCGTCGGCCGCCTCCTTGAGGGGAAAGCGCCCAAGGAGGCGGCCTCCCTGCGCATCCTCGACCCGGCCTGCGGGAGCGGCTCCTTCCTCATCGGTGCCTACCAGTACCTGCTCGACTGGCACCGCGACTGGTACGCAGCCGACGCCGCGGCCCACGGCGCCAAGAAGCACGCCAAGGCCCTCTACCAGGGCCCCGGCGGCGAGTGGCGCCTGACGAGCGCCGAGAAGAAGCGCATTCTCTTGAACAGCATCTACGGGGTCGACATCGACGCCCAGGCGGTCGAGACCACGAAGCTCAGCCTGCTCCTCAAGGTGCTCGAGGGCGAGAGCTCGGAGAGCCTCGACGCCCAGCTCAGCTTCCTCCGCGAGCGCGCCCTGCCCGACCTCTCGGCCAACATCAAGTGCGGCAACTCGCTGATCGGCCCCTCTTTCTACGACGACGAGCAGCTCGGCCTCGCCGGCCTCGACGAGGAGGAGCGCTACCGCATCAACGTCTTCGACTGGGAGGCGGAGTTCCCCGAGGTCCTCGGGAAGGCGGTGCCGGAGGAGAGGCGCGGGTTCGACGCCGTGATCGGGAACCCGCCGTACATCCGCGTACAGCGAATCGGGCATTCGGAGGCCGACTACTGCTTCGCGAACTACGGCACGCTCACCAGCAAGACCGACTTGTCCCAGGTCTTCCTCGAGAAGTCGTTGCAACTCGTCAGTGCGCATGGGCGTGTCGGCTTCATCTGCACGTCACAATGGCTGCAAACGGACTATGGTCGGAAGATGCGAGAGCTCCTTTCCAACGGGACGCTTCACGAAATCGTTCACTTCGGATCGCTCAAGGTCTTCCAGGGGGCGGACACGTACCCCGCCATCTTCGTCCTCGGCCGCCAGCCGGTGACAAGCATCAGCCTGCGGCGCATTGACGGTTCACTCCCCTCGACGGTCGCTGCTATTGAGGCGGTTCCCGCGACGACCCTCGCACTGGCTGGACTTGGATCGCAGGCGTGGAACCTCGGCGAACTTCACATTCCTGCGGCACTCAACCGGGGCAGTATCGCCTGGCGGCCCCTATCGCAATACGGCCGCGTACTCATTGGCGCGCTCACGGGCATGGACTCCGTCTTCGTTCTCTCGCCAGACCGTGCAGAGAGACTGGGGCTTGAAGCGGAGCTTCTGCTGCCCTATGCGTACCGTGGTGCCGAGGTTCACCGCTTCGAGTGGTGTGAACCTGGTGCGCAAGTCCTATACCCGTATCGAAGGGCCGATGACGGTCGACCCGCACTCATACCGGAGTCCGAACTCTCGCGCGCATGCCCGGAGATTCACGCCTACCTGTGTTCGCACAAAGATGAGCTGCGCAGCCGGATGGACAGCCGCAAGCTCTATGCCACTGGAGAAGACTGGTACCGTCATCTCCGCGCTGGCTCTTTTCAGTACATCGATCCGCCCAAGCTCATCGTGAAAGGTATCGCGACACGCTCGACGGTTGGCCTACTTCGGGAAGATACGGTGTTCAATGGAGCCAACTGTCCGGGCATCGTCCTTGGCCCCGAGGCGTTGCCATTTCGCGACTTCTTCCTCGGCGTCTTGAACTCATCAGTCGCGTCCTTCCATCTGCGGTCAGTATGTCCGCCGAAGCTCGGAGGCTACAGCCGCTTGAATGCTCGGAGCATCGCGGCGACGCCCATACCCGACGTCGACGCCCTCCGTGAGCACGGCCTCGCCTCGCGCTTCGAGAGCATCTCCGCTCTGGCCGCTGAGCTCACGAGGCTCCATGGCCTCGCTGCCTCGGCGCGACAGCCGGCCGAGCGAGAGAGGGCCGAAAGGGATACGGCGGCATGCGAGCGTCGTCTGAACGTGATGGTCCATGAACTCTACGGCCTCAGCGACGACGAGGTCGCCTTGATCGAAGCGACTTGAGGGGTCGTTGCCCGACGTTGCCCGGTTGGTCGGCCATGCGTCGGCGACAAGGGAGAAGCCGCAGCACAGGCGCCGCTTCTGACCGCCATGCAGAACACCTGAACCTGTGCCGCCGTGCACGGGTGGCCCTGCAGATCTTCACGCAGACTCCGGCGCCTGACGACCGCTGCGCAGCTTGATCGAGGCGACGCCGCAGCGGGTAGAGTCATATGCAACGGGCCAAGGGGGGTTTGCGTGAGTCAGCCGCTACCCGCAGCCCGCGTCTCCGCGCGAGAGGATGGAGACGACGTCATCCTCCTCGTTATGGGGATCGAGCGCACCTATCGTCGCGGTGAGTTTGCCGTGCCGGTGCTCAAGGACCTCGACCTCGCGGTGCGGCGCGGTGAGTGGGTCGCCTGCACCGGGCGCTCGGGCTCCGGCAAGTCGACGCTGCTGAACGTGTTCGGCCTGCTCGATTCCGCTGACGCCGGCACCTACCTGCTGGCTGGTCACGAGGTCGGCGGCCTCGACGACGTTGGCCGCGCTCGCCTGCGCAACCAGCTCCTCGGCTTCGTCTTCCAGCTGCACAACCTGCTGCCGCGCACCAGCGCGCTCGAGAACGTGGCCACGCCGCTCGTCTACTGCGGCGTGCGCCGTGGGGAACGTCTGCGCCGCGCGCAGGCCGCGCTCGAGGCTGTGGGCCTGGGCGACCGCGCCGATCACGACCCGGGCGAACTCTCCGGCGGCCAGATGCAGCGCGTCGCCATCGCCCGTGCCCTCGTCGGTGACCCGGAACTGCTGCTCGTCGACGAGCCCACCGGCAATCTCGACTTGGTGGCGACCCGCGAGGTCCTCGAACTCCTCGACCGGCTCCACGCCGGCGGCCGCACCATCGTCATGATCACCCACGAGGAAGACGTTGCCGCGCACGCCGACCGCAGGCTGGTGCTGAGCGACGGCAAGCTGCACGACGAGCGCACCATGGACGGCTTGCGCTGAGGCGTGCGAACTGGCGCCGGCTGCTTTGCTATCCGGTTCAGGCCGGTGGCCCCCAAGTGCGGCGAGAAGGTGCGCTCACGAGGTCGCAGAAAGTGGGCTGATGAATGGCGCTCAGCTGAGGAGTTCGCGCATGCCTCGACTACGCCCGCGCTGCGCCAGTGCGCAGAGTGGCAGGGAATCATCTCTAGGCCGCACAGCGTTTGACGTGGTTCTCGGGAGGATGCAGATGCGTCTCGCCCCCGGGGATCGTCGCGCTTTGCAGGATCGCCTTACTTCACGGCTCGCAGAGCCGCGGACGGCGCCGGCCACATCGCTGTGAGAGACCGGGGAACTGCCGCTCACCTGCCCCTGCCGGACGGTGCCGCCGTCGTGGTCGTGGGCGGCGGCCCCGCCGCGTCGTTCTTCGCCATCCGGGTGCTGCGCAGGGCGCGGGAGCTTGAAAGGACGCTGGACCTCACCATCCTCGAGAGGAAGACCGAGGTCTGCTTCTACCGGCCCCTGGCGTTCTGCTCGTGGGAGGGCTGCAACTACTGCGCTGGCGGCATCTCCCCGCGGCTGGCCGACGCTCTCGAAGAGAACGGCATCACGCTGCCGGAGGAGGTCGTCGAGGGCAGGGCGAGCGAGGTCATCGTCCACGGTGACTGGAAGAACATCGTCCTGCCAGTCCCTGAAGACAGGGAGATGCTCAGCGTGTTCCGCGGGTCGAGGCCCAAACGGCGACCGGGCCGCTATGAGAACTTCGACACGTTCTTGCTGCATCAGGCGGAGCAGGAAGGCGCGCGGGTGCTCACGGCGGAGGTTAAGGACGTCCACCGCTGCTCCGCCGGGAGACCAGTGATCAGCTACCAGCTGGTGACCGAAGAGACAAGCCGCGAGATCGAGGCTGAGTTCGCGGTCTTCGCCGCCGGCGTCAACCGTATGCCCGGCATGGACCTCGCAGCCGATCCCCTCTTCGCGGCGCTCGCGAAGCTGCGGCCGGGGGTGCGCCCGCCCAGGGTGCGCAAGGCCGTCATCTGCGAGATGCAGGCGCAGCCGGATCTGCTGCGCACCATGGAGGGCGAGGTGCACTTCGCACAACATGGCTCGAAAGAACTCTCGATCGAGATGTGCTCGCTCATCCCCAAAGGCGACTGGATGACCGTCGTGCTGCTCGGCAAGAGCATCGACCGCGCCAGCCCCTCTCGGTATCTGCAGATCGCCGAGAGCTACATGGCCTTGCCGCACATCAGGCGCCTACTGCCGCGCAGGGCCCAGCTGCGCACGGTGTGTGCCTGCTCCCCCAACATGGCGGTCGGCGCCGCCCGTCATCCGTTCGGCGAGCGCATCGCCCTCGTGGGGGATATGGCCGTCTCCCGCTTCTACAAGGATGGCCTCTTCTCCGCCTACGTGACGGGCTCAGCGCTGGCGGATTGCATCCTCGCGGAGGGCGTCGATCGGGCGAGCCTCAAGCGCCGCTACTGGCCGGTGGTCAGAGGCTTCCAGCGCGACAATCGCTTCGGGCGCCTCGTCTTCCTGCTGAGCCGCATCGTCTTCTCGCACCCGCTGCTCAGCCGGATCGTCTACCAGGCGCTGCTGACCGAGCGGAAGACCAAGCCGGCACGGAAGCGCCGCTTGGCGGACGCCCTCTGGAGCATCGCCAGCGGAGACAGCAGCTACCGTGCCATCCTGGGGATCATCTTCCGTCCCGCCTCGCTGTGGGCTCTGGCGGCAGGCGGCGTGCTGGCGACCGCCCGCAACTACGCGACCGAGCGCGTGTTCGGCCTCGCCTGGGGCGACTTCGGCAGGTACCCCACCGGGGTGGCACTCGAACGAGTCGACGAGAAGCGCCGCGAGATCCTGGCGCTGATCGGTGTCCCCGAGCCGGAGCGGCGGCCGCAGGTGGAGAAGATGTACGCCATCCGCATCAGGGCCGAGGCCGCGGCGATACTGCGGCAACTGGGCAAGTTCGGCGACCCCGATCGCGAGTACTTCCGGCCCCGCTTCATCGCGGTGCGCCGCACCGCCGGCACGGCGAACGAGCCGGGCAGCACGATCCACTACCAGGTGACTCCCTCCTGGCTCTCGTTCAGCGTGGTCCTCGAGGAGCTGGTCGAGGACCGCTACCTGCTGTACCGGGTCGCCGACGGCTTCGCCCGCGGCGGCAGGCTGGTCTTCGACATCGATCGCCTGCGCCCCGGGGTCAGCCTGCTCACGATCTACGTGGCCTTCGACTTTCCCGAGGGCGGCGGCCCCCTCGCAAAGGTGGGCTGGCGTCTTGCCCGCGCGCTCTTTCCGGCCTACGTCCATGAGGTGCTGTGGAACCACTCGCTCTGCCAGATCAGGCACCTCGCCGAGTTCGACGAGGATGCCAAAGAAGACCCCGAAGGAATCACGAACTCTGGACCGGGTGGCGTGGGACCTGTCCCCACAGGAGCTATCTGAGCGGCCATGTATCTGCTGATGAGCGCGCCGACCGCCGAGATGCAACGCCGCGATCCACCGTCTCGGCGGCTGCGGCGCAAGGCTGATCAAGGTCAGGCAGGGCGCTTCGCAGCGAACGTCCAAGAGGCGCTGCCGCGGCGCCTCTTCCAAGCGGCTTTGTCCGGTTCGCGAGGCCGTTGACTGCGTCGGCACGGCGTCGGCGGCCGAGGAAAAGGACCAGCACAGGGCGCCACGCCGCTGGCCGCACACGTCTCCAAGACCTGTGACGCCCTCCGATGCCTCTTCGATTCGGCCGGGCATCGGCTTGGAGCTCTCAATGCCCGCCTTCGACGAGCAGGCGCCACATCGTCCCCGGCGGAGCGGCCGCCGGCTGCGGCAGCCTGGACGCGAGCACGGCCACCGCGAGGGGCAGCGCCGCGATCACGTAGAGCACCGAGCTCGGACCCGCTGCGTCGCCGAGCAGGCCGAGCGCCGCCACGATGAGCCCGCCGGCGGCGCCCGAGATGCCGAGCATGAGGCCCGTGGCGAGGCCCATGCGCGAGGGCAGGTACTCCTGCGCGAGCACGAGCGCGACGCTCAGGTTGGCGTTCATGGCGATGCCGATGAGGACCGCCACGGGGATCATGGCGGCGTAGCTCAGGCTGGGCAGCACGGCGATCGCCGGCACGAGTAAGAGTTGCGGCACGATGAGCACGGGGCGGCGTCCGAGCCGCAAGGCGGCCACGCCGCCGAGGAGCGTGCCGCCCGCGGCGGCCGCGAGCAGGACGCTCGTCATCACATTGCTGGCCGCCGGGCTTGCCGACCGCGCCTGGACGAGGAACAGGGGCAGGTACGCAAGTAGGCCGGTGATGGCGCCGCTCGAGACGCAGGCCAGCGCGACGAGGCAGGCGAACGGGCGCCACTCGGAGCCCAGCGCCCCCCGCAGCGCTTGCTGTCCGTGCTCGTCCAGGGGCTGGTCGCGGAAGCGCCGTACCGCCACCAGCACGAGCACCGCGGCGGCGACCGGGACGAGGGCGATGAGCAGCGTCCCGTGAAGTCCCAGAGGCGCCAGGGTGGCCGCCACGACGAGCGGGCCAAGCGCGTAGCCCACGCCGCCACCCACCGAGAAGACGCTCATGTCGGCGGTCACGCGGGCGCTCGAGGCGTGCCTGGCCCAGCGGGCGCCCTCGGGGTGGTAGGTGGCGATCCCGACGCCGCAGACGGCCGCTGCTGTCAGGGTGAGGGGATAGCTTGTCACCAGGCCGATGGCGGCCATGCCGAGACCGGTGAGCATGAGCCCGGCGGGCAGCAGCCAGTGCGCCTCGCCGCGATCTCCGCGGGCGCCGACGAACGGCTGGGGCAGGGCGAAGGCGACGCTCACGGTGAACGCGAACACGCCGGCGGCGGCGTAGCTGTAGTGGCGCTCGACGACAAGGAAAGGCAGCAGCGCGTACAGGGCGCCGGAACACAGGTCGGCGCAGCCGTGCCCCAGCGAAAGCGCCAGGAGCGTGGCGCGGGATGCCGGTCGGCGACTGGTGGCGCTGCTCATGAGGCGCTCGACCCGGAGCCGCTCGTGAGAAGGATGGCGACCCTGGCCATCAGCTTCGCCTGTTCGCTGGTGCTCGCACGATTTCAGAGTGTATCGGGTCGAGCTTCTCGGCGAGTCGGCCTGGCGTGCGGCGCATCCGAAGGAGGAAGCGCTGCCATGGGGCCGGAATGGGGCGGTGCGGCGTCGGCAGCAGGAAATAAGGACCTGCTCAGGGCCAACTTCCGTGGATGGAACACGTCTTCTTAACCTCCAGCAGACCGACGCATCGGCCACAGGGCCGCGTCACGATTTTCAGTCGACCCTGGCCGTGCCTGCGGTGCTCGTCTAGCCTCCACAGAGACCCATACAGTGCCACCATCTCCACCTGTTCTGATGGGCATGCTGGCAGGATTGTTGGCAAGGAAGGCGGTCGAGCCGGAGGCAACAAGTTGCTCGCGGGGTAGCTGAGCCCGGGCGAAGAGATGCGGAGGGCCGGCGGTCGCCGGCCCTCCGTGCCTCATCGTTCTCCGTACTTCTACTTGTGGACGACGATGCTGCCGCCGCCCAAGGTCGTGGTCGGGTCGGCCGTGTCCGCGGCGCCTAGCTTGTTGTCATAGACGATGGCGTCGCCGTTGTCCTTATCCCAGATCTTGAGGCGCAGCTTGTCGGCCCCGCCTCCGCCTGAGATCTGGCCGTCGATGGCGGTCAGCATGAAACCGAAGTTGCCGAGGCCGTTGATCGTGCCGGTGCCCTTGTACTGAGCCTTGGCGCCGGCGATCACCAGCCAGTCATACGCGGTGGACTTGAAGTTCATGTCGGCAACGTGGAAGTCGAACTCCGTGTTGCCCGTGGGCACCGTGGCGCCCTTCCGGTACTTGGAGACGAAGCCGAAGATGGCTTTGCCGGTGAGCGTCGGGTCGGCTGCGTAGGCACCCGCTGGCGAGGTGATCCAGCCGCCGCCGGTCACGAAGCCAGCGGCCGGGTCGTAGACGACCATGTACTGGGCGGCGCTGGCGGTATCGCTGGCGCCGCCGTTGTCGGTAACCGTCAGGGAAACGGTGTAGACGCCGGCCTCGCTGTAGCTGTGGCTGCCTGTGACCGCGCCGTTTGTCTCATTGACCACGCCCGCGCTGGTCGAGCCGTCGCCCCAGTCCCAGACGGCGGTGTGCGTGTCACCAGCGTCCACATCGGTGAACGTGCTGCTCACGGCGACCGGCGTGGTCACCGGCATCGGAGCTAGAGGGACGAGCAGCCCGGTGATGACCGGCGGGTCGTTGACCGCGTTCACGGCGACGGAGACCGCGGCCACGTTGCTGTAAGCCGCACCGTCGTTGGCCTTGAAGGTGAAGGAGTCGGGGCCGTTGTAGTCGTCGGCGGGCGTGTAGGTGAGGCTCGGCGCCGTCCCGCTGAGGGTGCCGTGCGACGGCCCGGCGACGATCTCGTAGGTCATCGGGTCATCGTCGACGTCGGTCGCGACCAGAAGGATCGCCTTGGCCGTGTCCTCGTCGGTCGTGACGCTCTGCGCCTGGGCCATCGGGGCGTCGTTCACCGGGTTGACGGTGATCGAGACGGTCGCGACGTTGGAGTCGACATCGCCGTCGTTGGCCTTGAAGGTGAAGGAGTCGGGGCCGTTGTAGTCGTCGGCGGGCGTGTAGGTGAGGCTCGGCGCCGTCCCGCTGAGGGTGCCGTGCGACGGCCCGGCGACGATCTCGTAGGTCATCGGGTCATCGTCGACGTCGGTCGCGACCAGAAGGATCGCCTTGGCCGTGTCCTCGTCGGTGACCGCCGCGCCGTCGGAGGCCACGGGCGATTCGTTCGGGGCATGTGCCTCGTAGTGCGCAAGGACACACTCTGACTACGAGCCACGCTCGAAATACGCAGTTCATCGACGCCGCAGCTTGTATTCACTCCCCAGCTGTTCAGATAGACCCAGTTGGTCCAGTTCAGCGCCGGGTAGAGGTTGTCCGGACTGCTGGATTCAACTTGCCCGTTCAGGTACAGCTTGGTTCCACCAGAGGGCGACCAGGTGTAGGCAACATGTGCCCACGTGTTGAGGGGAAGCGTGGTGCAGCCCGGAGGCAGCACTTCAAGGGGGGGGCTTGGATGGCGCACCAGGCCGGGGCTCTCAACTTGCCCTCGGTGTCAAGGTAGATGGAGAGGATATAGCCGGCGGGTGGTCCCGAGTTAGAGTTGTTCCAGTTCAATTGGAAGAACGAGTTGGGGTAGTTGCGCGGGAAGACCCACATCTCGATGGTGCCCTCTTTGCCGGCTGGGTCGTATGCATACGGCCATGTGTACCACCCTGTCATCTGATACTTGACCCAAGCGTCCAGGTCTAGGTCGACCGCCTGACCAAGACCCGGCGCCGAGGGCATGTAGGCCACGCTGCCGTGGTTCTCGCCGTTAGTGGTGCCCTCGAAATGCTGCAGTAGCACCGTGTGCGGATCGGGGGAGTAGTCGGCAAAGGCCGGATTGGCCGCACTGAAGAACGTGCACAGTGCCAGCGCCGCAAGTACGCAAAGTCTCTTCATCTCAGTTCCTTCTTGGAGCTCCCCGTTCCCTGACTGCTTGCGTGAAGCCCCGCTGAGTGCGTAAGCGGCGCCGCCGGCGGGATGGTGGCAGGGGAATGCGGAGAGCGGTTGAGATGCACGCGCCGGGTCGCCCCATAGGGAACCCCCTTCGTCCCTCGGCCCCGCGGCTCCCGACGGGTCGCATCTCTGGGGAACGCAAGAGACCGGCCCGCGGGCCGGTCTCACCAGTGGCTCCCCGCCGGATGAAGGTGGCCGTCAGGTGCCTCCGGCGGATCATTGCCTCCCGTATTGAGCGTGGCTCATGTCAGGAGTCTCGTATGGTTACCGTCTACACCCGGGCGGCGAAGGGCTCAAGCGTTTGCCGCCAGCAAGCGACCGGCAAGACGATCTGGGCCGCACAGTGGCGAAGCCGCCCTGGGACGCAGGCGCTTCGAGGTGGCACCACGTGCGCGCACACGATTGTGTATCGTGCGCAGCTCCAATCCCGAGACTGGCGGCGTTCCCTGCCACGCAGACGCCAGCGTCGGCAAGAAAGGCGGGAGGTCTGGCCCCAGTGAAGGCCGGCAACCGAGGGACTGCGGAACCGTAGACTGTTCCCGCCGCGACCTAGCTAGTGTTGAGTCGAATGTCCAGATGGTGCCCATGCTCCTGTCTCCTGATGCTCACAAGGCCACACTCTTTGACCCCGAATCGGCATCCAGGCCTCGAGCTAACGTCAGCGCGGCCGCAGTCGCGTACCTGGGTGGTCTTGACGGCTCACTTGAGGAGCTGTTCTGCACGGTTGTCGGGCTGCTCAACGCCCCCGCCTATGCATGCGAGAACGCCGGGGCCCTCCGCCAAGACTGGCCGCGCGTCCCTCTCCCGGCCACGCGCGACGCACTCCTGGCCTCCGCCGAACTCGGCCGCGAGGTCACAGCGTTGCTCGATGCCGAGGAGCCGGTTGACGATGTCACCACCGGCTCGGTCCGCCACGAGCTGCGCCCGATCGGCGTGCTCACCTCAATCTCCGGTGGTCAACTCGACCCATCTACCGGCGACCTTGCCGTCACCGCCGGCTGGGGCCATGCCGGCCAGGGCGGCGTGACCATGCCGGGTCGCGGTCGCCTTGTCGAGCGCCCCTACGCCGATGCCGAGCTCGCCGCCTTCCGCGAGGGCCTCTCAGACCTCGGCCTCACCTACGACCAGCTCACCGCCTGCCTCGGCGGCGCCTGCTACGACGTCTACCTCAACGACGTAGCTTACTGGCGCTGCATCCCCGCCCGCGTCTGGAAGTACACGATCGGCGGCTACCAGGTGATGAAGAAGTGGCTCTCCTACCGCGAGCGCGCCCTGCTCAGACGCGATCTGAAGCCGGACGAGGCGCGCTACGTCACGGAGATGACTCGCCGCATCGCCGCCATCCTGCTGCTCGAGCCGGCGCTCGACGCCAACTACGAGCGGGTGAAGGCCGACACCTACTTCTGGCCGGGAGGCGAGGCCCATGTCTGAGGGGCAGCTCGCAGTCAATCCCCCGACCGCGTTCATCAGCTACTCATGGGACGACGAGCCGCACAAGGAGTGGGTAAGAGGGCTGGCGACACGGCTGCGCAAGGATGGCGCCGCTGTGGTCCTCGATCAGTGGGAGCTGCAGCCTGGCGACCGGCTGCCCGCCTTCATGGAGGCAGCGGTTCGCGAGAACGACTACGTGCTCGTTGTCTGTACGCCACACTACAGGGAGCGCTCAGATGCCCGCACGGGCGGCGTTGGCTATGAGGGCGACATCATGACCGGCGAACTCCTCAGTCAGGGCAACGAGCGCAAGTTCATTCCGATACTTCGTCGCGGCGAGAGCGCTCAGGCGGTGCCCTCGTGGCTTGCTGGCAAGTAGTACATCGACCTGCGTGAAGGGAGCGACGTGGAGAGGTCCTATCAGGATCTGCTCACGACGCTGCTTGGCACGCGCGTGGCGCCGCCTTTGCTCGGCGCATCGTCGACTGTCAAGGGCGGCAGAGCGCGACGTTTGCGTTCTGAACCGGACAGCCCGGCTGAGGCCGTGGGCCCCATTCGCATCCTCGGAGTCATCGCCGACGAAGTCACCGAGCCGCGCCTCGACGGCACTCGCGGGAGTGGGCTCTACCGAGTCCCGTTGCGGCTCACCCGCCGACCGTCTCATGAGTGGGCGCGGCTCTTCGAGCGAACTTGGGACCACCCACCTTGTTTTACCACCATGCACAGACCGGGCATCGTCTCTGTGCAAGGCGATCACCTTATCCTCGATGGCACTACGATGGAGGAGGTCGAGCGGTATCATCGCGACACCCTCGTGCTCGTGCTGGAGAAGGTCAATCTTGAGATCGCGGAGCATGAGGAAGTGCAGCGTCGACGTGCGGAGATGGAGCAGCAGCGTCGCGAAGAACATCGCCGGAGCGTGGAAGATGCGGCCAAACGGCTGCGATTCGACGAGTAGTGTTGCGTTCAAGCGTCACTCAAGTGTTAGCGCTTGCTTTCCGATGAACTCTGGGTATAGTTCTAGCACTGCTCCCCGTCGTCCGGGCGAATGCCCGAACTGGCGGGGTTTTTCTTTGGAGGGAAATGGCTTCGGCGCGTGTCATCGTCTTCCTTGACTACCAGAACGTCTACAACGGTGCTCGTGAGGCGTTCGACCTGCGCGGGGATCCCAGCCGCTACGGGCAGATCGATGCGCTGAAGCTCGCCGAGCTGATCGTCGCTCGTCATCCCGAGGACAGCCATGTGGCTGGCGTGCGACTCTATCGCGGGCGCCCTGACTCGGCCAAACAACCGCGGGCCTACGGCGCCAACATGCGGCAGTCTGATGCCCTGGAGAAGCGTGGCCAGGGGCTCGTCAGGGTGATCACGCGCACATTGCGCTATCCCTACGATTGGCCGAAGAACTCAGCCCAAGAGAAGGGTATCGACGTAGCTTTGGCCGTGGACTTCGTGACCATGGCGGTGAGCGGGGAGTACGACATTGGCGTGTTGATGTCCACCGACACTGATCTGGTCCCGGCTCTGGAAGCCGTCTTCAGGATCGACGACCGGCCCTATCCCCGTTGCGAGGTTGCGGCCTGGTCGCGCCCGGGTGCCTACTCGCGTCGCCTGCAGGTGCCTGGCAAGAGGCTGTGGTGCCATTGGCTCAAGCCCGACGACTACGCGGTCGTCGAGGACCTTACCGACTACAACCTGCCATCCTCTTAGGCACGATCGTGGTGGCCTCCAGTCGCGAGTGACCTGGCGGCCGGCGGCATCTCGTCGGCACCCTCGCCGAATCGCCTGCACCTTGGAGCTTTTCCGGTCGTGAACCGCACTCCATAACCTGTGACGTTCTCGGAGCGCCCCAGGCGAGGAGATCGGTCACAAGAGCAACGCCCAGTGTAGGCTTCCGATCATGCCGATCTTCGACAGCACCTTCATGCGCGCGCGACGGTCGACGGCGGCTCAGCCGCTGGCGGTGAGGCGTTGGCCGATGGACTCGCGTCCGAGTGAGTCGGCACCTACTCCGGCACGCGGCGGAACGGTATGTAGACACTCGTCTGGACGGCGTCGATGATGCGCAGGGTGGCCGTGTCGGGGGTCTCGCCCAGCGTCAGTGTCGCCTCGAAGGGGATGCTCGGCCCGCTGATCGAGAACTGCGAAGGCATGGTGAACTGCAGCTGCCGTCCGTCGGCGCTCAGCGTCGCAGGCACACTGGCCCCGGTCCGCAGGGTGGCGTCGTAGAAGGTCACGTTGTAGGCGCCCGAGCTCCCTGCGACCACCAGCCCGCCGCCGACCCCGTCGATGCGGCCCCAGGCGCCGGTCCAGGCGACGGGTGAGGGCGAGGCTGAGAGGGCGGGCGAGGGCAGGGGCGAGAGCGAGGGCAGGGGCGAGAGCGAGGCCGAGAGCGAGGGTAGGGGCGAAGCTGAGAGCGAGGGCGGGGGTGAGGGCGAAGCTGAGAGCGAGGGCGACACTGAGGGCGAGGCCACCGGTGCCACACCCCCCTCCTGGCGCATGAGGAAGGACCAGGCAGCGACTGCCGCCACAAGCACGACGATGGCGACCACGAGCCACCAACTCCTGGCGGGTCGCAGCAGCACGGCGAGCAGTAGTCCGAGGAGCAACCCAAGCAGGGCAGCGCCGAGCACCACCCAGGCCATGGATACTGACGAGCTGCCAAACACCCAATTGGCACTGACGGCATTGCGGTTGGCGACGACGAGGGCGATGAGGATGACGAGGACTGCCGCAGCGGCGATCATGGTCAGGTAAAGGAGGGTGCGTTGAGCGCCGTGAGCGAGCCCCTGCTCACCCGTTATGCTCGTGGTGACGCCGGTTCCACTGGCCGACGAGCCGGGCTCCGGGGTCTCTGGCCGGCCTTCGTCGGGACTCATTGGCGTTCCACCTCCATTCCTGCTGCGGACGACGGCATGGCCGGTCGCTCGGCTTGAGTCGCAGCGACACTCGGCCATCCCATTGCAGAGCAGCGCCGCGTCCTACTCGCTTCAACAGCGTTTATGAGCTACGCGGGCGCTCGTGTCAACGCTTCAGATAGTGGACGCGCCGCACACCGGCGCCTTCGTGCGCTACGACTCCATCAGCGGCGCTTGGACCGGCGGCCGCCTCTGTAGAGCCCCGTCGCCGTCTTCCGAAATGATTCGGTGAGCGTTCTGCGTGCGTCATCCACGCCGCTGAGAAGTCCTGACCATCGAGCCGCCGCCTTGTTTGCCCAGTCCTCTCCGAGTTCGCCGGAGCGTCGGCAGAGTTCCACGGAGCCCTCGTCAGGAACCCCCATGATCTGCAGGATCTCACCGACGTGCTCTACAGAACTCTCACGCTGAGCGATGCCGAAAGGAAGGAACGGATCCGGCAGCTCAGCAGCATCGTCGCCAGTTTCGATGTGCATGAGTAAGGCTTGACACCACACCCCGCGTGGCAGATAAGGGAGGGGACCCACGCACACGTCGCAGATCGGGGGGCAGGCATAGACGAGAGCGAAGGCAGGACCCCGGGCAAGGAGCCGGAGGAGGGCACGGGCGAGCTACCCGACGAGCCGACGGCTCCGGAGGGCGAGGAGCCGACCGAGGTCGCGACGCCCTCCGAGGAAGCTGCGACCGAGGCGCGTGACGCCGCAGAGGGTGAGACGCTGCCGGTGACACCCACGGCGCCTGGCGAGGCTGGAGCGCCGCCATCGCAGCCGCCGCAGTCGACGGTGACGATGTCGCAGCTGCCCCGGCGCGGCGGTTCGCGCTGGATCTGGTGGTTCGTGGTCGTGGTCGTGTTGATCCTTCTGGCGGTCGCCGCCGCCTGGTTCCTCTTCCTGCGCAGCACCGAGGAGCCGACACCTGCGCCGTCACCCTCGCCGTCGCCCGTGGTCTGGGCCGGTGCCTGGAGCCGCATGGACGGGACCGGTGGCGGCGTGCTCGTCAGCGGCGGCGTCGACGCCTACGAGGTGACCCTCTACGACGGTGCCTTGCAGCCTGGGGCCACGGTTCCGGCGACGCTCAGCGCCGACGGGCGCGAGTTGCGCTTCACACTGCCGTCGCAGTTTACGTTCGGCGGCGGGCCGGCCGGTCCGTTCGAGGCGACGCTGACGCTGGGAAGTGATCCGGACATCGCCACCCTGCGCTTGACGGGCGCCGACCAGACGAGCATCTCGATGCCGCTGCGCCGCGTGGCGGAGTTGGTCCCGACGGGCCCGAGCGCGAGCCCGTCGACAAGCGCGTCCCCCTCGCCGGCCGCCTCACCCACCGGTCTGTAGCTTCGCAGTGCACGGCACCGCTGGATCGCTGCAGCGCCGCCCTCCGGCGGGCGGCGCTGCAGCTCGTGAATCGTTTTCGCTCATGCTTGCCTCGGCCTTGAGCGCGTCGATTTCGGTCTCCTTGGCCGCCACGAGGGCGAGGGAGTCTCGATCTTCAACCTGAAGGCTCAGATCGCACAGGGGAGGGGTGATGCGGTACTCAAGTTGGGGAACCTGCTGGAAGGGCCAGGGTCTCGCTGTGGCCTCGCGTGCTATGCGGTCGGACTGGCTTGCCTCGTGAGCCGGCTGTGAATCTCCCCACCAGCGAGCAGCTCAAGAGCGCGGCCGCCGCCCTTGACTGCGACTGGGGGGCCGTCGATGAGGTGCTCTACGGGATCTGCCGCCAGTACCCCGGCCATGCTGTGCGCCGCGAGGTGACTGCCGAGGCTGCACTCATTGACCGCGCCTACGCGGCTGGTTTGCAGCGACAGGTGAAGCCTGATCCGGGTTCCCAGGCGATCACGCTGATCGCTGACTTTCTCGTCGACCACGGCGCCGAGGTGGACGAGATCCTCGCCACCCTGGACGCAGTGACGGAGCCGCTCGATGCTCTTGCCATGGCACGGATCGTTGACAGCCACGGCCGCCTCACGAGGCTGCTCAGGCAGCTCACGACCAGCCACAGCTCGCCGCGCTCCTTCACTGCCAAGTACCTGCACTTCCATTGCTCCGCGGTGCCTATCTACGACAGCTACGCCGCCAATCGGCTCGTCAAGCTTGTTCCCTGGAAAGAGGTTCAGGCGCGCTTTGCCCAGCCATCGGGCGCTGATAGTGAGTACTGGGCCTTCTGCGTGCGCTTCTTCCGCCTCTACAAGGCCTGTCTCAACACGGATTCCGCCGTCACCGTCAAGGGCCTCGATGCCTACCTCTGGGCGGTGCCTGGCGTGCCGTGAGTTGCTGGTTGGGCCCTCGGCATCGCGTCGGCGTGACGACCGGAGTGCCTGCAAACCGCCTCCATCCGGCAGCGGTTTGTGTCTTCTTAACCTGTGACAGCCTCTCTGCGATGCGGAGCTCGCTCTCGTCAGCGGCCTCGCACCGAAGCCCACTGGGCAGGGTCGTGCTCCAGAGGCGTCGCCGCGCCAACGATGGTCACCCGATTCCTACATCACCTAGCTCTCCACAGCCTCATCAATCGCTTCCTGCACGATCCTGGTGAGAACAGGATCCGCATAGGTGATCGTCTTGCAGAGGTCGCGCATCCCCGGCGAGAGCCGGCGATAGCCCCACGCGCAACGGCGTAGCGTCTCGGCGTACCCTTCTCGCTCGAAGTAGAGCGGCACGTTCACCTCGAAGAACGAGATGCCGTCGGCATCCTTGAGCAGATCCGAGCGTGGGTCGCCGCCGACTTCGTGCAGGGCCACCAACCGGCATGCCTCCTCCGCGACCGTCCGCTCCACGCGGCACTCGTCCAGGAGGCCGCACAGCGTCCGTGCACTGTTCGCGGCATGCGCGGCCTTGAAGGCGTCGTCGTCCCTGAAGTCCGATCGCCGTAGCTTCCGGGCCTCGTCCGAGCGCTCGATGTCGTGAGCCAGTGCGGCGATCTGCAGGGCGTCGTCGGCATCGGGCGCCAACCTGAGCACCCACTGCAGCACGTTCTCGGCATGCATCACGTCTTCAGGTACAGGGGAGCGCGAGACGCATGCGCGTATCCTCTCTTTGGCCGCCGCGATTGCCTCAGTCATGCCTGCAGACCAGGATGCGTCGCACCGTCTCCAGGTTCATCAAGGCGGCGATGAGGCACAGCGTCCAGAAGGGCTGATTGACCAAGGCGCCGACGGCGATGAGGAGGATCCTGCTGTCCCGGCCGATCCGGATGCCACGGGTCGCACGGCTCTCCATGAGGCTGTCGTACTTGTCGGCCGTGTAGCTGACCATGAAGCTGCCCACGATGGCGAGAAATCCGGCCAGCATGACCCAGGGCGAGGCGTCGGGACGGTACGCGTGCCACATGAGGCCGAACAGGAGCATCGCGTCGGCGTACCGGTCAAGAACGGGATCGAACCACTTGCCGAAGTCGCTTGACAGGTACTTGAGGCGAGCGACTTCGCCGTCGGCCCCGTCAACGACAGAGGCGAGTTGGGCGAGGATCGCCCCTACGGCGAGATAGGCGTAGCCGCCGGCGGCGAACAGGACGGACGCGATCAGCGCCAGCACAAAGGCCCCGAACGAGATCTGATTGGGCGTGACGCGGGACCTGGCCAAGAGGCTGGAGAGACGAGTGGAAAGCGGACGGTTCAACCAGCGCGACACAGGCCCGTCTCTGCGTTTGGCGCCGACGGAGTCGAGCAACGCCCGTTCGGCCTTCTTGTAAGCCCCGTCAGTGTCGACGTCGATCCAGAACTCGTGGACGGCGAAGGCTCGCGCGCGCTGCTGGTCTGCCAGCCGTTGGATGGCGCCTGACAACGTCGTCTCACCGTGATCCCCTCTGGCGCGCGTCGGGTCGACTCCGCCAAGCAAGGCCGGCGTGCACAGGAAGACGCCCGTGTCGATGCCATCGTAGGCGATGAGGTCCTTTCCGATACCGGTGATGTACCCGTCCGTGACTTTGACCTTGGTCGCATCGTCGATGTCGATCAGGCGGTCGTCCGGGGCAGGGTCGACGGCGAGCACGACATCGACGTCGTCAATGGGCTGCCGGCGCAGGCTCGAGATGATGTGGGGGTCGAACAGGTGGTCTGCCATGAGCAGGATGAAGGGTTCGCCCATCAAGGCGCATCCCCTTGCGACGGAGAGGCCGTTCTCTTCCCTCCAGTCGTCGTTCTGAATGACGTGGATGGGGACGCCGAGTCGTTGCGACAGCTGGCGGAGGAACTCGGCCACCTTCACGCCCTGGTAGCCGGTGACGACGAGGAACTCATCCAGCCCGCCTGCCATGGCAGAGCGGATGACGCGCTCGATCAGGGGAACGCCCAGCAGGGGAACGAGTGGCTTGACGTCGCCTCTTGATCTCAGCCTCGTTCCCTGCCCCGCAGCGATGATCAGACACTCATGAACGGATCTCGGATAATGGCTCACTGTGTGTGGAGGAAGACTCCTGAGGAGAAGGTGCCCGGAGGATACCAGGACGCCTTGCCACGACCTAACACGGCGGAACACGGGCGAGCATCGCGGGCTTGGACAAAGCTGGACCGTGCAGCACGATTACCAACGAAATGAAGCGCGTCCTCGCTCCGCCTGTGACCGAGGCCGAGATCACCGACCTCATGGAGCGGATCAGGCGCCTGCACGAGGAGGTCCTGCGCCGAGGACTGGTCATGCACGTCGAGCCCGAGGAGGGCGAGGAATGACGCCCGCCTGGCGTCAGCGCAACGAAGCCGGCTCGATGCGCGCGGCGTGGCCTGAGGGCCTCTTCGAGGTCCCCACGACATTGGTGGCGCCGGCGCGAGTTACGCGAGGCTCTCGGTTGTGAAGAGCCAGCACCGTCGAGAGAGCCTTACACTGGTTTGCGGGGTGCTGTCGATCGTGTGGAAGGGGTCATCATGAGCCTGACCGTTGGCTGGCTCTTGCTGGGAGGGTTTCTCACGTTCTGCTTCTGGCGGATCCTGTCGCGAGCGGGGCATGCGCCTTGGCCGGCCTTTCTCGTGTTCGTGCCATTCGCCGGGCAGATGCTGCTCATCATCTGGTTGGCCTTCAGCCGCTGGCCTGCCTTGGACGATCAGGACGGGGCTGGGCGATCGACGAGGTGACTGGTGGAGCGGCCATGCAACGCCTCCCGACAGGGGTCGAGCCCCTGTCGCAGCCGCTTCTACGGCTATGAGCTGCCCGAGTACATGGACGAGGTCATCGCTGGTCGGGCGTTGCGCCGGGGCCTGCCGTATCGCTGATAGCGCATACCCCTACCAGTCCGTGAAGCGCTTCTTTGCGCAGCGTTGTCTCTGGCCGGACCTTGCCGAGGAGCAGGCATGAGCACTCCTGCGGAGGGCCCTTCAGGACGCGACGTCCAGAGTCCGAGCTGGGTGTCGATGAACAGCGACATATTTCGGTGTTCATCGACACGACGCGGGTACAACCACCCACCTCTGCTGCATAGCTTGCTCGGCCGACAACCGTCGCCACGGGATGTGATCGTCTGCCCGGTTCCTCGCTTGAAGGACTGCGGAACGTCCTCCCTCATGCGAGAACCAACTCTGGCGCTATCATCAAAAGTTCAACGAGCGATGGGCGCAGGTCAGTTGGCGGGGTGGTGACCGTGGCGCCAGCGATGGGAGAGGAGAGCTCGTGGAGCGAAGCTTTGTGTTGCGGACAGCGGCCGGCATGGTTGTCGACTCCTGGCGCCTGCGTCGCACCGAGCAGGTGCTCCTTTGCGCGGCGCTCGGCTTGGTTGCTCTCTCGCTGGCAGCTTGCGGTGGCCAAGAGTCGCCGTCCGGCCCCGCTTCGACCGGGGCTCAGGACGGTACTACTGAGGTCAGTGTGTCTCTGCCGGAGCCGCGCCTGCACGGGCCGCTTTCGGTGGAGGAGGCGCTGGCGCGCCGGCGGTCGGTGCGTGAGTACGCCGACGCGTCGCTGACGATCGCCCAGCTCTCGCAGCTTCTCTGGTCCGCCCAAGGGATCACTGAGCGGAGACATGGCCTGCGGACCGCGCCTTCAGCCGGGGCGCTCTACCCCCTGGAGGTCTACGTGGCTGTCGAGCACGTCGACGGCCTGCGCACCGGTGTCTACCGGTACGTCCCCCGACAGCATGGCCTGCAGCTCGTGCTCGATCGCTCGGTTCGCAGGCAGCTGTGCCGTGACGCCCTCTCGCAGTCGGCGGTGGCCGACGCGCCGGCCACGCTGGCTTTCGCCGCCGTCTTTGCGCGCACCACGCGGAAGTACGGCGAGCGCGGTCGGCGCTACGTCTATATGGAGGTCGGCCACGCGGCGGAGAACGTCTATCTGCAGGCCACCGCTCTAGGGCTGGGGACAGTGGTCATCGGCGCCTTCGACGACGGCTCGGTCAAGCGCAGGCTCGGTATGCTGAGCGACGAGGAGCCGCTGTACCTCATGCCGGTGGGCAGGCCGCCGTCGCAGTGACGCTTCGCAGCGACGTCGGCCGACGACGGCGCACACACGATGGGTGGCATTCTCATAGGCACCACCGGGTGGTGGAGTTGGCGTTGGAGTTGCCAGTTCTCGTTGACGCTTCGACACCGGGAGGCGGCCCGGTCGCCGACGTGTCCCATGTCAAGGATCGTGGAGAGTCGGCGCTGGCCCGACGACGTCGAATTCGAGGTGACCCAGGGCCAGAAGGGTCACGCCTCCCGCCGCTCCTCTGCTCAGCCCGGCGGCTGCAACCATTCCGCAACCCAAATGCTCGCCGCCGGATGGCGCCGGTTGGGCCTGACTGGGGCCTGACGTGCCGAAGCTGATCCTCGCAGACCCTCGGCGGCGGCTCTCACGGACTGCCAATGCCATCAGCCCACCCACGGTGCTAGTGTCATAGGGCGGGAAGCGGCAGCTGCGTCGGGGTGGAGACACAGACTTCCATGAGAAGGCCGGCCGCTGTCAAGGCCCACTTACATCATCTGTCCATCACTCGTCTCCGCCACCAAGAACCGGACCACAGCCACGCTTCCATTCGCACTTTTCGTGGACCCGCTCGGGGTCCGGTGCATGTTGGGGTCCGACCGGGAAGCGACGCTGCCATCTGCATAGCGGCCTGGTGTGGCGGTCAACAGCGACCGTCTTGGGGCCGAGTCTGCGTCCGCAGTCGTCGCTGCCTGGGCGGTTGGTCCTGGGGTTCTTCGGGGCCGGGATCAGCTCCTGTCTCTACGCTTGCTCGTCGTCATCGCCATCCTTCCGGGTCGCGGGTCGCTGCAGGCCTCCAGGCGCTCAGGCCGGCGACGGCAGGAGCTCACCGCGGAGCCTGGCATTGCGCAGGGGCTCGTAGACCTCTCCCGTGACCCAGAGGCGCAGCAGCAGCACGGAGAGCTTGCGGGCGACCGCGACCGCCGCCCGCTTCTTGCCGCTACGGCCGCCCTGCGCGGCCAGCTTCAGACCCCAGCGCCGCAGATCCGTATCGGGGCCGAAGGGCCCGAGGATGTAGTGGGCGGCCCCGACGAGCAGCCAGCGCAGGTGCTCGTCTCCGGCCTTGGTGATGCGCAGCTGCGGCTGCAGGGAGCCCGAGTCACGCTGTCGTGGCCGCAGGCCCAGGTAGGAGCCCACCGAGCGACTCCTCGGGAAGCGCTTCGGGTCCTCCAGGGTGAGCACGTAGACCGTAGCCGTGAGCGTGCCCACGCCGGGCACCTGGGTGAGCAGAGCGGTCTCTGGGTAGCGCTGCCGGGCCATCTCCTCGACGCGCTCGTCGAGGGCATGGATCTGCGCGCAGAGCTCGGCAATCACGACGAGCACGGGGTCAAGGGCGGGGCGCAGCTCGTCGGGGACGCAGGCTCCGGCCTTGGCGACGAAGCTGTCTGTCGAGCAGGCGGGCAGGCGCGCGCCCAGCGATTTCGTGGTGCCGCGGGCGTGGCTGATGAGGCTGGTACGCGCCCGCACGAGCGCGTTGCGGCTGCGCAGGAGGGCGAGGTCGGCCTGGGTCTCGGCGCCGCGGTGGGTGAGGGGCGCAAGCAGCGCCGGGTCGAGGCGGCCCACCCGGGCGAGGTACTCGGCGTCGACGCGGTCTGACTTCGAGTCGTTCTGGTAGATCAGGCGTAGCTTGCGGGGGTTGGCCACGATCACCTCGTGGCCAAGCTCCGCAAGCAGGCGGCTCACCCATGGAGAGTGGGTGCCGGCCTCGAGCACGATGCGCAGCGGATCGGCGCCGCAGAACCGGCGCCGGAGCGCCTGCGGCTTGGTGGCAAGGCGCGCCTCCTCGATGACCTCACCGGCTTCGTCAAGAACGCACACCTGGATGTGGCGGTCGCCGAGATCGAGACCCACGGTCACCTTCGTTCCCTCGCTGGTGGTAGCATCACTCATGGGTCAGCCTCCTTCTTTGGGCCCGCAGAGCCCGGCTCTTCTTGGGGACCTAACGGTACTCCGCGGGAGGCTGGCCTTCTCATCCCATCTGCCTGCTCCCTGCTAGCACCAACCGGTTGGAGGTCGAAGATCCCGTTGCCCGACATCCCCGGACTTCATGAGCTCGGCTATTCGCCACCGTGGCAGGCGCTCTTCGAGCGGTACGCCACCTCTCCATGCGCGCCGGCGTGCTGCCCGATTGGCGCACCCGAGGATCGAGGCCCAGGAAGCCGACCAGCTTGCGCGCCGAGGGGAAGCGTCCCGCGTCGCCGATCACCGCCACGAGGGTCGCGGCGGTGATCAGGTTGACGCCGGGGATCGTCACCAGGCGGCGGATCTCGGGTGAGCACCGGGCGTAACGGGCGATGGCCACCTCGAAGCGCGCGACCTCGGCGCCGAGGAAGTCGAGCACGCGCAGGCAGCCGTCCACCGTCTCGCGCTCATCGGCGGGCAGCGCAAGGTCCGCGAGCCAGTAGCGCCCGGCCGCACCGAAGAGGTCGCTCGCTGGTCCGGCGCCCTTGAGGTTGCGGTAGAGCACGGCGTGGATCTCGTTCTTGAGGCGCGTGCGCTGGCGCACGAGCTGCTCCCGGCGCGAGAGCCGGCGGCGGAGGGCGCGCGCCTCTTCGCCCGGCAGGCAGGTGCCCACCAGCATGCCGGCCGCGAGCAGCTTCGCCAAGGTGCGCGCATCGAGGCGGTCGGTCTTCGCCTTGGCGCCCGTGATGGCGTGCAGCTCGCGGGCGCTGGCCACCACGACGCGCGCTACGTGCGGCGCCAGGATGCGGGCGATGGCGAGCGCGTTGCCGGTCGCCTCCAGGGCCACCACGTCGTCGGCTGCAAGGCTGGCGCCGAGGAGCTCGAGCTCCGCAGGTGTCGAGGGCACGCGGCCCGCCGAGCGCAAGCGCCCACCCTCGCTGACCGCCATCTCGCAGAAGGCGCGGTGCACGTCGATGCCGATCGCTCGCATGGGCGCTCTCCTTCCGCACATGGCCATAGCGGAGCGCAGGCGGGCGCATCGACACCGACGGATCCGTGCTCGAAGCACACCCGGGTGCAGTCGCAGGGGCGGCCACAGACGAGACCGGGCTCGAAGCCCACGGCAAGATGCGGCCTGCCCGTCCTGCGCCCTCCCTGAGAAGCCTCTGGCCCGGCGGGTGCAGCCTACAACGAGCGCCACCGGGGACCGTTGGGAGGCCTCCCGCCTGTAGTTTCATGGCCGGACGAGACTACTGGTCACAAGCGGCAACGATTGACTACGCGGCGTCAAGTCAGTCCGATGCAGCTGATAGTCTCACTCGTAGGGTGGTCTGGGAGCGCCGGCAGAGATGCACGGCTTCAGAAGGAACATGAATGCCGCAGAGCAAAGCCAAACCACGGTCGCCGAGGAAGGGTCGCCCCATCAACGCGGCGCGGCGTCGCTACTGCTCCTTCTGCAAGGAGAAGGTCGACGAGGTCGACTACAAGGACGTGACGGCTCTGCGCCGCTTCGTGAGCGAGCGGGGCAAGATCAAGACCCGACGTGTGAGCGGCGCTTGCCGGCGCCACCAGCGCCAGATCGCCGTGGCCATCAAGAGGGCCCGCGAGATGGCGCTGCTGCCCTACACGGCCTCCGTCAGCGGCAGGGACGATAGGCGCGGCGGGCGGCGGCCCCGGGGCTGACGCTCCGGAGACGATGCCCTCGCGCGGCGCTCTCAGCGGCTGCTACTGCGTCGCGAACACCAGCCCCGCGATCAGCCCTGCCAGCGACTATCCGGAGACAGAATGGGTGCGTTTCTGGCCTTGTTGACTGATGCGGAGCGAAAGGCCTAACTCCGCAGTGCAGCGGACGCGCTTCGCGCGCCGCTGACCGCGAGCGCTAGGCTAGCCGCCCGGCGTTCGAGCGCGGCTGTGCGGAGGTCGGTGTCCTTGGCGATCAGGCTCGTAGCGAGTGACCTGGATGGGACGCTGCTGCACAGCGACGGCACCATCTCGGCGCGTTCGGTCCGTGCGCTCGAAGCCGTGCGCGCCGCCGGTCTTGCGCTGGTGTTCGTGACGGCCCGCCCGCCGCGCGGCGTGCCGTGGCTCGCGCGCGAGGCGGGTGTCGGCGGGCTGGCGATCTGTTCGAACGGCGCTCTGATCTACGATCTCAACACCGAGCGCGTCGTCGAAGAACGTCCGCTCGATGGCGACACGACCACCGGGCTCGTCCTCGAACTGCGTCGCCGACTCGCGGCTGTAGCCTTCGCCTGCGAAGCGCGGCTGCAGTTCTGCCGCGAGCCCCACTTTGTGTCAGCGGAAGCCCTGCCGCCCGATCAAGTTCTGATCGCCGACGCGCTCGACTTCGCACGCATGCCCGTGGCCAAGCTGATGGTGCGGCACCCGCAGTCGAGCCCTGAGGCGCTGTTCGCGGCGGTGACGACGGCCGCGGCGGGGCGCGTCGCGATCATCGGTCCGGCCGATCTCATCGAGATCTCCAGGGCGGGCGTAACGAAGCAGAGTACCCTGACGGAGCTCTGCGCCCGCCTCGGTGTTGCGGCCGACGAGGTGATCGCGTTCGGCGACATGCCCAACGACCTGGGAATGCTGATGTGGGCGGGGCGCGGCGTCGCGGTCGCGAATGCCGACCCCGAGGTGCTCGCGGCCGCCGGAGAGGTCACCGCGAGCAACGACGCGGATGGTGTTGCGCTCGTGCTCGAAACGCTGGCGCAGTCGGGGTAGCGGACCGGTGTCGTCGCGTCAGGCTGAGAGCAGCCCGCGCAGGCGCTCGCACGGCTGGTTCGATTCCAGCCCGGGGGCACCAAAAGTGCCTGCATATGGCGTTTGCTGATTCGGGCGTTCGGTCCAGAGCGTTCCGAATCGGCGGGATTGCCGACAATCCGCCGACGAGACCCACGGTGACGAGTGAGCACAACCGGACACGAGGCAGCAGCGGGCGAGGCGGTGACACCTCCGACCGCGAACGGCGCGCTTGACCGCAGGCGAACGGAAGCGGCTGAACGAGGAATCGGAGCGCCGATGGGGAAGGCAGCCCGGTAGGCTCGCAGGCAGGCGCGGAGGAGCACGGGGGGAAGGGCGTCGGAAGGAGGTCTGGGGATGGAGGTACCAGGCTCGGCGCATGGCGCCGCGCGGGGGCGGTTTGTCGCAAACGAGGCTGAGCGGCAGGTGGCGGACCTGCTGCCGATTGAGGTCGAACCGGCTCTCGCGCGCGCGACGGTCGAGGCGGTGCCGTTCTGGTTTCACACCTTCGCGCTGAACCGCGCCAAGGGGATCTACACGCCCGGCGCAGCGCGCGATCACCGCTACCGCGTGGCGCTGCTTCCCGAGGACTTCACCGGGATGAGCGTGCTCGACGTGGGCACCTTCGACGGCTTCTACGCCTTCCTCGCTGAGCGTCGGGGGGCGGAGCGGGTCGTGGCGGTGGACAACGAGCAGTACCGCCTGTGGTGCGCCTCCCGGTGGGGCGTCGAGCTCGCGGGCGGCGAGGGCTTCCGCGCCATCGGGCGGCTGCTGGGCTCGGCGGCCGAGTATCGGCGCATGGACGCCTTCGCGCTCGACGGTCTCGACGAGCGCTTCGACTTCGTCTACTGCTGCGGCATCCTCCACCGGGTCGAGAACCCGCTCGGGCTGCTGCGGGTGCTGCGCGGGCGGACGGCGGACGGGGGCGCGCTGCTGGTCGAGACCTACGGCCTCCGCGAGGAAGCTGGAGACGGTCCCGTGATCCGCGTCACGGAGCGCGGCGAGGTCTACGCGTGCGACGACTTCGTCTACTGGGGGTTCGGAGTCACGGGTCTTGAGCGGCTCGCCCAGATCGCCGGCTTCGCGCGCGCCGAGTCGCTCGCCACGGTCGAGGTCGACGGCCACCCTCGCGTCATCGGCCGCCTGATCGCGTAAGGGCCGCTGCGCTGCCGGTAGAGGTCGCTGCTCGGCATGCACGGTAGGTCGGCGCGGCCTCGTCGCCTGCAGACCACACGCCCTTGGCGCTCACGCGAGAGCCGGCTCTGCCACTATCAGAGGAAGCGGACCAGCGAGTGGGGTCAGGTCAGTCCTAGCCAGGGCGTTCTGCTACGCGAGTTCTGCAGCTGGGCGCCGGCTGCTACGGCCTCCAGCTGCAGGCCTCGGCCGCCTGACGGCAGGACTCGTCCGGCCGCCGGCGACCGACTCGGATCTGCAACCCGCCCTCAGGCGAGTAGGATGGCTTTGCATCCCGCACGGGGCTCGTCTTGGGCGCCGGCGGACTTACCGACGGGCAGAACGATGTCTCCAGCGAAGAGTGCGAGCACGCTATGCGACTGCAGCTGATCAACCCATCCAACCCGCACGTGAGCGTCGTTCGGGTCAGGGAGAACCGCTGGAACCGCTACCGCGTGTGGAAACCACTCAACCTCATGGTCCTCGCGGGTCTGACCCCGCCGGCGTGGGAGATCTCGATCGTCGATGAGAACCTCGGCGCGCCGGACTATGCGGCCATGCCTCGCCCCGACCTGGTGGGCATCACCGCCTTCACCTCGCAGGCGAACCGCGCCTACGAAGTGGCCGCCTACTTTCGCCGTCTCGGCGTCCCTGTGGTCATGGGCGGCATTCACGCGACCACCTGCGCAGACGAGGTCATGGAGCGGGTGGATGCGGTGGTCACGGGGGAAGCCGAGACCGTCTGGCGGCAGGTCCTGAACGACGTTCGGCACGGCAACCTGCAGCGCCGCTACGACGGAGGGCGCGCCGAGCTGAACGAGGTCCCGCCGGCACGTCATGATCTCCTGCCGACGGGATACTTCTTCGGGGCGATCCAGACCACGCGCGGGTGCCCCTTAAGCTGCAGCTTCTGCAGCGTGACGGCGGTCAACGGACCCCGCTACCGGCAGCGACCGATCGCGGATGTCGTGCGGGAGTTCCGCCTGATCCGTGAGCGGGCCGTGCTCGTCGTGGACGACAATCTCATCGGCACGCGAGCCGAGCACGTGGCGCGCGCCAAGGAGCTGTTCCGCGCCATGGCGGAGGCGAACCTGCGAAAACAATGGATCGCCCAGGCCACGATCAACTTCGCCGATGATGAGGAACTCATGTCGTTGGCCGCGAGCGCCGGGTGCAGGGGTGTCTTCATCGGCTTCGAGTCCCCAACACCGGACGGGCTTCAGGAACTCGGCAAGAAGTTCAACCTTCTTGGAGGCCGCGACATTCACGCCTCCGTGCGGCGCATTCAGCGCCACAAGATCCAGGTCGCAGGCTCTTTTGTCATCGGTCTGGACATAGACGGACCGGGGATC
>Ga0265296_1001397_pt1 | contig 27894 bp, 24 predicted proteins | sample MunlanPumphouse1_FD_189073 | JGI IMG/M metagenome (GOLD analysis project Ga0265296, IMG submission 189073) | Groundwater microbial communities from a municipal landfill in Southern Ontario, Canada - Pumphouse #1 | ecosystem: Environmental > Aquatic > Deep subsurface > Groundwater | place... | reverse complement strand
AAAGTTGCGGTTGGTGGTGTACGGCATCCAGTGCGCGTCCAGCTTCAGTTGGCTGGCCAGTGACGACGGCGCGTTTTCAGGCATGTTCATCGGGCAAAACCTCGCAGGGCATAAGCGTCAGGGAGATGGAAAGCGTTGTTGCAGCTAAATTGCCACGGCGATAAAGTCGGTGAAATCCAACTCTTCTAACCTTCAGTTAGATCATTGCTAAACAAAGAGAACAAGAAATGAGCAGCCGCCGCGCCGATCCGTTAGCCCAGGTCAGTGACTTTGATATCCGTTTGCTGCGGATTTTTCGCAGTGTCGTGGAGTGTGGCGGCTTCTCCGCAGCGGAAACCGTGCTCGGCATCGGGCGTTCGGCGATCAGCCAACAGATGAGCGATCTGGAACAGCGCCTCGGCTTGCGCTTGTGCCAGCGTGGCCGGGCCGGATTTTCCCTGACCGAGGAAGGTCGTGAGGTGTATCAGTCGGCACTACAGCTGTTGAGTGCACTGGAGAGTTTTCGCACCGAGGTCAACGGTCTGCACCAACACCTGCGCGGCGAGCTGATCATCGGCCTCACCGACAACCTCGTCACCCTGCCGCACATGCGCATCACCCACGCCCTCGCGCAGTTAAAAGAACGCGGGCCGGATGTGCAGATCCAGATTCGCATGATTGCGCCGAATGAAGTCGAGCAAGGTGTGCTCGACGGGCGCCTGCACGTTGGCGTGGTGCCGCAGGCCAGCGCCTTGTCAGGACTGGAATATCAGCCGTTATACAGCGAGCGTTCGCTGCTGTATTGCGCGGTGGGTCATCCGCTGTTTTATGTCGACGACAAGCAACTCGATGATCAACGCCTCGACAGTCAGGACGCGATTGCGCCGACTTTTCGTTTGCCGGCGGAGATTCAGGCGCATTATCAGGCGCTCAACTGCACCGCCAGTGCCTCTGACCGTGAGGGCATGGCGTTTCTGATTCTGACCGGGCGCTACATCGGTTACCTGCCGGATCACTACGCCAATCTTTGGGTGCAGCAGGGGCGCTTGCGTGCGCTCAAGGCCGGCACGCGTTTTTACGATTTGAGTCTGGCATCGGTCACGCGCAAGGGGCGGCGCCCTCATTTGGTGCTGGAAAGTTTCCTGGAGAGTCTGGCCGCGACGCGATAGATAAGCGCGCAGAGCCCAGCCCGGCTGGGCCTCATCGACAGAATCGAGGAATAACCTGAGCAAGTGGACAGGTTTTTGCAGAGAAGGGGTAACTCTCCTTCAAGAAGCCAAAGCCATGCAGCCAGATTCCGACTCGTCCAGTGAACTGATCTACGGCCTCAACGACCGCCCCAAACCACTCGCCGCCATTCTCGCCGCACTGCAACACGTGCTCGCGAGTTTCGTCGGCATCATCACCCCGCCACTGGTGATCGGTTCCGCGCTCGGGCTGACCGCGCATCTACCGTACCTGATCAGCATGGCGCTGATGGTCTCGGGTGTCGGCACCTTTATCCAGGCGCGGCGACCGTTCGGCATTGGCGCGGGGATGATCTGTCTGCAAGGCACCAGTTTCGCGTTTCTCGGTGCGGTGCTGTCGGCCGGGTTTCTGGTCAAGCAGCGCGGCGGCAGCCCGGAAGATATCCTGGCGATGATTTTCGGCGTGTGCTTTTTCGGCGCAATCGTGCAGATCGTGCTCAGCCGTTTCATCGGTCAGTTGCGCCGCGTGGTGACACCGCTGGTGACCGGCATCGTCATCACGCTGATCGGCATCAGCCTGATCAAGGTCGGCATCACCGATCTCGGTGGCGGCTTCAATGCCCCGGACTTCGGCGCGCCAGGCAATCTGGCCTTGGGCGTGTTCGTGCTGCTGACAATCATTCTGCTCAACCGCTCGAACACGCCGTGGGTGCGACTGTCGGCGATCATCATCGGACTGGTGCTCGGCAGTCTCGCCGCTTGGTTCAGCGGGAAACTGGTCCCGCAGCCGTTGCCTGACTTGCCACTGGTGAGTTTTCCTACGCCATTCAAGTTCGGATTCAACTTCGACTGGACCGCTTTCCTGCCGGTCGCGCTGATTTACCTGATCAGCACCATCGAAACCGTCGGCGACCTCACCGCCAATTGCATGCTTGCTCGCCAACCGATCAGCGGCCCTTCTTATATAAGCCGCTTGCGCGGTGGCGTGCTCGGTGACGGTGTGAGCTGCATGATCGCGGCGACCTTCAGCGCCTTCCCCAACACAACGTTCGCGCAGAACAACGGCGTGATCCAATTGACCGGCGTTGCCAGCCGCTACGTCGGTCTGTACATCGGCGCGATCCTGTTCTGCCTCGGCCTGTTCCCGATGATCGGTGCGGTGCTGCAACAGATTCCGAAACCGGTGCTCGGCGGTGCGACGCTGGTGATGTTCGGCGCAGTGGCGGCGGCGGGCGTACGTATTCTCGCGCAGTCACCGCTGGACCGGCGCAGCATGTTGATCATCGCCACTTCGTTCGGCGTCGGCCTTGGCATCGCCGCGCAACCGAACCTGCTGCACCTGTTGCCGAAACTGGTGCAGAACCTGTTCGACTCGGCGATCACCAGCGGCGGGTTGACGGCAATCGTCCTGTGTCTGTTGTTGCCGGAAGGCGAAACTGCTCAGACAAAAAGCCCCGCGTCATTGAACAAGATCGAACAGGCGTAACTGTTTTTCCGCGCCAGGACTTGTCGGATGCCTGTGGGTGCGCTATCAACGCAACTGGTTGCACCCACAGACAATCCCGGAAGTGCCTATGACCTTTGAAGTCCCAGCCCACGGCGGCAAACCCGCCAGCCGCATTCGTCAGAAGAACGAAGAGACCATTCTCAAAGCCGCCGAAGACGAGTTCGCCCGTCACGGGTTCAAAGGCACCAGCATGAACACCATCGCGCAGAATGCCGGGCTGCCCAAGGCCAACCTGCATTACTACTTCACCAACAAGCTCGGTTTGTATGTGGCAGTGCTGAGCAACATCATCGAGTTGTGGGACAGCACCTTCAACACCCTCACTGCCGAGGATGACCCGGCCGAAGCGCTGACCCGCTACATCCGCGCGAAGATGGAATTCTCCCGGCGCCAGCCACAGGCTTCGCGAATCTTCGCCATGGAAGTGATCAGCGGCGGCGAATGCCTGAGCGAATATTTCAATCAGGATTACCGCACCTGGTTCACCGGGCGCGCGGCGGTGTTTCAGGCGTGGATCGATGCGGGCAAAATGGACCCGGTCGATCCGGTGCATCTGATTTTCCTGCTGTGGGGCAGCACTCAACATTACGCCGACTTCGCCACGCAGATCTGCCGCGTCACCGGGCGCAGCAAGTTGACCAAGCAGGACATGGAAGACGCCGGCAACAACCTGATCCGCATCATTCTCAAAGGCTGCGGCCTCACTCCTTCTCTATAAGACGTTTATGCCTTTCACCCTCAGCGGTTTTTGCGAGTACCGCGAAGAGATTCGCAAAAGCCGTTTCATCACTCTGGCGACGCCGATCAGCAGCCCCGCCGATGCGCAGGCGTTTTTCGATCAGCACAGCGATTTGAATGCCACGCACAATTGCTGGGCGTGGAAACTCGGCGCGCAATACCGCAGCACTGACGACGGCGAGCCGGGCGGCACGGCCGGGCGCCCTATTCTGGCGGCGATAGAAGCGCAGGATTGCGATCAGGTCGCAGTGCTGGTGATTCGCTGGTACGGCGGCATTCAACTGGGCACTGGCGGCTTGGCCCGGGCCTATGGCGGTGGCGCCAACAAGTGCCTGCAAGCGGCGGAAAAAATCGAGCTGATCAGCCGCGTGTCGCTGAGTTGCGCCTGCGGATTTGCCGAGTTGGCGCTGGTGAAGTTGCGCGTGGCCGATCTCGGTGGATTGGTGGTGGAGGAGAACTTCACAGCCAATGGCGTTGAGTTGAAGCTGGCGGTGGGGCAAGCGCAGATCGACGTGTTGCAGAGTCAGTTGGCGGATCTGAGCCGTGGGCGGATTTTGTTGCAGCGTTGAGAGTGGAAGATCAAAAGATCGCAGCCTTCGGCAGCTCCTACAGGGGATCGCATTCCAATTGTAGGAGCTGCGGAACGCTGCGATCTTTTAGGGCATTCCCCAACTGCCGACTTGCCCACATCGGCTGTGCACCCGACTGTGGATAACCTGAGCACATACCGCTGTAACCCTTCTGTCATGCGGCTTTGCGCGATTTGTTCACTTTTCGTTCAATTGTTCCGACGAAACGGAAAAACAGCGTAAAAACAGATAGTTAACGTCGTTTATCACCATTAGAAGAAAGCATCGCAGTGCTTATGCCCGACCTCGGCGCTTGCGCACAATTACTGTGGAACAACCTGTGGATAAGCCGTTCATGACCGTCGCTGTCGCTGGATCTGCCTAGGCCCCAAGTGATTGCTCGTTTTTTAACCAACGTAGCGCGAGCAAAACTGGAGCCTGTTCAATGGCTTTGCGCTGAATTGGTGCTCGATGGAAAGACAAAACGCCCGCCGATGCGCTGCTGTCGGCACTTTCGGACTGGCTCCGCAAGCGTTCCTGACTCAATGGCCAGGAAATTGCTTTATCCACAGGCACAACTCCAAGTCAGTCGAGCCTGTCATGTCCATCGCCCCTTCCCCACCGCGCCTGCAACTGCGCCAGATCAGCAAACGCTACCCCGGTTGTCTGGCCAATGACGCCATCGACCTGAGCATCGCGCCGGGTGAGATCCATGCCCTGCTCGGTGAAAACGGCGCGGGCAAAAGTACGTTGATGAAGATCATTTACGGGGTCAGCCAGTGCGACAGCGGTGAAATGCTCTGGGAGGGGCAGCGCGTGCAGATGCGCAATCCGGCGCAGGCGCGGCAGTTGGGCATTGGCATGGTGTTCCAGCATTTTTCGCTGTTCGAAACCCTCAGCGTCGCGCAGAACATTGCCCTGGCGATGGGCGCGGCGGCCGGCACGCCGAAGCAACTGGAGCCGAAGATTCGCGAAGTATCGCGGCGTTACGGCATGGCGCTGGAGCCTGAGCGACTTGTCCACAGCCTGTCGATCGGCGAGCGCCAGCGGGTGGAAATCATTCGTTGCCTGATGCAGGACATCCGCCTGCTGATTCTCGATGAGCCGACCTCAGTACTGACGCCGCAAGAGGCGGACGAATTGTTCATCACCCTGCGTCGCCTCGCCGATGAGGGCTGCAGCATTCTGTTTATCAGCCACAAGCTCGGTGAAGTGCGCGCCTTGTGCCACAGCGCCACGGTGCTGCGCGGCGGTCGGGTTGCCGGGCATTGCGAGCCCGCCGAATGTTCGGACCAGCAACTGGCGCAAATGATGGTCGGTGAAGCGGCGGCTTTGATTGGCGAGTATCCGAAGGTCAGCGGTGGCGCGGCGTTTCTGCAGGTGCAGGGTTTGAGCTGGCACAACCCGGATCCGTTCGGTTGCTCGCTGACAGACATCGACCTGCAAGTGCGCAGCGGTGAAATCGTCGGCATCGCCGGGGTCGCGGGCAATGGTCAGGATGAGCTGCTCGCCCTGCTTAGCGGCGAACAGCCCTTGCCGCGCGCGCAAGCGGCGACCCTGCGCTTCGCCGAGCGAAACGTTGCCGATCTGCGCCCGGATGCGCGGCGCAAACTCGGTCTGGCCTTCGTGCCGGCCGAACGCCTCGGCCACGGCGCGGTGCCGGAGTTGAGTCTGGCCGATAACGCCCTGCTCAGTGCTTTCCAGCAAGGACTGGTGAGCCACGGGTTGATTCAACGCGGCAAAGTCGAAGCGCTCGCGCAGCAGATCATCCAGCGTTTCGGCGTGAAGACCCCGGACACGCAAACCGCTGCGCGCAGCCTGTCCGGCGGCAACTTGCAGAAATTCATCCTCGGCCGGGAAATTCTTCAGCAACCGAAACTGCTGATCGCCGCGCACCCGACCTGGGGCGTCGACGTTGGCGCCGCCGCCACCATTCATCGCGCCTTGATCGCCCTGCGCGATGCCGGCGCGGCGATTCTGGTGATTTCCGAAGACCTCGATGAGCTGTTCCAGATCAGCGATCGCCTCGGCGCGCTGTGCGGCGGGCGTCTGTCGGCTCTTCAAGACACCGGCCTTACACAACTGAGCGATGTCGGCGCGTGGATGGCCGGCCAGTTCGATCACTCACCTCGCACCGCCTCGGTTTAACGGAGTTTCAACATGCTGCTTTCTCTCGAACCCCGTGGCCAGCAATCGCGCCTGATGCTGTGGTGCTCGCCATTATTGGCGGCGGCGCTGACACTCGGCTGCGGCTCGCTGTTGTTCATCGCGCTGGGCCACGACCCACTGCAAACCTTGCACACGCTGCTGATCGCACCGGTCAGCGATTTGTATGGCGTGTCTGAATTGCTGGTCAAGGCGCTGCCGATTCTGCTCTGCGCACTCGGCCTGGCCGTGGCCTATCAGGCGCGGATCTGGAACATCGGCGCCGAAGGCCAACTTCTACTTGGCGCCTTGGCCGGCAGTGCTCTGGCAGTGAACGTTATCGACATGCAAAGTCGCTGGGCGCTGGTGCTGATTCTGCTGACCGGCACGCTGGCCGGCGCCGCATGGGCCGGGCTCACCGCATGGCTGCGCACGCGCTTCAACGCCAACGAAATCCTCACCAGCATCATGCTCAATTACATCGCGTTGAACCTGCTGCTGTTCTGCGTGCACGGGCCGTTGAAGGATCCAGCGGGCTTCAATTTCCCCGAGTCGGCGATGTTCGGCGACGCCAGTCGCTTGCCGCTGCTGCTGGAGGACGGCCGCGTGCATGCCGGCGTGTATTTCGCCCTGCTCGCGCTGGTTGCGGTGTGGGTGTTGTTGCAGAAAAGCTTTATCGGCTTCCAGATCAAAGTGCTCGGGCTGGACAAACGTGCGGCAGGTTTTGTCGGCTTTCGCGAGAAGCGCCTGATCTGGCTGGCGCTGTTGATCAGCGGTGGTCTGGCCGGGCTCGCCGGGGTCTGCGAAGTGACCGGGCCGATTGGCCAACTGGTGCCGCAGGTGTCGCCGGGCTATGGCTACGCGGCGATCACCGTGGCGTTTCTGGGACGGTTGAATCCGCTCGGCATTCTGTTCTCCAGTCTGCTCATGGCGCTGCTATACATCGGCGGCGAGAGCGCGCAGATGTCGCTCAACCTGCCGCAGGCAATCACTCAACTGTTCCAGGGCATGATGCTGTTTTTCCTGCTCGCCTGTGACGTGCTGATTCTCTATCGGCCACGCCTGAAACTGCGCTGGACCCGGCGCGCCTCGACCCCTGCCGTAACCGCCGGAGCGCTGTGATGGATATCGATCTGCTGAGCAATATTTTCTACGCGATGGTCCGCTGCGGCACGCCGCTGTTGCTGGTGGCATTGGGTGAGTTGATCTGCGAGAAAAGCGGCGTCCTCAACCTCGGCCAGGAAGGCATGATGCTGTTCGGTGCGGTGATCGGTTTTATCGTCGCGCTGAACAGCGGCAACCTGTGGCTGGGTGTGCTGTTGGCGATGCTGGCCGGGATGTTGTTGTCGTCACTGTTTGCCCTGGTCGCGCTGGTGTTCAACGCCAATCAGGTGGCGACCGGGCTGGCGCTGACGATCTTCGGTGTCGGGCTTTCGACGTTTGTCGGCGCGGCATGGGTGGGTAAACCGCTGGCGGGTTTCGAGCCTCTGGCGATTCCGTATCTGAGTGAGATCCCGCTGATCGGGCGGATGCTGTTTGCCCAGGATCTGCTGGTGTATCTGTCGTTCGCGCTGTTTGCGCTGGTGGCGTGGGTGATCATCAAAAGTCGTGTCGGCCTGATCATTCAAGCGGTCGGTGAAAACCCGGATGCGGCCAGCGCCATGGGCTTGCCTGTGCTGACCGTGCGTACCTTGGCGGTGTTGTTCGGCGGAGCAATGGCCGGGCTGGCCGGGGCCTATCTGTCGCTGGCCTACACGCCGATGTGGGCGGAAAACATGACCGCCGGGCGCGGCTGGATTGCCCTGGCACTGGTGGTGTTTGCCAGTTGGCGGGTGTGGCGGTTGTTGCTAGGGGCGTATCTGTTCGGCCTCGCCAGCATCCTGCACTTGGTGGCACAGGGATTGGGACTGGCGATTCCTTCGAGCCTGCTGGCGATGCTGCCGTATGTGGCGACGATTTTGGTGCTGGTGTTGCTGTCCCGCGATGCCGTGCGCACTCGGTTGTATGCGCCGGTTTCGTTGGGGCAGCCGTGGCAATCGGGACATTAGTTGATGTCAGAGCGGGCCTCTTCGCGAGCAGGCTCGCTCCCACAGGAGATCTGAGTGAACGCGGGCATATGTGGGAGCGGGCCTGCTCGCGAAAGCGTCCGCACAGGCAACACTTGAACCACGCCTCATGATTGTTTCTGATCAAACACCCTCGAGAAACTCAAGAAGCCTGGAGTATGCTCCGGGGTCAAAGCCTGTTTTCGCCAAGCGCTGCAACTGTGGCGCGGTCAGGCGTGTCCATTGAATCCTGAATGCTGACTTTCAAGGAAACCCATCATGTCTCAGGCAAAAAACGCACTGATCATCGGCGCCTCCCGGGGCTTGGGCCTCGGTCTGGTGAAGACCCTGCTGGACGATGGCTGGCAGGTCACCGCGACGGTGCGCAATCCGCAGAAGGCCGAGGCGCTGCAAGCGCTGGGTGACGTGCGCATCGAGAAGCTCGACATGGACGATCAGCAAGCGGTGATCGCTCTGAGCCAGAAACTCAAGGGCGAAACCTTCGATCTGTTGTTCGTCAACGCCGGGGTCAAAGGCCCGGACGTGCAGACGCCGGGCGGTGCGACCCTGGCCGAGGTCGGGCAACTGTTTTTCACCAACGCAGTGGCGCCGATCAATCTCGCCCAGCGTTTCGTCGGGCAGATTCGCGACGGCAGCGGCGTGCTGGCGTTCATGAGTTCGGTACTCGGCAGCGTGACCATGCCCGACGCGCCGGAACTGGCGCTGTACAAGGCGAGCAAGGCGGCGCTGAATTCGATGACCAACAGTTTTGTCACGCAACTGGGCGAACAGAAACTCACCGTACTGTCGTTGCACCCGGGCTGGGTGAAGACCGACATGGGCGGCGAAGGCGCCGATCTCGACGTCGAGACCAGCACTCGCGGGCTGATTGATCAGGTCAATGCGTTCACCGGCAAGGGCGGGCATCACTTCGTCAATTACAAGGGTGAAACGATTGCCTGGTAAGCACTGAAAATCCCGATGTGGGAGCGAGCCTGCTCGCGAATACGATCTGTCAGGTAAATCTGTATCGACTGACATGACGCCTTCGCGAGCAGGCTCGCTCCCACAGGGAGTGATGGTGAATGGTCGGGTGGCGCTTGCCCGGCGCGGCGATTTGTTTGAAACTGCGCGCCTCGTCCTTCGCGGCGACCCTGGATCAGCAGACAGGGCAACACTGAGCTGGCAACCCTGAACCCAACTTTCAGAGGAGCCGGCCACAATGCCTGCGACCCGTACCTGGTTAAAAAATCCCCTCGCCATTTTCACCTCCAACGAGCTTGATGCCCGTGGCGGTCTTGTCGTGCAAGACGGTGTCATCGTCGAAGTCCTCGCTGCCGGTCAGCAGCCGTCGGCGCCGTGCAATGAAGTGTTCGATGCCCGCGAGCACGTGATCCTGCCGGGCCTGATCAACACTCACCACCACTTCTATCAAACCCTGACCCGCGCCTGGGCGCCGGTGGTCAATCAGCCGCTGTTTCCGTGGTTGAAAACCCTGTACCCGGTATGGGCGCGGCTGACGCCTGAAAAACTCGCCCTCGCCACCAAAGTGGCGCTGGCCGAATTGCTGCTCTCAGGTTGCACCACAGCTGCCGACCATCACTATCTGTTCCCGGACGGTCTGGAAAACGCCATCGACGTGCAGGTCGAAACGGTGCGTGAACTGGGCATGCGCGCCATGCTCACGCGCGGCTCGATGAGCCTTGGCGAGAAGGACGGCGGCCTGCCTCCGCAACAAACGGTGCAGGAAGGTCAGGTGATTCTCGACGACAGCCAGCGGCTGATTCACGAGTATCACGAGCGTGGCGATGGTGCACAGATCCAGATCGCTCTGGCGCCATGCTCGCCATTCTCGGTGACCCCGGAAATCATGTCGGCCAGCGCTGATCTGGCGAACAAACTCGATGTGCGTCTGCACACCCACCTCGCTGAAACCCTCGATGAAGAAGACTTCTGCCTGCAGCGTTTCGGTCTGCGCACAGTCGATTATCTGGACAGCGTCGGCTGGCTCGGCCCGCGTACCTGGCTGGCACACGGCATCCATTTCAACCCCGACGAAATCGCCCGCCTCGGCCAGGCCGGTACCGGCATCTGCCACTGCCCAAGCTCGAACATGCGCCTGGCGTCCGGCATCTGCCCGAGCATCGAGCTGACCGACGCCGGCGCGCTCTTCGGTCTTGGCGTCGACGGTTCGGCGTCCAACGATGCCTCGAACATGATCCTCGAAGCGCGTCAGGCGCTGTACATCCAGCGCCTGCGCTACGGCGCTGAAAAGATCACCCCGGAGCGAGTACTTGGCTGGGCGACCAAGGGTTCGGCGAGCCTGCTCGGTCGCAGCGACATCGGCGAAATCGCCGTGGGCAAACAGGCGGATCTGGCGTTGTTCAAGCTCGATGAACTGCGCTTCTCCGGTAGCCATGATCCGATTTCGGCGTTGCTGCTGTGCGGCGCCGATCGGGCGGATCGGGTGATGATTGGCGGCAAGTGGCGTGTGGTTGATGGTCAGGTTGAGGGGTTGGACCTGAAAGGTTTGATCGCCGATCATAGCCAGGCGGCTCGGCAGTTGATTGCCGGCACCTGAGTCACCGCCGTTCAAAACTGTGGGAGCGAGCCTGCTCGCGAAGAGGGAGTGTCAGACAACATGTTTGTTGGATGACACACCGCTTTCGCGAGCAGGCTCGCTCCCACATGGGTATCAGCCAGCCCTAAAGGCCCAGTAGCGACAGCATGATAAAGGTCGCAAACAGCACAAAGTGCGTCATGCCCTCAATGGCGTTGGTTTCGCCGTCATTGAGGTTGATCGCGCTGACGATCAGGGTGATGAAGATCATCACCGTTTGCACCGGGGTCATCGCCATTTGAAACGGCTGGCCGGTGTACAGCGCCATCGCTTCCATCACCGGCACGGTCAGAATCACCGTCGACAGTGACGCGCCCATCGCAATGTTGACCACCGACTGCATGCGATTGGCCAGTGCCGCACGCAGTGCAGTCAGAATCTCCGGCGCGGCGGAAATCGCTGCCACCAGAATCGCCGTGATCACCGGCGGCGCGCCCGTGCCTTCCAGGCCCAGATCGAGGGTCTTGGACATCACCTCGGCCAGTGCGCCGATGATCACCACCCCCGACACCAGAATGCCGATCGACAGCGCCAGGCTGACCGGCTTCGGCTCCTGCTCGACCGGCTCCTTCTTGCGACGTTTGTCCGGGTAGCTGTAGCTGAAAAAGTAACTGTGCGGGCCGACCTGCATGCGCAGGAACAGCGCGTAAAGCACCATCATTGCGCCAATGGTGAACGCCGAATACATCTTCCAATTGGCCTCGGGAATGAACTCCGGGACCACCATCGACACGCCCATCGCGGTGAGGATCATGACGCTGTAGCTGCGCGCCGAATCGTCGTTGTAGGACTGCTCGCCATGTTTGATCCCGCCCATCAGTGCGGCGAGGCCGAGGATGCCGTTGATGTCGAGCATCACCGCTGAATAAATCGTGTCGCGCACCAGCGTTGCCGAGGCTTCGTTGCTCATCATGATCGCCAGGATCACCACTTCGACCAGCACCGCCGAGAGCGTGAGGATCATCGTGCCGTAGGGGTCGCCGACCTTCTCCGCCAGCAGTTCGGCGTGATGAGCGACGCGCATCGAAGCGGCGACGATAAAGGCGATCAGCAGCAGACCGCCGCCCAGCGCGACGATCTGGCCGCTGTGCAGCAGCCAGTGTTCCAGTGGATAAGCGACGCACGCGGCAAGGACTGCCAGCAGCAGGAAGCTTTCTTGTTTGAGGATCGAGAGCATGACGGGCCTTTTGCCGAAAAGAGCTGATGAAGCTACTGACTGCCGCGCGCCGCTAACGTTTCGTTACATCTTTACGCACCACGCGATGGCAGCTGGATTCAGGCATGCACTTTTATTGGCCTTGCCGGCCTCTTCGCGAGCAGGCTCGCTCCCACATTGAAATGCGTCCGCTGTGGGAGCGAGCCTGCTCGCGAAGGCCGCGCCGCGTTTTCGAATGTGTTTGTTGTCCTTTTGGTCAGCAATTTGCATTGGCCCTGAACACACACAACAAAATGGAGTTCGGGTTCATGCCAATACGTCCGCTGCACAAACTGCTGTACGCCGCCATCGGTCTGGGAATCAGCCTGAGCGCCAGCGCTGCCGATCCGCTGAAGGTCGGTTTCGTCTACATCGGCCCGATCGGTGACCACGGCTGGACGTATCAGCACGAACAGGGGCGCAAGGCCCTGGCGGAAAAACTCGGCACGCAGATCACCACCAACTACGTGGAAAACGTCGCCGAGGGCGCCGACGCCGAGCGGGTGATCCGCAACATGGCCAAGGACAAATACGACCTGATCTTCACCACGTCTTTCGGCTACATGAACCCGACAGTGAAAGTCGCCAAGCAATTCCCCAAGGTCACTTTCGAACACGCCACAGGCTACAAGCAGGACAAGAATCTCGGCACTTACCTGGCGCGCACTTACGAGGGCCGTTACGTCGGCGGTTTCCTCGCGGCGAAGATGACCAAGACCAAGAAGATCGGCTATGTTGCCTCGTTCCCGATTCCGGAAGTGATCCGCGACATCAACGCCATACAGCTGGCCCTGAACAAGTACAACCCTGGCACCGAAATCAAAGTGGTGTGGGTCAACTCCTGGTTCGATCCGGGCAAGGAAGCCGACGCCGCCAATGCGCTGATCGATCAGGGTGTTGATGTGGTGTTCCAGCACACCGACAGCCCGGCGCCGATCCAGGCTGCCGAACGGCGCGGCGTGTATGCCGTGGGCTACGCCTCGGACATGGCCCACTTCGGCCCGAAAGCGGTGCTGACCTCGATCGTCAACGACTGGGCGCCGCACTACATTCAAGCGACGCAGAGCGTGATCGATCACACCTGGAAATCCCAGGATTACTGGGGCGGGTTGAAGGAAGGCACAGTGGAACTGCCGATCAGCGACCTGGTGCCGGCGCCGGTCAAAGCCGAAGCCGAGCAGTTGATCGCCGACATCAAGAGCGGCGCATTGCAGCCGTTTACCGGGCCGATCAAGGATCAGGCCGGTGTGGAAAAAATCCCTGCGGGCGTGAGCGCGACCAATGCGGAACTGGCGTCGATGAATTATTACGTTGAGGGCATGAAGGCCGAGATGCCGAAGTAGTCCCTCGATTCACCACACAAAACCCTGTGGGAGCGAGCCTGCTCGCGAAAGCGGTGTGTCATTAAACAAAAATGTTGTCTGACACTCCCTCTTCGCGAGCAGGCTCGCTCCCACATTGGAAACACAGCGTATTCAAGGATTGTGTATGGATCAGCTTCCGATCATTGATATCAGCCCGCTCTATGGCGACGACGAAAACGCCTGGCCCGCCGTGGCCGGGCAGATCGACCAAGCCTGTCGCGAGTGGGGCTTTTTCTACATCAAGGGCCATCCGATCTCGGCGCAGCGCATCGACGATCTGCTCGATCACGCCCAGCGCTTCTTCGCCCTGCCAGCCACAGAAAAACTGAAGATCGACATTACCCAGACCCGCCATCATCGCGGCTACGGTGCGATTGCCACCGAGCAACTGGACCCGGACAAACCCAGTGACCTCAAAGAAACCTTCGACATGGGCCTGCACTTGCCGGACGAACATCCCGAGGTGCTCGCGGAAAAACCCTTGCGCGGCCCCAATCGGCATCCGGCGCAACCCGGCTGGGAAACGCTGATGGAGCAGCATTACCTCGACATGCAGGCGCTGGCGCAAACCCTGTTGCGGGCGATGACCATTGCGCTGGGCATCGAGCGCGACTTCTTCGATTCGCGCTTTGTCGACCCGGTCAGCGTGTTGCGCATGATCCATTATCCGCCGCGTCACACCGCCAGCTCCGCCGAGCAACAAGGTGCCGGCGCCCATACCGATTACGGCTGCATCACCCTGCTCTATCAGGACAGCGCCGGCGGTTTGCAGGTGAAGAACGTCAATGGTGAATGGATCGACGCGCCACCGATTGACGGCACGTTCGTGGTCAACCTCGGCGACATGATGGCGCGCTGGAGCAACGACCGTTATCGCTCGACGCCGCACCGGGTGATCAGCCCGCTGGGCGTGGATCGTTATTCGATGCCGTTCTTCGCCGAACCGCACCCGGACACGCGCATCGAATGCCTGCCCGGCTGCCAGGACCCGCAGCACCCGGCGAAATATCCGACCACCACCTGCGCCGAATTCCTGCTGTCGCGTTTCGCCGATACCTACGCGTATCGACGTGAGCAAGAGGCGGTTTGATCGATCACCTGGTCAGGTTTTGCCAATTGTTGCGGCCAGCCTCTGTAGAATGCCGGCATTGCACCTGATGAGAAAAGACTATGTACGACTGGCTCAACGCCCTGCCCAAAGCCGAACTGCACCTGCATCTGGAAGGTTCGCTGGAGCCTGAACTGCTGTTCGCCCTGGCCGAACGCAACAAGATCGCCCTGCCGTGGAGCGACGTCGAAACCCTGCGCAAGGCCTACGCCTTCAACAACCTGCAGGAATTTCTCGACCTGTATTACCAGGGCGCCGATGTGCTGCGCACCTCGCAGGATTTCTACGACCTGACCTGGGCCTACCTGCTGCGCTGCAAAGCACAGAACGTGATTCACACCGAACCGTTCTTCGACCCGCAGACCCACACCGACCGGGGCATCCCGTTCGAAGTGGTGCTCAACGGCATCGCCGCCGCACTCAAGGATGGCGAGACGCAACTGGGCATCAGCAGCGGTTTGATCCTCAGCTTCCTGCGCCACCTCAGCGAAGACGAAGCACAGAAAACCCTCGATCAGGCGCTGCCGTTCCGTGATGCGTTTGTCGCGGTCGGGCTCGACAGTTCCGAGATGGGCCACCCGCCGAGCAAGTTCAAACGCGTCTTCGATCGCGCCCGCGACGAAGGCTTCCTCACCGTCGCCCACGCCGGTGAAGAAGGCCCGCCGGAGTACATCTGGGAAGCCATCGACCTGCTGAAAATCCAGCGCATCGACCATGGGGTACGCGCGATCGAAGACGAGCGTCTGATGCAGCGGATCATCGACGAGCAGATCCCGCTGACCGTGTGCCCGCTGTCGAACACCAAGCTCTGCGTGTTCGATCACATGTCGCAGCACAACATCCTCGACATGCTCGAGCGCGGCGTGAAGGTCACGGTCAACTCCGATGACCCGGCGTATTTCGGTGGGTACGTGACCGAGAACTTCCATGCGCTGCACGAGCATCTGGGCATGACCCAGGATCAGGCCAAGCGCCTGGCGCAGAACAGCCTGGATGCGCGGTTGGTAAAACCGTAAGCAACACCGCATCACCTGCATAACCCAATGTGGGAGCGAGCTTGCTCGCGAATACGGTGTGTCATCCAACACAGATGTTGTTTGATACACCGCTTTCGCGAGCAAGCTCGCTCCCACAGTTTTGATCAGCGTTAGCCTGTGACTTCGGTTTCAGTAAGCTCTTCCAGGGTCTTGCCCCGCGTCTCCATCCCGAACAGCCACACCACGCCCGCCGCAATCGCAAAGCACGCCGCGCCCAGCGCGAACACCCCGCCCTGCCCGGTAATCGGGAACACCAGCCCGGTCACCAATGGCCCGAGCAGAGAGCCGACGCGGCCGATCGCCGAAGCGAATCCCGAGCCGGTTGCCCGTGCGGAAGTCGGGTACAGCTCCGGCGTGTAGGTGTAGAGCACCGCCCACATGCCGAACAGAAAGAACTGCATCAACAAGCCGGTGCCGATCAGCAACGCCACGTTGCCGCCGAACACCGCGCTCTGCCCATACAGAAACGCCATCACCCCGCCGCCGAGCAGGGTGACGATGCACACCGGTTTACGCCCCCAACGCTCGACCAGCCACGCCGCCATGAGGAAGCCGGGAATCCCGCCGAGCGAGATCAGCACCGTGTAGTACACCGACTGCGTCACGGCGAAACCCGACTGCTGCAGCAATGCGCTGAGCCAGGAAGTCAGCCCGTAGAAACCCAGCAATGCGAAGAACCACAGACTCCAGATCATCGTTGTGCGCTGGCGATATTGCGGCGACCAGATCTGCTTGAGCGCCGAGAAGAAATTGCCCGGTGGCGTCACCGTGCGTGGCAAACGAACCGGTTCCGGCAAGGCTGCACCGCCCAGCGAAGCACGCACTCGCGCTTCGATGCCATTCAACACCTTGTCCGCGTCAACGTCGCGCCCGGCCTGTTCCAGCCAGCGCGGCGACTCAGGGATGAAAAAGCGGATTGCCAGAACGAACACCGCCGGCACCGCCAGTACCAGGAAGATATCGCGCCAGCCAATCAGCGGCAGCAGGAAGTACGAGAGCACGCCCGCTGCGACAAACCCCAGCGGCCAGAAGCCGTCCATCAGGGCGATGTAGCGCCCGCGTCGTTGTGCCGGAATCAGCTCCGAGAGCATCGATTGCGCGATGGGAAACTCCATGCCCATGCCAATTCCGAGCAGGATGCGAAACAGCGTCAGCGTCTCCACCGTCTGCGCCGTCGAACACAGGTAACTGGCCACGCCCCACAACACGATGCTCCACTGAAACACCGGTTTGCGCCCGAAGCGGTCGGCGAGCATCCCTGACAACGACGCCCCGAGCACCATGCCGAAAAAGCTCGAGCTGGCCAGCAACCCTGCCTGTGCACTGCTCAGGCCGAACTCGGCTTTGATCGAGCCGAGCAGGAAAGTCATCATCGCCAGATCCATGGAATCGAAGAAAAACGCCAAGGCGATGATGATGAAAATGATGCGGTGATAGCCGCTGAGCGGCAGCCGTTCCAGGCGTTCAGCCGCACTAAAGCGTTGTGTATTCATGTTGTGCTCCCCCATCCGGAAAATCCCCGGATCGAGTGTGCGCGATGGTCATTCAGAGGTCGTACTGGATGCGACCTGTTCACAGCCGTGGACGACGTCAGCCTTCAGCCCATCGCCGAGCAACGCTCTAGAACGCTGTTTCCAGCTCGGTTTCCTTGGCAAAGCGGTGGATTTCGCGCTGGCCGGTGGCGGTCAACTGCAAGGCGCGGGAATCGTTGGGCAAGGTCAGCCAGCCGGACTGCATGAACAACTGCAACAGCGCCGCGCCCAGTGAGCCGCCCATGTGCGGACGGCGCTCGCTCCAGTCCGGGCAGGCGCAGGCGACCTGCACGTTGCGGTGGGCCAGGGCCTGGATGAACACACCGCGCTGGGCCAGTCGGGTGGAGCCCTTGTGCGTCACCACCACCCGCTGCTCAAGCTGTTCGATCCAGCCTGCATCGAGCAGGCGCTGATACAGGTCGGCCGCCAAAGTCCCGCCCAGATGATCGTCGCAGAACCGCGCGCGCAACAGCGAAGACGGCGCCGCCTGTGGTCTGACCATGGGAGCCGTGCGTTTCAGCGCATCAGGGATTTGCCGTGGCGCGCTGGCAATGGTGGCGCTGGCCAGTGCTTCGATCGCCGCGCCGATTTCCGGTGCCGCCAGGCGAAAGAAGCGTTTGCGCCCACGCATTTCGATGTTCAACAGCCCCCCTGCGGACAGGCGTCCCAGATGCGCACTGGCCGACGACGGCGAGAGCCCGGCCAGCAGCGCCAGCTCTTCGGCTTGCCGCGCCGAGCCATCCATCAACGCCCACATCATCGCGCTGCGCTTGGGGTCGGCCAGCAATGTCGCGATCTGGCTGATGCACGGTGCATGTTCCATATGTTCACTCCCTGTTGAATCGTATCGTCTACCGCTCGGAGACATCCTGGCCGGTTATGGGGCATCGGCCAACACGCGAAAATCGCCCGGGATCGGTGGCAAGGGATGCCACCGACACCAGCTGCTCCGGCACACAACCTGGCAGCAGAAGTAGCAACCGTCACCAAAAGCCGGCAACGCGTTACGGGGTCTGCGCGCCGGGTGTCAGTGCAGGCATGAGGCGGGCGCTAGTATAAGCGGGTTAAGCCAGACGTCCTGCGCCTGGGCCTGGGCAGGTGGCGATTGTTCCTGACAGAAATTTCTCTAATTGCCTGCGACTAATGATCAACTTTGAGGAAACCGGGAAATTGGCTACTCAATTCGGCGCATCGGCTGGCGAGCATCTCCCTCAGCAGGTTCACCGGCTTACTCAATTGTGCGCGATGGGCGCACAACAGATTCAGCGGTGCGCGCTCACACAGCAGTTCCGGCATCAGCACTTTGAGGCGTCCGGCGAGCACATCGGCGCCGACGTCGAGCCAGGATTTGTAGGCGATACCGGCACCGGCCAGCGCCCATAGCCGCACGACGTCGGCGTCATCGCTGAAGCGGTCGCCGCTGACGGTCAGGCCGACTTCGCGCTTGCCATCGTGAAAACTCCAATGGTCGTGGACGCGGCTGCCGAGCATGTACAAAAGGCAGTTGTGCTGGGCCAGTTGCTCGAGCTGGCGCGGTTCGCCATGCCGGGCCAGATAGTCCGGAGATGCGCACAACACGCGGCGATTGTGTGGCGCGATGGGCAAGGCGATCAGGCTGGAATCTTCCGGCTCGCCGTAGCGCAGGGCAATGTCCACCGGTTGCCGGAACAGGTCGGCGATGCGGTCGCCAAGCAGCAGGCGTACCGTCAGTTTCGGGTGTTCACGCTGGAACGCGTCGAGCCACGGCAGCAGCAGATTGCGACCGAAATCCGAGGGTGCTGACAGTTGCAGAATTCCGCTGACCTGGTCCTGTCCGCTGGCGAGCAGTCGACGGCCTTCGTCGAGATTGCTCAGGGCGGCGCGGGCGTATTCAAGGAAGCCTTCGCCCTCGGCGGTCAGGCGCAGGCTGCGGGTCGAACGCGCCAGCAGCCGTGCACCGAGTTGCTGCTCGATGCGCTTCAACGCCGCGCTGGCCACTGCCGCAGACATGTCCATCACCCGTGCCGCCGCCGACAGGCTGCCCAGATCCGCCGCGCGAACAAACAACTGCAGGTCATCAAAACGCAGCATGCGCAGCCTCGATTATCAAAAAAATATTGAAAGAGACTGCTCTTTTAGCCGGTTTTATCGCGCAGAGAAATAGCCAATGATGGCCTCCATCGAATTCATCCCGATTTCCTTCTTCTATCAACTGTACGGAGCCATCCATGAAAGCCATTGCCTATTACGCTTCCCTGCCGATCAGCGACGCCAAGTCCCTGCAGGACATCGAACTGCCAGAACCGGTCGCCGGCCCGCGCGACCTCTTGGTGGAAGTCAAAGCCATCTCGGTCAACCCGGTCGATACCAAAGTGCGGCAGAACGTGGCGCCGGAAAACGGCGCGGCGAAAGTGCTGGGCTGGGACGTTGCCGGTGTGGTCAAGTCGGTCGGCAGCGACGTCACCCTGTTCAAGGCCGGTGACAAGGTCTTTTACGCCGGTTCGATTGCCCGGGCCGGTGGCAACAGCGAGTTGCACGTGGTTGATGAGCGCATCGTCGGTCACATGCCCAAGTCCCTCGGTTTTGCCGAAGCCGCCGCGCTGCCGCTGACCGCGATCACTGCGTGGGAATTGCTCTTCGAGCGCCTGCAAATCAGCGAAGGCAGCAATGATCAAGGCCAGAGCCTGCTGATCGTTGGTGCGGCGGGCGGCGTGGGCTCGATCCTCACTCAATTGGCCAAGCAATTGACCGGCCTGAAAGTCATCGGCACTGCCTCCCGTGCGCAAACCCGTGACTGGGTCAGCGCACTCGGTGCCGATCTGGTCATCGATCACAGCCAGCCGCTGAGCGAAGAATTGAAGCGCGCCGGCATCGCCAGCGTGACCCACGTCGCCAGCCTGACCCAGACCGATCAGCATCTGGCGCAACTGGTCGAAGCCCTCGCGCCGCAAGGCAAGCTGGCGCTGATCGACGATCCGAAGTCCCTCGACATCAGCCTGCTCAAGCGCAAGAGCCTGTCGCTGCACTGGGAGTTCATGTACACCCGCTCGCTGTTCGAAACGCCGGACATGATCGAACAGCACAAGCTGCTCAACCGCGTCGCTGAGCTGATTGACGCCGGCACTTTGAAAACGACTTTGGGCGAGCACTTCGGCGCGATCAACGCGGCCAACTTGCGCCGTGCCCATGAGCTGCTGGAAAGCGGCAAGGCCAAGGGGAAAATTGTTTTAGAAGGTTTCTAAAAAAATAAAGCCTCGCAACCGCTCGTGATGCCAGAGCGGTTGCGGGGCTTTATGCCGTCAGTCGGTTGCTTGACCCTTGTCACAATTACGCGGGTATCGAGGTCTACAATCGAAGCCTCTGCGATACATCTTTTACGCAAGGGAGGTCAGCAATGAAGATCCTGATAAAAGAAGTGGCAAAGTCTCAATGGCAGGTGCGTCTGGACCAGCACGTAGTGACCTTTCGCAGTGAAGCCGAGGCTCTGGCCTTCACTCGCACCCTCGAAGCGCGACTCTGCGCGCCCCACCGAATCCCCGAACCCAGCCAGCAGCGCGCCGCCGGCTGAGCTTTCCAGGCAGAGCGTTCAGACCTGGGCTTGCGCCAACGCCCGGGCATTCTGCAAGCGCCGGGTGAGCAGCGCGACGCTCACCACCAGCAAACCGCACAGGCTGATGACCATGGCCATCGGCACGGCGCTGCCATCGTGCAACACACCCACCAATGCAGCTGCCCCGGCGGCGATGCTGAATTGCAGGCAACCGAGCATCGCCGAAGCGCTGCCAGCACGGGCACCCTGACCGTTCATCGCGCAGGCCGAGGCGTTGGGAATGATGCAACCGAGGCTGGCGATGCAGATGAACAGTGGAATCAGCAGCGGCCACAATGCCTCTGGACGCATCGCGCCGACCGCCAGCAGCGTCAGACCGGCGAGGAAGTACACCCACACCGCGCGCACCAGCAAGAATGCCGGGCCACGCTTGGCCAGCAGACGCGCATTGACCTGCGCCACCAGAATGAACCCAGCCGCGTTGGTGCCGAATAGCCAGCCGAAGTGCTCGGCGGGTACGCCGTAGAGCTTGATGAATACAAACGGTGAACCGGCGATGTAGGCGAACATGCCGGCGATGGCGATGCCACCGGTCAGGGCGTGGCCGAGGTAGACCGAATCCTTGACCAGTCGTGCGTACTGGCGCAACGCACCGGACAACGGCTGGCGCGGCACGTGGGCCGGCATGCTTTCCGGCAGCCCCAACGCCACCGCCAGACCCGCCGCCGCACTGAACCCGGTCAGGACCAGAAAGATCGACTGCCAACCCGTGGTATTGACCAGCAGACCGCCGAGCATCGGCGCCAGAATCGGCGCCAGGCCCATCACCAGCATCAATTGGGAAAACACCTTCGCCGAGCCCACCGCGTCGCACTTGTCGGCGACCACCGCACGGGAAATCACCATGCCCGCACAACCACCGAGTGCCTGGACGAAACGCGCGCCGATCAGCCATTCCAGGTTCGGCGCGTAGGCGCAGGCCAATGACGCCAGGGTAAACAGGGCGACACCGCTGAGCAGCGGAAGTCGCCGGCCGAAACGATCGGAAATCGGTCCGTAAGCCAGTTGGCCCAGCGACAGACCGAGGAAGTACGCCGCCAGCGTCAGCTGGACATGCTGCTCATCGGTGCCGAACGCCAGCGCCATGGCCGGGAAGGCAGGCAAATAGAAGTCGATCGCCAAAGGACCGAAAGCGCTCAAGGCGCCGAGTATCAAAATCGTGCGGAAGTTCATCAGGCATCCAGGTGGGCAAGTCGCAGCCCGACAGTCTAGCCGCGCCCGGACGCCTTGAACATTCCGATAGCTCGCTAACGATCAATTTCAGACGAGCTTCACCTCATAACCCTCTTCGCGGATCGCTTCGATCACCTGGTCGGCACTCAGCGCGCTCTCGACGCCGACTTCCTTGGCCGCCAGATCGACGCGCACGCTGGCCGCCGGATCCAGCGCCTGCACCGCAGTGGTGATGGCTTTGACGCAATGACCGCAGGACATGCCTTGAACGTTGAACACTTGCATGGGAAGACTCCTTTGAGTGAGGTTGCCGGCAGTCTCGAGCTTGCCACGATGGCAAGGTCAAGTTCTGCGAAAAACTGCCGGGCTGGCAATCGGCGTCGCGCTCGGCCAAGCTGCATGCATCAATGACTGGAATTCAGGAGATTCAGCCATGCGCTGGTCAGCTTTGGGCCTGTTTGGCTTGCTCAGCCTTTTCGCCGCCATCCCGCAGGTGCAAGCCGCCGGCGAGGATTACGCGGTACTGATCATTTCCCGCGAGCGCCTCGAAGTGGCGACCTCGTGCGAAATCGGCGTGTACATCCAGGACCAGCTCTCGGCGCGCCTGTTCCAGGAGCAGAGCACTTCGTTCAACCTGCCGCCGGGCAAGGTTTCGCTGCGCCTGAAACTGCTGCCGGGCCAGGCACCGGGTTGCAATCCCGGCATGCTCGCACCGGGTTCGCAGGAAGTCGTGCTGCACGCCGGGGATGTGCTGAAGTTCCGCCTGGCGATGAATGCCGAAGGCGTGTACCTGAAACCTGCAGGCCTCGGTTACTGAGCAGACACCCGATCCGTCGCCGATCGTTCCCACGCTCTGCGTGGGAATGCAGCCATGGACGCTCTGCGTCCCGAAGCGTGACGCGGAGCGTCACAGGAGGCATTCCCACGCGGAGCGTGGGAACGATCAACATCTTGCGGAATGGTGCTTGACCTTGCCCGCATGGCAAGGTTGATCCTGTAGACATCCACTACAGGGAGCGCGACCGATGTCCGAATCCACCACTTTCGATCTGCCGATTGCCGGCATGACCTGCGCCAGTTGCGCCGGGCGTGTCGAGCGGGCGCTGCGCAAGGTCAGCGGCGCCAGTGCCGTCAGCGTCAACCTCGCCACCGAACAGGCCCGGGTACAGGCGCCCGACGACAGCCTGCCGGCGCTGATGCAAGCCGTGGAGCGCGCCGGTTACAGCGTGCCCCGGCAAACCGTCGAATTGAGCATCGACGGCATGACCTGCGCGTCCTGCGTCGGTCGCGTCGAACGCGCCCTGAGCAAAGTCCCAAGCGTGAGCAGCGTCAGTGTCAATCTGGCCAACGAACGTGCGCACATCGAATTGCTCGGCCAGGTCGATACGCAAACCCTGCTCGACGCAGTGAGCAAGGCCGGTTACTCGGCCAGCGTCTGGCAAGCCGAACGGCCACAGTCCGATGACCAGCAAAAACGCCTGCACCGCGAGCGCTGGGCATTGATCTGTGCGATCGCCCTTGCTCTGCCGTTGGTGTTGCCGATGTTGCTGCAGCCGTTCGGCATTCATTGGATGCTCCCGGCCTGGGCGCAATTCGCCCTCGCCACCCCCGTGCAATTCATCTTCGGCGCACGCTTTTATGTGGCGGCGTGGAAAGCCGTGCGCGCCGGCGCCGGCAACATGGACCTGCTCGTCGCCCTCGGCACCAGCGCCGGTTATGGCCTGAGTGTCTATGAATGGGCCAGCGCGGCGGGACGCATGCCGCATCTGTATTTCGAGGCCTCGGCGGTGGTCATCGCTTTGGTGTTGCTCGGCAAATATCTCGAAAGCCGCGCCAAACGCCAGACCGCCAGCGCCATTCGCGCTCTTGAAGCGTTGCGGCCGGAGCGCGCTATTCAAGTCATCGACGGGCGTGAGCAGGACGTTGCGATCAGCGCCCTGCGCCTCGACGATCTGGTGCTGGTCAAACCCGGCGAACGCTTCCCGGTGGATGGCGAAGTCGTCGAAGGCCAGAGCCACGCCGACGAAGCGCTGATCAGTGGCGAAAGCCTGCCAGTGCCGAAACAACCGGGCGACAAGGTCACCGGCGGCGTGATCAATGGCGAAGGTCGTTTGCTGGTACGCACCCAGGCGCTCGGCGCGGAAACCGTGCTGGCGCGGATCATTCGTCTGGTCGAAGACGCGCAAGCAGCGAAAGCGCCGATCCAGAAACTGGTGGACAAGGTCAGCCAGATTTTCGTGCCGACCGTGTTGCTGATCGCCCTGGCCACGCTGATTGGCTGGTGGCTGTACGGCGCACCCCTGGAAACTGCGCTGATCAATGCCGTCGCCGTGCTGGTGATCGCCTGCCCGTGCGCCCTCGGCCTCGCCACTCCGACGGCGATCATGGCCGGCACCGGCGTAGCGGCGCGCCACGGCATTCTGATCAAGGACGCCCAAGCGCTGGAGCGCGCCCATGAAGTCAGCAGTGTGGTGTTCGACAAGACCGGCACGCTGACCTCGGGCACGCCGCGAATCGCGCATTTCAACGCGGTCGATGGTGACGAAAATAATCTGCTGACCTTGGCCGGTGCCTTGCAGCGCGGCAGCGAGCATCCGTTGGCCAAAGCGGTGCTGGATGCCGCCGCCGAACGCGGCTTGAACGTGCCCGATGTCAGCGACAGCCAGTCGCTGACCGGACGCGGCATCGCCGGCACGCTGGATGGCCGGCGCCTGGCGCTGGGCAATCGGCGGATGCTCGACGAAAGCGCCTTGAGTGCCGGTGAATTGAGCGCATCCGCCGAGGCTTGGGAAAGTGAAGGCCGCACATTGTCGTGGTTGATTGAGCAAAGTCCCGAGCCGAAGGTACTGGGTCTGTTCGCCTTCGGTGACACGCTGAAACCCGGCGCTCTGCAAGCGGTGCAACAACTCGCCGCACGGGATATCCAGAGCCACCTGCTGACCGGCGACAATCGCGGCAGCGCACGGGTGGTGGCCGAGGCCCTGGGCATCCGCAGTGTTCACGCCGAAGTGCTGCCTGCCGACAAGGCCGCGACCGTCGCCGAGCTGAAGAAAACCGGCGTAGTCGCCATGGTCGGCGATGGCATCAACGACGCCCCGGCCCTCGCCGCTGCCGACATCGGCATCGCCATGGGTGGCGGCACCGACGTCGCCATGCACGCGGCCGGCATCACGTTGATGCGCGGCGATCCGCGACTGGTGCCGGCAGCGCTGGAGATCAGCCGCAAGACCTACGCGAAGATTCGTCAGAACCTGTTTTGGGCCTTTGTCTACAACCTGATCGGCATTCCACTGGCGGTGTTCGGCTTCCTCAATCCGGTGCTGGCTGGCGCGGCGATGGCGCTGTCGAGCGTCAGCGTGGTGAGCAATGCGCTACTGTTGAAAACCTGGAAACCCAAGGACCTGGAGGAACACCGATGAACATCGGCCAAGCGGCCCGACAAAGTGGCCTGAGTGCAAAAATGATCCGTTATTACGAATCGATCGGTTTGCTCAAAGCGGCCAATCGCACCGACAGCGGTTACCGCGTATACGGCAGCGATGACCTGCACACGCTGGCGTTCATCAAGCGCTCGCGAGATCTGGGCTTTTCCCTGGAAGAGGTCGGCAAGCTGCTGACCCTCTGGCAGGATCGCCAGCGTGCCAGCGCTGATGTGAAAGCACTGGCGCGCCAGCACATCGACGAGCTGAACCAGAAGATCCGCGAGCTCGGCGAGTTGCGTGACACCCTGCAGGATCTGGTCGAACATTGCAGCGGCGACCATCGCCCGGACTGCCCGATCCTCAAGGAACTGGCGTCGGGCTGCTGCGCGCAACCCGCTCGCGCCTGATCCCCAGCAGCGTCACCACGCACAACGTACCCAGGGGAATGCCGTGGAACAGCATGACCACGGCCCCCGGCGTCCACCACGCATAGAACGGCGCAGCGACCAGCATGCCGATGCCGAAACCGCTCATCTGCAGCAAGGTCAGCACGCTGAAAATCGGCAGGCGCAACGCCGCAGGTTCCCGTTGCAGCCGTGACATCAGGCTGACTTCGGACACCCCGTCGCCGAGCCCGGCCGGCAAGGCGAACAGCAGCAGACCGTAGAGGCTGTGCTGCTGGAACATCAGAATGAACCCGCAGGACATCAGCGCCACACCGCAGAAAAATCGTCTTTCAAGGTGGCTGTTCTCCGAGCCTTTCAGGTGACTGGCGATGCGCGCGCCGAGGAGTTTGCCGCTGGCCCATACCGCAAGCGCCAGGCCCAAGGTCGTACTCGCTGCCTCGGGCGTGAGCAGTTTGGAAATGATCGGGAAGCCGACGTTGTGCGCGGCGCTGCCCAAGGTGTCGGCCATGGTCACCGCGAGCATGGCCGCGACCACAGGCGCCGAACGCAGGCCCCGCCGCAGCGCAAACCATTCACCGCGTTGCGGCTGTTCGCTGACATCGGTTGTTTCGAAACGCAGCGGCACGATCAGCAGCGCCGCGAGCAAATAGGTCAGCGCGTTGAGGGCGAAGACCGTTTCAAAACCGAAAGCAGCCACCAGCAACCCCGACACCAGACTGCCGCCGACCATCGCCGCAGAAGAAGCTGAAGTGATCCAGGCATTGGCCTTGAGCAATTGCGCCGGCGCGATCAAACGCGGCAACTGGCTGTTGAGGCCGATGGCGAACATCGAATTGCCCAGGCCGAGGCCGAAGGCAATCAACGGCAACAGCCATGCCTGCTGACTCGCCGGTGTGATCAACAGCAGCCCCAGCAGTGCGGCGCGCAACAGATCGAACGCAATCAGCGGCGCGCGGCCCTGCCAGCGCCGGTAGAAGCGCGTGCCGAGCAGACTGGCGAAGATTCCGCCACCGACACGGCTGGCAAGGAAGATGCCGACGCTCATGGCGCTGTTGCTCAGCAGGTAGACGTAGGTGGCCAGCGCGACCATGTTGAGGAAGGCGCCGAAATCGGAGATCAGCCGGGCGGTTACGATCAGGTGGGTGTTGCGTGGGGTGGTCACATTCAGTCCTTGAGTGTGGTTGGAGCGCTGGACAGTAGACGCGAATAAGCCAAGATCCGAAAGCCCCCTCACCCTAGCCCTCTCCCAAAGGGAGAGGGGACCGATTGGGGGATATTTGGGAGATACACCGACCTGAACGTTTTTCTTTGAATCCATAATCGACTCGGTTTTTTCAGGTCGATGTATGGCTCAAGACACCTCGGTCGGCCCCCTCTCCCTCCGGGAGAGGGCTGGGGTGAGGGTGCTTTTTGACTCAAACAAAAAACCCGGCCGAAGCCGGGTTTTTCATCACGCGATCACTGCATCCACGGCGGTGGAGGCGGTTCTTCGGGTTTGCCTTTCGGCGCGTCGTCCGCCGCGCGAATGGCCTGCTTGCGTTCCTCGTCGAGGCGCGCCGCTTCGATTTCGCGCAGCACCCCGCCGACATCCGCCAGGTCCTCCGGATCGTCGAACTCGCCGGTCAGCACACTGTTCGGGTGCAAGGTGCCGGCTTCGTACAACGCCCACATTTCCTTGGCATATTTGGTCTTCTTCAATTCCGGCGCGAAGCGACCGAAGTACGAAGCCATGTTGCCAACGTCACGCTCGAGCATGCTGAACGCGTGGTTGTTGCCCGCAGCGTCGACTGCCTGGGGCAGGTCAATAATCACCGGACCGGTCGGGGTCAGCAGCACGTTGAACTCGGAGAGGTCACCGTGCACCAGACCGGTACACAACATCAGCACGATCTGCGAAATCAGGAACGCGTGATACTCGCGCGCCTGATCCGGCTCCAGTACCACGTCGTTCAGACGCGGCGCGGCGTCGCCGAATTCGTCGGCCACCAGCTCCATCAACAGCACGCCGTCGAGGAAGTCATACGGCTTCGGCACTCGCACACCGGCACCGGCGAGACGGAACAGCGCCGCCACTTCAGCGTTCTGCCAGGCGTCTTCGGTCTCTTTGCGACCGAACTTGGACCCCTTCGCCATGGCCCGCGCCTGACGGCTGTTACGAACCTTGCGGCCTTCCTGATACTCGGCCGCCTGGCGGAAACTGCGTTTATTCGCCTCCTTGTAGACCTTGGCGCAACGTAACTGATTGCCGCAGCGCACTACATAAACAGCTGCCTCTTT
>Ga0265296_1001395_pt1 | contig 28001 bp, 28 predicted proteins | sample MunlanPumphouse1_FD_189073 | JGI IMG/M metagenome (GOLD analysis project Ga0265296, IMG submission 189073) | Groundwater microbial communities from a municipal landfill in Southern Ontario, Canada - Pumphouse #1 | ecosystem: Environmental > Aquatic > Deep subsurface > Groundwater | place... | reverse complement strand
AGATCGTCGACTTCTGGCTGCCGCCCGAGGGGTGCAGCTATCGCATCGCCGTGGTGTCGATGAAGAAGGCCTATCCGGGTCACGCCAAGCGGGTGATGATGGGCTGCTGGAGCTATCTGCGGCAGTTCATGTACACCAAGTGGATCATCGTGGTGGACCACGACATCAACGCCCGCGACTGGAAGGACGTGATGTGGGCCATCTCGACCAAGATGGACCCGGCCCGAGACATCACCGTCATCGAGAACACCCCGATCGACTATCTGGACTTCGCCAGCCCCGAGAGCGGCCTGGGGTCCAAGATCGGCCTGGACGCCACCGACAAGTGGGAGCCGGAGACCAAGCGCGAATGGGGCGAGGAGATCCGCATGGACGAGGCCGTGATCGAGCGGGTCAACGACCTGTGGGACCGTCTGGGCTTGCCGGGCGACAAGACGCCGATCTGGAAGTAGCGGCTCGCGTCGGGGCGCTGTTCTGGACAAAGGGTTCACACGGTCTGGAAATCGAGGCGAAGAGGGTTAAGGTCGCGCTTCGTTTTTTTGCGTGGTTCCGGAGCCCTCATGTCGCATCGCCTCCTGGCCGCCGCCCTGCTGCTGACGCTTGCGAGTCCCGCCATGTCCCAGACCCCGCCCGCTTCCGTTCCGAACGTTGCGCCCTGGGATCAGGCCTTCCTGCCGCCCGCGCCCGCGTGGAACGGCGCATCCAAGGCCCTGATGCGCGATGCGTCCGATCCCTGGGTCACGGCCTTCGAGGCGGATGCGGCACATGATTTCTCGCCCTCCTATGCCGACACCCGCGCCTGGTTCGACCGGCTGGACGCGGCCAGCGATCTGATCCGCATCGAGCAGTTCGGCGTCTCGCCGGAGGGCCGCCCCCTCTATGCGGTGATCGCGTCCAAGGATGGGGCGACGCTGGACCCGTCCAAGCCCGTGCTGCTGGCCCAAGCCGGCATCCACCCGGGCGAGATCGACGGCAAGGACGCGGGCATGATGCTGCTGCGCGACATGGCGTTTTACGGCAAGGACGGCTTGTTGGACCGGGCCAACCTGATCCTGATCCCGATCCTGAGCGTGGACGGGCATGAGCGCACCGGCCCCTATTCGCGGCCCAACCAGCGCGGACCGCGCAACCAGGGCTGGCGTCACACGGCGACCAACCAGAACCTGAACCGCGACTTCATGAAGCTGGATCAGGCCGAGATGCAGGCGGTCATGGGCCTGATCCACAAATATCAGCCTGACCTCTACGTCGACATCCACGTCACCGACGGCATCGATTATCAATACGACGTCACCTATGGCTACAACGGCGAGGACGGGGTCTGGAGCCGCAGCCCGGCCATCGCCAGGTGGCTGGACGAGGCCTTCAAGCCCGAGATGAACGCCGCCTTGGAGGCGCAAGGCCACATCCCCGGCGAACTGGTCTTCGCCATCGACGACCGCGACCCGAAGAAGGGCATGAACGACGGCGGTCTGGGCGAGCGCTATTCCAACGGCTGGGGCTCGGCGGCCCACGTCCCGACCATCCTGATCGAGAACCACAGCCTGAAACCGCACGAGCAGCGGGTTCTGGGGACCTATGTCTTCCTAGAAGAAGCCCTGAAGGTTCTGGCCGAGAAATCCCAGACCCTGCGCGCCGCCATCAGCGCCGACCGCGCCCTGCGCCCCGCCGAACTGCCCGCCAACTTCAAGGGCGACGAGCAGCCGACGCGGATGCGCCCGTTCAAGGGCATCCTCTATGACACCTACGACAGCGCCGCCTCGGGCCGTCCCGAACTGCACTGGCTGGGTCAGCCGGACCCGGAGCTGTGGCAGGTGCCCTACTTCGGCTCGCATCCGACCCTGACGCTGAAGCGCCCGACCGCCTATTGGGTGCCGTCCTATCGCGCCGACGTGATCGAGCGATTGAAGATGCACGGCGTGCAGATGGAGACGCTGGCCGCGCCGCGCACGGTGGCCGTCGACATGCTGCGTCTGGTCGATCCCAAGGTGTCGGGCCGCACCAATGAAGGCCATGTGCCGATCACGGTCAGCGAGGTCCGCGCCGAGGCCCAGGACTGGACCTTCCCCGTCGGTTCGGTGCGCGTGCCGACCGATCAGCCGATGGGCGACGTCGCCATCCTGTTGCTGGAACCGCAGTCGTCAGAGAGCTTCTTCGCCTGGGGCATGTTCCCCGAGGTGCTGAACCGCGTCGAATACATCGAGGCCTACGCCATCGCGCCCCTGGCCGAGAAGATGCTGGCCGCCGATCCGGCGCTGAAGGCCGAGTTCGAGGCCAAGCTGGCGGCCGAGCCCGCCTTCGCCGCCGACGGCGACGCCCGTCTGGCCTGGTTCTATGAGCGCACGCCCTTCTACGATCAGCGCTTCCGCCTCTATCCGGTCGGACGGGAGAAGTGAGCATGGTCCCCTCGATTCAAGCCGCGACCCTGTGGGGCGGGCTGCTGATCCTGCTGCTGCTGGTGCTGTCCAGCGTCGTGGTCAGCCGTCGGCGTCGGCATCTGATCGAGTTTGGGGACGGCGGAAATCCCGAGATGACGCCCGCCGTCCGGGCCTTCGGCAACGCGGCGGAATACATCCCGGCGGGCATCTGCGGCCTGATCCTGCTGGCCTTCGTCGGCGCGCCGCCGCTGCTGATCCACGGCGTCGGCGGCGTGCTGTTCGCGGGCCGGGTCATCCACGCCCTGGGTCTGCTGTTCCAGAAAGGGCCGTCGCTGGGCCGAGTGACGGGCATGGTCCTGACCTGGCTGGCCCTGCTGGTGGCGTCGGTCAGCCTGATCGCCTGGTCGGTGATCTAAGCCTTCTTGTTGCGATGCGGGGTCGGGTCCGCCATATCGGGGCATGTCCGATAAGACGCCCTCCCCCGACATCCTCCATGATCTGGTCGCCGCCGCGCTGAAGGCCGGCGCCGACGCCGCCGAGGCGGTCTCCGCCCACCGCGCCTCCCTGTCCGTCGGCGTGCGCAACGCCGAGCTGGAAGAGATCGAGCGCGAGGAGGCCCGCGACCTGGGCCTGCGCGTCTTCATCGGGCGGCGCCAGGCCACGGTGTCCGCCTCGGACCTGTCCGAGGCCACCCGCGCCCGTCTGGTCGAGCGCGCCGTGGCCATGGCGAAACTGGCCCCCGAAGATCCCTATGCCGGTCTGGCGCCCCAGGACCGGCTGGCCAAGGGACCGCACGCCGACCTCGACCTGTTCGATCCGTCCGAGCGCACCGCCGAGGCGCTGGAAGCCGCCGCCGCCGAGGCCGAGGCCGCCGCCCTGTCGGTCGAGGGCGTGGCCCGGTCGGAGGGCGGTCACGCCTCCTGGTCGGCCAGCGAATGGCGGTTGGTCACGTCGCACGGTTTTGACGGCCGTCACAAGGGCAGCGCCTTCTCGCTGGGCGTCGGCGTCATCGCCGAAAAGGACGGGGCCATGGAGCGCGGCGGCGAGAGCCGGGCGACCCGCTATCTGTCCGACCTGCCGGGCGCCGCCGAGATCGGCCTGAAAGCCGGTGAGCGCGCCGCAGCCCGCGTCGGGCCGCGCAAGATCGCCTCGACCACCGCCCCGGTCATCTTCGAGAACCGCATCGCGACGCAGGTGCTGTCGCCCCTGCTGGGCGCCATTTCCGGCCCGGCCATCGCCCGCGGCAGCTCCTTCCTGAAGGACAAGCTGGGTCTACGCGTCCTGCCAGCCGGCGTCGACATGATCGACGATCCCTTCCGCCTGCGCGGCCTGGGCTCGACCCCCTTTGACGACGAAGGCGTGGCGGTCGAGCGGCGCAACATCGTCGAGGACGGCGTCATCACCACCTGGCTGCTGAACAGCGCCGCCGCCGCCCAACTGGGGATGGCCTCGACCGGCCACGCCTCACGCGGTCTGGCCGGGCCGTCCGGCGTCTCGACCCACAACCTGCATCTGGCGCCGGGCGAGCGCGATAAGGCGGGCCTGATGGCCGAGGCCGGGTCGGGCCTGCTGATCACCTCCATGTTCGGCCCTTCGCTGAACGCCAACAACGGCGACTGGTCCGCCGGGGTCTCGGGCTTCTGGTTCGAGGACGGGGAGATCGCCTATCCGGTCAGCGAAGTGACCGTGGCGGGCAATCTGATCGACCTCTACGCCCGACTTGTGCGCGGATCGGATCTGGAGTTCCGGGGTTCCTTCAACAGCCCCTCCCTGATGTTCGACGCGGTGGCTATCGCCGGCAAATGACTGATCTCGCTTCCGACCTCGAACTGATCCGCGACGCGGCCCTGGCGGCGGGCAAGCTGGCGCTCGAGCATCGCGAGGCGGGACTGAAGGTCTGGTCCAAGGAGGGCGGTTCGCCCGTCACCAGCGCCGATCTGGCGGTGGATCAACTGCTGCGGGACACCCTGCTGACGGCGCGGCCCGACTATGGCTGGCTGTCGGAGGAGACGGCCGACAACGCCGACCGTCTGTCGAAGAAGCGCATCTTCGTGGTCGATCCCATCGACGGCACCGTCGCCTATATGAAGAACAAGCCGTGGTGGTGCGTGCCCATCGCCGTGGTCGAGGATGGCCGCCCCGTCGCCGCCGTCATCCACGCCCCCATGCTGGGCGAGATGTTCGAGGCCACGCTGGGCGGCGGCGCGCGGTTGCAGGGTCGCCCGATCAGCGCCTCGGACACCGACACGCTGGAGGACGCCGAGCTTCTGGCCGACGCCCGGCTGATGGAGGCGCGCGAATGGGCCGAGCCCTGGCCGGAAATGCGCTTCACCAAGCGCAACGCCCTGGCCTATCGCATGGCCCTGGTCGCCGCCGGGGCCTTTGACGCGGCCATCGCCATCAGCCCCAAATGGGACTGGGACGTCTGCGCGGGCGCCCTGATCGCCGAGGAGGCCGGGGCCAGGGTCAGCGACCATATGGGCCGCCCATGGTGCTTTAATCGCCGCGATCCGCGACAAACCAGCCTGATCTGCGCCGCGCCGGCCCTTCACCCGTTGATCGTGAGGCGCACAGCGCCTATCCCGCTCGCCATCTGAACCTCCCTCTCGCAATGGACCCCCTCTCCATGGCTGACGCCCACGATCCTCAACTGCTTCATCTCGTCATCGGCGGCGAGATGCGCCACCCGGCCGAGCCGGTCTTTCGCGATCTGACCCAGGTCGAGTTCGTCGGCGCCTTCGGCAGCTATGACGAAGCCAAGCAGGCCTGGAAGGCCCGCGCTCAGGCCACGGTCGACAACGCCCACATGCGCTACTTCATCCTGCACGCCCACAAGCTGATCGACCCGCGCTCCGACGTCTGATCCATCGCGCGCGCCTCACGGCGACGTTTCGGAACCGCACAGGCGGCTGACGCGCTTTCTCGTCAGCCGCCTTTGGCGTTTCTGGAGAGGTCACCGACATGCTGCCCACCCTGATCGTCTTGTTGTTGGTGGTCCTGGCCGTCGTCGCTATCGTCTGGGTCGTGCGCAAGGGACCCGCGCACACGCCGCGTCCGGGCGAGGATCAGGACACGGCCTGGAACGACCCGATCACCCCGGCCGAACCCCATAGCCGCCCCCACGACCCGGAGCCCCGACCTTGACCCTGTTCGGCTACACCATCGACGGACAGCAGTTGTTCGGCGTCCTCTCCCTGGTCAGCGTTCTGGCCCTGTGGCTGATCGTCCTGGGCCGCGAGCGCAACTATGCGCGCTGGTTCCGCCAGTGGGAGGCCGACCGCAAGGCCCGCCGCGACGCCGAGACCGCGCATCACGGTCCCAAGCGCGGTCCCTGGGGCTGACTACTCGCGCTTCAGCAGGCGGTCGATGACCAGCTTGCCCCACCAGCCGGCCTTGAACTCGGCGCGGATGGCCTTGGGATCATAGGCGTCGCTGTCGATCCAGTCCTCGAAGCTGACGCCGGTCGGCTCGACCTCGGCGACGTACTTCTCCAGCACATGGTCCAGCACGCCGGTCAGGCCCTCTCGGCTGTGCAGGGTGCGCTTGCCCAGTTCCGACATGGCCGCCGAGATCGGCTCGCCCAGATGGAAGTGGCGATAAAGCACCGCCATCATCCCAGCCCGGTCCGCGCCCGACTTGCAGTGGATCAGGGCCGGATACTCAATCGTCTGGAACAGTTCGCGCGCCCGGTGGATGCGGTCGCGGCCCGGCGGATCGCGCGAGTCCAGCGGGGCGTCGATCAGGGTCAGGCCCAGCCGTTCGCAGGCGTGCTTTTCCAGCCAGTAATAGGCCTCGTCGCGCTGGCCGCGCAGGTTGATGACGGTCTTGATCCCGCGCCGCTTCCAATAGGCCAGCTGGCCAGGCGACGGCTGATTGGTGCGTACGAGGTCCGGTCCAAGCCAATGAGCGTTGGTGAAGGCCGTGCGCAGGAAGGCGTGGTCGGCCCAGAAATAGGCCCAATGCGCCTTGAATCGGCCCATCGCCGTGGTCAGATCATAGCGCTGCATAAGCCGCAGATAGCGACGAAACCGCACCGCGTCACCTGCAGGCTTCGCCGTGCGGCTTGACTTGGCGTCCAACCCGTTCGACCGAGAGCCATGACCACCCCCGCGCCCGCATCCGACACCCGCGAACCTCTGCGGCCGCTTCTGGGCCGGATCTGGCGCGACTACCTGGCCCGGCACAAGCCGGCCTTCTTCGCCTCCATGTTCTGCGCGGCGCTGTCGGGCGGCTTGACCGCCCTGCTGCTGAAGTTCCTGGAACCCGCGATCGACCTGCTGTTCACCAAGCACGAAGGGCCGGTGAATATCTGGGGCCTGGTCAGCATTCCGGCGGACAAGGTGCTGATCCTCATCCCCCTGGTCATCATCGTGGTGGCCGTCATCCGGTCGCTGGCCATGGCGGCGCAATCGGCGCTGGTGAACCGGCTGGGTCACGGCATCGTCGGCGACATCCAGAAGCAGTTGTTCTCGGGCATGATCCGGGCCGACCTGTCGCGGCTTCGCGGCCAGCATTCGGGCAGCTTCGTCTCGTCCGTGTTGTTCGACGCCAACCTGGTGCGCGAAGCCTTCACCTCGGGCGTGGTCAACTACACCCAGAACGCCCTGATGCTGCTGGGCGTCATCATCGCCATGGGCTTCATCGACCTGCCGCTGACCCTGATCGTCCTGCTGGGCGTGCCGGTGGTCAGCTGGATCATCCGCCGCTTCGGCCAGAAGTCGCGCAAGGCCGCGCGCGGCGCCATGGTCGAGACCGAGGCCCTGTCCAGCGCCCTGATGGAGAACCTGGACGGCGTCCGGGTCATCAAGATCGAGAACCGCGAGGCCGCCGAGGAAGCCCGCGTCGGCGAGGTCATCGCCCGGCGCCAGCGCCACATCATCAAGGGCGCCGACAGCCGCGCCTTCGCCGGACCGGCCAGCGACATCGTCGCCTACGGCATCGTCGCCGCCGTCATGGCCTATGCCGGATGGAGCGCCAGCCAGGGTCAGATGACGGTCGGCGCCTTCGCCTCCTTCATCGGCATGTTGCTGCTGGCCGGACAGGCCCTGCGTCAGGTGACGAACCTGACCACGGTCCTCAGCGAGGGCCTGACCGCCGCGCGCCGCCTGTTCACCGCCCTCGACATCGAGCCGGAAATCCGTGAAGCGGCCGAGGCCATCGCGCTGGAGACCGGCCCGGTCACGGTCGCCTTCGATCACGTCTCCTTCGCCTATCAGACAGGCGAGGACGGCGGCGCGCCGACCCTGTCCGACGTCAGCCTGCACGTCGCGCCGGGCGAGACCATCGCCCTGGTCGGGCCGTCGGGCGGGGGCAAGTCGACCATCCTGTCGTTGCTGCCGCGCTTCTATGACGTGACCGCCGGAGCGGTGACGATCAACGGCCGCGATATCCGCGAGCTGAAGCTGCAGTCCCTGCGCGACCATATCGCCCTGGTGACGCAGGAGCCCTTCCTGTTTGACGACACCATCGCCGCCAACATCGCCTATGGCCGCAAGGGCGCCTCGGCCGAACAGATCATCGAAGCCGCCCGGTCCGCCGCCGCCCACGACTTCATCACCGCCCTGCCCGAGGGCTACGCGACCCGCGTCGGCGAGGGGGGGATGCGGCTGTCGGGCGGTCAGCGCCAGCGCGTCGCCATCGCCCGCGCCTTCCTGAAGGACGCCCCGATCCTGTTGCTGGACGAGGCCACCAGCGCGCTGGACACCGAGAGCGAGGCCCTGGTCCAGGCGGCGCTGGAGCGGCTGATGCACGGTCGCGCCACCCTGATGATCGCCCACCGCCTGTCGACGGTGCAGAACGCCGACCGCATCTATGTCATCGAGGCGGGCCGCGTGGTTGAGCAGGGAACCCACGCCAGCCTGGTCAAGAAGGGCGGGCTCTACGCCCGCCTGGCCCGGCAGCAGTCGCTGGACGGGCCGGCGCCCGTGGTCGCTTCGCCCCTGCCCGACGAGACCGGCGCATGAGGCCGCTGCGCAATCCTGTGATCCAGACCTCGATGGCCTGGATTCTCTCGGAGTGGATGCGGTTCTGCTACGCCACCATCCGCTGGACGCATGAGAACGAGCAGGCGGCCGAAGAGGTCTGGGCCGAGGGCGGCGGCGTGCTGTGCGCCTTCTGGCACGCGCGCTTGGCCCTCGCGCCGGCCTCCTGGCCGATGAAGCGGGCGCAGCCGATCAAGGGTCTGGTCTCGCTCAGTCCGGACGGCGAGTTCTTCACCAAGGCCGTGGCGCGTCTGGGCATCCCGGCCGTGCGCGGCTCCTCCAGCAACAAGGACAAGGCCAAGCAGGCCAAGGGCGGCACCCAGGCCCTGCGCGACGGCCTGAAACAGTTGAAGGTCGGCGGCCTGGCCGTCACCCCCGACGGCCCGCGCGGACCGGCGCGCCATATGGCCGAGGGCCTGCCCCTGATGGCCAAGCTGTCGGGCGCGCCCGTCCTCTTCATCGGCGTTTCCTGCAAGCCCGCGATTCGCCTGAACAGCTGGGACCGGGCGATCCTGCCGCTGCCCTTCGGCAAGGGCGCGGTCGTCTGGGACAAGGCCTGGTATCCCGAAGGCGCCGAGATGGCCGAGGTCGCCGCCGACTGGACCGAGCGCCTGACCGCGGTCGAGGCCCGCGCCGATGCGATCACCGGGCTGGAGCGGATCTAGACCGTGATCTTCAGCCCCACCCTGATCGCCTATCGCCTGCTGACCCGCCTGATCGAGCCTTTGGCCCCGCGCCTGCTCGACGCCCGCGTCAAGCAGGGCAAGGAGGACCCGCAGCGCGTCGACGAGCGCCTCGGTCTGGCCGGCGTCGCCCGCCCCGCCGGGCCGCTGATCTGGATTCACGGCGTCAGCGTCGGCGAGGCCCTGTCCATCCTGCCGCTGGCCGAGCGCATCCGTAAGGACCGCCCCGACGTGACGGTTCTGGTCACGACCGGGACGCTGACCTCGGCCCAGGTTCTGGCCAAGCGCCTGCCGCCCGGCGTCATCCACCAGTTCGCGCCCGTGGACAGTCCCGGCGCCGTCGCCGCCTTCCTCGACCACTGGCGGCCCACCGTCGGGGTCTTTGTCGAGAGCGAGCTGTGGCCCAATCTGCTGATGGCGGCCAAGAAACGCGGCGTCGCCCTGGCTCTGGTCAGCGCCCGCATCACCGACAAGACCGCCGAGGGCTGGAAGAAGGCCCCCGGCATGGCCCGCGCCCTGATGGCCTGCTTCAATCACGTCTGGCCTCAGGATCAGGCCAGCGCCGACCGGCTGACGGCTCTGGGGGCCCGCGTAGACGGTCAGGTGAACCTGAAGCTGTCGGGCGAGCCCCTGCCCTATGACCAAGGCGAGTTCGGCCGCCTGTCGGCCCTGATCGACGACCGCCCCGTCGTGGTCGCCGCCAGCACCCACGAGCATGAGGAAATGGCCATCGTCGGCGCGCTGGATCATCTGGCCGACCGCCTGTTCCTGATCGTCGTGCCGCGCCACCCGGATCGCGCCGACGAGATCGCGCGTTCCCTCAGCCAGGACGGCTACAGCTTCGCCCGGCGCAGCCTGCGTCAGCCGATCACGGATCAGACCGACATTTATCTGGCCGATACGCTCGGCGAGTTGGGCCTGTTCATGCGGCTGGCCGATGTGGTGGTCATGGGCGGGTCGTTCGCGCCGGCGCTGGGCGGCGGCGCCGTCGGCGGGCACAATCCGCTGGAGCCTGCCCGTCTGGGCAAGCCGGTCGTCACCGGCCCCGACGCCAGTAACTGGGCCGCCGTGACCCGGATGCTGAAGTCATCCGGGGGGCTGATCTCGGTGCTGTCGCCGGCCGAACTGCCGGGCATCGTGGGCCCGCTGCTGGCCGATGCCGACACGGCGCGCGACATGGGCGAACGCGGCCGCCGCGCCGCCGCCGAGGCCGCCGCCGGACTGGACCGGCTGTGGCTGGCGCTTCAGGCCCATCTGCCCGCCGCTCCCTCGCGAGGTCGTCGATGAAGCTGAACACGCCCCGCTGGTGGTACAGCCGCGACCGTCGCCATGCCCCGGTGGCGCGGATGCTGCTGAAGCCGGCCTCGTGGATCTGGGCCGGCGTCACCGCCCGCCGCATCGCCAAAGCCACGCCGGTCGATCCCGGCGCGCCGGTCATCTCCATCGGCAATCTGACGGTCGGCGGTTCGGGCAAGACGCCGATCGCGCGCGAGGTGCTGCGCCTGCTGCACGCTCAAGGGATCAAGGCCGCCGCCCTGTCGCGCGGCTACGGCGGGACGCTGGAAGGCCCGGTTCAGGTGGATCTGAGCCTCCACACCGCCGCCGAGGTGGGCGACGAACCGCTGATGCTGGCCGCCGACGCCCCCGCCTGGATCGCGCGCGACCGCGTGGCCGGAGCGCGCGCCGCCGTGGCTGCGGGCGCCGAGGCCCTGGTGCTTGACGACGCCCATCAGAACCCGGCGCTGAAGAAGACCCTCAGCCTGATCGTCGTGGACGGCGAGACGCGCGGCGAGGAATGGCCGTTCGGCGACGGTTCGGTGTTTCCCTCCGGCCCGATGCGCGAGCCGCTGAAGGCCGGGCTGGCCCGCGCCGATGCGGTCGTCATCCTGCTGCCTGCCGACCTGGCCGAGGCCGACCCGGAGCTGGTCGACACCTTTGGGGACCTGCCCGTCTTCATCGCCCGCCTGGAGCCGGCCGCCGCGCCGCCGTCGGGCCCGCAGGTCGGCTTCGCCGGCATCGCCAAGCCGTGGAAGGTGGAGCGGTCGCTGATCGCCGCCGGCTGCGACCTGAAGGAGTTCGTGCCCTTCCCCGATCACGCGGCCTTGTCAGAGCGCGACTTCGCTCTGCTGACGGATCGGGCGGCTCTGTTCGAGGCCGGTCTGGTCACGACGGAAAAGGACTGGGTGCGACTGCCGCCGGAATGGCGTCAAAGGATCGTCGCCTGGCCCGTCACGGCGCAATTCGCCGACGAGGCGGCGTTTCAGACCTTTCTGACAGGGAGTCTCAGGCTTAGACGTCCCTGAAAATGGATCTTGATGGGCAAAACCATCCCTAAGTGACGAGATTTTACAATCCTGACCTTGGTCTTCGGCCCCAAGCCCGACCTTAAGCGTTATGGGTGAATGACCTCTCGGAGCGTCCAGTAAAATGAAGATCGCAGTTCTAGACGACGACCCAGTCCAGCTGGAGACGATTTCCAGCGTGGCGCAGGCGGCCGGCTATCGTGCCGTGCTTTTCTCGCGGGCCCAGGCGCTGATCTCGGCGCTGCGCAAGGATACCTTCGACCTTCTGATTGTGGACTGGAACCTGCCTGATCGCTCGGGTCTGGAAGTGTTGGCCTGGGCGCGGACCAATCTGAAACCGCCGCCGCCCATGCTGCTGGTCACGAGCCGCGCCGAGGACGAGGACATCGTCGCCGGTCTGAACGCCGGGGCCGACGACTACCTGCCCAAGCCCCTGTCGCCCGCCGTGCTGGAGGCGCGTATCAACGCCCTGATGCGCCGCGCCTACGCCCAGCCTTCGACGCCCGGCGCCGAGATCCACGGCGACACCGTCTTCCATGACTCGTCCAGCGCCGTGACGCGCAACGGCAAGACCGTGGTTCTGACGGCCAAAGAATATGCCCTGGCCCAGCTGCTGTTCCGCAACCTGCACCGCGCCCTGTCGCGGACCTATATTCTCGAGACCGTTTGGGGCAACGAGCCCAATCTGAACAGCCGCTCGCTGGACATGCACATCTCGCGCATCCGCACTAAGCTTGAGCTTCGTCCCGAACAGGGCTTCCGCCTGACGCCCATTTACAGCTACGGGTATCGTCTGGAACGCGTCAGCGCCGTTGAGGCCCTCATGGGCGACATCGCGTCCGAGGACGCATAAGAGGCGACACCATGAACAGAAACCGGATGATCATCGTCGGCCTGACGGCGGCGCTGCTCACGGCTTCTCCCAGCTTCGCCCAGAACAGAGCCGCGCCCCGATCCGCGCCAGCCGTCGCGCCGGTGGAGACGCTCGACTATGTGGTGCGGCCTGGCGACACCCTGATTGATCTGGCTGAGACCTATCTGAACCGCTCCTCCGACTATCGCCGGGTTCAGCGCGACAATCGCGTGGCCAACCCGCGCCGTCTGCCCGTCGGGCGGACCCTGGCCATTCCAGTGTCGCTGCTGCGCGCCGATCCCGATCAGGCCCGCATCTCCAGCTTCAGAGGCGCCGTCACCCTGAGCCAGGGCGGACGCGCGGCGCCGCCGACGCAGGGGCAGTCGGTGTCCGAGGACGCCGTGCTGACCACCGGCGCCAACGCCTTCGTCCGACTGGCCCTGTCGGACGGCAGCCATGTGGTCGTGCCGTCCAACAGTCGCGTTCGTCTTTCCCGCTTGCGGCGCTACGCCCTCAACGGGGCCGTGGATCACGCCATGACCGTTGAAGCCGGACGGGCTGAATCCCAGGTCACGCCGCGTCGTCGCCCCGGCGGCTTCGTGGTCCGCACCCCCGTCTCCGTCTCCGCCGTGCGCGGCACCGAGTTCCGCGTCGCCTTCAACGACGCCGCCGACCGATCGGCCACCGAGGTCATTGAGGGCGTCGTCGAAGTCGATTCGGGCGATGGCCTGAGCGAAGCCGTCGCCGTCGCCGATCAGGGAGTGTCGACCAGCCTGACGGATACACGCCTGCTGCCTCTGCTGCCGGCGCCCGCCCTGGCTCTGCCCGACGAGGTCCAGTCCGGCCCGGTCGTGGACTTCACCCTGACGCCGCTGGACGGCGCGGCTGGCTATCGCGGGCGTCTGGCCACGGACGCCGGCATGATCGACGCCTTCGCCGAGGCCGACAGCGCGCCGAACACGCCGCGCCTGTCGTTTGGCGATCTGGCGGACGGCGCCTACTTCCTGCGTCTCGGCGCCCTGTCGCCTGAAGGCATGGAAGGCCGCAACACCACCTACAGCTTCATCCGCGCCCGCAACGGCGTCGGCGGCCTGACGTCCGGTAGCGAGACCCGCGACAACCGCCGCTTCTATCGCTTCCGCTGGGAGGCCGAGGGCGAGGGCGAGGCCAGCTTCCGCTTCCAGCTGTCGCGTGAAGACGCCGAGGGCCGGGCCGAAGGACCGCCTCTGGTCGATCAACCGGGCGTGGCCGAACAGGCCTTCACCCTCAGCGACCTGCCGCCCGGCGTCTATACCTGGCGGGTGCAGGGGTCGCGTCATCGCTTCGGCCGCCTGCTTCAGGCCTGGTCCGAGCCCCAGCAACTTCGCATCGGGCGCTGATCCATGCCGGCGCGAGGCTGGCTCGGCGCTGGCCTGACAGGCCGACGCGCCCTGATCGAATGGGGGCTGGTAGCGGCGGTCACGGCCCTGCTGGTCGGCTGGCTGGCGCTCACCCCCGCCGCCGACCGCACCGACAACCTGGTCTATGACGGCCTGATCCGGTTACAGGACGGCCCCGCCGACCCGTCCATCGTCATCATCGCCATCGACGACCGCAGCCTGAACGCGCTCGGCCGCTGGCCCTGGACGCGGACGGTCCACGCCGCCCTGATCGACCGTCTGACCCAGGCCCAGCCCCGCGCCGTGGCCTACGACGTCCTGTTCACCGAGCCCGAAGCCGGCGACCCCGCCCTGGCCGCAGCCCTGGCCCGCGCGCGCGACGTTCACCTGCCCCTGCTGGTCGAGGCCCCCGGCCAGAACGGCGCCGCCTGGCAGGTCAGCGAACCCGCGTCCGATCTGGCCCGCGCCGCAGCCAGCCTGGGCCACGTCAACATGATCGTCGACGGCGACGGCGTTATCCGCCGCGTGCCGCTTTACATGCAGGCGGGCGCTCACAGCTGGCCGCAGTTGGTCCTGCCCCTGGCCGAGACGGCGGGGGTCGCGCCGCCCGCGCCGCACCCGGACGCGGACAGCGGCGAGGCCCTGATCTCCGCCGCGCCTGAAGCCATCGCCTATCGCGGCCCGCCTGGACGGTTCCGCACCCTGTCCTTCGTCGACGTGCTGAACGGCGAGGTGCCCGCCGACTTCCTGAAGGACAGGCTGGTTCTGGTCGGGGCCACCGCGCCCGGAATGGGCGACCGCTACGCCACGCCCGCCGCGCCGCACGGCGAGCTGAGCCCCGGCGTCGAGATCCAGGCCGCCCTGCTGCAGACCCTGCTGGAGGGCGGCGGTCCGCGCACCCTCAGCCCGCTCTGGGTGCTGGGGTTGTCCTTGCTCCCGCTGGCCCTGCTGATCGGCGGTTTTCTGGTGCTGCGCCCCCTGGCCAATATGGTGCTGGGGGCGGGGCTGATCGTCTTGACGCTGGGGCTCAGCGCCGTCGGCTTCCTCACTGCGGGCCTGTGGTTTCCGCCGGCTGCGGCCATTGCGGGCCTGGCCACGGCCTATCCCTTCTGGAGCTGGCGTCGCCTGGCCGCCGCCTCGGCCTATATGCAGAGCGAGGTTGAGGCGTTTCAGCGCGAGGCCGCGCCCATCCCGATCGCCGGCCTGACCCCCGCCGTCATCGCCCCGCGTCACGGCGACGTCGTCGCCAAGCAGGTGGACACCCTGCGTGCGGCCCTGAAGCAGTTGCGCGACCTCGACCGCTTCATCGCCGACGCGCTGCGCAGCCTGCCCGACGCCACCGTCGTCGCCGCGCCGGACGGCCGCGTGCTGGTGGCCAATGATCGGTCCCACGCCCTGTTCGGCGCCGCCCTCGGCCCGGAGGCCGGTCTGGGCGACCTGTTCCTGACCCTGGGCGAGCCGTCATGGCGTCGCTTCATCACCGACGAGGCGAACGACCTCGGCGATATTCTGGCCCCCGGCGGTCAGGTGCTGAAGGTGGCGGCGGCGCCATTGACCGACGCCGAAGGCCGACCCGTGGGCCACATCGTCCGCTTCGCCGACATGACCGGCTTCCGCGTCGCCGAGCGCCAGCGCGAACAGGCCCTGCAACTGCTCAGCCACGACATGCGCGCGCCCCAGGTCTCGATCCTGACCCTGCTGGAAGGCAGACAGGACCGCGCCGACCCCGCTTTCGAGCGGCGCATCGGCGACTATGCCCGCCAGACGCTGGACCTGGCCGAGGGCTATGTCCAGCTGGCCCGAGCCGAGTCCCAGCCCTATCGCAGCCTTGTCCTCGATCTAGGCCAGGTGCTGATGGACGCCGCCGACACCCTGTGGCCCCAGGCCTCAGCCAAGGGCGTGACCATCCAGACGCCCGACAGCGAGGAAGAGCACCTGGTTCAGGGCGACCCGGCCCTGCTGCGGCGGTTGCTGACCAACCTGCTCGACAACGCGCTCAAATACGGTCCAGCAGGCGGCGTCATCATCTGCACCCTCGAGGGCGGCGAAGAGGATGGGCGTCCGACCCTAATCGCGCGGATCAGCGATCAAGGCCCTGGATTGTCCGAAGAAGCGCAGCGGCGTCTGTTCCAGCCCTTCGGTCACGGCGACGCCGATGCGCGTGGGTCCGGTCTGGGCCTGGCCTTCGTGCGGACGGTGGCCCGGCGTCACGGCGGTCAGGTGATCTATGAGGCGGGGCTTGTCGGCGCCACCTTCGTTCTCACCCTGCCTCGGTTTATCGAGGCGGACGCGGCTTAGGGTTTCATGGAGCTGCGGGCAGTTCCGCGACCACGGCCTGGGCCAGGGCGTCCAGGGCGGCGTCCGCCTGGCGATCCCCGACCACGGTCACGGCCTGGGCCTGATAGGCGGTTGGCGCGGCGCCGGGTCCGTTCAGGGTCAGGCTGAGGACATGGGTCTTGCGCCGAGCCGACCACCATTGCGGCAGAACCGGCGACGCCGTCCATCCGCCCTGACGCGCCGCGTCGTCGGTGAAGGCGCCGGTGCGCTGGGGCCGAACGCCATAGGCGATCTCGATCAGCCAGTCCGCGCTCTTGTCGACCTCACGCCAGCCCCTTGCCTGAAGTTGGCGACGCACGGCGGCCGTCGCGGCGGTGACATCCGGCGCTCCAGCGTCGGGGACCGCCAGCCGATAGGTCGCCGCGCCGGGTTGGAACGCCGCAGCCGGGGTGACGTCAATGCGCGGCCCCGCGGCGCACCCGGACAGGGCGGCGGCGGCGGCCAGGGCGGTCAAGAGGGAGGAAGAACGGGCCATGGCTCACTCTAGCCCGCAGAACACGGTCGAGCCATGGCCGTCATCAACAGGTCAGTCCTGACGGAAGACCTGACCGTTCTTCATCACGAAGCGGACGCGTTCCAGTTCGGTCACGTCGCTCAGCGGGTCGCCCGAGACGGCGATCAGGTCGGCGGGCATGCCCGGCGCCAGACGACCGGCCTCGTTCGAGATCTTCAGGTGTTCGGCGGCGCCGACGGTGGCGGACTGGATGGCCTCCAGCGGGGTCAGGCCGGCGCGGACCAGCAGGGCGAACTCCTGGGCGTTGTCGCCGTGGGCCGAGACGCCGGTGTCGGTGCCGAAGGCGATACGGACGCCGCCGGCATGGGCGCGGCGGGCCATGTCCAGCATCTTGGGTCCGGCTTCCAGCGCCTTGGCGGTCTGGGCCGGGGTGAAGAAGTTGTCCGGGCTGGCGGCGATGCGGGCCACATAGTCGCCGGCCATCAGGGTCGGGACCAGCCAGGCGTTGTGCGCCTTGAACAGCCGCATGGACTCGTCGTCCAGATAGGTGCCGTGCTCGATGGAATCGCCGCCCGCCTTGAGGAAGGCGTTGATGCCGTCGACGCCGTGGGCGTGGGCCGTGACCTGGCGTCCCATGCGGTGGGCCGATGCGACGATGGCGGCCAGTTCGTCCTCGCTGAACTGCTGGGCCAGACCGGCGGCGGTGTTAGACAGGACGCCGCCGGTGGCGGTGATCTTGATGATGTCGGCGCCGCTGCGAACCTGAAGGCGCACCGCCCGCATGCAGTCCTCAGGGCCCGAGCAGATGCTCTCGGGCGACATCAGGTGAAGGATGTCGTCGCGATAGCCGTTGGCGTCGCCGTGACCGCCATGGATCGACACGGCCGACCCCGAGGCAATGATGCGCGGCCCCGGCACATCGCCGCGCCGCACCGCGTCCCGCAGGGCGAAGATGGCTTCGTTGCTGGCGCCCAGGTCGGCCACCGTGGTGAAACCGGCGTTGAGGGTGCGCCGCGCGAACCGAGCGCCGACCATGGCCTGGGTCGCGTTGGACTGGGTCACGCCGTCCAGCCGCGAATTGGGGCTGGATTCGCCGGTCAGATGGACGTGGCTGTCGATCAGACCCGGCAGGACGAAGGCGCTGCGCAGATCGACCACTTTTCCGTCGCCTACGAAGCCGTCGCGGATTTCGACGATCTGGTTCCCCCTGATCACGAGAGTTTTATCGCGCAGGACGCGACCGCTGGCGGGATCGGCCAAAAGCCGCCCGACTTGGACGAACGTGGTCGGCTGTTCCGCCGAAACGGCAGCGACCGCAGGGGCTTGTCGCGCCTGGGCCGAGGTAGCGGCCAGAACGGCAGCGGTCACAATCAGAGCCAGTTTCTTCATCGGTCCCTCCCAGAACTCCAGATTTCACCTTACGCCCTTCACGGCTTTCGCCAAGGCTCAGGTTGCGTCGTTACACCCCTTCATGAAACAAGCCGTCACAGTTGTTTAATCGTGCGAGGGGCGTCGCATGCGGCTTTCCAGACGTGGCTTGATCTTGGGCGGTTCGGCCCTGCTGGCGGGATGTTCTTCCGCCGCCTCTACCGTTCAGCTCGCCGGCGCCGCGCCTGCCAGCCTTCCTGTCGTTCCGGTCCCGACCGTGACGCCGCAGACGGTTTCCGTGACCAGGGCGACCGGCCCCGCCATCGATCCGCACGGGATCGTGCGCAAGGACCTGATGGAGCGCGCCCAGGCCGCGTTGGACACCCACGGACACAAGATCAGCAAGCGCGACCGGATGTATCTGGTCGATTTCCAGAAGTTCTCGGGCGAGGATCGCTTCTACGAGGTCGATCTGGAAGGCGGCTGGGTCACGGCCTATCGCACCAGCCACGGGCGCGGCTCGGACCCGGCGCACTCGGGCTTCGCCCAGCGCTTCTCGAACCAGATGGACAGCCATATGTCGTCCATCGGCGCCTACGCCACGGCCGGCGCCAGCTGGGGATCGCAGCAGGGGCCGAACGTTCTGCTGGACGGGCTGGAATATTCCAACAACCGCGCCCGTGAACGCGCCATCATCATCCACGGCGCCGACTACGCCGACCCGGCCTTCCTGGCCCGCGAAGGCAAGCTGGGCCGGTCCTACGGCTGCTTCTCGGTGTCGCACGCCGACCTGGCGCCGCTGCGCGAACGCATGGGCGAGGGCCGACTGCTGTTCGCCATGGCCTGATCGTTTGATCGTCGCCCTCGGGCTTGTCCCGAGGGCCTGTCGTTCGGCCAGGCCTCATCCAAACGGGAGGCGCAGCTTCAGCGCCAAGCGCCGCGTCCAAGGCCGCCATGGGCCCTCGGGACAAGCCCGAGGGTGACGTAGAATATTAGATCAGCGACCGGGCCTATCGCGGCTCTAGCGCCCGCCAGCCGATGTCAGTGCGGTTGAAGCCGCCGGGCCAGTCGATCCTGGCGATGGCCTCATAGGCACGTTCCCGGGCCTCGGCGATGTCGGCGCCATAGGCGCAGACGTTCAGCACGCGACCGCCCGCCGCCGTCAGCGTGCCGTCGTCGCGCTTCTTGGTCCCCGCGTGGAAAACCTGGACGTGGGGGCCGAAATCCTGATCGGCGCCGCGAATGACCGAGCCTTCCAGCGGGCTATCGGGATAGCCCTTGGCCGCCATGACGACGCAGATGACCGTGCCCTCCTTGAACCGGGGCGTAGGGGCCTTGGTCAGGTCGCCGCGGGCGCAGGCCAGCAGCAGGGGCACGATGTCGCCGTCGAAGCGCATCATCAGCACCTGGCATTCAGGGTCGCCGAAGCGGGCGTTGAACTCGACCACCTTGGGGCCTTCGCTCGTCGCCATCAGCCCGGCGTAGAGGACGCCGCGATAGGGCGCGCCCTCCTCCGCCATCTTCTGGATGGTCGGCTGGACCACGCGGTCGTTGGCGGCCTGCACCAGTTCCGGGGTGAAGACCGGCGCCGGGGAATAGGCCCCCATGCCGCCCGTGTTCGGCCCCATGTCGCCGTCGAAGGCGCGCTTGTGGTCCTGGGCGCCGCCGAACAGGACGGCCCGCTGGCCGTCGCACAGGGCGAACAGCGAGCCCTCCTCGCCGTCCATGAACTCTTCGATGACCACGCGCGAACCGGCCGAGCCGAAGCGCCCGCCCAGCATCCGCTCGATCTCGGCCTCGGCGTCCTGCCTGTCGGGGCTGATGGCCACGCCCTTGCCCGCCGCCAGACCGTCGGCCTTGATGACATAGGGGGCGGAATAGTTGTTCAACGCCGCCTTGGCCGAGGCGGTGTCCTCATAGACGCCGTAACCCGCTGTCGGGATGCCGTGGCGTTGCAGGAAGGCCTTGGAGAAGGCCTTGGAAGTTTCCAGCTGCGCCGCCTTGGCGGTCGGACCGAAGCAGGGGATGCCCGCCGCGTTCAGCCGGTCGGCCAGGCCCTCGGCCAGGGCCGATTCCGGGCCGACCACGACCAGGTCCGCCTTCATCTCGCGCGCCAGGGCAGCCAGGCCCTCGGCGTCGGTGGCCTTGAACTCGGGCCGCAGTTCGGCGTGCCGGGCCATGCCGGGGTTGCCGGGCGCGGCGACGAGCCGCGTGACCAGCGGCGACTGGGCGATCTTCCAGGCCAGGGCGTGCTCACGCCCCCCCGATCCGACGAGCAGAATGTTCATGATCGCGAAATGACCGGCCCAGCCGCCGCGGTCAAGCGGCAGAAAGGGTTACTGCGCCGGCGGGGTCCAGCGCGGCAGGGCCGCCAGCTGCTGCGCCGTCAGGTCGGTGGTGAGGTCCTTGTCGGCGCCGTTGTTGCGCGCCAGGCTGCGAACCTGGTCAACCGGCACCTGCACCTTGACGTCGCCTGGGCCGTCCAGCTCGACCACGAGGTGGGTCAACTTGCCCGAGGCGTCCAGCACCAGGACCTCGACATCGCCCAGGTCGGTGTTGTCGGCGGAGATCAGATCGGCGTCCTCAAGCTGCTGGCGCGACATTCCAAAGGCCAGGGCGGCGTTGGTCGTGGCCAGATCGGCGCGGTTCTCAGTCACCGGCGCGGGCTGCGCCCCCGACGCCGGGGACTGAACCACGTGGTCGGTGCGATTGTCGCCGCAGGCGGCCAGGGCCATCAGGGCGGCGGCGGAAACTGCGGTCAGGACGATGGTCTTCATGAAGCTCTCCGTTTCAGAACAGGGCCGAGGCGACATAGACGGCCGCCCCCAGCAAGAGGATGACGCCGAGCACCAACCAGGGACTGACCGCAGGCGTTTGGCTGCGTCGCGACAGCTGCTGCTCTCGCGGCGCGCGGTCGGCGGGATCGGTTCCGGGCGGATCAGCGGGTTCCATGGTCAAGCCAACGAGCGGGGCCGCCGCCCGTTCCCGCCCGCGACGACACGGGCTAAGGTGACGCCATGATCTCCGACGACGACTATGCTTTCGAAGGCCCCGCCGAGGCGCCCGCCGCCGCGCGGGACAACAACCCGCCCCTGTCGATCTCGGAGCTGAGCTTTGCGCTGAAGCGCACGCTGGAAGACCGATTCGGCCATGTGCGGCTGCGCGGCGAAATCTCCAAGGTGAGCCGTCATGCCTCGGGCCACGTCTATCTGACGCTGAAGGACGACAAGGCGGCCATCGACGGCGTGATCTGGAAGGGCGTGGTCCGGGGGCTGGGCGCCCAGCCGGAAAGCGGGCTGGAAGTCATCGTCACCGGCAAGATCACCTCCTACCCGGCGCGGTCCTCGTACCAGATCGTCATCGAGAGCATGGAGCCGGCGGGCGCGGGCGCCCTGCTGGCCCAGTTGGAACGGCTGAAGGCGCGCTTGCGCGACGAGGGCCTGTTCGAGCCGTCGCGCAAGAAGCCGCTGCCGACCTTCCCGGCGACGATCGGGGTCATCACCAGCCCGACCGGCGCCGTGATCCGCGACATCCTGCACCGCATCGCCGAGCGCTGGCCGTGCCGCGTCATCGTCTGGCCGGTGGTGGTTCAGGGCGACGCCGCCAGCGGGCAGGTGTCCAAGGCCATCCGCGGCTTCGATCAGATGACGCCCGACGGGCCGATCTCCCGCCCCGACCTGCTGATCGTGGCGCGCGGCGGCGGCTCGGTCGAGGACCTGTGGTGCTTCAACGACGAGGGCCTGGCCCGGACCGTGGCCGAGGCCCGCATCCCCATCATTTCGGCTGTGGGGCACGAGACCGACACCACCCTGATCGACTTCGTCTCCGACCGCCGGGCGCCGACGCCGACCGGCGCCGCCGAGATCGCCACCCCGGTCCTGGCCGACCTGCGCTGGGCGCTGAGCGATTTGGAGGGTCGACTGGCCCGGTCGGGGTCGCGTCTGCTGGAGGACCGCCGCACCCGGCTGCGTGCGGCCGCGCGCGGCCTGCCCGCCCGGCCCGAAGACCTGCTGGCCCTGCCGCAACAGCGGCTCGATCACGCCGCCAGCCGCCTTGGGTCGGGTCTGCATCGCAACGTCGCCGTGCACGAGCGCCAGTTGGCCGTGGTCGGCGGACGCCTGTCCAAGGGCCTGCTGGACCGCGCCATCGAGCGACGCGGCGACCGGCTGGCCGCCTATGCCGACCGCTTCGGCCCGGCGATGAAGCGGCGGCTGGATCGCGACGAGACCCGCCTGGCCGCCCTGTCGCGGGCGCTGGCGACGCTGGACCCCAAGCGGCCCAAGCCCGGCTTCGCCCGCATCGAGGACGCCGAGGGCGCCATGATCGCCTCGGCCGCCGCCCTGTCGCCGGGCCAGGCGGTCCGCATCGTCTTCGGCGACGGCGCCAGGGAGGCGACCATCGACGGCGAAGGCGCCGGGCCTCGGCCAGCCGTCCCGACTGCAGCCAAGCCCGCGCCCAAGCCGACGCCTCGTCCGAAGGCGCCGACGGCGGGACAGGGCGACCTCTTTTAGATTTTCATCCGTCCCCGCCTCCGCGGGATGAGCGGTTTTTGGTTCACCCGCCCGCCACGACTTCGTCTTCTTTGAGATGACGGCGATTCGGCTCTCGTCTAGCGCCGCGACCCGTGCCAATCATCGATCCATGACGACGCCTGCTTCGCCTCCCGTTTCGCCCTCGCCCGCCACGCTGCATTACGGCGACGGCGAGTTCGCCGTGCTGCGCCCCGGCGCCTATGTGGCCTGCGCCGTCAGCGGCGTGCCGATACCGCTGGCCGCCCTGCGTTACTGGTCCGTCGAACGCCAGGAAGCCTACGCCAGTCCGCTGGAATTCATGGCCGCCGTGCGCGACGCCTGACATCAGCGACCTCCGCTTCTTGATGCCGTTCGGTCCTGCCGTCTGTCAGATTGTGTCGTAACCCATGTCCGCCTTGCAATCGCTCGACGTCCTGCTCGCGGACGACAACCCCAATATGCGGTCCATCATCTTCGCCATGCTGAAGTCCATCGGCGTGACCAAGCTGCGTGAGGTGGCCGACGGCTCTGCGGCGCTGGAGGCGCTGAACGCCCGTCCCGCCGATCTGGCCATCGTCGACTTCAGGATGCTGCCGGTGGACGGAGTGACCTTCACCCAGTTGATCCGCACCGCCCCGGACAGCCCCAATCCCTATCTGCCGATCATCATGATGACGGGCCATTCCGAGCACCGACGCGTGGCCCAGGCGCGCGACGCCGGAGTGACAGAGTTCCTGGTCAAGCCGGTCACGCCCCTGGCCCTGCTGACCCGTATCCAGTCCGTCATCCTGCATCCGCGCGAATTCATCAGAAGCGACAGCTATTTCGGCCCTGACCGCCGCCGCACCCAACCGGAAGCCTACGCCGGGCCGTTCCGACGCGTCAGCGACGCCGTGATCGACTAGGTTTCGGAAGCCCTCAGCGCCGCATAGACCTTGGCCGGCCAGCGCTTGTGGACCCAGAACCAGTCCACCGGATGCTCGCGCACCCGATCCTCGACGAAACGGTTGACCGCCTGAACGCCGGCCAAAACGTCGGCGGCCTTGTCGCCCGTATCCGGCACGGTGATCGGCTCATGCGCGGTCACACGGAAACGCACGCCGGGCAGGCGCACCACCGACAGCGGCTGGATCACCGTGCCGAACTTCAGCGCCAGCCGGGCCGCGCCGGGCGAGGCGTTGACCGGCTGACCGAAGAACGCAACCTCCGGCCCCTGATCGTATTTCTGATCGACCAGCAGGGCGACCGACTCGCCGCGCTTCATGCCCGCCATCAGCTCGCGCGTGCCGTCGCCCTTGGGCGCGAACAGCTTGATGCCGTACCGGGCGCGGCTCTGGCGAATCTGGACCTCAACATAGGGATTATTGGCCGCGCGATATGTGACCTGGCACGGCACGCCCGCCGCCAGGATCGCCGAGGCCATGATCTCGAAATTGGCCAGATGACCCGAGGCGAACACCACCGGGCGACCGCTGTCCCGGATGGCGTGCAAACGCTCGAAACCGACCAGGTCGATACGACCGCTGCTGGGCGTCAGACGGTCCATGACCGCCATTTCGGCGAAGGTGCGCCCGGTCTGCTCCCACTGATCAATCGCCAGGCGGTCGCGCTCGGCGGCGTCCATGTCGGGGAAGGCGATGCGCAGGTTGCGCGTCACCGTCCTGTGCGTGCCGGTCAGCGGGCCGAGCGTGCGCAGCAGCTTGCCGCCGAAACCCGACGCCCGCTCGACGCCCAGCGCCCGCAAGAGACCGAACAGCGCCGCGAAGGCGACCGCTTCCAGCCGCCAGTTCAGGTCCTGGAAGAACCCGATCTTTTTATGTGCGCTATCGCCCTTCGGGCTGCTTGAGCGCATTTTGTTTGCGCTATCGCCCGCCGGGCTGCTTGAGCGCATGTCGCCTTCGCTACCGCCCGTCGGGCTGCTTGAGCGTTGTTCTTCACCAGGCAATCGTCAGTCCGCCGTCCACGACCAGGGTCTGTCCGGTCACATAGGCCGAGGCAGGGCTGCACAGATAGACCGCCGTGCCCGCGATTTCATCAGGCTGGCCGATCCTTTTCAGCGGGGCGGGTTCCGTCACCGTCTTCAGCAGCTCCGGATTCTCCCACAGGTATTTGGCGAAGTCGGTCTGGACCAGGCCGGGGGCGATGCAATTCACCCGCACGTTCGACGGGCCGTATTCGACCGCCAGATTGCGCGCCAGCTGCATGTCGGCGGCCTTGGAGATGTTGTAGGCGCCGATCAGGGCGTTCCCGCGAAGCCCGCCGATGGAGGAGATGATCAGGATCGCCCCGTCCTTGCGCTCCAGCATCTGCGGCGCGACCATCTGGATCAGCCAGTGGTTGGAGATGACGTTGTTCTGAAGGATTTTCTCGAACTGGTCGTCGGCGATACCGGCCATCGGCCCGGCGTAGGGATTGGTCGCGGCGTTGCAGACAAGGATGTCGATCTGGCCAAAGGCGGCCTTGGTCTCGTCCGTCAGCCGTTGCAGGTCTTCTTTCGAGGCGATGTTGGCGGGGATGGCGATGGCGCGGCCCTCGCCGTGCCGGGCGTTGATGGCGCCGGCGACCTCTTCGCAGGGCCCGGCCTTGCGCGAGGAGATGACGACGCGGGCGCCGTGCTCAGCCAGACGCTCGGCTATGGCCTTGCCAATGCCCTTGGACGAGCCGGTGATGATGGCGACCTTGCCGCTCAGATCAAACAATTCCACGCCTAAACCTCCCATTTGGTCGGATTTCTGTGTCCGAACCCTAGCCGTTACCTCTAGTTACCCTGATACTTGGCCGATTCCATACGGGAAAGGCGGTTCAACACCGGCCCCATGCGCAAGATTACCGGCGGTTTTCTGTTCTTCGGCTACCTCTTCCTGTCCCTGACCATCGGGGCGGCGATCTGGCGCGCCGGTATGGGCGCGGGCGCGGGCGCCGCCGGGGTGCTGGGCGCGCTGGGGGTTCTGGTCGGGCTGCACGCCGCCGTGTCAGGGGTTCTGGACCGTCGCGCCCTGCGCAAGGAGATCGCCAAGGTCCGCGAGGCGCACCGCCTGCTGGCCGATGCCATGGAGTCGACGCAAGGCGCCCTGACCGAGCTGGCCGAGGCCATCGAGAGCGGTGCCCTGTCCAAGACCGAGGCCCTGACCGGCGAGGTGCGGATGCTGGAGGGTCTGGTCCAGCAGATGAGCGAGTCGATCGACGAGCGTCTGGCGACCTCGCCCATCACCGCCGACACCTATGAGGGCCGTCGTCAGGTCCAGTCCAACACCCTGCTCAAGACCGTCCATGACGCCCTGACGGAAAACCGCATCGACCTCTATCTGCAGCCGGTCGTCACCCTGCCCCAGCGCCGGACCGTCTTCTACGAGAGCTTCACCCGCCTGCGCGACCCGTCCAACCGGGTCATGATGCCCGCCGAATACCTATCGGTGGCCGAGGGCGAGGGCCTGCTGCCCGCTATCGACAACCTGCTGCTGTTCCGCTGCGCCCAGATCGTGCGCCGCCTGGCGCGTCAGGATCGCAAGGTCGGCGTCTTCTGCAACGTGTCGCTGGCCTCGCTGGGCGATGAAACCTTCTTCCCGCAGTTCCTCGACTTCCTCAGCCAGAACCGCGACCTGAAGGACGCCCTGATCTTCGAACTGGGTCAGGCCACCTTTGACGCGCGCGGCGCCGCCGAGGCTCGCAACATGGCCAAGCTGGCCGACCTGGGCTTCCGCTTCTCCATCGACAAGGTGCAGACCCTGGATCTGGACTTCGCCGACCTGCAACGCTCGGACGTGCGCTTCATCAAGGTCGCCGCCGACCTGCTGATCGAGCAGCTGCTGGACCTGGACGGCGCCGCGCCCCTGCCTACCCAGCCCGATATCCAGGCCGCCGACTTCGCGCCCCTGACCCGTCGCTACGGCCTCGAACTGATCGCCGAAAAGGTCGAGAGCGAGAAACAGGTCGTCGACATCCTCGAACTCGACATCGGCATGGGCCAGGGCCACCTGTTCGGCGAGCCCCGCGCCATCAAGGAAGCCGTCCTGGCCGAGACCGACCCGCCCGCCGAGTTCGTCCGCACCACGCTGAAGTCCGCCGAGCAGCGCCGCCGGTTCTAGGGCCATGCTCACGCCGCGACTGATTGCAGCCGCCTGTCTAAGCCTGATGATCGCTGGGTGCAGCGATACGCCCGCCTTTCACCGCGAGAACCAACAGTATCTAGCCCGCTGCGTATCCGGCGAAGCTCTTGTCGTGGAATCACGGGATCAGGGCCGCATTCTGGTCATCAGCGGCGTGACTTTTCCCGAGCAGACTGTTCATTTCGTGCGCGGCAGCATTCTCGAGGACTACTATCGCAACGGGAACATCCAAGTCTGGTTCGATCCTGAGCTGAGGATCAAGCTCAAGGACGGGACATGGATCAGCTGCCCCTCGTGAACCACCGCCGATAACCGCCAGACAGCGACAGCCAACGCAGCGTTCATGCGCTCATGACCGACGCCGCTTCTCCCCTCGACTGGCCCCGCATTGCTGACGACCTGAACGCCCAGGGATGGGCGACTGTCGGCCCGCTGCTGACGCCCGCAACCTGTCAGGCCCTGCAAGCCCTCTACGACCAGCCCGAGCGGTTCCGCAGCCGTATCCTCATGCAGCGCCACGGCTTTGGGCAGGGCGAGTATCAGTATTTCGACAATCCCTTGCCCGATCCCCTGCCCCGGCTGCGGGCGCGGCTCTATGCCGGTCTGGCGCCCATCGCAAACGGCTGGGCGGCGCGGCTGGAGCGGCCGGGCTTTCCCGACAGTCTGGATGAGTTGACCGCCCAATGCCGGGCGGCGGGCCAGGCGCGGCCGACCTCGCTGATGCTGCGCTACGGTCCCGGCGACTACAACCGGCTGCATCAGGACCTCTATGGCGATCTGGTCTTCCCGTTGCAGGCGGCGATCCTGCTCAGCGATCCCGGTGAGTTCGAGGGCGGCGAGTTCGTGCTGGTCGAGCAGAAGCCGCGCTCGCAGTCACAGGCCCATGTCGTGCCGCTGAAACAGGGCGAGGCGGTGATCTTCGCCGTGCGCGAACGGCCGGTTGCGGGGGCGCGCGGCGACTATCGCGTGCAGATGCGCCACGGGGTCAGCAGGGTGCGGGCAGGCCGGCGGATGACGCTGGGGCTGATCTTTCATGATGCAGAATGAACCCTTCTCCCCTTGCGGGAGAAGGTGGGCCCGAAGGGCTCGGATGAGGGGTGCCAGCGCGGCTGCCTGAAATTTTTCTGAGCCAGCGTCGCAACGGTCATCCAGACCGATGCGCTTACACCCCTCATCCGTCAGGCTACGCCTGCCACCTTCTCCCGCAAGGGGAGAAGGAAGAGAAGGGCCCCTCCGCCGGAGCGGAGGGGCCTGATCCTTTAAGCCTTCTGCGCGTCCAGCCAGCGGACGGCGTCAGCGTCGCGGGCCGACAGGTCCGGGAAGTCGGCGTCGGAGCCGACATCCGGCACCCGGCGCCAGGAGCGGGCGCACTTGGGATGGTCGGCCAGCTTGACCTCGACGGTGACGGCGTCGCCGCCGACCGCCAGTTCGGCGCCCGAGGTGCGGAAGACCTCGGCGGCGTCCAGACCGTCGAAGGGCGCCAGCAGCTCAGCCGGGGCCGTGACCACCGGCCAGGCGTCCAGGGCGCCGCCGATCAGCTTGTCGCGACGGGCCGCTTCCAGCGCCTCGTTGACCACTTCCAGCACCGTGTTGACCCCGGCCCAACGCTCGGCCTCGGCCGGGTTGCGCCATTCGCCCGGCGTTTCCG
>Ga0265296_1001394_pt1 | contig 28029 bp, 31 predicted proteins | sample MunlanPumphouse1_FD_189073 | JGI IMG/M metagenome (GOLD analysis project Ga0265296, IMG submission 189073) | Groundwater microbial communities from a municipal landfill in Southern Ontario, Canada - Pumphouse #1 | ecosystem: Environmental > Aquatic > Deep subsurface > Groundwater | place... | reverse complement strand
ATACATATGCGCGGCAATAACAACAATATCGAGCTGTTTTAAAATATCGTCCTTGAAGTCCAGCATCCCGTCCTTCAGAATATCAACTTCACTACCCTTCAAAATTTTAAAATCTTTCATCCCCTTATTTATTCTATCAATTTCCTTCCATTGCTCTCGTATATCCTTACTGCTCATGCCCGCAGTCACACCCATAACGGAAGAATGATCACACATCGCTATATATTTGTAGCCGGCTGCCTTATAAGCTTTCGCCATCTCCTCAATACTACTTCTTCCATCGCTCCAATCACTATGAGTATGAAGGTCGCCTTTCAAATCTTCCAATTCTATCAATTTGGGCAATTGCTTGTGCGCTTTTTGCTGCGCAAGAGCATATTGAAGTTCATCTTCGCCTTTTCTAAGTTCAGGAACGATATAGGGGAGCCCGACTGCGTTAAAAACATCTTTTTCGGTTTTGCACGCGATCAATTTGCCTTCGCCTTTTGCCCGACTTTTACCTTTTTGTATCTTAAATACACCGTATTCGCTGATCTTCAGTCCTTTCTTTTTCGCCATATCTCGAATCAAAATATTATGAATTTTACTGCCGGTGAAATAATGAAGAGCCGCGCCAAAAACATTATCATCAACAACTCTCAAATCGACTTGTATTCCGCTCTCCAAAATCACGGCTGACTTTGTTTCGCCGCTCGCAAGAACCTTCATGACTTCTTTATACTTTACGAAATGCTGCATGACTTCCTCGGCGCCCACACCGCCCACAGTAGCGAGTAAATCAATATCCCCAATTGTTTCCTGTCTGCGTCTCAAACTCCCGGCATATTCAATCCTCTTAACCTCTTTGCATTTTTGCATGTATTTAATGTATTTCTCAGCTTCCATTAAAGCCTCGCTTATCAAAACCCTCTCAAGCTCAAATTCGGAATGTTCCTTCAGCCCTTCAAGAATATCCCTCTGACTTTTTTCTCCCATTCCGGCCAGTGTCGCAAGCACGCCATCTTTTGCCGCTCGCTCAAGCCCTTTTAAATCTTTGATCTTTAATTGACTGTAAAAAAGCTTAACTTTTTTTGGTCCGACCCCGCGAATGCGGAGCATTTCAAGAAGTCCGTGCGGAATGGATTTTTGAATTTTCTCAAACTCTCTGCACGCGCCGGTAGAAACCAATTCCTCAATATGCTGTCGCAGATTCTCGCCAATCCCGGGTATTTTCTCGAGCAATTTAGGGTTTTCGTCAACAATGTCTCTTAAATCTTTGGGAAAATTCAAAATGCTTATCGCGGCATTGTGATAAGCATTAACGCGAAATGGATTTTCTCCTCTAATCTCGAGAATGTCACCGACTTCCTGAAGAATTTGCGCAATTTTTCTGTTGTCCATCGAGAGGAATATAACACAAGCCGGACCAAAATTCCACCAAAGGAACCTTAAGAAAAACGATGGAATGCAAGGAGATGAGGAGCTTACGCAGAAGCCGTACGAATCTGTACGGCGACAAGGAAACTCCGAAATCGACACAGCATTACGCGTTTTTCTTAAGGTTCCCCGGCTCCTACTTCACCAACACATCGAAAGTCATCTTCACAGACTTCTCCCAAGAAAAATTTTCAAGCCTATTTAAACCTTTCTCAGCCAAATCATCAGCAAAATCCGTGTCGTTAACCAATTTTTCGAGACATCTGGCTATATCTCCCGAATCAAACGGATCGCAATAAACCGCCGCGTCCCCGGCAACCTCGGGCATACAAGAAACATGGGAAGTTAAAACAGGTTTGCCATACGAAAAAGCCTCTAAAATCGGCAACCCAAACCCTTCGTACAGCGAAGGAAAAGCGAAAATTTTGCAATTCTGATACAAATAAGCCTTTTCATCCTCATCAACATATCCGGGCATAATAACCCTGTCCTCAATCTTCAGTTTTCTTACCTTCGCGAAAATCTCTTCAAATCCGATTCCTCTTTTTCCGGCAAGCACGAGCCTGAAATCCGGATGGCTATCGCTAAAATCTTTGAAAGCCTCAACAAGTCTCACCAAATTCTTTTTGCTCTCAAGTCTTCCAATAAAAAACACATAAGGAGAATGTTGGCCATCCTTGCCCATGGCCCCAAATCCAAAATACTTTAAATTTTCAGAAATCTCGTGCTGATTCATCTTTTTCGGCTTTTTAAATCCGTGAGGGATAACAACTATTTTATGCACGGGACAGTTGAAAAATTGAACCAAATCTTGCTTCGTCGCCTCGCTCGGCACGATAATTCTGCTCGCGTTTTTCACCGCATACTTGGTGCTCCAGTTCAGATACCAATATTGCAGACGCGAATACGACTTTCTGAGATATTTGAAAGCGGTATCGTGGACCGTAATCACCGAATATCGAGGACGCTTTAAGGGCAAAGTGTGAGAAGGCACAAACAAAACGTCGGGAGGATTTTTTTTCATCTCCTTGGACAATCTGCACAAAGTCCAGAACCTTTTTGCCGGCAAAACTTTTTTTTGTATTCTCTTGGGATGTTCAAATTCTTTCGGGATATCAATGCTTTCCCGCGAATACAAAACAATTTCAATATCTTCTTGCTTCAGAGCCTCACCCAAAAGTCCGTTAATAATATGATAGCTGTACCACTCAACTCCGGTAGCGGTTTCATGCCCATATCTTGATGCGTCTATGCCAATTTTCATAAAATTTTGTTAATACACCACGAAAGCATATCAACGCCCACTTCCGCGCGCAAGGACAACAGCAGTTATCTTCCCAGCGCCAGCCTCTTTCAGCACTTTCGCGCATTCGTTCAAAGTCGAGCCTGTCGTGCAAATATCGTCCACCAAAATTATTTTTCTGCCGCGCAAATACTCGCCACATCCATCCACCACCACGAAGGCACCTTTCAAATTGGTCAACCTCTCCTCTCTTTTTAAATGCGCTTGCGGGGTCGTAAAAACTTTTCTTATCAAAGGGGTGTAAATATAAAGTCCAAGATATTCAGCTAGTCCACAAGCCAAATATTCAGATTGGTTAAAACCGCGGTATTTGAGCCTTTTTTTATGCAAAGGAACGGCTATTATCCAAGCGTCCTCGAATTCTTGATCAAATTTTGTGTACAAATCCTCCATTTTGGCGACCATCATTCTGCTTAACAAGCCTGCAAGTTCACCGGAAAATTTATATTTGAATTGTTCGATGAGCCTTTTCAAAACGCCCTCTTTATCATATCTGGCACAGACAATTAATTGATCAAAATAACAGCCGTCTTTAAACAATTTCCTGCGGCATCTTTCTTCCGACCCCAAACAAAAGTCTCCGTAATAACTTTCATTCCTGCACCCGGGACACTGCTGCATTTTCAAAAAATCAATTGTGCCCAAACACGATTTGCAGACAAAAAAGCCCCTTTCTTTACATCCGACACAGGAAGACGGCATGATTAGATCCAAAATTTTCTTAAGCCAAATATTCATGCGTCTATAATGACACACGGACCTTAAATAAAACTTAAATAAACTTAAAATTTTCCTTACAAATTCTTTAATTTTTTCTTGCAGCGAAATGTCCGGGCGGGGAAGTATTCGGGACTTTTCCGGATACTTAATCTCACAACCTGAAAAATTAAAGTATCCGGAAAAGTCCCGAATAAAAGCTGTGTCTCAAGTTAAGACTGAGCCTCAAACCTTTCCAGCGTCCTCCAAAAACTTCTTAATTCCACTCTCGGTCAAAGGATGCTTGAACAATTGCTCCATAACCTTGAAAGGCACGGTCGCAACATGAGCGCCCAAAAGTGCAGACTCCGTCACATGCATCGGATGACGGACACTCGCGACGATAATTTCAGTAGCGAACCCGTAATTGCCAAAGATTTGTACGATTTCAGAGATCAAAGCCATCCCGTCTTGCCCATTATCATCAAGTCGTCCGACAAATGGACTTACATAAGTTGCCCCAACCTTGGCCGCCAATAAAGCTTGGTTGGCAGAAAAAACAAGTGTCACATTTGTGCGGATGCCCTCGCCGGCCAAAACTTTCACGGCTTTCAGTCCTTCAGAGGTCATCGGGATCTTGATAACGATATTTTTCTTCCAGCCCGCGAATTCACGAGCCTCCTTAAGCATCCCGTCGGTATCCTCCGAAAGAACCTCAGCCGAGATCGCGCCATCAGGCAAAACTTCGCAAATCTCCTCAACAACTTCTTTGAAATCGCGCCCGGATTTCTTAATGAGCGACGGGTTCGTAGTGACGCCATCAACAATGCCCCAGCTTGCAGCCTGTTTCACTTCGTCGATGATTGCGGAGTCTAGGAAAAGTTTCATGCTGGTATTCTAGACCTTTACTGTGAAATTTCAACCCAAACCCAAACTGTATTTTCACCGACAGGATCCCTGTCAACAGCAACTATTAAATTCCCTTTTGTCGCCATTTCCCTTGGGCTACTCCCCTCGGAGATCGGGGTATCGATGGTAAATCCAGCTGATATCAAATCATCCAAGTATTTATCAACAGCGCCCTCCTCCGCATCAGTAATTTGAACCATGAATCCAGAGCCAAGCTCTTGTCCGCCCGCACTCGCATCGATTTTGCCATATTTAAAAACAGGGACATCGCTTGGAATAGCAGAAGACCATCCTTCGCTTTTCACTTCGTCTTGGCCTACTTCAATCTCGATAGCGCTATCTTCATCAATCGCCTCATCAGCGGACTCATCAGTTGTAGGTTGCGAAACAGGGACCACAGGCTCACTCTCTCCGCACGCCGCAAATAAAAACATCACAAACAACACCGCAAGAACACCGGCAAACCCTTTTTTATTCATAGGAATTTGGTTAAAGAACTGCCAGAACTATACTCCGAAAAAATTTTAAGGGCAAAATGCGGAAAAGATCCATAGTAACAAACCTTTTTCTACTTATTATCGGTTTAAGCTGCGTCTAATCAGAACTCCGCTTGCAATTCAGCAATAGCAGCTTCGTTATTACGATGCATTTCAACAAACATCGCTCTTAAACGTGTTTCTTTTCCTAAGTCACCGACCAAATCTTCGGTTTTCAATGTTTCTCCTGCCATAGAAACTGTGCCTGAAACGCCTTTAAATCCTTTCAGGAGACCGGCGTAAAAACCAGCCACCGCTTCATCATCTTGACCTGGTAATAATTCATCAGGATTACCCATAATTATTTGATTAAATACCCCTTGATTGTATTTAATGCACGAAAATAGCGCAATATCAAAGTTTCTTAAGGTTCCCTAACCATTAAAACCGTCATGCTGGACTTGGATTACTGCAGTAGATTGAAGATATTCAGTTGTAAGCAATCGGGAAATTGGATATCCTCTCAATCGTTCAAGAGACGTGCTTGATCCAACGATAAGAGAAAAAATCACAATCATAGTAAATAATCTCGTGGAACAATAAAAATGATACATACAGACTTAGCAAATGGGAGATGGTTTACACTCACTCTTGCCGAACAAATGGGAAATACAGGAAGCGAAATCCATCGTTTGGTACTTTCACAAAATCGCGACCAGAGTCAATTTGATTCGGCTCTAGATCGGGCTTTGGAATTAATTGATTTAACTTTAGCGGATCCAAGGTGGAAAAAAGGTTATAAAGAAATAGCCCGAGTCCGTGAAGTTTTATGCGACATTTGTTTCGGCCAAAATCAATACGACACTTCACTCGAAGAATTGGATAATTATTTTTTTCAGTTTGGACTTGCGGCGAGATAAAAAGAGAAAAAAGTATAATTCCAATCGCATGAAAATACGTTTAGTTCAAGATAAAGATTATGCTGGAATAGCCCGTCTACATCGAGCCACAATTCGCAATGTAAACTCAAAAGATTATTCCAAAGATATTATTGAAGTTTGGTCTGGCAGAACCAATGCGAAACGGTTTCGTAGTAATGCAGATAGATGTAAAAGATGGGTTGCGGTTGAAAATTACAAAGTGGTTGGTTTTGTTGACCATAGTTTAGACGGAGAATTATGGGGACTCTATGTCCACAAAGATTATATTGGCAAAGGCATCGGGAGACGTTTATTAAAATTAGCAGAAGATTCCATAAAAAAACTGGGTTGCAAAAAAATAACCTTAAAATCTACAGTTACAGCAAAAGATTTTTATAAAAAACACGGATACAAAGTAATTAAAAAATCTCTGCATCCAATCGGAAGTAAGAATATTGAGATTTATGTTATGAAAAAAGTTTTAGATTGAGGGTAACACGTCCTTCTCTACTTTTTTTACTTGTGTTTGTTTATCTGAGATAAATTTCCTTTCGATGTTTGATATTTAATATCATTAAAATTTGGATTTTCCCCAATTTATCTATTTTAAAAATCGCTCTATAATCACCAATACGAAATCTGAATTTACCATCCCCTAAGCCTATTAATGGTTTAGAAAAAGCAAATATATCTTTTTGACTCGAAAAAAAAGCTATCTTTTTAACGATTCTTTGAGCGATTGATTTATCGATTCTCTTCAAATCTTTAATGGAGTTTTCTGAATATATAACTTTGTACATAAACTTTATAGTAGACCAAATTCCATCATGACTTCTTCTTGAGTATAAAATTTTCCTTCCTTAATTTGCTGCTCAGATTCTTCAAGTTCCTTGGAAAATTTTGTATAAGCGTATTCCTTTTCGTCTATAGGATTTATTTCGAGAACAGGAACATTCTTTTTAAGAATAATAAATTTTATTTTTTCATCATTTGCTTGGGAAGTATATTGAGACATATTTTGACGAAAATCCTTCATCCCCACAAATTTTGTAGTCATAATGCTTGTTTATTAAGTTCACCTTAAGTGTACATAATAAAATGAAATTGCGCAAGGTTGTTTTAGAAAAACTTAATTATTGTTAAATATCTAGAAGAAGTGTTTGATTGCGAATTTCTGGTGGGCGATAGTGGTCTCGAACCACTGACCTTCCGTAAGTCAAACGGACGCTCTACCAACTGAGCTAATCGCCCGGAGTGAAGACCGAATGAAAAAGTTTACTTTTTCACGAGATCTGAACGTAGGGCATTAGCAATCGCGAAGCGTTGCTAATCGCCCGAAATAACAACCAAATTTTCAAAAAGCGATAGGGATTCTAACCACAAAATATTAAAAAGTCTAGTTTTCGATTGAAAAAAAAGGTAAAATAAACTAAGATCACAAACCAAAGACCAAATAATCAAATTAATTATGGACGACCAAAAGAAAGACCAATCAGCTCAATCACAAGGAGCAGGTGCAGGAGCAGGCGCTACCCCTCCGACCCCTCCACCACCACCACCGGCGAAAAGTAGCGCGCCAACTCCACCACTACCGCAACCTCCTCCAGGAGGCGGCATGCCACCACCTCCACCACAAGCCGCACCACAAGCAGGAGGCTATCCGATGCCACCCCCAGGAGGATATCCACCACCTCCGCCAGGGGCATATCCACAAGGAGGCTACCCGCAGGGCGGCTATCCGCAGGGCGGTTACCCACAGCAGCCATACTACGGCGGCTACCCACAATATCCAGGTGCAGGCGCATATCCACCACCTCCGCCAGGGGCATACCCACAGGGGGGATACCCACAGGGGGGATACCCACAAGGAGGCTATCCGCAGGGCGGGCAACAGGGAGGAATGCCGCCACAAGAGGATACCACTCCGGCAAACTTCCAGATTGGAACCAAACTTCCAAGGGAGTTAAAGGTAAAATGTCCGGCTCACAATTTGAAATTCGACGAAAGTAAATTTATTAGACTTCTCGCAGGTTCAATCTCTCTCTCAAAAGACGAGAAAAAGAAAATTGTTGAATCGATTCCGAAGCTCAAGCAGGAACAAATCGACGAATTGGTTCGCATTTTCGAAGAAGAGAAACAGAAATTCGCCGCTCTCTCAAAGAAACACGTCCCGCAACTGGAGAAGTTGGCTGACCAACACTATCAGGAGTGGATGGAACTCGAGAGAGAAGTTGAGCAAACTCAAATGAAGCAGGCGGACGATAAGAAAGCGGAGGAAATCAGAAAGAACCTCGGGCTATAAGCAGCTCCAACTCAACCTTGCAAAAAAATGGCCTTTATAAAACCCTCATAACCAAATTCCTATGAAAAAAATGCTACTAACATGTTTGGCAATAATATTATTCGCGACGCTCTTGGGCGGTTTAAGCGGTTGCGGGCTTTTTAAAGAAAAAAATGAAGATAAAAGCACGGAACCAACCGAACCGGTAGAAGTCACCGCTGACACTATATTGGACGGCAGGTTGCTTGAAAACGCCATAAATTCCGGGGACTTGGAGATGTGTGAAGAAATTACGGACAGTACTAAAAAAGAAGAGTGCGTCAAAGTTATAGAAGCGGACCGCCTCACCAGCGAAGCGATTGAAAAAATGGACGAATCATTGTGTGGAAAAATAAAATTGGAAAGATATAAAGAGAACTGCGAAACCATAGTCGAAAAGAAATTGAAACTCAAAACAGAAGATACGGATCGATTAAAACTTCAACAGGAAGCGTATGACAAAAAAGATTACACGATATGCGATAAAATCGAGGATGAAAACCAAAAATCCAGCTGCAAGTTTGACGTGATAACAGAACTGGCAAAAGAAAATCCATCTCTTTGCGAAGAAATAGGCGAAGAAATGTTAGTTGATAAATGTAAATCTAGCGTTGCGAACTAGATACCGGGATTGTAACAAAGCGCTCCAGCTTTAATGTATCTGGTTGACGCAGATGCATTTTTGTAATTAACCATGCACCAGCCATAATACGGGTAGAGACCAGTCATATAGACATCATAAGTTTGTCCAGAATAAAAATCTCCAACAGTCGGAACACTTGAATAAGCATTGCCATAACAGGAAACCGCCTGTTCACCAACATTACAAGAAAAAAGCTTAAATCCAGTTCCAGTTCCAGTTCCAGATAGAGTGCCATAGACGGACTCCCTGAACGTATAAGTTCCAAAACTTTTTGCGGTTGCGGCACCGACAACCTTTAAACCATCATTAATCTCCACTGTATTCAGATTGTAATTAGAAATATTACCATCCAGTTGTATTGGACCAGTAACATATAAACCTTGTAGATCGTTGATTTTCACAAAACTCATGCCTAAATTAGGATTTGCTATTTCCGTCAATACGTCAATTTTAGAAAATTGAACTATTTCACCAGCTGGAAAACTCGGAACGATAGTAAAAGTGGCACCATCGTTAAATTTCACAGGAGAATTGAAATCAACATTTAAGTGACCAGAATTCGTTTCGATATTATCAACAGTAAGAATTTTGTCGGCAGCAATACCAACATTACCGCCGAGAGATGTGTCTGAAGTAACATCTAACTGCTGGAAAACGGTTAAATCGTCATTTATAGTAACAGGATCATTACCAGTCCTAGATATTTCGCCAGCAATAATTACACCGCCATTCAATAAAGTATCTCCTACAACTCCTAGTCCACTATACAATTCTGTTGCACCATCCACAATAAGCTTATCAACAACTTCCATAGCATCATTCACAGTCACAGCTGTAAATGGTATTGAATTAGTAATGTTTCCTTTCACATCTAATACATTCACCATCTGTAACTTTGCCCATGCAGTACCAACCTCTATCCCACTAAACGTCGGAGTTACCAATCCTGCAGGCGGAACGTCACTCGGAACTTGCACCCCAAATGCGGTGCTTATCGCAAATAAAAACATGCCTGCCAAAACAGAAATCCAAGCCGAAACCAAAGCTTTTTTAATCATAAGAATAAGGTGTTAAAAATTTTTATTTCAAATCTACAGATAATTATACCATAAACCATCTCCAAAAAACACAAAATTTACTCGGCGGCCTAATCTGCAGCCCAACCCACCCCCTATTCAACCGTCACCGCGTCTCTTACCTCAATATCAATATTGTCAGGAACACTCGGGATGGTGGGCGACCACGCGGGCCAACTGTCTATTTCGACTTTATTAATTTCAGGAAGATTTTGAATGTAATTCTTCGCATCCGTAATATTCTTGCCGAGAATGTGCTCCTTGATTTTATTGATCAGGCGAGCGCCGTTTTCCTTCTCGGGGTCTATATCAAACTCCTCAATACCCTTAATATTTGCGGTGATTTTAATTTTATTCCATACTGAATCCTTCTCAAAAATTCTGTAAGTAATAGTATCTTCGTTAACTTTTACAAGTTTCTTCTGCGGACTTTTTTTGAGCATCAATTCTTGAGTCAGCATAGCGGTCATTTCAGATTTGCTGTAACAATAACCGGAAGCGGTCAAATAGCCTGAAACCTCAAATTGATCCACCCCTTGCCCGGAAACAGTCGTGACGGGATTCACGGTAACGTCGCCTGTCCATACTGCTCCTTCACCAACCAAAAGAATGTAATCCGCCTCCGCAAGATCATTCTTTTTGTCGACTTCTTTGTTCAATTCTTCGTCAACGGCTTTGTATAGGACTTCTTTTAATTTTAATTTAGCGGCTTCGATATCTTCGTCAGAAACAAAAGTGGTGTAGTCGGTGACGCCACCCTTCATATCCGTTTTGCTTTCCGCGTACAAGACGCTCCTGCTTGAATCCTTTAAACCGGGAAGGAAAAACTTGGTCGGGCCTATATTCCCTTTCTCTCCCACAATCTGTCCGAACGCATCAACACTATCGGCCACAACATACACATCAACCTTCCCCGGCCCTGTGCTCGTCGCGGCCGGCACCAAAATCTCCTCCGGAATTCTGAACACAAGCCCTTCATTGGTCTGGAATCGCGTCGTCGCGACAAGCGGCCACTCGTAACCTGCAGTATTTATAATCGTTATATTCCCGCTGGCGTTCGAAGCATTAGACGACAACTCTTTCCCGGTCGCAAAGTGAATCGCGCTCCTTTCAACTTTGGCAGTTACTTGATAACTGGCGATCATATGAGGAGCCCCGGCCTCAAGCTCGGCCTTGTTTTTCTCGTATTCGGCCAACGTCACATTCACGGATTTTTCAAGGACGCTCGCGGACGGAGTCAAATAAAGAGTCGCGCCAGGCAGAGCCACATAAAAAATAACCATCAAAATCAAAATACTCACAGCAGCAAGCCCGATTAACGCCTGCTTGTTTGGAGCGACAAGAACCAATCTATGTTTTCGGATTTTTTCTTCTTTTTTCGCTTTGACTTCGGCCTCTTTGGCGACATCCCCGCCGCTACCCCCGCCCCCACCACCGCCGCCCAATCCAAAAGGAAAAGGTTTTGGCTTAACATCGCTCAGTTTTTTGACGCCCAATATCGATTTTTTATCTCTCTTGAAACTTAAAATCTCGGAAATAGACAATTTCCGCTCGGTCCTGCGCGTCGGCGCCTCATCAATAACAGCGTTTACGGTGGCCTTCAGAGGCGTAATGCGAAGTTTTTCATCTTCTTCAGTTGAAGAAAATAAAACCGGTTTCCCCTCAGTCGAAACTTTGTCATACACCGGCAATCCAACCTGCTCCGCCAAATAAATCCCGTTTTTGTCGTTCGTGATAATGTACAAGCCCTTGCCATCCTCCGAAGCCTTCCTCTTTAAAATCTTCAAATTCACAATACTCTGAAACAAAACAGCCCGGCGAGGCACAACCAAATAAATATGTTTCATTTTAAGGTCGCGCACTTTGTCGTAAACGGTAGTCACCTCATCATCGATCTCTATATAAACAACTTTTTTTGCCGAAATAACCTCGCTTTTGTCGATTTTATCATCGGCAATTTCAAATTCATCACTAACTTGCTGCTTATATTGAACCTGAATATCTTCAACCAGAGATTCTTTTTCGGACTTTTGAATCTTTTTGTGCAGTTTTTCCAGATTTTTTCTTTCCTTATCCTTGGACATTTTTTTAACGCATTAAATTCGCATTAAATTTGCATCAAATTTGCATCAGTCTCACAACTTTTTTGAGTACTTTAGAAAGAACTTGCTCTTCCTTCATGAATTCAAGCCCCAAATGCGCAAGCGCCATCGGGGTTACGTCTTCGGGCTGGTTAAGAACCTTCGTCTCGTCTATCAAACTGGAAATATATTTTGTGTTTATGTAGGCAACTTGTGGTTTTTTCGCGAAAGGAAGAGATTGCACCCATTCACGCGATTCCAAAACTTCACGAATCTCAGGTAAATTGGCTCCGCCCCCACACAACAAAATTTTTGAAGGAAATATATCGATATTTTCAAATTCACTCAGAGTCAAAGCGACTCCAGAAAGCCAAACGTCGCAATCGCTTTTCATCGCCTCGCGAACGATTCTATGAGATTGTTTTTCAAGTTTGTCGGTGGCATACGCGATCTTGATTTCATCGGCCTCAGTGAAGGAAATATTCAAACTCTGGGCAAGACGTTTTGTAAAAGTGCGCCCGCCAAGCGTGAACATTTTCGTCCCTTCCAACATCCCATCGCGCACAACGGCTATATCGGTAGTGCCGCCTCCCACATCTATAAAAATCGCACCGAATTTCCCGTCGTCATTGTCCAGCGCGCGCGCAATCGCATACGGCTCCGCGGTAATCGCCAAAAGTTCCTTGTCAATCTCAGCGGCAATAGTTTGCAGAGCCCCGTAATGAACCAACGGCGCGAACGCGTTAAAAATACTTACGCTCACTTCTTTGCCCTGGAATCCGATTGGATTAGTGACTTTGTAGCCATCGATTCGCACATCGACAATCGCGGCATTGACCAACTTCACGTCGATCTCATTATAACCGGTTTCGTAAGAAAGCTGGCTTCTAACCTGGTCAAAAGCCTTCCATTGAATTTTATGGACGATATTTTTAAGTTCAGCCAAATCGATTTTCGAAGTCGGATCACGGCGAACATATGAAACGGTCGTTGTCGCTCCCTTTACCAACTCGCCGCCGATTCCCATAATTACCTGCAAAGCTCTAGTGCCGGCCATTCTTTCCGCATCACGAATAGCGCTATGACAATTCGCGATCACGGCGGCGATATCTGTGACAGCCCCGCTTTGCATATCGCCAAGCTTCTGTTTTTTCTTTCCAAAACCTTTGACATGACCTTTTTTCCCGTCACTCTCGACCAACAAAGCCTTGACCTCATCAGTCCCAATATCAAGAGCAATAAAATTGCCGTTCACGGAAGATTGCGGTTTTTTTTTATGAAAGAAAAACATCGATTGGTTGGCTAGACTGATTGGCTCTCTCGGCCCAGGAAAATCTCGATAAATATACTTTAGCTTGAATCATATCGTCAAGGGGGTCTCTGCAGCAATTCCCACAATTTGAGTCATTCCATCTCCAGTCTCCACCGTCCCATTTTACCAGACTTTTCTGCAGCTGGCGGCCGCGGAGCCTACTGCTGTATTTTGTCAAGCTGTCAATTTTGGTTCTAAAAAACACTCGCACAAAGCATTATGTAATTTCAACCCTGGAGATGAAAATATCGTCAAGAAGCTTTAAACCAGTCACTCCCGCTGTCAAAGCTAATTTGATTTTTTGCCCTTTCTTCAAAGCGGTCAAAGCCAAGCTGAATCAATCTGTCGATCAATTCAGGATAACTGACGCCGGAAGCCTGCCACATTTTCGGATACATGCTTATCGAAGTAAAACCGGGCAAAGTGTTTATCTCATTCAAATAAACTTCGCCGGTATCACGATCAAGAAAACAATCAGCCCTAGCGAGCCCACTACAATCCATGGCTTTATATGCCCTCAAACACATCTCTTGGATGTTCGCCTTAACATCGTCGGAAAGATCTGGAATCGGGATTACAGTCTTGGATTTCCCATCGACATATTTATCGTTGTAGTCATAAAATTCCCCACCGACCAAGATTTCACCGAGCTCGGCGGCCAAAGCCTCTTCATTCCCAAGAACAGCGCATTCAATCTCGCGAGCATTCACGCTTTTCTCAACTAAAATTCTGCTGTCGAATTTCGCGGCAAGATCAATCGCTGCTTTCAACGAAGGGCCACCCTCTCTGCCATCGCGTACCTTAACCTTCGATATCCCAACAGACGACCCCATATTTGAAGGTTTCACGAAACACGGATATCCGATTTCTTTTTCAATCCGCTCGATAATCTTCGCGGCGGCATCCTTCGAAACAGCTTTCCCTCCCGCCGTCCACTCGCTTCGCAAAAAATTCACATAAGGAACGATTTTTATTCCAGCCTGATTTAAAACGTCCTTGCAGACAATTTTGTCCATACATGCGCTTGAAGCCAAAACTCCACATCCGACATAGGCAATTCCCATCATTTCAAAAAGTCCTTGGATTGTCCCATCTTCGCCAAAGGGGCCATGTAAAACTGGAAAAGCAATATCACATCCGCGGAGAGCCTCTTCGAATGAAACGGGCGTAAGTCCGCTCAAACCCTCGCCCAAACCGCCAGATTTGAATTTCTCAACCAGCCCGGCCCCGCTCCCCTCGGCCTCGCTCCCCTTGGCCCCGCTCCCCTTGGCTCCGCTCCCCTTGGCTCCGCTAGCGGCAGCTTCACCTGCATACCACTTCCCATCTTTCGATATCCCAATTTCTTTAACACTGTATTTGTCCTTTGGCATTTCTTTGATCACGCTCGTCGCTGAAACAAGCGAAACTTCATGTTCGCCGCTTCTTCCTCCAAAAATCACGCCGACAACTTTTTTAGCCATATGATAAAATTATAACTCAACTGACCCGTAAATCGCAACCGACTCTTTCCTGAATCTTGCCCAATCTTGATTGCCATAACTCAAATGCCACCACTCCCACTTGTACGGCGCAAACCCCTCTTCAACAAGAATTTCCTTCAAAACCAGCCGATTTTCTTGATAGATTTTCGACATCGGGTCATTCGAACCTGCCCCGACCCCAGCTTCAAAATAATCCCCATACGATCTCTCGTGAAATTCATCGAACCCGCTTCCCATGGGCAGCTCTTCGCCTTTGGCGTTGATTATAGTCAAATCGACCGCTCCGCCAGTGTTATGTGGAGAAGGTTTAAGCGGATCATAACTCGGAAACGCGACAAATTTTTCAACCTCTTTTTTAAGACGGCTTTCTCCCCAGGCCGGATTCTCTTTCGCGCGCAAATCCCACAGGCCTTTATATAATTTTTCCTGAACGCTTAATGGGCGGTAACCATCCCAAATTTTAAAATTCCATCCTCTGGGTAAATGCTTTTTGGCTTCCAAAAGCCGCACGACGATACCCTCGCGCAATTTCATCGAATCGTCATCAGTCAGTCCTTGCTTGAAATACATCGGCACATTTACAAAATCACCCGGAATATCAATCAGAACCTCCCCATTATCCAAAATCTGTATAAATTTATTGTTCATACAGGGCGATGCTAGGTAGTTACGATTCTCGGAATCCTCTCGTTCACACGTGTCGTCACTTCGTAATTGATCGTTCCGACCCATTCTGCGAACTGCTCGGCCGAAATCACATCGCGAACGCCATCAAACTCCTGCGCGCCCATCAAGACAACTTCATCTTCAACTACAACATCTGGGATATCGGACGCGTCAACCATGACAATATTCATACAAACTCTTCCCAGCACCTTCGCTCTCTGACCGCGTATCAAAACATGAGCATTGCTCGATAAACGTCTGTCATAACCATCGTAATAGCCAATAGGAATTATTGCCATCTTCGTGTCGCGCGTCGCCCTGCAAGTGCAGCCATATCCGATAAAATCTCCTTTCGTCACGTTTTTTACCTGTGCGACAATCGATTTCCACGTGAACGCGGGCTGTAGTTCAAAACCATTCTTGTGCAAATTTTGGTAGCTCACGCGCGTCTCAGGAGACGGCCACATCCCATATGCGGATATGCCAACCCTAACCATGTTCAAATAAGTCTCCGGATACAAAATCGTCGCCGCGGAATTCGCGCAATGCATCATCGGGACTTCTATACCAGCCTCCTTCAGCATCTCTTGGGCTTTTTTGAATTTCTCAAGTTGCTCAAAAGCGTAAGTGTGATCGGTCGTATCTTCAATATTGGCAAAATGGGTCGCAATTCCTTCGATCTCGAGCTTGCCGCTGCCGCAAGGCCCGGCCTCGCCACTGGCCCCAGTTCCGGCCCCGCCAACACTCAAAATATGTTTCGCAAAATCAACCAGATCTTCGATACGAATTCCTTGCCTGTTATTACCTGTTTCAACCTTGATATGAAGCTTAATGGGCTTATCAAATTGTCCGGCCACCTCCCCCAACTTTTCTACAGTCTCCCGATCATAAACAACTTGTCGCACCCCAAGCTCCCACACCCGCGCCAAATCCTCCATCATTGTATAACCCATAATATAAATGGGAGCCGTGATGCCGGCCTTGCAGCGCAAAACCTCAGCTTCATACAAAGCGTTCACGGCAAGCCAATCGGCGCCACTATCCAAAAAAACTTTCGAAACTTCAACTAAACCATGTCCGTAAGCATTCGCCTTAACGCATGGGCATAGAATAACATTCGATCCAACACGTTTCTTAAATTCCTTGATGTTATGGGAGAGCGCATCCCGCGAAACCTCCACCCATGTCAGCAAATTCTTCATAGCCACACAGTTATAGCCACACACTTATAGCAAAAAGCGACATCAAAAATAAGAAGAATGTAACTTTAGGGGCTTTACAAAACTACGCAAACATGGTACTATACATAGCGTAGAACGAAGTAAAACGAATATAAAACTTTTAAATATATTAAAAATAAAAACAAATCTTAACCCATTCAAAATGGCAAAAGGAAAAAAGGGCGGAAGCTCATGCGGTTCGTGCAAATTTTGTAATTGCGCCGACTGCAAGTGCAAGCCCAAACTGCTAGTAGCTTTACTAGTAGCGCTTAGTGTCCTAATTTTGGCACCAAGCATAGGAGGGGATTACCAGCAATCTGGATTCTCCAGCGTGCTTGTTACGGAAGACGATGCATCGGGCGGAGACGCATCCGGCGGCGATACGTCTGGCATCGATAACGGATCTACAGATTCCGGAGCTGGCGGCAGCGGGACAAATTCTTCAACGACTGACTCACAGCCCGACAACACGAACGGGGATAGCGGCTCTGTGGATAGCGGAGGCGGAGGATGCGCCCCAGGAACAACTTGCGACAACACGAACGGGGATACGGGCAATACAAATCCCCCAACAAACAACTACCAGCCTGACAACACGAACTGGGATAGCGGCTCTGGCGGAGGCGGAGGATGTGCCGCAGGAACAACTTGCGACAACACAAACACTGACAACAATTGGAACACCGGCAATACAAATCAGCCGAATAGCGGTGATAATTTTGGCGGCGGCGACGACCAGTGTTTTTCCGATCCCGCATGCAAGAATGAAAGAATAAAGAATGATCTCAGGGATCTTAAGAGAATGCGGAGAGAAGCTGAAAGAGCGGGAGCAGATTCGCTTCTAAGCACAATCGATTCGCTGTCAAGCCAGATGGAAGCGGCCACAACCCAGGAGGAAATTGACGCTGTGAGGGAACAAATCTGGAGTGTCCAAAAAGAACTGGAAACAGCCAGAATGGCCGATGAAATAAAAAGGAGGGAAAAGGACTTGGCAAGACAGGAAAAACAATTTGCAAAGGACAGCGAGTTCCTCACGGAAATGCTCGAAACCGTATCTGAGGAATGGAAAACAAGCATTGAAAATCACTTGGAAGCTGAAGAAAAAATCATGGCTCTGCAAAAACAGATACTTGACCTTATGAAAAACGGAGCAATGTGGGAGGATTTCGAGGTTTTTCAATGGGAGCTCGAAGATTTATGGTATGAAACAGGCGACTTCTGGGAGAAATTTCAAGACATAAAAGATCAACAGTGGATCGGACAAATGTTCAACGATGTACTTGCCAACGTAAAGCGTTTCAAGGAGTTAGAGTTGCCGTACATGAATGAAAATCAAAAAGCAAAAGCGGAAGAAATGATAAGTGTCGCAGAAACTATGGCGACTGACGGACTGACGGCTCTTCAAGAAGGCGACATGGAAAAAGCGAAAAAAATTCAATTCAAATTGGAGGAATTCGGAAGAAAAGCGGAAAAATTCTTGGGCAAGCCTAATCCGAAATTCAACGAGCTCGGATTTGGGGAAATCGACGAAGATTTTAACCAGTTTTCAGAAGAATGGAGCTATGAAAAACAATTAAAATTGGTTGAGAAAATCTTGATGGCGAACCCGACAATGATCCAACAGCTCGTCGAAGGCAATAAAATGCTGGCTGAAAGGACTTTCGCTATTTTAGATAGAGTCCCGGAAGGCGAACAGAACGACTTTTTGGAGAAAAAAGCAAACCTGGGCGATATATATGAGGAAGTTGTCGAACAGGACAACTCTATGGCGTATTTAGAGGAAGATGTCATGGGATACAACTTCTACGGCGACGGTCTTGACGGCATTATCGAAACCTTGGAAAGTTACAGGGACGGTGGAGTGACGAAAGGCGAACTTGTCAAGGAAATAGCCCAACACAAGGACCAGTCGAAAGAAAATAAATATCAGGACGGAATCATTTCATTCCCCGACTATGATGACAACGTCTGGTATTTTGAGTCAGTTGAAAATATGGACTTCTTGAAAGGGAAAATAACCCCTGACGGTACATACGAATTTGCCGGTGGAGATACGATTTCATTCAATGAAGTCTTGAGAATGACTCTTGAAAAATTCGGATATGGATCAACAAACACATCAACGTCATACAGCCCGGCGCAGGGGGACTGGTCGGAGCCATATTTTGCCACGGCGGAAAACCTTGACATAACTCTTTATCCCCCGGGACACTTGGTTACTCGTGGAGAAATGGCGAAAACAATGATTGAAGCAACGATCAGAACCTCTGAAATACATTCCGATCCCAGCTTCGGCGACCTCCCAACTTCAGACCCACACTTCAACGACATCGAAACTCTGCATGACTACGGTGTCTTGAGCGGAGACGGTGGAAACGGACAAGGCCTTCCGACAATCCGAAGCAATGACACACTAAACCGTGCTGAATTCACAAAAATATTGGACAGCGGGTATAAAAATTTCCAAATTGAGATGACTAATATCGAAGAATTCAGTGACTTCCTGGATTATGACAATGTTATAGACATCGAATCATCTGACTGGGAAGTGGACTTCAATGAAGACAATGGTGGAAACAATGACACCAACTTCGAAGAAGACAATTTCGGAGGGGATAATTGGGGAACAGACGGGGGACAAGGAATGGGAGGAGACTACCAACCAGACGACAATTATGACTACGACAATGACCTTGAGGACACCTCGGACGAATTAAATGACTTATTGGACAACCTCATGAACAACGTATTCAGCGCATTGAGGAATTAAACCTCGCGCTAGAAAAACTCTCAGTAACACTAAAAGCCCTTGCTCAACTACAGCAGGGGCTTTTATAATCAGCAAGCAACAAACTCAAAGCAACCAACCTATAACAATTTTAACTATGTTCAATTCACAACCTCAAGCCCCAGCAGAAGTAATGGGGAAAAGCTACTCTATGACATTTTTCGGGAAAGTTATGTCCTTCTTCGCACTGGCGATCCTCGCATCGCTCGCGGGCACATATGTGACTTTCAACTACTGGCTCGTCTACTTTTTTGCAACGCCGTGGCTTATGTGGGTCCTGTTCGGAGCTGAATTAATAATTATCTTTACCTCCCGCCTCTGGAGCCAAACCTCCCCGCTCAACAGAATTCTATTCGCCGCTTTCGCATTTATTACAGGGATGACAATAGCCCCTTTGGTCGCGGTTGTAGCCGCAAGCTACGGAGGTGTCGCAATTATCATGAAAGCTCTCCTGGCAACAACGCTCACATTTACGGCCGCAGCCGTTTTCGGATGGACAACCCATCTTCAACTGTCAGGAATGAGAGGATTTTTAACTATAGGTTTAATAGGACTAATCATCACCGGAATTCTGGGAATATTTTTCCCGTGGGGCGGGACAATGGAGATCGTTTATTCAGGCATCGGAGTTCTAATCTTTACAGGATACACAATGCACGACTTCCAAAAACTCAAGAGATACCCGGAAAACATGTACGTTGATGCCGCGCTTCAACTTTATTTAGACATTTTCAACCTCTTCCTCTTTATTTTAAGGCTGATGATGGCCAACCGCGATTAATAGCGACCGAAGGTCGCAGCTAAATCTCACCAACATGAACAAAAAAGTTGATCACAACAGCGAGCACAACAGCAAGCGCAACGGCAGCAGCAGCGGCCGCGCCAAACAACCCAACCGCGACCCTCTAGTATTTAGTATTTCAGAACTTGCCGGCAGGCCGCAAGGAGCCACCGAGGAATACACAATGGATATCGAGATAAGTTTGAACGACCCCGACATCAAGCCTCTGAGCAACTTGAAAGGTAGGATGCAGATCATGAAAATTGATAGGGAATTCAACGTACAATTAAGGAACATGGAAATTGACATTGAATTGCAGTGCGGAAAATGCCTTGAAAATTATACGCAAAAAGTGCGAATTTCATTAGCCGAAAAACAGTACGCGGTTGACAAGCCACAAAGAGAATTTAGAGAAGAAATCCAGTACGTGGACGTGAAATACCAAACGATCGATATTAGAGAGTTTTTAAGACAAGAAATAATCTTGCATTTTCCTTTGGTTCCGGTATGCTCTACTCACTGTCCGGGGATTAGCCTGGATTAACCTGTAAAACAATGTCTAAAAAACCTACACCCAAGTACAAGCTCTGTAAATCGCGAGGTAAAAGAAGGTACCAGAGTTTTCAGACAAAAACGAGAAAACGTCTCACAAATATAACGAATTTAGTAAAATGTCCCTCTTGTGGAGCGAAAGTTATTTCACACACAGCGTGTGGAAAGTGTGGCAAATACAGAGGAAGACAAGTACTCGATATCGAAAAAGAGATGAAGAAAATCACAAAGGTCAAAGCTTAATTGTTATTTAAAATGGCAAGCAACAGACACCTCGCACGAACATGTGTTATGCAAACGCTGTTTGTACACGGGTTTAGAGGAGGAGATCCGAAGAAGATACTAAAAAGTATGCTTGCTGAATTTGCCCCGAAACTAAGGAACGAAGATTTCGCATATAATCTTCTGGAAGGGATCGTCAAAAATCGCAAGAAAATAATCAAAATCGTCGAAAAACACGCGCCGGAATGGCCGATTGAAAAAATTGCGAACATTGACAGAGCTATTCTCGAAATTGGTGTCTACGAAATTGTCTTCTCACTCGACATTCCGCCGGTCGTGGCGATAAACGAGGCAATTGAAATTGCGAAACATTTCGGTGACATAAACAGTTCCAAATTTATCAATGGTGTATTAAGCTCAGTAATGACCAAAAATATTAACAAGAAAAAATGCAAAAGTTCGAAACCCAAAAGTATGCGGTGCTCGAGAAAAAAATTGGGGTCAAATTCAAAGACAAGTCGCTCTTGAGCATAGCTTTTGTCCACAAGTCCTACGTAAATGAGCACAGAAATGAAAGTATTGATCATAACGAAAGGATGGAATTCTTGGGCGACGCGGTATTGGAATTAATTTCCACAGAACATCTCTACAGAAACCACCCGGAGCAGACGGAAGGCGAAATGACAAATTTTAGAAGTGCGCTTGTTCAGGGCAAAAATTTGGCAGAGGTTGCGCGCGAACTAAATCTTGGGGAATACTTATTCTTGAGTCACGGCGAAGAGAAATCAGGAGGTCGCAAGAAAAATTACATTCTTGCAAATACTTTGGAAGCCTTGATTGGCGCGATTTACTTAGATCAAGGGTTTAAAGTAACGGAAAAATTCATAAAAGATCAGATCCTGGCGAGTCTCGACGAAATAATAGAAAATAATTTACACATAGATCCAAAATCGAGTTTTCAAGAAATGGTGCAAGAAAAAATGGATGTCACCCCAACATATGAATTGATAAAGGACAGCGGCCCCGACCACAATAAGAAATTTGAATGTGGCGTATTTATCGGCAAAAAATTAGTGGTAACGGGCGTTGGCTCCAGTAAACAAAAAGCGGAAGAAGACGCGGCCAAAAAGGCTTTAATCAAAAAAGGATGGCACAAGTAGCACAAGTAGCGCAAGTAGCACGAGTAGCACGAGTGGACGAAAAATCCTGCGGGATAGTTCTTTTCCACTCGGGCAAACTCCAAAAAGGGCAAGCCTCCGGACGCGAGGCACCAACCGAGCGCAAATACCTGGTCCTGCATTATCCGGGAGGTCACTTTGATTTTCCAAAAGGACACGTTGAGGATCGTGACAAAGACGAATACGCAACAGCGGCACGAGAACTTGAAGAAGAAACCGGTATTTCAGACATCGAATTTATTCCCGGGTTTCGCGAATTAGTCCATTACACCTACAAAAAAGCCGGAAAACCATCTCGTAAGCAAGTTGTATTCTTTTTAGCGAAAACAAAGACGACCGTCGTCACGATTTCATTTGAGCACAAGAACTTTTTTTGGCTTACATTCGAGGAAGCCATGAAAAAATTGACTTTCAAAAACGCCAAACAACTCCTAGAGAAAGCGGAAAAATTTCTTGGATAAATTCCTCGGATAAATCTCTTGGATTTTAAGTAATATTTCTGCTATTTTTGACATACTCGACATTGGCGACATTGGCCCGCAAATCTTAACCAGCAAGGAAATGCAAATTAAAACTCAAAAAAACATTAAAAACGAGACCGGATTACTAATTATTCCATTTTTCAAAGAATATTTAAGCGGAAAAACGCCAGCCGAATATACAACAGAATTGAATTCGTTTGTTAAAAAATTCAAAAAAGAAAAAGAATTTGACGGCAAGAAATCCGAAAACGCCATCTTCACGGTCGATTCAAAACATCTCCCCGAAAAATTGGTTTTTGTCGGATGCGGAGAAAGAGATAAATTTTCCGCGAAACACTCGCGGGAGCTCGGGGCGGATATCTGCTCGCTGGCGAAAGACAACAAACAGACCAAAGTAATAGTCATTTTGACGCCGGAACTAAACCTGTACGTCCAAGAATTAGTCGAAGGAATCGCTCTAAAAAATTACCGAGTCTCAAAATACAAAACAGGAGCCGAATTAAAAAAAGAAGAAAAAAAAGATGTAAAAGAAATCACTCTGGTAACGGTGACGGCCAAAGAATCGAAGGTCAAAGAAAGCGCCTTAAAAGCGCTTATACTCGCCCAGGCCGCAAACATCGCCAAGGATTTGGTCAACGGTCCCGCGAACATTGTTGACGCTGATTATTTCGAACGGGTGGCGAAACACCTTGCCGGCGACTATGGATACAAACTCAGAGTTTTCAATAAACAAAAATTGGAACATTTGGGCTGGGGCGGCCTACTCGCAATAGGGCAGGGCTCCACAAAACCGGCAAAATGCATAATTCTGGAATACAGAGGCGGAGGCTCACTGCCACCCGTGGTTTTAATCGGCAAGGGAATAATTTTTGACACCGGCGGATACAATCTTAAGCCAACGAAGCATATTGAAGACATGCACTGCGACAAAGCCGGCGCTTCTGCGATAATCGGGATTTTCAGTGTGCTGAAAGAACTGAAAATCAAGCAAAATGTCATCGGGATTTTGCCGCTCGCCGAAAATATGATAGACGGGAAAGCGCTTCGCCCAAGCGACATTATCACAATGTTGAACGGCAAGACTGTGGAAATTACAAATACCGATGCGGAAGGTAGGGTTATCGTCGCTGATGCCTTGACTCACGGATGTAGCTACAAGCCTCGTTATATGATTGACATCGCGACCCTCACAGGCTCAGTAATGGCGGCGCTAGGGGATAGATACTCGGGTGTTTTGGGCAACAACAACGGCAGCAGCCACGGTAGCGGCCAGAGCCTGATCAAAAAAATAGTACAAGCTGGAGAGGAAACTGACGAATTAATGTGGGAATTGCCAATTCACGAAGACCATAGAGAAAAATTAAAATCAAAAGTAGCCGATCTCGTCAATTGTGACGAAGGGACCGCCCACCTCGCGGGAGCAAGCAAAGGCGCGGCCTTCCTGGAAAATTTTGTCGACGATAAAGCATGCAAGGCGTGGGCGCATATCGACATAGCCGGAACGGCATTCACGAAAGATCCGAAAAAATACGAACAAAACGGCGCGACAGCAGTGGGAGTCAGGATGATTTTGAGGTTATTGGAAAGAATTTGATTACCCGCTTCCATCAGAACTGCTACACAATAAATCGATCAGAAAGTCACGGAAATCCCCGGGGATTTCCGTGACAAAAGAAGATAAAGATTGTGAAACAACTCTATTCAGACTCCATCCTGAACATCAGGGACGCCTGCGCCGATCCCCACAGGTATTTATTGAATATACTTGAACGCATAATACGCCGCAGTCACACCCTCGGCGCTTCCAGTGATTGCCTGCTTGAATTCAGTGTCGGCGCAATCGCCGGCCGCGAAAACTCCGGGCAAATTAGTCTCGGAATGACGATTTATTTTAATCTCGTCCTTTTCATTCAACTCGACGCCAAGAGCGGAGGCGACTTCAGTTTGCGCAAGATGCCCGATCGCGAGGAAAATTCCGTCCATCGCCAACTCCTTGCCATCTTTAAATCGCACACGCCCAACTTTCGAACCACTTTCATCAGGCAAAACTTCGGCGATCTCGGTCTTAAACAACACTTCAATTTTATCAGAGCCGTCTATCAACTCTTGATTGCGCGGCTCAGCTCGCAAAATATCTTTGCGCACAATTATATAAACTTTCGACGCGTGCTCGGCCAAAAATATCGCCTCTTTCGCCGCGCTGTCTCCACCACCAACCACGCAAACAACTTTACCCTTATAAAACCCGCCATCACACAGCGCGCAATATGAAACTCCTTTGTTCTCGAATTCCTTGATGCCAGGTGCGTCCAGACCTCGATGCTTCGTACCGGTTGCGAACAAAACCGTTCGACCCTCATACTCACCGGAAGCGGTTTTGACCACATAGGTGGGTTTGCTAGCGCCCGTCTCAGCGCTGGCATCAGTACTAGCACCAGTTCCAGAGCCAACCCCGGTGCCATCCTTTTTGGCAACCTCGACGACTTTCTCATTCTTAAACTCAGCTCCGCTCTTCTTTGCGTGCTCAAAAAGATTCATCCCCAAATCAGGCCCGCTCACGCTCAGAGTCCCGGGCCAATTCTCAACAATGTGAGTAGTCGTAATAAGTCCGCCCGGTTGTTCGCCAATCACGAGAGTTTTCAGGTTCAACCTCGCGGCATACATAGCCGCCGAAAGCCCACTCGCTCCACTACCTATAACGATAAAGTCGTACATAAATTTAAGTTGTTATGGATAACCCGGCTCGATGATAATGCCTCGCGACACCCCGAAGTGTAAGCGAAATTTAAGAAAAATGTAAGGAAAAATTAAAGGAAAGTTAAGAAAAATGTAAGAAGCGACCTGTAAAATCAAGTTGTTGCTTATATCGTTTAAAAAATTACTATTTGCAAAGTGATATCAAAAATGATATCATGTAACCGGAGACAAAATGGCGGAAATAGACAAAAGACTGGCAAGATTTTGTAACAAGAGGGGAGACGCATCGTTTAGAGAAGCGATTCAAGTATTAAAGATTTTGAATTTCCAAATAAAAAGAATGAAAGGAAGCCATTTTTTCTTCCAGAAGGGGGAAGGCAAAGAAGCAAAGAACATTACAATCCCAGTACATAGCGGGATAGTCAAAAAAGCATACGTCAAAGATATAATTAAAATAATTAAGCAAGAAGAAAATGAAAGAATATAAAAAATATAATTACAACTATTTGGTAAAACGATTAGGAACAGGCAAAGACATAGGATTCAAAGCGATTATCCCAAAGTTTCCAAATATGCATGTGTACGCCGATACGATTGAAGAACTTGACGAGATGGTGATGCTGACGATAGAAGAATACATGAAGTCATGCAAAAAATACGGACATAAAATCCCGGAAGAAGATTACACCGGTGAGAAAATAAATAAAAAACCGAAAGGAAAAATACCACTAAGAATAAATCCCGAGCTGCACACAAGGGTAGAACTGCTCGCTCAAGCCAGCGAGCTCAGCGTGAACAGGTTCATCGAAAAAACACTCGAAGAAAAAGTGGGATTTCAGGCCCTCCCCAAGTAATTCTCAATCGCTTTCTTCAGCGCCTGATCTCCAAGAACGCTGCAGTGAAGTTTTATTGATGGCAGCCCGCCCAAGCGTGCGTTGATGTCCATCGCCTTGAGCTTCAAAGCTTGATTAATCGACATGCCGCCATTTTCAGTCACCATAACGGACATCATCGAAGTTGAAGAAATAGCGGATCCGCAGCCGAAAGTTTGCCATTTAAGGTCGGTGATAAGGGATTTTTTAAGGTCAAGCTTTCTCGCACCGAGTTTACTGCCTTTATAGACCGGCTTCACGCGGATCCAAACTTTCATCACATCCCCGCAAGCAGGTGAGCCGACCTCGCCAACTCCATCAGCTTTGTAGGACGCTTCTTTCTCGGGACTCAGCAAATTGCGCGGATTGAAAAAGTGATCGCGCACGGTTTGAGTGTAGACCCATTCTTTATCGTCCTTGCGGAGGTTCGCGCGTACGTTCAGAGCTCCTGTGCCTGCGCTTGTGCCGGCGCCAGCGCCAGCAGCGCCAGCGGTTTTTGGCGCGGTTTGAATCAACCTTGCGCGCTTAACCTTGCCGCAAATCTTGTCTCCTTTTTGGCAGCAAGGAATAAATTTATCTGATTTTTTTGATCTGGTTTTTGGCATTTGGCAAAAACAGGTTGTGGCTATTTCTGGCTACTTGGCACTGTCGTCCCAGATGATCGCACCTACCGGGCAGGCTTCAATTGCTTGTTCAAGTTTTTCGGTCGTGTCGTTGCAAGAATTGACCGCTTTTGATTTGCCGTCATCTTGCATCTCGAATACGTTCGGACAAATTTGTGTGCAAAGAGTGCAACCAATACATTTATCAGGATCTACTTTTACACATCTTTCATTTGATGGCATGGTGTTTTGTTAATTTAATAATTCTGATGTGGCAGTACTGCTTTGGCAGCGCCGCCCGGCTACAAACTTATAGCAAAAAAGCCTTTAAATATAAAGGTGAATTTTAATGCGGTAGGACATGGAATCGGATACGGAAAAAAGAAAGGGCTCGACTGGATGAATAAAAGGTGAGAGAGGGGAGGACGCCGATCGTGCCGAAACACGATGACGTCCCCCACCTCTTGAGAAAGGATACGCGCCGCCCGCCCGATCAAGGAGACCGGAGAACGGCGCGCAAAAGAAGGGAAGAATGAAAGGAAGTTTGGGGACCCGAGGCAGGGAAGTTGTCGGAGCTTTGGGTCCCCGGAAGAGAGCTCTAGAGGCCCGGCGGTGGGTCGTCGCCTCCGCCTGAGGGGCAGAAGAGGAGCACCCAGAAACTCTTCGGCCAGTTAGGAGGCCCTGACGCCTCCCAGGCAATGACGTGCTGCAGAGTGTCCCCGTATCCGTCACACGCCGGCGGATACGGAGAATTCCACGTCTGGACCACCTTGAAGGGGTGGTCCGAGTAGAATCCTCCGTTGAGAGGTGGGGTGGGGACGGAGGTCGCCTCAATGAAGATTCGGACGACCCCGTCCGGATCCGCATCCTTGGCCACCGCGAACTTGTAGGCAGCCCAGGCCGCGACCGCCTCCGTCTGTCCGGTCACGTTGACGATGAGCTTCCCGTTGAGTTGGAAAGCGATCGTCTGTTCGGTGATGGGCGGCGGGGGCGGCTGCACGCACTGTCCGGCCTGGCAGGTTTCGCCAGCCTTGCAGGTTCCGCACGAGCCGCCGCAGTTGTCGTTGCCACAGACCTTGCCGTTGCAGTTGGGGACACAGGGGTTCTCCACGCAGTTGCCGTTCTGGCACGTGAAGTCGCCCTTGCACCCTGGCGCACAGGAACCGCCGCAGCCGTCTTCGCCGCAAACCTTGCCGGCGCAGTCGGGGATGCAGTCGGGGTCGACGGGTTCCGGCACGCACTCGAAGTTGTCGTTGCAGATGTTGCCGATGCCGCAGGGTCCGCAGGAGCCGCCGCAGTTATCGGGACCGCACTCCTTGTTCGCACAGGCGGGAAC
>Ga0265296_1001393_pt1 | contig 28043 bp, 25 predicted proteins | sample MunlanPumphouse1_FD_189073 | JGI IMG/M metagenome (GOLD analysis project Ga0265296, IMG submission 189073) | Groundwater microbial communities from a municipal landfill in Southern Ontario, Canada - Pumphouse #1 | ecosystem: Environmental > Aquatic > Deep subsurface > Groundwater | place... | reverse complement strand
AAAAGGATCAAATTATAAATTAGCATTATTGGTTAATTTTGGGAGAAAAGATATAGAAATAGAACGATTTATTAATGACTACGAACGGACTCATACGGACCATGAACAGACTAATACGGATAGCGCGCGAACTAATAGTGGTCCGTATAAGTCCGTGTTCAGTCCGCATGGGTCTGTGCTAAGTCAGTATGGGTCAGTGTTAAGTCCGCTTAAGTCCGCGCTTATTATTTTCGCTTTAATTTTTATTATTTCCGGATTTTTTGGTTATAATCCGGTATTTTCTTTTTGGTCAAATTTTGAACGCGGAGAAGGCGGATTACAGATGATTTTTCTTTTAATTTATTTTCTTTTACTTACGGTTGTTTTCAAAGACAAAGAATCATGGCGGAGAATGTTAATAGCTGCGTCTTGGGCCGCCGCATTAGTAATTGCTTATGGATTAGGGGCTATCTTGGGAATTAAAGCGTTTGTCGGAGATGGATTATGCGCCAGATTTGCCGGTTCGCTTGGCAACTCGGCTTATCTTGGAACTTATATGTTGTTTGCCATATTTTACGCCGCTTATTTGGCAATGGCACGGACTAATACGGACTATAAACAGACTAATACAGACAGTCGGTATAAGTCTGTGTTAAGTCGGTATAAGTCAGTATTTTTTTGGCTTGGATTACTGGTAGTTTTCGCGGTTTTTCTATTATTAAGCCAGACACGCGGAGCGTTTCTGGGATTGGGAGCGGCAATTATTTTTGGTTTGTTTTATTTATTTTTTAACTCATCAATTTCTAAAAAAATAAGGTGGGTTTCTTTGTCGCTTGCGGTTATTTTGATTATCAGCGGTTCGTTGGCTGTCAAATTTAGGAATTCAATGAATTTATCATTGCCGTTTTGCGGAGAAGGAGGAATGAGGATTTTAGATGTTTCTTTAAATACGCAAAATTTTCAGACCAGATTATGGCTCTGGCAGCAATCAATAATATCTTTTAAGGAAAAGCCGGTTTTCGGCTGGGGAATGGAGAATTTTAATGTGCCGTTTGAAAAACATTACGACCCGCGTTTTGAAGTCTGGTACGACCGGGCGCATAATATCTTTTTTGATTATCTGACGATGACCGGAATTTTGGGATTATTGAGTTTTGTCGGAATTTTTATTGTTTATTATTGGCAGTTTTTTAAGACACAGACCAATACAGACTATACACAGACTAATGCGGACAGTTCGCATAAGTCCGTTCCATATCAGCATAAGTCCGCGTTAGATCCGTATCAGTCCGCATTAATATTTGCTTTGCCCATCGCTTATCTCGTCCAAGGATTGGTTCTCTTTGACGTTTTGCCGATATATATAAATCTATTTTTATTCCTCGCATTCGCCAGTTATAAATTTAATAAATTAAATTAATGAACAGAGATTTTAAAATAATAATTGCTTTTACATCAACTGTTTTATTGCTGATATTTGTTTACTTCGGCGCCTTTTTGCCTCTCAAAAAGTCCCAATTATACATTGACGCCGTGAGGGGTTCGTCGCAAATCAGGTCGGTTCAGGAGTTTAATAAATTATTCGGCAAGGTCCTGGATTTTTATTCGCCGGTTGGGCATGGCGAAGTCGTTTACGCTTATTTGAACATTATAATCGGTGCTGTTCAAAATCAGCAAAACAGAGAAATCGTTGATATTTTGCTCAAAGAAGCGGATAAGCGAATGGAACCGATTATAAAAGAAGATAAGGGGAACGCTTTTTTCCAGAGTTTATACAGTTATGCTTTGCTTTACGAATTAGCGGGCAATAAATTTCAAGATAATAATTATTATCAAAAATCAGCGGATATATACGAGATAGCTTTAAAACATAGTCCTAATCGGCCGATGTTGCTTTACGGTCTTTTTAGGTCTTATAATGCTTTAGGCGATACGGAAAAAAGCAAAGAAATTGGAGAAGTTATTTTAAAACAGCAGCCAAACAATAAAGAAATGAAAAAAATTATAAATCAGCCAATTTAAATTATGAATTATCGCGATAAATTTTATTCTAAATACGTTTCCACACAAACTTCGCAACTTTACGGCGAGGCCTCTTTAAATGACATAAAAAAACAATTTGTTGTTTGGAAAAATTATTTCGGCAGATTTTTGTCAAAAGACAAAAATATTAAAATTCTTGATTTTGGCTGCGGCAACGGCGGATTTGTATATTGGCTTCAGCAAATCGGCTATCAAGATGCCGAAGGAGTTGATATAAGCGAGGAACAAGTTAAGTTTGCCGAAAAATTAGGCATAAAAAATATTTATTGCGTTGAAGATATTGGCGCAACAGACAGATACGATGTTATTTTTATGAAAGATGTATTGGAACATTTTACCAAAGACGAGGCTTTGGTTCTTTTGGAAAAAGTTTATAAAGCGTTAAAAATTGGCGGCCTTTTAGTTGTTCAAGTTCCTAACGCGGGAAATCTTTTAAGCGGAAGATTAAGATATGGAGATTTTACGCACGAAATTAGTTTTACAAAGGAAAGCATTCAACAAGTGTTGTTGGTATCTGATTTTAAAAATATTTCTGTTTTTGGAACGCGCCCCGTTGTCCACGGCTTAAAATCGTTCATTCGTCTTATTTTATGGGGGATTATTGAGTTGGGGTTGCGAATTTATCTTTTAATAGAAACCGGCAGTAGTAAAGCAATTTTTACACAAAATATAATTGCGGTTGCCAATAAGTAATTAATTTATGAATAAAAAATTTCAAATTTCTAAAAGTTCGGTTTTTCACAGAAGATTGGATTATCAATATCCGGTTATTACGCATGGCAAAGGAATTTATCTTTATGACGAACAAGGGAAAAGATATATAGATGGCGTGGGCGGAGCTTTAGTTTGCAATATTGGACATGGGAAAAAAGAGCTTGCGAAAAAAATAGGAAAATTGGCGGGGAAAACGACATTTTTGCATGCGTCGCAATTTACCACCAGGCATATGGAGGATTATGCCAAAAAACTTTCCAAGGTTTTGCCTAAAGGAATAACCAAATCATATTTTGTTTCCGGAGGTTCGGAAGCGGTGGAAACGGCGATTAAGCTTGCGAGGCAATATCATTATGATTCCGGCCGAAAAGAAAAATATAAGATTATTTACACTTGGCCGAGTTATCATGGCTCTACTATCGGCGCCCTTTCCGTAACTGGTAAAAGCGCGTTTCGCAAAATAGCAGAACCGTATTTGCTTGATTTTCCTTCATTTAACGGATTTTCTTCTTATCGTTGCCCCCATAATAAAAAAAATAATAATGGCTGTGTTGCGGAATGCGCTTATGAATTTGAAAAAACAATAAAGAAAAATAATTCCAAAACAATAGCGGCGCTTATTATTGAGTCGGTTGTCGGCGCTTCGGCTGGCGCGGTTTTGCCGCCAAAAGGATATTTTCAGATTATCAGGAAAATTTGCGATAAATATAATATTCTTTTAATTGCCGATGAAGTGATGTCCGGTTTCGGCAGAACCGGCAAATGGTTTGCCATCCAGCACTTTGGGGTTGCTCCGGACATTATGACTGCCGGCAAGGGAATTTCCGGAGGATTTGCGCCTTTGGCCGGAGTTTTTTGCACGGATAAAGTTTTCAAGGCGATAAAAAACGGTTCGGGAAATTTTTCCCATGGATTTACGTTCGCCAATAATGCTTTTACCACCGGAGTGGGGAATATTATTTTGGATTATATGATTGAAAAAGATTTAGTCGGGAATGCGGCAAAAATGGGCGATTATTTAATGTCAAAATTGGAGAAATTAAGGGATTTTGACATTGTGGGAGATGTGCGGGGTAAAGGTTTGATGACGGCTGTGGAATTTGTGAAAGATAAAAAAACAAAAGAGCCGTTTCCCAGAAAATTACATATTTCTGAAAAAATTTCAGATATTGCGCAAGATAAGGGATTAATTCTTTATTTTTGTGTTGGTTTTGCGGACGGAGTAAATGGAGACGCGGTAATGGTTGCCCCGCCGTTTAATGTGACAAAAAAAGAAATTGACGAGATTGTTAAAATTTTTGCAGAATCAATCCAAGAAGTTCAGCAATCTCTCAAAATTTAAGAATGCAAGGAAGGAAAATTATCAATAAAAACGTTTCATTTTTGACGAAAATTCAGGCCTATTTTATCGGGTTTTGTTATGACGCGATAAATTTTTTATTCAAAATTTTTTCGTTTATTTTATGGCCAAGAAAAATTAAGAATTCGCCTAAAAAAATTTGTATTTATAGAATCGGCAATATCGGCGATATAATTTGCACTATTCCGGCGATTATCGCTGTTCGTAGGGCATATCCTGACGCTCATATTACTTTATTAACTTCTCCAAGTAAAAGAGGCAGGCCGGGCGCCAAAGAATTATTAGAAGGCGCTTGGTTTATTGATAAATTGTGGGTTTATTATTCCGATGAAATCGGCGATTTTAAGGGAATTTATCAATTGATTAAAAATTTAAAATTAAAATCATTTGATTTGTTGATTTATTTTCCTCAAGAATTGATTACTTTAAAAACATTATTCAGAAATTTAATTTTTATTAAGCTGTGCGGAATTAAAAAAGCGGTTGGTTTTGAATATAGTACAATTAAGAAATGGACCAGAGCGCAATCTGCGGTTTATCAATTTGATAATGAAACCGACAGATTAATAAATTTATTAAAAAGATGGAATATGCCGATAAATAATAAAGTTGAATATGAATTGCCGATACCGAAAGAAGTGCAAGAAGCCACTTTAAAAATTATTAATGAAAATAAAATAAATTCAAAATTAATTTTTGGAATTATGCCCAGTGCCAGCTATGAAGATAATCAGTGGTCATTGGATAATTTTGCGGAAGTCGGAAAATTTATTTTACAAAAATATAAAGATTGCCAGATTGTTGTTTTAGGCGGTCCGGGCGATAAAGATAAAGGAGAATATATAAAAAATAAAATAGGAAGTAATTCAGTTATCAATTTGTGCGGAGTGCCTCTACTAGAAACATCTTTTCTTATAAATAAATTAATTTTATTGGTTTCAAACAATACCGGTTTGATGCATATGGCGGCTTTGGCGGGAATAAAAGTTGTCGCTATTTTTTCTCCGGCGGAATTAAACGGTAAATGGAGGCCGTACGGGAAAAATTCAAAAGAACTTATAAATCGGGAGGTGGCGGAATGCGACGGATATTATTATAAAAAAACTCTTAATTGCCACGAGCGGATAAACGATGTGTCCGCGGAAGAAGTAAAAAATGAAATTGTTAATTTTATTTAGGCGATAGAGAAAATTCTTTTATCATTTTTTTGCAAGCACCGTGTTTCCCCATTTTATAAACAGCAATTTTATCAACAGCAAAGCGGGGAATGTCCCAATTAATATTTTTCATTATTTTTTCCGTTGATAATCTATTCTTTAAACGAGTTATTGTTAGATGAGGAGAATATAAAGTCATTGAATCCGAGCATCCATATTTTTTTATATTTTCTTTTTGTTTCGAGCTAAAATTATAATGATAATCAGAGCTTTCTTGATTTTCGTTTTTAATGTGTTTTTTTTGCAACGGGTTAAGTTTCGCAATAATTTCTTTATGAAGTTTTTTAATATCCGGCGAGTGATTGAATTTTACTCCAATAAAACCTTGTCCACCGCTAACTTTTTGGAATCGAAATTCAATATTTCTGGTGCTTTTTGCAATTTCTTCTACGCCTTCTAATATTTTGCCTATATCATCTTTGCGATATTTAGGGGCATAAATTGTTATATGAGGATGAAATTTAATATTGTCTAAAATAAAAACAGTTTCATTACTTTTATAGATTTTTTGGCTTAGAGAAATAACTTTTTTAATTACATTCTTAGGAGGTTTGAATGCTATATTTAATCTTATTAACTTATTTGAATTCATATATTTTATTACGCTTTATTTATTATAATATTTACAGCCTTTTTAAAATTATCAGCATAATAATTCGGTTGAATTTTTTCTTTTGATAATTTATTCCCTATTTTGACGGTTTCGGCATTGATTTCTTTGCCCAATATTATATCGTTTTCTTTATCTCCTATTATCCAACTGTCATTTAAGCTTATGCCGAATTTTTTTACTGCTTGCGTAATTATTTTATCAAAGTGGAGATGTTGCTTATTATTGAATATAAAAACTTTATAACCATTTTTCGTCAATTTTTTAAAATCTTGAACACTTTGTTTTTTATTTATTTCATTAACGTCAATAAATGTCGCCTTAACCATTGGCTTGGAATAAGCTTTTAATATTTTATTAATTAAATTTGATGTTGATTCATATCTCGGAGATTTTAAAATGTAAATTTTACCCCCTTGTTTTTTTATTATTTCGCTTTCAACGCAATTTTCGCCCCATTCAGCGCCATTGCAATGGATATTCGGCTTGATTTTACTTATTATTTTTTTGACATTAAGTTCATTAAAAAGCACAATATAATCAACGCACTTTAAGGCTGCTAACATTTCAGCCCTATTTTCCTGAGAAATTATTGGTCGTTTTGGGCCTTTATAACCGCGCACAGAAACGTCGCTGTTTAAAAGCACGATTAAAACATCGCCTTGTTTTTTTGCTTCTTCCAGCGATTTTACGTGCCCGATGTGCAAGATATCAAAGCTGCCGCTGAAAGTGACTATTATTTTACCTTGTTTTTTTAAGTTTCTAACTATTTTAACAATAATTGGTTGAGATTTGATTTTTTTATTCATATTTTGAAGCATTAAATTTAAAATATTATATATTAATTATATATTATAATCAAAATTATTATTTTGGTAATAAATTGTTTTTATAAAAAAATCCCGCCAGAGGTCCGAAGACATAGCGGGCATATTAGGGTCTAAAATTAAATAAGAGCTTTAACCGTTTTGCGTATTACCGGGTCAAAGTCTTTGTTAATTTTTGGACAAGGAAACCACTTCAGCGCATGATATTTTCCACTTTGCGAAATAAGATTTCTTATTTCCTTTTGTTTTATTAAAATAGAAAATACCATTATTAGAGTAGCTCGGCCGTTTTCCTTGGGCGGTTGTTCACGAATTTCGTAGACAGAGGAATTAATGCATATTAATTTGAATCTTGATGGATTCGCATTGATTCCTAATTCCTCTTGCAGAACTTTTTTTGCTGTTTCAGCTAGAGTTTCTCCAGGAATTATGCCCTTTCCGACAGTCCACCAAGTTTTTGGTTCAGTTTTTCTCAATCCGAGCAAAATTTTTCCGTCTTCTGAAACTGGTAAAACATCTACAAACGGCAGAACAAAACAATCGTAAATTTTCCCCATTTCTTCAGGTGACAATAAAGTTTTTTTGGGGGGAATAAAATTACCATGGACAAAATGATTTATTTTCACATAGCCTCCATATTTAAATTTAAGCGATGGTCGCCACCCTTCTTTTGTACTTTAAAAAGTAAAGCATATTTTAATGGAAATGTCAATAAAAAGACCGTAGCGAGCAATGAATGCTCCACTACGGTCAAAAGAAATAATCATGTCGCTCTTCGGCGACTTCAACGGCGTCAATGTCTAACTCGCCAGTAATTGCTTTTTCTATCCACCAGTTTGTCTGATGAAAAAGACAAGTGCAATCGGCGCATTCTTTGCTGGCGTCAAAGCCAGTAAGAATGTTTGTTACTGCTTTTTGCGCATAATCTATGTTGCAGTAGGTATCTTTATCGCCGATGTAGGACTTTTTTATCCCTCTAAATCCGGGACAATGGAAAATCCCTATTGGCGATAAGACTTGGCGGAATATCGCCATATGGCAGGTTCTGGGTTGATGTGTGAAATCGCGCCAGACATCCGGCTCTTCAAGGACTTTTAAATTGATGCTTTCAATCACTTTAAAATCCTTGTTCTCGTATGTTTTTGCTTCGTTAATTGCTTCGTGAATACGAGAAATTACCGAAATGTCCGCTGCGGTTGGATCAACTGCTTCAACATTATTAGCATTAAATCTTGTTAAAACTGGTTTAATACTAATATAGCTGAAATTATATTCGCGAGCCAACTTGGTTGCGATTACGATTTCATCCATATTGGGGATAATGTTGCTTCCTTTTACGCTCTTAGCTTTTTCCCATGTGATAACAAAGGAAAAGCCAATGGGAAGTTGGGAATTGCGGTTGCGCATTTTTAATACCCAGTTACAGACTTCTTCAAGGGTAATTTTTAACATTGGCTTGTGTATTTTTTGCCAAGTGTCATTGGTGCCAGCGTCAATTGATAGTCTTACCCAATCATTATCTTCTGTGTGTAGCCATTTTGCGGCATCATAAATTATTTTGCCGCGCGATCCATTACTTATAATCGCAACTTGAACACCATTCCCCTTGAGAAATTCTACGATTTCTTCAAATTGTGAGTAAAGCGTTGGCTCGCCACCGCCAATAAGAGAAACAGAACGCAATCCTCCCTTAATCATATTTTCTAACGATAACAGTAACTTATTGTGGTCAAATTTGCCGTTAGAATTGATCACATCAATGTCTATGCAATGGCCACAGCGAAAATTACAAGCGGTCGTTAGATCAAGATTGATTGAGATGGGCGTTAAGTTTGGCGTTTCAACTTTTAGCCCTTGCCTTACAGCTTTTTGCCACTGGACATACTCTTTAACTTTTGGCAACACTAATGGCTGCCGCAGTTTTGCCGTAAAATCATGCTTTTTATCAACTTTAACAGCCATTACTATCACCTCCTCCCTTTTTATTTAATTTCTTATATAAGAACTTTTATAAATATAAAAGAATAAATTTATTTTGTCAATATTTTGTAAGGCGAATTCAAAAATAACTTAATAACAAAATAAAATTTTTATTTTGTTGCGATAGTAATTATATTTATACCTGTAAAAATTAATGGTTTAATTAATTTCCATAATTTAGTTTTTCCTATTCCGCGAAAAACGCCAAAACTTTTAATTATTTTAATTTTAAAATCATGTCCTCTTAATAGTTTCTCTAAGCTTATTTTGTCATATGGATGAATATGGGTATAATCACGCCAAAAAGTTTTATATTGTTTTCGCCAATCAGGCGTAACTAAAATAAATACACCGTCTTGCCTCAAAACCCTATTTATCTCATCTAAATAATTTGTAGGATTGTTTAAATGAGCTATAACAAAAAATGATAAAATTACATCCAATGAATTATCTTCAAACGGCAATTTTTCAATTTCTACATTTATTTTATTAAATTTAATTTTATTTGATTCAAATAATTTTTTATTATAATCATCAATATCTATCGCTTGTAAATTTTTATACCCTTCATTTTTTAGGGGGAAAATTGATAATCCGCTTCCAGCGCCAATATCTAGAATTTTTGAATTTTTATTGGGAAAATAAATTTTTCCTAAATATGGAATACTTATACGATGAAAATCATCGATATTTTGCGCCGAATAACCATCATCAGTCATTATTTTAAGATAATTTTTGTTTTTCATATTAGGGATGGGTTTTAATTTCAAAATATATCGGTTGATGCAAGAGCACAAAACCCCGCATCAGCTAAGCCTTTCGGCTCCATATCCTTTCGGATACGACCCATCCCTGAGTTGCTGAACGCGGGGTTCAGTGTCAGGGATGGGATTTTTTGCCATATCTCTAAATAACATAGAGGGTTAGGCATATTTAATTATATTTTAATATAACATTTACAAATTTATTTTAAAAGAGGGACGTCGTTTTCGAATTATGTGTAAAATTTGGCAATTGAATTAATCTAATAGTTCTTATATTATTTAATTTATAAATGTATAAAAAATATAAATTAGCGATTTTAAACGCTCATCCGGTTCAGTATCAGGCGCCGCTTTTTAAAAAAATTGCGGGAAATCTGGAGATTGATTTAATGGTTTATTTTTGCTGGGATTTTGGAGTTAAAGAAGCGGGTTTTGACGAGCAATTTGGCAAAAAAGTTAAATGGGACATTCCGGTTTTGGAAGGATATGATTTTAAATTTCTTAAAAATTATTCTTTTAAGCCGTCCAGCGATTTTTGGGGGCAAGTGAATTTCGGAATAATTAAAAAAATAATATCCGGTAAATACGACGCTTTGATAATTTTCGGCTGGAATTCATTCACAAACTGGCTGGCGTTTTTAACGGCATTTTTGGCGGGCACGCCGGTTTTTTTAAGGGGCGAAAGTCCTTTAAATCAAGAGTTATTAAAATCTAAATGGAAAATAAAAATAAAAAAAATCATCTTGGGAACGTTATTTAAATTTATTAAGGCGTTTTTATATATTGGGGAAGAAAATAAAAAATTTTACCGATTCTACGGCGTTCCGGAAAATAAATTATTTTTTACGCCTTACGCGGTTGATAACGAGCGATTTATAAGCTCGTATCAAGAGTTAAAAGACAAAAAGCAAGGATTAAGAAATAAATTAGGAATTGAAAAAAATGATGCAGTGATTATCTTTATCGGAAAATTAATAGAAAAAAAGCGCCCGATGGATTTGTTAAGGGCGTATGAAATTCTTAATACTAAATACAAAATACTTAATACAGCTCTGGTTTTTGTCGGCGATGGCGCATTGCGTTCCAAGCTTGAAAATTATGCAAAAGGAAACAATCTTAAAGACGTTTATTTTGTCGGTTTTAAAAACCAAACCGAATTGCCGGAATATTACGCAATGGCGGATATTTTCGTTTTGCCTTCGGGTGTCGGCGAAACATGGGGATTGGTTGTTAATGAAGCGATGTGTTTCGGATTGCCCGTTATTGTTTCCAATATTTTGGGGTGTGGCTTTAATTTGGTTAAAAACGGAGAAAATGGCTATATTTTTTCTCTTGGCGATATAGAAAAATTAGCAGAGCATCTTAATGAATTGGCAAGCGATGGCAAGAAGAGAAAATTATTCAGCAAGAAATCTTTTGAAATAATCCAAAATTATAGTTATCAAAAAGATATTGAAGGAATTTTAAGCGCTTTGAAAAAAAGTTAATCGATTTTAAACTCACAATTTTTATTAAGAAAATATATCGGTTGGCAAATAAATTCTTTTGAAGGCTTTCTTTGATGTTCCCATTGAGGGAACAATTTTCTTTTTATTACTTTAAAAGTGCGAATAATTAAAAATAGGATAAAGCTCAAGTAAACGCTGATTTTTTCAAAAAAAGAATATGATTGAAAGAATAGCGCTAAATTTTTTCGGGCATCTTGCCAATAATTTAAATTCATATTTTTGATAAATCCGAATATAACACTGTTGATTGTTTCCGCTCCAATAAATATTTTCATTTCAAATAAATTTTTAATCCAATAAATCCTAAAAGCATATTCAAAGCAAGATTTTAAATAATTGGCATAACCGATAATGCCGGCGGCTTTATTAATATCAAATCCGGCTTTCTTGCCGAGACTTTGGGCCCTTTCTATCTTTATATAAGCCGATTTATCCGTGAAAACCATAAAGTCATATTTCACTAGTATTTTAAGGGGTATTATCACATCAATACCGTATCCGATTTGAAGATATTTCTTCGTCTCTTGAGAAATGATGTTATCGTCATTATTTGCCATCACTTCAGTGATAAAAGAAAATGATTCCACTAAATCTTTTTTTCTAAGAAAAGACAGCATAAAGAGCGCTCCAAAAATATTTCTATATGAATTTTTAATGTAAAAATTAGCGGAATAATTTTTTGATTTAAAAATATTCTCGCAAAAAATTTCAAAATAATCATTATTGTTATTTGATTTTTCTACTAGACTGATTGATTTTGAAATAATAGCCGCGGCTTTAGGATTTTCATTAAATTTTCTAACGCCTTCTTCTATATAATTTCTTGAAAGCCAGTCATCGTGATTGAGAAGCTGGACAAATTCTCCAGTGGCTAATTTAAAGGCGTTTAAAAAATTTTTAACTGCCCCTAAATTAGTTTCATTTTTAAAATACTTTATTCTTTTATCTTTAGCCGCGTAATTAAGCGCGATTTTTCCTGTTTTATCTTTACTGCCGTCGTCGGAAATTACAATTTCTATATTTTTATAGGTTTGGTTAATACAGCTTTCTATCGCTTTAAAAAGTTCTTTTTCTCCGTTGTAAACGGGGATGCAAATGCTTACTAAGGGATTATTGTCCATAGGGATAAATTAAGATATTATTATAAAGCATCAATGATTAATTTCAAAATTCTTTTAGTCGGCGACGCTTCGCCGCAAGACAGAATAATTTTTTATCGCAATGCTTTTAAAGGGCTGGGTTGCGAGGTTGAGATATTAAACACAAAAGGGCTTTATAAAATAAGTTTTTTAAATCGGGTTTTAAATAGATTTATTTTAAAAACTCCTGTTTATTTCTGGACAAAAAATTTAAATTCAATAGTTGTAAAAAAAGCGATTGAAAACAATCCAGACTTTATTTTATTTTTTAAGCCGATTTATATTTCGCCGACATCAATTCTTAAAATAAAAAGCCGCGGCATTAAGATATTTTCTTGGTATCCGGATGATATCTTTTATCCTAAAAATTCAAGTAATTTTTTTTATAAATCAATTTTTCTATATGATTGTCATTTTTCCACGAAGTCTTTTAATGTGAAAGAACTTGTTGATTTTGGCGCGAAAAGGGCGGTTTTTTTGCCGCACGCCGTTGATTTAAGCTGTCATCATCCAGTTGAAGTTTCAACAGTGGAAAAAGAGCAATTAGGGGCGGATATTATTTTTGTCGGCACTTATGCCGAAGATAAGCGTACAGATTACTTAGAAAGATTATGTCAGGACGGCTATGATATAAAAATTTACGGCAATGGCTGGCGCAAACATCCCAAAAATTCTTGTTTATTTTTAAAAAAATTTATTAAATTTAAAGACGCTTATTGCGAAGATTCTTCAAAAATTTTCAACGCTAGCAAAATAATTTTGGCTTTTTTGAGGAAGCATAATCGGGATGCGCAAACGGGCAGAACGTATGAAATTCCCGCTTGCGGAGCTTTTATGCTCCACGAACGGACCGATGAGGCAAAAGCAATTTTTAAAGAAGGAAAAGAAGCGGATTTTTTTGGATCTTACGAAGAATTAAAAAAGAAAGTGGATTTTTATCTTTCTCATGAAGAAAAAAGGAGGGAAATCGCAAAAAATGGTTATTTAAAAGCGTTAACGCCGCCTTTTTCATACGATAACAGGGCTGAAATAATCATTAAAACATACTTGGCGCTATGAATTAATTTAATTGCAAATTTAGGCGATAATCGTTTATTATCTTATTATGTGCGGATTTGTGGGAGTTTTCGGCTTAAATGCTCAAAAATTCAAAAATGAAGTGGATAACGGCACTTCAATTATTAAACATCGTGGTCCAGACGCGGCTGGTTTTTATGGCGACGATTTTTTTTTAACCGGCTTTAATCGTTTAAAAATTATTGATTTATCAAATGAAGCCAATCAGCCCTTTGGGGATGATGAATTTGTTTTGGTTTTTAATGGTGAAATTTATAATTACTTGGAGCTTCAGAAGAGATTTGGGTTTGAAACGAAAACTTCTTCTGACACGGAAATTCTTTTTAATGTTTTGAAAAAATTTAAAAATAATATTGAAGAAGGAATTAATTTATTAAATGGGATGTTCGCGTTTATTTTTTACGATAAAAAAACAGGAAAAATTATTTTAGGGAGAGACAGATTAGGAGTAAAGCCGTTGAATTATTTTATTAAAGAAAATAATATATTTTTTGCTTCAGAAATTAAGGCAATGAAGCCGTTTTGCGGCTTTTTCCGCGTCAATCATAAAACAGTTGTTAATTTCTTGGTTAATAGAACAACGGATTATAATAAAGAAACTTTTTTTGACGGGATTTATCAAATTAAGCCGGGATTTTTTGTTGAGGCGAAAATCAACGGCGTAAAATTAAAAATAAAAGAAAAAAAATATTGGGACGCGGCGAAAATCAAGGCAAGCGGCAAAATTTCGGGAACAGAAGCGATTGATAAATTTAAAAAGTTGTTTTTTGACGCCGTTTCTTTGCGTTTCAGGGCGGATGTTCCCGTTTCTGTGTTGCTTTCCGGCGGACTTGATTCTTCGGCAATAGCTTCGGCGGCGGCCATTTTAAATCCTGCTAAAGAAATTACGGCGATTTCCGCTGTTTATGAGGGGGATCCGATGGACGAAAAAAAATTTGCCGTTAAGGTTGTTGAAAAATACAAAAATTTAAAGCCGATATGGGTTGAAATCAAAAAAGGCGAGTTTTTTGAATCTTTGAAAAAAACGATTTATCACGAAGAAATGCCGTTACCCGACGGGTCAATGGTTTCTCATTTTATTTTAATGGAAAAAATCAATAAAAATAAAATTAAAGTTGTTTTAACTGGACAAGGAGGAGATGAAATCTTGGGCGGATATGTTCATACTTTTCTGCCGGCTTATGAAGCGGACAGAATAAGAAATTTTAAATTTCAGAAAAATAGTTTGCGGGGATTTTTTCATGCTTTGCCGTATTGTATAAAAAATTTTTTTAAACTCTTGTTTATTTTTAAAAATGACGGCAAATTTTTTAAGGATAAAAAAAATTTGTTTTTAGTCGATAAATTTTATAAACATTTTTTTGGAAAAACAATTTTAAGCAGTTATCTGATTAACAGCTTGAAATATTGGTCATTGCCCGGTTTTCTCCATTACGAAGACAGGAACTCAATGGCTTTTTCCATTGAGGCAAGAGGGCCATTTCTTGATTATCGTTTAGTTGAATTTATGGTTTCTTTACCCAATGATTTTAAAATAAAAGACGGCATTGGCAAACGGATATTAAGAGAATCCATGAAAAATGTCATTCCTGAAGAAATTTTAAAACGCAATGATAAGCAAGGATTTTACGCTCCGATAGAAAAGTGGGATAAGGAAATCCCTTTGGATTTTTTAGATGACAAAGATTTTCGCAAAGAATTTAATTATATTAATTTTAAAGAAATTCAAAAAAGCAAAAAAATGAAGTGGAGAATATATACGTTGTGGCTGTGGTATAATATATTTAAAAAGTAACGGTAATGAAAAATATTTTAGTTAAATTAATTGGTTATACGGCGACGGTATTACATGGAGATACCGCTGTTTTTGACCGTTGGAAATGGCTAAAAAAACATCTTCAGGCGGGGCCTTTGCGGATATTGGACGCGGGGTGTGGTTCAGGAGCTTTTGCGATGTATGCCGCAAAAATAGGCAATGAAGCGGTTGGAATTTCTTTTGACGAGCGAAATAATGCGGTGGCGACTGAACGCGCAAAAATTTTAAATATCCTTAACGCTAAATTCATACGGGGAGATTTAAGAAAATTGGATGAGATATCAAAGGATTTGGGGAAATTTGACCAAATTATTTGTTTTGAAACAATTGAACATATTTTGAATGACAAAAAGCTCGTTAAAGATTTTTATTCTCTTTTAAATCCGGGAGGGAAATTATTACTGACCACTCCTTATAAATATTACAAGCATCTTTATGGGGATCAAATTGAAATGGCGGTTTGCGAAAACGGAGATCATGTCCGTCGGGGATATACTTTTGAGGAATTAAAAAATTTGTTAAGGGAAGCCGGTTTTGAAATGAAATTGGAAGAATTCATAACAGGATTTATTTCCCAGCAATTAATAAATTTAATAAGAATTATAGGAGACATTGGTCCCGGTTTCGGAAAAATCGCATGGGTAGTCACATTCCCATTGAGAATATTGGTTGTTTTTGACAAGCCGTTAACTAAATTGATAAATTATCCATTTTTTTCAGTGGCAATTATTGCCAGTAAAAAGTAAATTGTTTTAAAAAATGAATTTAGCCTCACTGTATAAAAATAAAAAAGTTCTTATAACTGGCGGATTGGGATTTTTAGGAAGCAATATTGCCCATGAAATTGTTTCTTTTGGAGCGGAAGTAACAATCGTAGATTCATTAAATCCGTTGTACGGAGGAAATATTTTTAACATTGAAAATATTAAAGATAAGGTAAAAGTTATTATCGGCGATATTCGCGATGAAAACTTGATTAATGAAATCGTTAAAGATAAGGATATTATTTTTAATTTGGCGGCTCAAGTAAGTTATATAGACAGCAATTCTATGCCATTTGAAGATTTGGACATAGATTGTAGGGGACAACTTGTTATTTTAGAAGCATGCCGGAAATATAATAAAGATGTTAAAATAGTTTTTGCCAGCTCACGAATGGTTTTAGGAAAAATATTGTCTGAGATAGTGGACGAAAATCATCCGACAAATCCTTTAAGTTTGTACGGCATACATAAACTAACGGCTGAAAAATATCATCTAATGTATTTTAAAGATTATGGCATTAAGTCTGTTATTTTGAGGATTACTAATCCTTTTGGCGAGAGACAGCAAATAAAACACAACAAATATAGTCTGCCCGGCTGGTTTATGAGGTTGGCCATGGAAGGAAAAACAATAAAAATATTCGGGGACGGAAATCAACTGAGAGATTATGTTTATGGCACGGATATCGCAAGGGCATTTGTTTTGTGCGCGGTTTCTGACAATACCGACGGAGAGGTTTATAATTGCGGATATGGAGAATCATGGCATTTCAGGGATATGGTCAACCTGATTGTTAAAACTGTCAGCAGCGGAAGCGTTGAATACGTTCCGTGGCCGGAAGATTATGAACGCATTGAAACAGGAGATTTTAAGACCGATATTTCAAAACTGTCCAAAGCTACCGGATGGAAGCCGGAAATTACGGTAGAAGATGGCATTAAGAAGATGGTTAATTATTACAAAGAGCATAAAGATAAATATATTTAAAATGGATGTTTCCGTTTCTGTCGGGGGGAAATTTCATATGTTTAATCTTGCCCAGCAACTGGAAAAAAGCGGGCATCTTAAGCAATTAATCACTTCATATCCTAAATTTGAAGTTATTAAATATGGGATTCCGAAAAATAAGATAAATTCGGTTTTAGTAAAGGAAATTATTGAGCGGGGTTGGAATAAGTTGCCATATTTTTTTAAAAATTTATATAACCCCCAGTATTTTATCAGCGAAGTTTTTGACAGATCAGCTTCATTTTATTTGCGGAAATCGGACATTGTATTTGGTAATTCTTCAATGTTTCTTCACGTGATGAGAAAGGCAAAAGACTTAGGGGCAATAACAGTTGTTGAAAGAGGTAGTTCTCATATAAAATATCAAAATAAAATATTAGAAGAGGAATACGAAAAGTTTGGCATTAAATCTTTTAAATTGGCGCATTCTAAAATTATAGAAAAGGAATTAAGTGAATATGAAGAAGCCGATTATATTTCCGTTCCTTCGCTTTTTGTAAAAAAAACTTTTATTGAATATGAGGTTCCGGAATCAAAAATAATCCACAATCCTTATGGGGTGGATCTTTCTTGGTTTAGGCAAATTCCCAAAGAAGATAATGTTTTTCGGATTATTTTCGGAGGGGGATTATCTTTAAGAAAAGGAACTCACTATCTTTTACAGGCGTTTGCCGAATTGAATTTGCCGAATGCGGAGCTTCTTTTAATCGGTCCCGAGAGTGATGAAATTATTCCCTTTCTTAAAAAATATGAAGGAAAATATAAAAGGTTAGATTATCGGCCGCTAAAAGAACTTTATAAATATCTTTCTCAAGGATCGGTTTTTGTAATGCCGTCCTTGGAAGAAGGGTTAGCTTTAGTTCAGCCTATGGCCATGGCTTGCGGGTTGCCTATTATTGCGACAACAAATACCGGAGCGGAGGATATTGTGCGCGACGGCATTGACGGCTTTATAATCCCTATTCGCGATGTTGACGCGATAAAAGAAAAAATTTTATTTTTATATAATAATTCTGACATAAGAAGTAATATGGCTAAATCAGCGAAGGAAAGAATAAGCGCTAATTTTACATGGGATGATTATGGGGATAGAATGATTAAAAATTGCGAGAAAATGTTAAAAAATCGCAAATAATTTTGAATTATGTTTAAATTTATCAAAACAGAAATTCCCGAAGTTATTTTAATAGAAATGGAAATTTTTAACGATAATAGGGGATTTTTTATGGAAACATACAAAAAGTCCGTTTTTTTTAAGAATGGCATCAAAGACGATTTTATTCAAGAGAATAGCTCTAAATCTTTTTATGGTGTTTTGCGGGGATTACATTATCAGCAAAGTCCTAAAGCTCAAGCAAAATTGGTGAGATGCATTAAGGGGGAGATTTTTGACGTTGCGGTTGATTTAAGAAAAAGTTCGTCTACATACTTAAAATGGGTTGGATTTACGCTTTCCGCTGAAAATAAAAAACAGCTTTATATACCGATTGGTTTTGCTCATGGATTTTGTTCTTTAGCCGATGATACGGAAATAGTCTATAAATGTTCGGAAGAATATTTTCCCGAATTTGAAAATGGACTTATTTGGAATGATCCAATTATAAATATTTTATGGCCGATTAAAAACCCGATTATTTCGGAAAAGGATTCAAAAAATTTTTCGGTAGCCGATTTATAAAAATATTAAAATTATTTAAATAAAAAATGATAAATTTTTCTTCCATATCGCAAAAATCAATATTGGGGCGGACAATGAGAATTTTCCTTAAATTAATTCCTCAAAACACAAAACTTTTTATTCTTCAAGGAAAATTAAAAGGAAAAAAATGGATAAAAGGGTCCGGCGTTAACGGTTATTGGCTTGGCAGTTACGAGCCGGAAGAGCGGAAATTTTTTGAAGAAATAGTCAAAAAAGGAGACGCTGTTTTTGATATTGGCAGCCACGTCGGTTTTTACGCTCTTTTGGCATCGGAATTAGTCGGCGAAGATGGAAAAGTTTTTGCCTTTGAACCGTTGCCAAGAAATATAAAATATCTTAGAGAACATATTAAAATTAATAATATTAAAAATATTAATGTAATTGAAGCGGCGGTTTCCGATAAAGAAGGAACGGCTTTTTTAGAAAATAAAGGCGATGGTTCTTACGCTAAAATTGTTAAAAATAAAGGATTTGAAGTAAAAACAGTTGTTCTTGATAATTTGATTAAAAGCGGTAAATTGCCGGCGCCGGATATCATTAAAATTGACGTTGAAGGAGCAGAATTTTCTGTTTTAAAAGGCGTCGCTTTTATTTTAAAAAAATATAGGCCTGCGATATTTTTATCCATTCATATATTTGATGATAAAATTCATAAAAATTGCTGCGATTTCCTTAAAAACGCGGGATACAATTTAAAATCAATTGCGGGAAACAGTTTGAATGGAATTAACGAAATTTTCGCTTATAAAAATGATTAACGAATATTTATTTATTGCAATTCCGTTATTTTTTTTAATTGCCGCCGTTATTTTCCGCCGTTGGCGAACGGGTGTTGTTTTGATATTTATTTGGTTATTGGTTGAAGACGTAATTCGCCGTCTTATTCCCGGCCAACCGGGGCAAATAATGTTAGTTAAAGATATTTTAATTCTTCTAACTTATAGTTCTTTTTTGGCGACGATGGCGATAAAAGACAAAAAAATTTGGCGGCCCTCGTTTATTATTTCTCTTTTATTGTTTATCGGTTTCGTTCTAATAGAAGTTTTTAATTATAACGCGCCAAATTTATTTTTTGGCGCGATTGGATTGCGTCATTATTTGTGGTATTTGCCATTGGCGTTTTTGGGTTATCATATGTTTGATGATAAAGAAAAATTATTGAAATTTTGCCGAATTTTGGTTTATGCGGCTATTCCGCTTTTTGCATTAATCATATTTCAATATTTATTCTGGGATTCAAATATTGTTTTTTTAAGGTCTTTGTCAACGGGTCATCAATTTCATAATTTCACTTTGGTGGAAAGCGAAAAAATACCATTATTATCATCAGTTTTCGGCAGCGCTCACAGATATGCTCGCTTCTCAATGTTATTATTTTTTCTAGGGGTGGGGCTTTTAACAATAAAAAAGAGTAAAATTTTGATAATTTCCACTATTTCCGCTTTCTTGGGGATAATTTTAAGCGGCAGCCGCAGCGCTTTTGTTTTAACGATAATGGGAATTGTTTTATTTATAATATCCGCCGTTTATGTTAAAAATAATAAAATATTTTCTTTGTGGCGCAATAGCCGGGTTAAAGCGTCTTTATTAGTTTCAATATTGGCGTTGGCAGGATTAATGGTTTTTATAATCAGTGATTTGGGAATATTCCAAATAACGGCATTTTATTACGCTTTTCAAGAAAGAATTCCTTCGATGATGTTTAAGGAATTTAACAGGACATTTCCCGAAGCGAAGCTGTTTGGGAATGGAGCCGGGACAATGTCTCAGGGCTTGGATTATATTCCCGGCGGTTTGGATTGGATTCGATATCAAACGCAAGAATTAAGGACTGATTCTTGGTTTGAAAATGGCGTTAGCAAGATTATTTTTGAGCTTGGATTCGCGGGACTGATTATTTTTTATTTTTTCTGGGGGTATTTATTTTATCGGACGAAAAAAGAAATCAAGAAATTAAATATCTCTCCCTTAAGGAATTTAGCAGTTGCAATTTCTACATTTTCCTTTTTAATGTTAATATGGTTTTCATTTTTGCATCATCAGACATTCGGCGATGCCACCACATTGGCAACTTTATGGTTTTTTATCGGCGTTTTATTTAATTTAAACAAATTAGCGACATCAACAGCATGAAAATTCTTTGCGTAATTCCGTCATATTATCCAGCTTTCCAATTCGGAGGGCCTATTGCTTCGGTCCATAATTTGAATAAATCATTTGTCCAAAAAGGAATTGATATAGCGGTATATACTACAAATGTCGGGTTAAAAGATAAAGTTATCGCGAATAAAGAAGTCTTAATAGACGGCGTTAGGGTCACCTACTTTTCATTTTTAAAATTTTTTGAATTTTTCGGGCCGACTGGCTGGCAATTTTCCGTTCCTTTAAGCAAGGCGCTAAAAGAGAATGTGCCGAATTTTGATTTGATTTATATTTCAGCAGTTTGGAATTATCCGACCGCTATCGCAAGTTATTATTGCCGAAAATATAAAAAACCTTATATTATCGCGCCACGGGGAATATTTTATCCGTATACTTTTAATAAAAAAATTTGGAAGAAATGGCCTTATTATAAATTAATTACAAAAAGAGATTTGGAAGGGGCGGCGGCCATTCATTACACAAGTATAGATGAATTCAAAAAAGGTCATTCTTTTTTAGGAATAAAAAACAATAAAACTTTTATTATTCCCAATGGCCTTGATTTGTCGGAATTTGATAATCTTCTGGCAAAAAGAGTTTTAAGGGATAAATATCCTATGCTTAAAGATAAAAAAGTAATATTATTTTTGGGTCGGTTGGATTGGAAAAAAGGTTTGGATGTTTTGGCAAAAGCATATGGGAATGTAATTAAACAAAGGAATGACATCTATTTATTAATTGTAGGAGACGGGCCAGATAGTTTTAAAAAGAAAGTTAAGGAATGGTTTAAAAACGAAGGAGTTTTAGAGGGAGAAAAAATAACTTTTACCGGGATGTTAACGGGCAGGGAAAAATTAGAAGCATTAAGCGGCAGTGATATTTTTGTTTTGCCTTCGTATTCGGAAAATTTTGGAATGGCGATAGTTGAAGCAATGGCTTGCGGATTACCGGTTATTACCACTGACACAGTCGGTGTCCATAATGAAATAACGGAAACAAACGGAGGGTTGATTATTCCGAGCGGCGACGCTCCGCGGCTTAGCGAGGTAATTATTAAAATTATTGATAATGAGGAGTTAGCGAAGAAAATAAGCGAAAATGGAAGGGCCTTGGCGAGGGAAAGATTTGATTTTAACAAGGTTGCCGACAAGATGATTGAGAAATTTGAAGAAATAGTAAATAATTATAAGTAATAAATTAAATGAAATCTTCTCTTGGTGTCATAATTCTTACTTACAACGAAGAAATCCACATCGAGCGGCTGTTGAAAAACATCACGGATTGGGCGGATGAGATTTTTATTGTTGATTCTTTTTCAACCGATAAAACATTAGAAATCGCTAAAAAATACGGATGTAAAATTTTTCAGCATAAATTTGAAAATCAGGCGCAGCAATTCAATTGGTCTTTGGATAATATAAAAATCAAAAACGATTGGGTTTTACGATTAGATGCGGATGAATATTTAACGGAAGAACTTAAAAAAGAAATTGATGAGGTTTTGCCGAGGGCACAGCCATCAATAACCGGTTTTTATATTAAGCGAAAGGTTTATTTTATGGGTCGCTGGATTAAACATGGTGCCTATTATCCGATCTGGTTTTTGCGGTTGTTTAGAAAAGGTAAGGCGCGTTCAGAACAAAGAGCAATGGATGAACACATTGTTTTGCTTGATGGCAAGGCAAAAAAATTAAAAAACGATTTTATTGATAATAATAAAAAAGATTTGGAATGGTGGACTGCCAAACACAATAATTATTCTTCGCGTGAAACAGCGGACGCGCTTGCCGGGGATTACGGGCAAGCTAAAAAGAAATTTTACTACCGTCTGCCGCTTTTCTGCCGAGCTTTCCTTTATTTTATTTATCGTTATTTTTTTCGTTTGGGATTTTTAGACGGCAAAGAAGGATTAATATTTCATTTTTTGCAGGGATTTTGGTATCGTTTTCTTGTGGACGCGAAAATTTATGAAACAAAAATTAAAGTTGATAAATAAGATAAAATTTATTATATTTTAAAATTATGAGAATACTCACTGGTAAAAAATGGAGAAGTGGCTATTTGGATTATTGCCGTAATAAAAATGAATACAGGATTCAAGTTTTAGTTTGGAAAAATCTTGAAAAAATCGAAGACGCATATCACACGCGGGCCAAAAGCTTAAGATTATTAATTAATTATTTTCCAGTGGTCGGTTTTCAAGGTTTATTAACCAAAACTTGGTCTCGGCTCAGGGAAGAAAGGCGCAATGAAAAATATATTTCTTGCGGTATCGGAAAAATTATTGAAAGTCCCGATAATAATATTTTTCAGAAAGGAGATTGGGTTAGTTTTATCGCCCCCTTTCATCCAGCTCTCGCGGAGCGGATTGTTTTACCCAAAGAACTTATTTATAAGATTGATAGATCGAATGTTCCGGAAATTATGGCAAACGCGATTTTATATTTTTCCGTTGGAAAAAATGATAAAAAAAATATTTGGTGGAAAGATATTAAGGGTTGGAGTGTTTATTCGGGAATAGAAATCTCTCAAGAGTTGCAGAATAAATTAGCTGATGGGGTAAAAGGAGAGATTAAAAATATTGATTGGATTAAGGCTCAAAAAATTAGCGCAAGTGGCGCGGATGCCGTTGCTGAGATAAAAGGGAAAGTTGAGAAAATAAATCAAAACAAAAAGAGCGGAATTTTATTCGGCTACGGCAATTATGCAAAAATAAATATCATCCCATACACTAAAAAGTTTGTTGATATAAAAACGGTTCATGAAATTGATCCGACTCAGATTGTTGTTGAGAGGAGCGTTGAGAAGTGGAATTCATCTCCCTTTCCTGCGAAAGATGAAAAAGCAGATGTTTATTTTGTCGCCAGTTATAATCACACTCATGTTCCGATTACATTGCATGCCTTGAATCAGGGCGCTTACGTGGTGGTTGAAAAACCGGTGGCTATGGATTACGACGAATTAAATGATTTAGAAAAAGCTCTTAGAAAGGCTGGCAGAAAATTGTTTATTGGATTTCATAAGCGTTATGGATTATTTAATGAATTGGCGCTTAAAGATCTTGGCGTAAAATATGGCGATCCGATTTCATACCATTCCATAGTTTATGAATTAATTCAGCCGGAATTTTTCTGGTATAATTGGCCGGTTTCAAGAAGCACTTTTTTGTCGAATGGCTGTCATCAAGTCGACCATTTTTTACATCTTAATAATTTCAGCAAGCCGATAAATTCCGATATTAAACTTTTACAGGACGGCGCGGTTGAAGTTTGGATAGAACTTGAAAATGGAGCGACATTCACGACTACTTTCAGCGAGAAAGGCACTTTAAGGGTTGGTCCGAGGGATATTGTAGAATTAAAGGTTCACGGAAAAAACATAAGAATAATTGATGCTATAAAATATCAATCTGAAGATAATTTCAGAATAATTAGAAAAAAGAGAATATTTAAAACGAATAGTTATCGTGATATGTATCAAACAATAGTAAAAAAAATTGCTAATAACGAAGAGGGCGACTCGATAGAATCAGTTATTATTTCAACAAAAATTATGTTGGATTTGGAGGAGAAACTTAAACAGATGAAGGGCTGGGGCGATAAATATGACAAGGCTAAAGAAAGATTTTGGAGTTATTTTAAATAAAGCGCGTTTTATGAAAAAAAATATTTTAATTATTACTGATTCTTATCCGCCGGAAATTCGTTCAGCCGCGTTGTTAATGAAAGATTTAGCTGATGGATTGTATGAAAAAGGACATAATGTTTTTGTTGCCACTTCTTATCCCAAATATAATTTAGCGGATTCTAAAAACGCCGTTTGGACGGAAGTTATTGATGAAAATGGGGTTCAAGTTCTACGGATAAAAACTCTTCCGCATCATAAGGTAAATTTTATTATCAGGGGCATAGCCCAGCTTTTAATGCCTTATATTTTTTTTCGTAAAATTAAAAAGAATATTAAGGAAAAAATTGATACAGTGATTGTTCATAGTCCGCCATTGCCGCTTTCAATAACCGCTTATAAGGTTAAAAAATTTTACGGCGCAAAATATATTCTTAATCTTCATGATATATTTCCTCAAAATGCTATTGATTTAGGAGTTCTAAAAAAATGGAAACATTGGTCCGCCATTTGGCTTTTTGAACGGATGGAAAAAAATGCTTATAAAAACTCCGATTTAATCATTGTGCCGTCAAATGAACATAAAAAATTCATTGAAGAAAAAAGAAATGTGTCAAAAGGGAAAACGCAGGTTGTTTTTCATTGGATAGACAGCGAGCCTTTTCTAAAAGTGAAAAAAACGGGCAGATTTAGAAAACTATATAATTTAGAAAATAAATTCATATTTTTATTTGGCGGAGTGCTCGGACCGTCGCAAGGTTTGGATTTATTTGTTAGAATCGCGGCTAAAATAAGAGATAATAAAGACATTGTTTTTCTTTTTGTCGGCGACGGTTCGGCAAAAGAAAATTTGGTAAAAATGAAGGAAGAATTAAAATTAAAAAATATTATTTTCAAGCCGTTTGTTTCTTTGGAAGAATACCCCGAATTAGTTAAAGATTGCGATGTTGGCATAATTAGTTTAACTGCTCAAAACACTACGCCGGCAGTGCCGGCAAAGATTTTAGGGTATATGGCGGCCGCTGTTCCAGTTGTCGCGTTCTTGCATAGAGAAAGCGACGGCTTATTAATTGTTAAAGAGGCAGAATGCGGTTATGGCGCGTTTTCTGACGATGAAGAAGGGACTTTGGAAATAATTTTAAAAATGTATAATGAAAAAGAGAAAATAAAAAAATACGGCGAAAACGGATTAAAATATCTTTTGGAAAATATGGAGAAAAAAGTCTGCGTGGATAAATTTGAAAAATTATTGTGAATTATGGAAAAAATTTTAATAGTATTTGGAACGCGGCCGGAAGCGATTAAATTCGCGCCGATAATTAAAGAAATTAAAAATCATTCTTCATTAAAGGGAATTATTTGTGTTTTTCGTCAGCACGATAAGATGCTTGATTACATATTAAAGACTTTTAATATTAAGCCAGATTATGATTTAAAAATTACATTAAGTGATAAATCATTATTCGGAAAAAAAATAAATATTTTTAAAAAAGCTAAAAATTTAATTATAAGTAGTCTTTCTTTTTTAAAATTTTTGCGGATTCTAAAAAAAGAAAAACCGGATATTTTAATGGTGCAAGGAGATACTTCAACCGCCTTTTTAGCCGCTTTTTTGGCATATCACTTTAAAATAAAAATTGCTCACATTGAGGCTGGTTTAAGAACGCACGATAAATATAGTCCGTTTCCGGAAGAAATGAATCGCCAACTTATTTGCCGATTAGCGGATTTTCATTTTGCCCCCACTAAACAAGCAAAAGAAAATCTTTTAAAAGAGGGCGTCGATGAGAAAAAAATATTTTTAACCGGTAATACGGCAATTGATGCGCTATCTATAATAAAAGAAAATCAGAAAAATAATATTGAAAGATATGAAGAAGATTTTTTAAAAAAGTATGGGATAAATTTTAAAGATAAGAAAATAATTTTATTAACTGCTCATAGAAGAGAAAGTTTTGGAGAAGGATTGCTAAATATTTTTTTAGCAATTAAGGAAATCGCGCAAAAAAGAAAAGATGTGGAAATAATTTATCCGGTTCATTTAAATCCTAATGTTTATCATTTGGCACATGAATTATTAGACGATATTTCAAATGTGCGCTTGATTGAACCGTTAGAATATGATGAATTTGTATTTTTAATGGATAAATCCTATTTGATTTTAACTGACTCTGGCGGGATTCAAGAAGAAGCGCCGTCATTAAAAAAGCCGGTTTTGGTAATGAGGAATAAAACCGAACGTCAAGAAGGGATAGAAGCCGGTGTGTCAAAACTTATTGGAACGAATGCTAAAAATATAATAGATGAAACGTTTTTATTATTAGACGATAAAAATATTTATAGAAAAATGGCATCGGGTAATAATCCTTATGGGGATGGCATGGCTGCAAAAAAAATTATTGAGATTATTGATAATTTTAAACAATAATTTTTTTAACATTTTTATTATGGACAAATTAGAAGAATTATTTTAAGATAACTCAATGGACGAAAAGGAAGTTGATTTGAGGGATTACGTTAAATTAATATTTGGAAGCAAAAAATTGATTTTTGGCCTGTTTTTATTGGGCGTTATTATTGCGGTTAGTTTTAATTACGCGTTTGTTTCAAAAGATAGAATTTATGAAGGCAAGGCATTATTGGAAATAGGTTATAAAAATAAATTGGAATTAGTGGAACAACTTGAACAATTACTGGAGAAAATTGGGCGAGGGGTTTATGGAACATACGCTGACAGTAAAATTATCGCTTCAAATCCGATAAAAACCAATTTAATTGAAATAAAAATAGAAGGAGGCAATCAAGATAAAATTAAAAGCGCTTTAGATGAAATAAGCAATGCAATACTTAATGCGCATAATAAAAAAATAAACGCTAAAAAAGAAATATTAGAAAGTGAAATAAATAGAATACAAATAAAGATGGATTTATTGGAGCAGGAAGAAAAAAATATAGAATTAGAAATGAAAACATCCGGCCAACAGCTCGTTTTGCTTTTATTAAAAAATGATTTAAGGGCGGAAATACAACAAATTAACAAATTAAAAGAAGAAATGGCGGATATCCAGCCAACGGAAATGATTTCTCTTTCAACGGTAGCGGAAAAATCATCAAACAGAAAATCATTGCTTAATGTTATTATTGGAGGAATGTCAGGTTTGTTTACGGGAATCTTTTTGGCCTTTTTATTGGCTTGGTGGAGAAAAAGTTATTAAGGCGTTTTAACTTTCTTAAAAAGCTCAAACACTTCCTTTAAAATTTTTTCTTTTAATAAATAAAGGAATAGGAAATAAATTCCTACGGAAATAACGATATTTAAAATTACATTCAATCCCGATTTATCTAAAACAAAACTCGCTATTCCCATAATAATCGCCGCCGCGACTATTTTTTTTAAATAACGGAGAGTTTTAAAGTTTCCAAGCTTTTTCATTTTTAGCCAAATTGGCGCGAAATAAGCGAATTGTGAAATTAAAGTGGCGATTGCCGAGCCAATAATGCCGAGAGAAGGAATAAGTAAGGCGTTTAAAATTACATTGCTGGCGGAGCCGGCGATTACGTAATTAATAAGCCGCCTTTGTTGATTATACGCCATCAGCAGGTTGCTAAGAATGGCGCCGGGAAAATTGATAAATAAAGCGGCAATTAATATTTGGAATGACGCTGAGGCGGGTAAATATTCTTTGCCAAAAATAAATTCAATAATCGGACTGGCAAGAATAATGCCGCCAACCGCCAAAGGAATGGCGATAAAATATAAAATAGTTATTG
>Ga0265296_1001392_pt1 | contig 28064 bp, 27 predicted proteins | sample MunlanPumphouse1_FD_189073 | JGI IMG/M metagenome (GOLD analysis project Ga0265296, IMG submission 189073) | Groundwater microbial communities from a municipal landfill in Southern Ontario, Canada - Pumphouse #1 | ecosystem: Environmental > Aquatic > Deep subsurface > Groundwater | place... | reverse complement strand
TGGAGGAGGTGGTTTTGGTGGTGGTGGGTTTGGGGGTTTTGGGGGCGGTCGGTCGGGGGGCGGGGGCGGCGGTCGAAGTTGGTAATTTGCCTGCGATGGGCGGGCTAACAGTAAAAAGAAGGAGGACTAAAGCATGAAAAAGACGTACTGGTTAATCGGGATCGTAGTCGTAGTTTTGTTGTTGGTTGGCTGGGTTGTGGGAATTTATAATGGTTTAGTTGGCATGGATCAAGGGGTAAAACAGGGCTGGGCGCAGGTTGAAAACCAGTTGCAGCGCCGCTATGATTTAATCCCAAATTTGGTCAATACGGTAAAAGGTTATGCCAAGCATGAAAAAGATGTTTTTACTTACGTTGCGGATGCGCGCGCAAAATTAGCCGGAGCCTCCGGTGTCAACCAACAGGTGGCGGCATCCAATGCAATGGAGAGCGCCATCTCCCGTCTTTTGGTAATTGTTGAAAACTATCCCCAGCTCAAGGCCTCCGAAAACTTCCGGGCCCTGCAGGATGAGTTGTCCGGCACCGAGAACCGCCTGGCCGTGGCGCGAATGAGATATAACGAGCTGGTTCAGCAATACAACACCAAAGCCAAATCGGTGCCTACGGTAATGTTTGTACGTATGTTTGGATTTGACCCGGAAAAGATATTTTTTCAAATACAAAGCGAGGCGGCCAAAGTAGCGCCGAAGGTGAATTTTTAATATGCAGGATTTTCATTGCCCAATTTGCGCGTCGCCCATCAAAGTAACCGAGCCGCTAAAAGCCGGCGTGCGTTTTGTGTGCGAAAATTGTTACGCGGAGCTGGCGTTGCACAAGTTCCGTAACGGCTATTTTTTGGGATGCCCGTTTTGTAAGGAGTCGGTTTTTGACCCAAACAATTGCGCGGCTTGTGAGCGGCGGCAGGAAAAAGTCGCCAAGTTTAACCTGGATAGGTTCATCAAGCTTTAGGGGCTGGGCGCGGCGATCTAGAGTTTAAGCGTGCGCGGCTTTCTTCCTGGCGGTAACAATTTTGATTACGGGCATTTCTGTGGGTGGTTCGTAATTTTGTTTAAACTGATTTAGCAGCCAGGGCCCAGCGTCAGAAATGTCTTTTTTCCTCTTTTTTAACCGCCTTAAAATGGTTTTGGACGAAGCCACCGTTTCCAAAAACTTAAAATTTGCCTTTACCCGGCGAACTAACCGCAGCAAATTTTTCCTGAAAACTCTTTTTGAGAAAGAAGCGTCCAAAACCACATTTTCCCCGTTACGTAAAAACTTTTCTGCCGCGGCCAGCATGGCGCGGTAAGTTTTTTGCGTAAAACCGGGAGAATATATCCCTTGTTTAAATCCCGGTCGGTTGCGGCGAGGATGCGGGGTGTTAGCTGGATTAAGCTTGCCGGCCAATTTTTTTCTGATTTCATCTGAGCGCAGCCAGATTGCTCCCCATTTTTCGGCCAGGCCTTTGGCCAGCGTGCTTTTTCCCGTACCAATGATGCCCCCCACCGCCAAAAGATAGGGTTTGGTTTTTATATATTGCCCTGCCAGCTTAAAATGTTGGGCAGCCAGTTTAAAATCTCCAGCCAGACAAAGCACCGATCCCCTGATATAAGCATAATGGCATTTATAAAAGTTCAATAGTTTTCGGCAGTCCTGGTCACAGCTGGTCTTTAGATAGGTTTCCAGAAATAAATCGGCTAATTTATTTTTCCCTCTGCATTCCAGATCCATAATTAAAAAACTGATTTCTGCCGCGCAATCAATGTACCTGAAATCAGAATTAAATTCGATGCAGTCAAAAATGTAGGGTTTTTTATGGTAAAAGATATTTTCTGAATGCAGGTCGCCATGCAGGTCCCTTATTTTTCCTGCCCTTATGCGCTGGGCAAACCAATCCGGATGTAAATCCAGAAAATGTAAAAGATATGCCTGAATTTGTTGATCGAGCCGGCGGCTGATTACCTTGCCTACAAATTTTGAAGTCGTCTGGAAATTACCGTAAAAAACCCCGCGCAAAAGTTTTGCACTGCCAAATTTGCCTTTTATGGCCTTAGCTTTCCGGTGGAAGTGCCAAACAACTTGCGCCAGCCGTTTTATCATTTGCGGGGTCACTTGGTTTTTTGTCAGCAGTTTGTCCAGCCTTTTTTCCGCGGGTAGGGTTTTCATTTTAACGGCATATTCGCCGTTATTCAGCCGGACCACTCCCAGATACATGGAGGGTGAATACCTGCGGTTCAGCCGTACTTCTTCCAAACAAAAATGCTTTCTTTTGGCTAGCGTGGAATAATCTACAAAGTTAAACTTTACCGGCTTTTTTATCTTGTAGGTATAGCGGGGCCCGATCAATGCCTGGCTGATGTGGGTTTCCTCGAATTTTGTTTTAACCATGTTTGGCAGTATTATGAAATATAATACGCGGCTTTACAACAAAATTGCTTTTTTCTTTAACGGGCGTAGAATTTGGGGATAGTGGTTTTGGCGGGGGGTGTCAGTCATCATGGCAATGAAATATTTTGCGGAGAGGAGGAGGTAGGAAAAACACACCTTGACCTTCCCCCAAGGGGAACGTTTATGCTCTGTTTTGACAGCGCCTAATTTTTGGGAAAGGAGAATGATCTAATTAACCGGGCGCAGTACAAAAAGGAGGCTATTTATGTATAAACGTCTTGGCATTGTGATTGCAATCTTAAATTTTTTGGCAGTCCTAAACAGCACTTATTTCTTTCTGGGGATGGCAAAGGCGAGCTTGATTGAATGGCTGTTTTTTAATGCTTGCGCGCCATCGGTACTATTATATTTCATTGGGTACCTTACAAAGAATAAAATTATCCAGGCGATGGCAATCCCCGCACTGGCTTTTTTTGGTATTGGCGGGATGTTTGTTTTTGGGTGGCGGGGTAGTGCATTATTTGCACAAGTCGGGCATCTTTTTATGACTTCTGCTGTGGTTTGGTTGGTTTATGCTATTTTTAAGAATAAATCCTTCAAGGAAGCAACCATCGGTTTTATTCTTGCCAGCTTTTTGGTGAATGGATTTATTACTATTGACCAGCGTTACACCTACCGGCATTGGGAGCGCTTTCAGAAAATAATGGAGTATAATCCGAACGGAAGTTTGCCGGCTGGTTCCATCATGCCGGCGCAAGACGGGCAGGTGAAATAATATGTATACAATCGGAGAATTTTCAAAGATTACAGGGATAACCGCCAAAGCCTTGCGCCATTACCATGAAATTGGTTTGTTGTCGCCGGAAAGAATTGATGGAATAAATAATTACCGGTTGTATGGTGAGATGCAGATTGAATCGGCGTTGATGATTAATGAGCTCAAAGTAGTGGGTTTTTCACTTGAGGAAATTAAAGGGGCTTTGGCCAGTCCTGCCGACCAGCAGAGTATTCTGAAAATGCTGGGCGCCCAAAAAATTAAGATCGGCGCAGAAATCCAGGAAAGCCATGCGAAGTTGCATAAATTGGAAAAGCTAATACAAGCTCGAGAGGAAAATAAAATTAATAATATCAACTTGGCTATCCAGGAGAAAAATCTCCCGGACTTATTAATTGCCTGTATCAAGCACCAGGGGCGCTATAAGGAAGTAGGCCCTTTGTTTATGAAGCTTGGCCGGGCGCTGGGCCCAAATATTGCCGGGCCGGCAATGACTTTGTATTTTGACGAGGAGTGCCGGGAAGAGGATGCGACGTATGAAGCGGCAATGCCGATCAAGCAGGAGGTTAAGAAAGAAGGGTTAGCCGTAAGAAAACTGAAAGGTGGACGTGCGGCAACCTTAATCCATAAAGGGCCTTATGAGACAATCGGACAATCTTACAAAAAGATGATTGATTACCTGAAAAAGAAAGATATGAAACTCAGGATTCCTTCCAGGGAAGTATATTTAAAAGGGCCACGCATTCTTTTTAATAATCCGAAGCAATATGTAACCGAGATTCAGTATATGCTGGAGGGATGATATTAAGATATGAGCCAGATTTTACAAAAGCTAAAAGGCGGGGATTTGCGTTCAATCGGTCGGGCAGATGAAGTTGTGCAGGATATCCTCAATAAACCAGCCTTGTTTGCTGAGGTTTTTGACGGCATGCTGGATGATGATTCCTGTGTCAGGATGCGCAGCGCCGATGCGCTTGAGAAAGTTTCGGTTGAGCATCCGGAATACTTACAACCTTTTAAGACACGACTGATTAAAGAAGTTGCCAAGATTGAGCAGCAGGAAGTGCGCTGGCATGTGACGCAAATGTTTTCATATATCAAAGTTACCGATAAAGAGCGCGACGATATCATGGAGATTTTAGGGTTTTACCTCAACCACGAGGAAAGCAATATTGTAAAAGTGTTTTCCATGCAAACCATGGCTGACTTTGCCGAAAAGGACAAACGATTACGGCCGGCTGTAATTAAAACGATAAAAAAATGCATGAAAACGGGAAGTCCTGCAATAGTGGGGAGAGGGGAAAAACTAATACGGAAATTGAAGGGGAAATAGCTGGAATATTTAAGTGCGTTTATTAGGGGAGTGATTTAGCGTGAAATTTAAAGATCAACGTGTAATTGCATCTATTTTTATACTTGTCCTTCTAACTATAACTGGGTGTGGCTTGCTAAATCGATTAACTAATATAACTAGCATTGAGAGTGGAACTTCTTGTGAAATTAATAATGGTTACGTCATTTCAGGCTCGGCGGATCATTATACTAATGTAAAGACAATATATGTTGGTGGAACATATTCCTCCCCGATGTATGATGACTTGGTATATGCGCATGTTTATATTAATGATAATTATTATAAATACTTCTTTGTAGCTTGGTGGAAGCCCACGTTTTATGTGGGGGTCACAACCACAGAAGCTTATTTGCCTGCAGGTAGCTATTACGTAAAAATTAATGCAGGTAGTTGTGATAGCGATCCCTGGCCGGGCGGCGAATTAGCTTTTACTGTGTCGGTTGAAGCGGTCACTTCAGAAAGTAGAGGTGAAGAGGATTAACTGCTCGCTCCCACCCATAGCGCTTTTGGCATATTTTTAACGCTGATATATGGCCGAGCGCAAATGCTATAATTTGTCTATGCCCCGATATTATATTAAAACCTTCGGATGCCAAATGAACGTCAACGACTCCGAAATCCTGGCCGGGATTTTGGAAGACAATGGCTTTGCGCCCGCCGCCACGCCCGAAAAAGCCGATATAATATTAGTAAACACCTGCACCATTCGCCAAAAAGCCGAAAACCGGGCCTACACTTTTCTATATGAAGTCAATAAACTGAAAAAAGCCAATCCCAATCTGATTATCGGCCTCTGTGGCTGTGTTGCCCAAAAAGAGAAGGAAAACCTTATCGAAAAATTGCCTTTTGTCGATTTAGTCATGGGCCCGCAAGGGATTGAAGAATTTGCCAGTTTTTTAATCCAACTTACCGCACGGGCCGGATACGGCAGGCCAACGCCAATAACCTATTTTGCCGAACCCTGCCTCCCGCGCCGCCGCCACCCTGTGAAACGCGCCAAGTCCCCCCGTGCCTTTATTAACATAATGTACGGCTGTAATAACTTTTGCTCCTACTGTGTTGTGCCGTATGTGCGCGGGCGCGAGGTCTGCCGCCCCATGAAAGATATTTTGGCCGAAATCCGCGCGCTAGATAAATCCATCTACAAAGAAGTAATTTTGTTGGGGCAGAATGTAAATTCATGGAGAGAGGGTGTCGAAAAATCGACAGTGCATTATCTAGCCGACTTACTCCGCGAGGTTTCCAAAATCGACGGGGTAGAGTGGATCAGCTTTATGACCTCGCATCCAAAAGATTTAAGCGACGATATTATCGATGCGGTAGCCACGCTCCCTAAAGTTAATAAATATATTCATCTTCCAATCCAATCCGGCAGTACTAAAATCCTCAAAGCCATGAATCGTCATTACACCCGAGCCGATTATTTGCGGCTGGTTAAAAAGATATACGCAAAAATGCCGGCGGCGGGGTTAACGTCTGACATTATCGTGGGCTTTCCCGGCGAAACCGAAAAGGATTTTAATGACTCGCTGGACATGATCCGCCGCGCCAATTTTGATTCGGTTATTACGGCCGCCTATTCCATCCGACCCGGAACCGCCGCGGCCACTCTCCCGCGGCAAATTGCGCCCGAAGTAAAAAAAGCCCGCCTGCAAAAGATAATGCAAGTGGTGGAAGAAGTAGCTTTTCAGAAAAATCAGCGTTTGGTAGGGGAAACGGTTGAAGTGTTAGTGGAGGGCCGCGCTAAAGACGACCGTCTTTGCGGCCGCACCCGCACCAACAAAATCGTATATTTTATCGGCCCCAAGAAATTGCTTGATCAAATTGTCCCCGTCAAGATTACCTCTGCTAAATCGTGGGTGGTGGAGGGGCAATCGGGCAAAATACCCTGCCCCAAAACTGAAATTTTTTATTTGGGCGCGCGATAAGAAGGATATGCCAACAGCAATTAACCTTGATCAAAATGCCCGGCGCTATGTATGTGAGAAAAGAAATTTTGGCGTTCTCGGGGTGCAACGCTTAGAGAAAGCCATAGGATATTTATTGGCGGAAGGCAGGGCGGTGCGGATTTTCGAGGATGTTCCGCCGGTTGTCTTTGGCAATCAAGAAATAACTTTAACGCAGCTAGGTGTTCCATCTGTTTATCCTCGCCGCAGAGATTTAACTTTGGGCGTAATGATGACCGCCGCCCAATATGATTGCGGTCTCCCCAGCCTAGTTGAGCTGACCAGGCGAGGGCGCGATTCGATTCTCTTGGAGGATATTGCATTTTCGGTAAGCGCTTTGGTGCAAACGCACTGTGATTTTCCACCCGGCATTTGTATGACGCGCATGGATGAGTATCTTGCAATTGCCCATGCGGTTGAAAGTACAGAGTTAGGCCGTTTAACCGCGCGGATATTGAGGGTGCTGGCGCAGGGAGGATACGATCCAATCGGACTGGGAAATTTGGCTAATGTTTCGCGCCCTTCTGTTTTAACGCTTGGCGCCTCCAATTTAACCAGCTTACCAGTGGATCCAGCGTTGATTAGCGGCGTGGTTGGCAAACACAAATATTATGGTGTCGATAATACCATGCATCCGCTGACCTTATGCCGGGAGGGACGGATCTTTGCGACCCGTATTCCAGAGCATTTATGGAGAAGAAGTTTTGCGGTCTCAACCGGCGCGCAAGCAGATTATATTCCTGCAACCTATGACATGTTAAGGGTTGCTGGCTTTGAGATTGGCGAGGATGGAGAATTACGGATTAGAACCACGACCCTTAATGGAGATGTAGAACATGTGTTTGGCCTTCCATTCAAGAGAATTGCCTCACTGGAGCTTGACCCACTGCCAACCCCGGTTTTTATTTAGGGCTTACATATAAAATCACGAAAGGAAAGTCGATTATGAGGACTGTGAGTGTAGTACGGACAGCAGCATGGATGAAAGGAGTAAAGGCAACCTTTTCCGGCTTATCGACTGAGCCGAGGGGATTTTGGCGTCCAAGGGCAGCCGGCATGCTTGGCATTTATGGAATTCGATTTGAGGTAACGCAACTAGAGTGTGTGCTGGGCAAAAGGTTTGAGGCAGGAAAGCCAGTAATTTTTCATTATATATGTACTTCCAGCGAGGGACGACTAAGAGGTTGTAATGGTGAGCCGGCCCCAGCAGGGTCTAATCCAAGAAGGGTTGAAAAGCCGGCATTTTGTCTTAGCTTAGGTATTGGCGCAGAGGGCAAGCCATCCTGGCAATTGTCTGTGGTGGAGACTGACAGCCGCGCGGGTATTTGTTCTGCAGTAGGACGACTGGCTACCCGTCTCATTGTGAATATCGCGGTCGGCGACTGTATTGGCGTAGAGTTAAAGATGAAGAATGGAGAATGTTTTGTCTATCCTTCGGTATGGGACTCGAACCCAGCAGGAGAGTTATTATTGGAGACGATTGGTGCTTATAGAAGATTAGCCCGGTTGGGTGATTCCGGTGGCAATAATAATAGATATTTTGCTAGGTTTGAGCATTTGGTTGGTTTAGCACCAGAGGTTACGGTGGCTGAAATTGCAAGGATTAGGCTTATGCTTGATGACGGCGATTACGTTAGCGGGTTTAATCTTGAATATAATTTTGGTGCGGTTAAAAAACCCGATGACGATTTATTTAACAGGGGGAGTTTTGAATGGAAAGTGGGGGACGTCGTTTCAAGCCACATAATATAAAAGCGCTACTTACTCACGTTTTCTGATAAAAGACACACTCTCTTCCTGGTGAAATTTTTTATCAATCTTGTCGATAAAAATATTGAAGGATAATAGCATATGTCGATTGGCACAGGTGCAAGTTCAACTGATTTACTTGAAGCCCCACCCCGGGCGCGTTGGTCTGCGCTTCCGGCCGCACTGCAAACCAGGAGCAAGCCGCCGTTGTTTGTTCCGCGTGCGCATGTTTCTAATTTAGATCAAGCAGGGCGGAGGGACTATTTAATCAGAGAAGGTGTCCCGTCAGTTGAAACCCCGTCAGAATTTGGTCCGCGCCTGGCAGCAATGCGGGAACAAATGGGAGAGTGGGCGGCTTTTGTGGGTGCTCTGGCGGCGTCGGGTATTACCCAGCCCCACGTTGTGGCCGACCGTATGGATAGGTTTGAGCAGTTTCTGGGGCGATTGCCAGAGCGTTTGTTTAACGGATCAGATGCTGGGATTGATTTTGACGGTCTGGCAGTTTTACTGGAACCCGGCTTTGAGTATTCTTTGGAAAAAACGGATGGATTTGCTGTGGGCACTGAACAATGGGCACGACATTTTCCGGATCCGGTGTCAATGACTGCCAACTGCATAGATATTGCTGCATTATTTGCTTTGATTGTTGCGCTAAAAAGTCAAGTGGTCACTGGTGAAGGGTATTATTTTGGATTAAGACATGCGAGCGCTTGTCTTGGCATTGGAAGCGTGCGGCCAAAATTATTTGAATTTATTGATACATTGGATAACCCTGGACGATGCACTCACGTTATCGATCCGCAGGTAGATTATGCTAATCCGTCGCAATTTTTGGTGGGAAGCAATTTTGTTTTTGTTTCTTCAATTTTGCTTCAAATGGCTTATGCTGTTCATTCCTACTTTTTGTTTTCAGCTAAACAGGGAGAGAAATCCTTGCAGTTATTTTCTTTGGGGATGCAGTTGTCGGCAGCAGCTGAGCAACTTGACCCCTTCAATCCTTTTATCTACGAAAACAGAAGGAAGCTTTTTCGTGAAAATGGTGACCCGGCTCAGGCGCAGGCAAACGACCTTTTGGCCAGAGAAGTATACAAGCTTCATTTTCGCGGCAACGACCCGTGTTATGACTTGATTGATTAATTTATCCTCTCCCACTTTCCCGTATGCTATAATAAGTCCACTTTTAAAACAGGAGGCTTACTTCCTTGTTTTCACACAATAACGGCCAGCTCAAAATTTTCTCCGGCACATCCCATCCCGAACTCGGCAAAAAAATCTGCGATTATTTAGGCATTTCGCTTGGCCAAATTAAAATCGACCGGTTTTCGGGCGGTGAAATTTACGCCCGTATTTTGGAAAATATCCGCGGACACGACGCCGTTATCATCCAGACCGCTTCCCAGCAGGTTAACGAAGACCTGATGGAATTATTTATTGTTGTGGATGCCATGAAACGAGCTTCGGCCAAGAGTATCACCGCGGTCATCCCGCATTTTGGCTACGCGCGCCAAGACCGCAAAGCCGCCTCGCGCGAACCCATTTCCGCACGCTTAGTTGCCAACCTTTTGGAAACCGCCGGGGTTGATCGCGTGGTTTCCATGGATTTACATTCAGACCAGATCCAGGGATTTTTTAATGTGCCGGTGGATACGCTGACCGCAATGCCGCTGTTTACCAATTACCTGAAAGAAAAAAACCTTAAAGACATGGTGGTGGTGGCGCCGGATACCGGCCGGGCCAAAGTTGCCAAAAAATTGGCAGACCGGCTGGGTGCGCAACTGGCAATTTTGCATAAAGTTAGGGGAGCGCATCACCAGTCGGCCGTAACGCACGTGGTGGGCGAAGTACAAGGTAAAACCGTCATCATTACCGATGACATGATTGATACCGCAGGAACCATTACCAACGGTGTGGATGCCCTGCGCAAAGAGGGTTGTGCGCCGGATATTTATGTGGTGGCCACGCACGCACTGCTGTCTGGCCCGGCAGTAGAGCGCATGAACAAAACCGGCTTTAAAGAAATAGTTTTTACCGATTCAGTTCCCATCCCGGCGGGTAAGCAATTAAAGGGCTTGACGGTCTTGTCATCGGCCGAGCTTTTGGGCGAGGCGATTAAGCGCAATTACGAAAACCAGTCGATTAGCTCACTGTTTGATTGAGGTAAATCCCCCATGTCAAATCAATCAATCAACATCGGCATCTTAGGCCTCGGCACGGTCGGCCGCGCGGTGCTCGACCTGCTCCAATCTAACGCCAAAATAATTGCGGATCGTGCGGGCGCAAAAATTAAAGTGGTTGCGGTATGCGACGTGGCGGCTAAAGCATCTTCAATTAACGGCGTTCCAGTGTATAAAAACGCCGAAAAAATTATCTCCAACCCTAAAATTGATATCGTAGTTGAAGCCATTGGCGGGACCAAACCCGCGCTCGAATACATTCTCCGCGCGATTTCAAATAAAAAGCACATCGTCACTTCAAACAAAGAAGTCATTGCCAAGCATATGCCGCAGATTTATTCTGCCGCGCAAAAAAACGGCGTAGTGGTTTTGTGCGAGGCGGCGGTGGCCGGCGGCATTCCTATTCTCAATTCCATCCGTGATAATTTAGCCGCCAACCACATTACCGAAATTTACGGGATCGTCAACGGTACCACCAACTACATACTATATAATATGACTGAGCACGGAGTCGGGTTTAAAGATGCTCTGAAAGCTGCCCAAAAGCAAGGTTTTGCTGAGGCCAACCCATCCGCCGATATTGATGGTTATGACGCCATGTACAAAGCGGTGATTTTAGCTGCGGTCGCGTTTGGGACTTACGTCAATTATAAAAAAGTCAGCCGCGAAGGTATCGCGCGCATTTCGCAGGAAGATATCCAATATGCCAAAGAATCCGGGTATGCCATAAAGTTAATTGCCACGGTCCGCCGCGTGGGAAGCCGCATCGATGTGCGCGTCCATCCGGTCATGGTTCCCAAAGATCATCCACTGGCCAAGGTTTCCGAAAATTATAATGCCATTTTTGTCAAAAGTGATTTTGCCGGGGATGTCATGTTTTACGGGCAGGGTGCTGGCGGCAAACCAACGGCGTCTTCGGTCGTAGCGGACATTATTAATATTGCCCAGGCAAATTGCTGTGTTGATGATTGTTGTGGCGAAGCCTGTGATTGCGAGCAAGCTACATCCGGGCCAAAGGCACATTTGTTAGATATTGGCCAAATTGAAAGCCGCTATTATATAAACCTAAAAGTCCCCGACCGCTCCGGCGTCCTGGCCGAAATTTCGCGCGTGTTTGCCCGCCACCAGGTCAGCATTCAGGCCGTCAGCCAGCCCGAGACCAACCGTGCCGTGGCGACCTTAATTATTGTCACACATTTGGTCCGGCATGCAAATCTGCAGTCCACTCTGCGCGACTTAAAAAAATTGTCGGTGGTAAAAACCATTTCTAACGTTGTGCGGGTGGGGTTGTAGCTATTCTTCAACCGGGCGGATTCCCAGTAATTGGTGAACTGCGGCAAGCTGTTCTGCATCTAAGGCTTCCGGTGATGCGGCCATATTAGGATCTAATGCAGTTAGCCTTATGGGCAGCCTCGGGTTTTCTCTTGCAGAGGCAGTCGGGCGCAGATCTTCCCAATATTTTGCTTCAAGCACTAAAATTGCTTGTCGAATTTCATCTGCTCGGGCAATACTCCCGAATAATGCTTCTCGGTTATAAAAAGTAAAATGGGCGTGGGCGGCAAATTCTGCAAGTATTAATATTTCCGGATTACCTCTTTTTAGAAGAAAATCCCTTATATGTTGCCTTTCTGTAGAGGTTAAGGCGTTTTCCCAATAGCTAGTTACGTCATGGCGAAAACCGGGCTCCTCCGAGAATAAGCCGTGATTTAATTCATGTTTCTTAATGCCAAGGGGGGCGTGTTCTAGAAAAAAAGCGATTGAAACATCTTCCCCTGTTACCTCGAAAAATCCTTGAGTGTTTTTAGCTAAGAAACCTTCTTTTGTAAGTAGATTTAAAAATTCAATTTCTTCATTTGCCCATTCCACTGATTTTCCTTGCAATCGAGCTTGTGAGATTGTTGCGTTATAGATCTCTACAATTTCTCCTGACCAGCTTAGCACGCCACCCGCACTAAATGGCCTTTTGTCAACTTCAGCCCTTGTCAGCATGACCGCTCTTGCCGCAATTCTGGCGGTCACCGAATGGTATTGTCCCCATGAGGTAAAAGCAGCTTCCCAAATATTATACTTAGGATGAACACGGGAGAAACTTTTGAGGAAGGGTGGAACATTGCGTGAGGATACGGGCAAATGAGTTGCGGCTGGGGGTCTTCTTAGTATTCTTGCGGCAACCGTCATATCTGAACTTGTGCAACGATCAACTACTGGCATTTTATCCCCCCATTAAACTTCATCTCGCTGTAATAGTAATGCTCGAGCAGTCTTTAAGGTGTCGGACAATGGAAGACATTTGGTCCCGTCGCCATTGAAATCAACTACGGTAAGGACCTTTAATACGAATACGGTATTTTCATCTACGATTAAATTTTCCGGGTTGATCGCGCATAATATTTTCTCGTAAGGATTAAGGTGTTCCCCGCCTTTTAATTTGATGGCGGCGGTAATATTTTTCCAGTACTCTTTTCCTTCAGCAGTAGCAAATAATTGTTCCAGTACGCTTTTTGCTATTGCGGGCGTCAATCTGCCGCCGTTATGTAGTGCGGCTGCAAAAAGTTTCCCGCCGATGAATTGTTTACATTGGTCGATTGCTTTTTGGTCTTCTTGCTCGATCTGAACAATATATTCCGCAGGGATTTCCCCATCAACAAAAGCGCCAAGTAAAAAATCGGCCGCGGCTAATGTGGTGCCTTCTAATCCACTGGTTGCTTCTTTCCACGCGACCTTTGCCCTGGCGAGAACCGAGCGTTCGTATGGAGTGGTAATGAGTTGTTCTACACCCAAACAAGCCATATCTGCCGCTAAGGTTGCCCATAGGGCTACATTGACAGATTTCAACGCCAGGTTGCCACCAGCTTTAGTTGCTAGTTCCGTATAGGTTGCCATGCCCAAAAGACGTCTTGCTCCAAGTCTTAGCGCGGCGGGTAAAGCCATAAAACTGGTGTCTGTTGCTGCCCGTGTAAAGAGCGGATTGAGCATGCCCATTTTCGATAGGATAAAATCAGCATCTGATTGCTTGGGTGGGGGGGGCATTTCGAAAGTAGTGGTTGTTGTTGGTAATGGTCTTGGCGGAGATGGTTGGGGTGTGGGAGGTTGGATGCTTGGCTTGGGTTTTGGCGGAGGAGGAGTTGGTGGTTTGATCGGGGGTGCGATTATGGGCAATGTTTCCAATTGGGGTGGAATCGGCCAACTCGGTTCTTTACAAGATTCCCATTCACCATTGTTTAAAAGTGTATATTTACCGCACGGTTTGTAGCCGTTTGAAGTTAATAAGGTTGCTGATTCGTACATTATTATTCACCTATACATATGTATATCGAATTATGGAGCAACAAACTTGTGTTATAATCAAAAAACTTTTTAATTCGACTGAATTTAGGTCCGTCCCAAAACCAGCAAAAAAACCCCAAAAAACCGCTTGACAGCTATCCTTGCCGTGGGGTAAAATTCCCCTTTGTTTAACCAAAAACTGATCTTCTTTTTTCCAATGTAAATTTGGAGGGGGGGAGAGTTTCGGCTTTGGGGCATATTTTTTTGTTTTTAAGAGGAAAAAATGAGAGAAATCATCTCGCTGGATTGTGAAGTTTGCAAGCGAAAAAATTACACAACTAATAAAAACAAGAAAAACACCAAAGATAAGCTGGCGTTGAAAAAATATTGCAAGTGGTGCAAGAAGCATACTTTGCATAAAGAGGGAAAAAGATAAGGTTTCGGTTACAGAGGCGAGTAGCTCAACTGGCAGAGCATCGGTCTCCAAAACCGAGGGTTGCAGGTTCAAGTCCTGTCTCGCCTGAACCTGAAGTTATATAAGGTATATTATGCTGGGATCGGCAAGTAAAATTGCAGGCGTCGGTAATAAAGTAACGCAATTTTTGCGCGAGACCCTGGCTGAGCTAAAAAAAGTCACCTGGCCTGACCGCAAGTACGTTACGGTGGCGTCAACCATGATTCTGGTTATTGTAATCCTGGTGGCGTTTTTTGTGATGTTGGTGGATTTTGGGTTTGCTGAAGTTTTTAAGATATTGACGGCCAGAAGAATATAACGCAGGTTGAAATATGGAAGACAATATTGAAAATAAGTTGCCGGCTGAAGATGCGGCGGACAAAAGCGTCCCGGCAGAAAACGCGGCGGAAACACCCACTCCGGTTTCGGAAGCAGCGTCGGAGGAGGCGCCCACGCCGCCAGCGGAAACGGCGCCCAAGGAAGAAACCGCGGACGAGCCCGCGGAAGAGCCTCCTGTTCAACCGATAGCCGAAACGGAGCCGACGGAGCCAGCCGAAGTGGCCCCGCCAGAGCCAGAAACTGAAGCGGCCCCGCCGGCAAAACCCGTTGAACCGGTGGATGAAAGTGAGCGGCGCTGGTTTGTGATCCAGACCTTTTCGGGACAGGAAGACAAGGTCAAGGCCAATATCGAGCGTGAGGTTGCCCAGATGAATATGGGGCATAAAATTTTCCGGGTGCTGGTGCCCGAGGAAGAAACGCTCGAAATCAAGGGTACCAAGCGCATTGAAAAAGTCAGGAAGATGTTTCCCGGCTACGTGTTTGTTGAGATGGTTTTGGACGATGAGGCCTGGTATACCATCCGCCAGACCCCGGGGGTGGCCCGTTTTATTGGTTCCGGCACCAAACCCCAGCCGGTGCTCGACCGCGAGATGCAACGGGTCTTAAAGCAAATTGGGGTCAAGGAAGAAAAGCTGGAAGTGGCGTTTGATCTGGGAGAGACGGTGCGTATCATCAGCGGCCCGTTCCGCGGTTATACCGGCAGCGTCAATGAAGTCAATGCCGGGAAAGGCAAGCTAAAAATTTTGGTCAGTATTTTTGGCCGGGACACGCCGGTTGAAGTAAATTTTGAACACGCGGAGAAAATGTCCTAATGGCAGAAGTAAAAAAGAAGAAAAAAACCAAACCGATCCAAGCGGTGATTAAATTGCAAATCCCGGCGGGCAAGGCCAATCCGGCACCGCCCATCGGCCCGGCCCTGGGCCAGCACGGCGTCAACATCATGGAATTTTGCAAGGCCTACAACGAAAAAACCAAAGACAAGGGTGACACGGTCATTCCGGTAATCATCACGGTTTATAAGGACCGTTCATTTACTTTTGTGTTAAAAACCCCGCCGGCGGCCGTGCTCCTGATCAAAGCGGCCGGGGTGGAAAAAGGTTCCGGTATCCCCAACAAAAATAAGGTTGGTTCCATAACCCGCGACCAGTTGAGGGAAATTGCCAAAACCAAGCTGCCGGACTTAAACGCCAATGATGTGGAAGCGGCGATGCGGATTATTGAGGGGACCGCCAGGAATATGGGGATCACGATTAAATAAGGAACTAATTATGCGCAACGGTAAAAATTATCAGGAAAAGGCAAAATTGGTTGACCGGGAAAAATTATATTCTTTAGCTGAAGCCATTGCGCTGCTAAAGCAAACCAAACGCGCTAAATTTGATGAGACGGTTGAGGTCTCAATAAAATTGGGTTCATTAAAAAAGGGCGATACCGTCCGCGGCACGGTCCAGTTGCCCGGCGGTTCGGGCAAGAGCAAAAAGGTAGCAGTCATCACCAAGCCCGATAAATTTGATGAAGCCAAATCCGCAGGGGCGGACGTGGTGGGCGGCGAGGATCTGGTAGAGCAAATCAAAGGTGGTTTCATGGATTTTGATATATTGCTGGCCACGCCCGATATTATGGCCGTGGTTGGAAAACTGGGAAAAATTTTGGGTACCAAGGGGTTGATGCCCAATCCAAAATCCGGCACGGTTACTCCTGAAATCGGCAAAACGGTTAAAGAATTCAAGGCCGGCAAGGTTGAGTTTAAGATGGACAAGGCCGGCGTGGTTAACGTCCCCTCCGGTAAAATCTCCTTTGATGAATCAAAAATAAAAGAAAATATCACGGCGATCGTGGGGGCGGTAATTAAAGCCAAGCCGCCAACTGCCAAGGGCGGCGGGTTTATCAAAGGTATTGCAACTTCCACCACCATGGGGCCGGGGATCAAAATAGACCCTTACAGTTTTGACTCGGTCCACGCCGCCAGCGGAGGAGAACAATGAAAACTGCCGGATGCTTACCCCAGCCCAAAAAGGCAACCGAATTAAATGCTCTGCAAGAAAAAATAGCACACGCCACGGCGATTGTGGTCACAGATTATAAAGGCATGACGGTGGCTCAAATCAGCGAACTGCGCAAAAAATTGCGCGCCGGCCAGGTTGAATACAAAGTTGTTAAAAATACTTTGTTGGTTAAAGCGTTGCAGGCCTTAAAAATTGACGGATTAGATGCGCAGGTTATCGGACCAATTGCGGTGGCGTTTGCCAAAGAGGATCCCATCGCGCCGGCCAAAATTTTAACGGCCTACTTTGACGAAGCCGAAAAACCCCAGATCAAATGCGGGGTGGTAGAGAGTAAATTGTTGGATGCAAAAGATATTGCGGAGCTGGCCAAACTGCCGTCAAGGGAAGAGTTAATTGCCATGGTGGTGGGCGGGTTAAAGAGCCCGCTTTCCGGATTGGTAATGGTTCTGTCGGGCTTGCCGCGCAAGCTGGTTTATGCGTTAGATGCGGTGAGAAAACAAAAAGAAACAAAAGGAGGTGAACAAAAATGACAGAGAACACCAAGATTGCAGAGATTATGGGGACAATCGAAAACATGACAGTATTGGAACTTTCAACACTGGTAAAAGGCCTGGAAGATAAGTTTGGCGTTGTGGCTGCGGCTCCGATGATGATGGTCGGTGGGGCCGCTCCGGGAGCCGCTGCCGAAGAAGTTAAGGACGAATTTGATGTTATTTTAGTTTCGACCGGCGCCAACAAAATTCAGGTTTTGAAAGCAGTGCGTGAAGTGACCGGGTTAGGGTTAAAAGAAGCCAAGGACCTGGTAGATAACGCGCCCAAGCCGGTTAAGGAAGGTGCAAAGAAAGAAGAAGCGGAAGAAATAAAAAAGAAGCTGGAAGCCGAGGGCGCAAAGGTTGAGATAAAGTAAAGGATGTGATTCCCCTTGCAACATTTAGAGCGGCGCGAGCGGAAAAATTTATTTAAAGGCCAGTCCCGGCGGATGGTGGAAGCCCCGGATCTGCTGGAATTGCAAAAAAAGTCATTCCAGTGGTTTTTGGATATAGGATTGCCGGAAGAACTGCGCGCTTTTTCGCCCATCAAAAGTTACGAAAAAAAGATGGAGCTGATTTTTACCGGCGATTTCAAGCTGGAACCCCCCAAATACGGGGCGCCCGACTGCTTGATTAGGGAAATCACGTTTGCCGCCCCCCTCAAAGTAAAGGCCAAATTGGTCAACCGTGAATCCGGCGAGGTTAAAACCCAGGATGTTTTTATCGGTGACCTGCCCTTAATGACAGAGAGGGGAACTTTTATCATCAACGGCGCCGAACGGGTAATTGTAGCCCAGCTGGTGCGTTCTCCGGGCGTGTATTTCCGTGAGAATAAACGGATTGAACACCAGGGGCGCACTTTATATTATGCCACGGTCATTCCCGATCGGGGATCATGGCTGGAAATTGAGACCGATTCGGGCGGAACCGTTTTTGCGCGGATCAACCGGACGCGTAAAATTCCCATAACCCTGCTGTTATCAGCCATCAACTGCACCGAAAAAGAAATCTTGTCAGTGCTGGGCGATGGTGATTTTAGGCGCAAGACCTTAAAAGAATGTCCCATTAAGCCCAAAGAAGAGGCCCTGATTGAAATTTATAAACGCTTGCGCCCGGGCGACCCGGTAACTATGGATGGGGCCCAGGTTTATTTAAACAACCTTTTCTTCAATGCGCGCCGCTACGACCTGGGACGAGTTGGGCGTTACAAAACCAATAAAAAGTTGGGCGTGAACATCCCGGAAGATACCCTGACCCTGACTAAGCCGGATATTCTTGGGATTGTCAAATACCTGGTTGTCTTAAATACTGAAGGTGGAATGCCGGACGATATTGACCATTTGGGTAACCGCCGCATCCGTGCGGTAGGCGAGCTGCTCCAGCGCCAATTTAGAGTAGGTTTGTCCCGAATTGAGCGCTTGATCAAAGAGCAGATGGTTTTGGCGGGCGACGGGCCCGTGGCTCCCCAACAATTGATCAATATCCGACCGCTGGCCGCGGTGATCCGCGAATTTTTCGGTTCCAGCCAGTTGTCGCAATTTATGGACCAGACCAATCCGCTGGCCGAAATTACCCACAAACGTCGTTTTTCGGCGCTGGGACCGGGTGGCTTAACCCGCGAGCGGGCCGGTTTTGAAGTGCGCGACATCCATCCTTCGCATTACGGGCGGATCTGTCCCATTGAAACCCCCGAAGGTCCCAATGCCGGATTAATTGCTTCATTATCTACCCACGCCCGGGTCAATGATTACGGATTTATTGAAACGCCGTATCGCAGGGTAAAAGACGGCGTGGTTACCAGTAAAATTGAATATATGACGGCCGATGTTGAAGACCTGCATAAAATTGCTCCCTGTGACATAAAGATTGGTGATCACGGGAAAATTATTGAAGAACAGATTCCGGTTCGGTTTAAGAGAGAATTTGTGTTTGCCACACGGGATGAAGTTGATTATATCGGCGTGATACCCGAGCAAATTGTCGGGGTGACGACGGCCTTGATCCCGTTTTTGGAGCACGATGACGCCAACCGCGCCTTGATGGGTGCTAATATGCAGCGCCAGGCCGTGCCACTGCTTCGGTCCGAAGCGCCTTATGTGGGCACGGGACTGGAACGCAACGTAGCCATCGATTCAAAATTGATGGTGGTGGCAGAATGTTCCGGCAAAGTTATCCGGGCTACGGCCGATGAAATTGAAGTTGAGGGCACCACCGGCAAAAAATTCAAATATAAGCTGGTAAAGTTTTCACGCAGCAACCAGGATACTTACGTCCACCAAAAACCGGTAGTGCGCGAAGGCGATAAAGTTACCCGCGGCGATATTTTGGCGGACGGCTCGGCCACTTCATATGGAGAACTGGCGCTTGGCAAAAACGTCCTGGTGGCGTTCATGCCTTGGGAAGGTTATAACTATGAAGACGCGGTTTTAATCAGCGAGCGGCTGGTGCGGGAAGACATTTACACTTCGGTCCACATCCAACGGCTCGAAGTGGATATCCGCGCCACTAAGCTGGGGATGGAAGAAATTACCCGTGAAATCCCCAATGTGGCGGAAGATGCCATGAAAGAGCTGGATGACCGCGGCATCATCCGGGTGGGAGCGGACGTAAAGCCGGGCGATGTTTTAGTGGGAAAAGTTACTCCCAAAGGTGAAACCGAACTGCCGGCCGAAGAAAAACTGTTGCGCGCAATTTTTGGCGACAAAGCGCGGGACATGCGTGATACCTCATTGCGCGTTCCTTCCGGTGAAGGCGGCAAAGTTATTGCCGTGCGGATTTTTTCAAGAGAAAAAGGCGACGAGCTGCCGCCCGGCGTGCACGAATTGGTCAGGGTTTACCTGGCGCAGCTGCGCAAAATTTCCATTGGTGATAAGGTGGCTGGTCGGCACGGCAACAAAGGGGTGGTCGGTAAGGTCCTGCCGGTTGAAGACATGCCTTTCCTTCCCGATGGGACGCCGGTGGATGTGGTATTAAATCCACTGGGCGTGCCTTCGCGTATGAATATCGGCCAGATTTTTGAATTATTTTTAGGCCATGCGGCGCATGTTTTAGGTGAAAATTACCGCGTTCCGCCTTTTGACGAAATGTTTGAAGAAGATGCTTCGCAAAAAGCGGTTGAGGCCAAGCTTTTGGAAGCCAAAGAAAAAGGTAAAATCGACTGGATGGATGAAACCGGAAAAGTAGAATTGCGCGACGGCCGCACCGGGCTGGCTTTTGGCCGTAAAATTGGCGTGGGCTATATGTACTTGATGAAATTGATCCACTTGGTTGACGACAAGATGCACGCGCGATCCACCGGGCCCTATTCTTTGATTACCCAACAGCCGCTAGGCGGCAAAGCCCAGTTTGGCGGACAGCGGTTTGGTGAAATGGAGGTCTGGGCGTTGGAGGCGTACGGGGCGGCTTATACTTTGCAGGAAATTTTAACCGTCAAGTCGGATGATGTGGTCGGACGCTCAAAAATTTATGAATCAATCATTAAGGGGTTGCCGATGGGGAAGCCGGGGATTCCCGAATCGTTTAAGGTTTTATTAAAAGAATTGCGCAGTTTGGCGCTGGATGCCAAGACCATTACCAAAGAAGGCGTTGAGGTTTCGATTGACGAAGAAAGCAAAGAGGGGAAGGCCATGTTTGGCAAGCGGGGGATGAACCGAGAAAGTTCATCGCGGAGCGGGGGAAAATTTAAGGCAAAAGGGAGGAAATAGCAGACATGGCTTTTGCAAAACCGGAATTTAAGGACTTTGAATTGCTCCAGGTTAAGCTGGCTTCCACCGAACGCATTTTAGAATGGTCGTACGGTGAAGTAGAAAAACCCGAAACCATTAATTACCGCACTTTCAAGCCCGAGAGGAGCGGCCTTTTCTGTGAAAAGATTTTTGGCCCGGTAAAAGATTGGGAATGTCATTGCGGAAAGTACCGCCGGGTCAGGTATCGCGGGGTCATCTGTGAGCGCTGCGGGGTTGAGGTTACCACTTCCCGGGTGCGCAGAGAGCGGATGGGCCATATTAAGCTGGCGATTCCGGTGGCGCATATCTGGTTTTTGCGCGGCATCCCCGGTTACATGGGTTTATTATTGGATGTAACCACCAAATCATTGGAAGAGGTGGTTTACTATGATTCTTATATTATTGTCGAAATTGGTGCCGGGACCAAGACCAAATATAAGGTCGGCAATATTATCAAGGAAGCCGAATACCTGGACGCCAAAGATAAGCTGGGGAAGGCGCTCCGGGCCGAAACCGGCGCCAGGGGAGTGCGCGAGCTTCTCTCCAAGATAGATTTGCATGCCCTGGTCTCAAAACTGCGCCGCGATTTAAAAACTGCCGTCGGCCAAAAACGCTTGCGCGTAATCAAACGTCTCCGCGTAGCCGAGGCGTTCCTGAATTCGGGCGACCGGCCGGAAGCCATGATTCTGGAAGTGGTCCCGGTGATGCCGCCGGATTTGCGGCCCATGGTTCAGCTGGAAGGCGGCCGCTTTGCCACTTCCGACTTAAACGACCTGTACCGCAGGGTATTGAACCGCAACAACCGCTTGAAAAAAATGATGAACATGGGTGCGCCCGACATGATCATCCGCAACGAAAAGCGGATGTTGCAAGAAGCGGTGGATGTTTTAATAGATAACGGCCGGAGAAAACGTGCCGTTACCGGGTCTTCCGGACGGCCGCTTAAGTCGTTGACTGATATTATCCAGGGTAAGCAAGGCCGTTTCCGCCAAAACCTGCTGGGTAAACGGGTTGACTATTCCGGCCGCTCCGTCATTGTCATTGGCCCCAATTTAAAACTCAACCAGTGCGGATTACCCAAAGACATGGCGCTGGAATTATTTAAACCATTTGTAATCCGTAAATTGGTGGAACGCGGCATTGCGCAAAACGTCAAAAGCGCCCGCCACCAAATTGAAAATCGCGATCTGATTGTTTGGGATATTCTGGAAGAAGTAATTAAGGGGCATCCGGTCATGTTGAACCGCGCTCCCACGCTCCATCGCTTGGGTATCCAGGCCTTTGAGCCGGTCTTAGTTGAAGGTAAGGCCATCCAAATCCATCCGTTGGTTTGTCCGGCGTTCAACGCTGACTTTGACGGCGACCAGATGGCGGTCCACGTGCCGCTGCTGCCTGAATCCCAGGTTGAAAGCCGTCTCTTGATGATGGCTTCCAATAATATCTTGTCGCCGGCTTCCGGCCGGCCCATTATCACGCCTACCCAGGATATGGTTTTGGGGACGTATTACATGACGGTCATGGACGAACGCCAAAAATTAGGTGAAGGTAAAATCTTTGCCAACGATTGGGAGGCCATGGTTGCAAATGATTTGGGCGTAGTGCACTTGCACGCCAAGGTCAAGGTCCGACGCAACGGCAAGGTAATTGAAACCACGGTCGGTCGGATCAAATTCAATCATACACTCAGCAAAGTTATCGAAGAGCTGGTCCCGGGAGAAAAGTTTGCGTTTGTCAACCAGCTGGTGGACAAAAAGGGCCTGGAAAAACTGGTTTTCGGAGTTTATAAAACCTATGGCACGGCGGTCTGCGCCAAAATTGCCGACGAGATCAAACGCCTGGGATTTAAGTACGCAACGCTGGCCGGCGTTTCCATTTCCATTGAAGATTTAAAAGTCCCGCCGGCAAAGAAAAATATTGTAGCCCGCGCTACCCGTGAGGTTGCGGAGCTGGAAAGGCATTTCCGCGACGGCTCCCTTTCTGCCAAAGAAAAATTGATCCGCTCGCTGGACGTCTGGTCTGGCGTTACCGAAGCGGTAACCGAAGCCATGCTGCGTGAGTTTGATAAATTAAATTCACTTTATTTGATGGCGTTTTCCGGTGCCCGGGGTAATTTACAGCAGGTCCGGCAGCTGGCAGGCATTCGCGGTTTAATGGCGGACCCGTCCGGCAACATTATCAGCATTCCGATTAAATCCAACTTTAAAGAAGGATTGACGGTTACCGAGTATTTTATTTCTTCGTACGGCGCCAGGAAGGGTTTGGTAGACACCGCCCTGCGCACCGCCGATTCCGGCTATCTCACCCGCCGCTTAGTTGATGTAGCGCAGGATGTTATTATTATAGATGAAGATTGCGGCTCCAAAAAAAGCATCACTTTATCGGCGGTTACCGAAGGGTTTGAAGAAGTAGTCCCGTTAAAAATTCGGCTACTGGGACGGATTACGGTCAAGCCGGTGGCCGATCCGGTTTCAGGGAAAGTAATTGTGAAGGGCGGCGAAGAAATTACCGAAGAGTTGGCAGAAAAGATCGCCGAAGCCGGAATTGAAAAAGTTGAAGTGCGCTCTCCACTCACCTGTAAAATCAAACGCGGCCTTTGCCAAAAATGCTACGGCCGGGACTTGTCAAGCGGCAATGTAGTTTCAATCGGGGATGCGGTTGGCATCATTGCGGCGCAGTCCATCGGCGAGCCGGGCACCCAGCTGACCATGAGAACCTTCCATATTGGCGGCGTCGCGTTGCACAAAGCGGCCAAAGTTGCCATCCGCACTAAGCATGCAGGTGAAACCGAATTTGGCGAAGGGTTTGAAGTCAAGGAAGTCCAGGACGATTTTGGCAACCGGATCAAGATGGTGACCCGCGAATCCATGTTATACGTAAAAATCAAGGATAAAAAAGAGGAACATTCTTTCCCGATCGGTTCGGTTTTATGGGTAAAGAATAAGGAGAAAATTGAAGCGGGAGATACCCTGGCCGAGTTTGACCCGACGTTTGAGTACGTGGTTTCCAGCTCTCCGGGACGGATCAAATTTTTAAATTTGGACACCACCGCGCAAAAGAAAAAAACCGGGGGCAAGCATTACGAAACCCTGCTGGCAAAAAAAGACGGAGAAATTTTTGTCTATAACCCAAAAAGCACCAAAGAATATTCCGGGCCGGAAGACAAGGTTTACGTGAAAGAAGGCCAGCGCATTAACGTGGAAGAAGAACTGGCGCAAGGGGTGATCTCAAAGGTGGCGGGATTGGTGTTGCGGATTTCCGAAACCGGCAAGAAGGCCAAAATTGAAATTGCTCCGGGAGAATTTTATTCGGTCATTGCCGGATCACGGATCATGGTACATGACGGCGATGACGTAGACAGCTACGATCTTTTGTCCAAAGTTGAAGCCATCCGCAGAGACCCCAGCAAGACCAAGGACATTATCCAGGGGCTGCCAAAAATTGAAGAATTGTTTGAGGGGCGGCGCCCCAAGGATCCGGCCATTCTGGCGGATATTGAGGGCGTGGTTTCAATTTCCGAGCGTGAAGGCTTGCGCGTCATTACTTTGGCCGGCGGCAAAAGTCAGAGTAAAGAGTATACGGCGCCTTACGAAGTGCGCTTAAAAGTAATCAACGGCGACCACGTAAAACTGGGCGCCCAGCTCACGGAAGGAGCAATCAATCCGCATGACCTGTTGCGGATCTTGGGCCCGCAGGCCGTGCAAACCTTTTTGGTGGATGAAATCCAAAAAATTTATCGCGGCCAGGGGGTTACGATTAACGATAAGCACATTGAAGTAATTGTTAAACAAATGACCCGCAAGGTCCGGATTGTTTTGCCGGGGGATACGGTTTTACTGCCGGGAGAGCTGATCAGCGTGGATGATCTGGAAGAAATAAATGATAAGACCAAAGGCGAAAAATCCGAAGGCACGGATGTCCTGCTGGGAATTACTAAGGCCTCGCTTTCTACTGACTCGTTTATTTCCGCGGCCTCGTTCCAGGAAACGGCGCGGGTTTTGACCGATGCCGCGGTGAGGGGCCGGTCCGACGAAATGTACGGCTTAAAAGAAAATGTAATTGTGGGCCGGTTGATCCCGGCCGGAACCGGTTTCCCGGGATACCGTTACTTGGAGTTGGTGCCGGAAACCGCAGCGTCAGCTTAAATAAAGGAGGCGCAAATTGTGCCAACGATCAATCAATTAATCAGGAAACGCCGGACCCAGAAAAACGTAAAAAGCAAGGCGCCGGCCTTGGGCGGTAACCCGCTGAAGCGCGGCGTATGCATCCGGGTTTATACCACCACTCCCAAAAAACCCAACTCGGCCTTGCGCAAAGTGGCCCGTGTCCGGTTGGTCAACGGAGAAGAGATTTCGGCGTACATCCCGGGGGTTGGGCATAATTTACAGGAACATTCGGTGGTAATTGTCCGCGGCGGCAGAGTCAAGGATTTGCCGGGGGTCAGGTATCATATTGTCAGGGGAATTATGGATACGGCGGGAGTTGAAGGCCGCAAACAGGGAAGGTCACGTTACGGAGCGAAGCGAACCAAATAAAGGAGCAGCATCGATGCCAAGATACGGTAGAGTTAAAAAAAGAAAAATTGGGCCGGATTCAAAGTACCAGAGCGAGCTGGTGCATAAATTTATCAATAAAATCATGTGGGACGGCCAAAAATCCAAAGCGGAAAAAATTGTGTATTCTGCCATGGAAGGCGCCGCCGAAAAATTAAAAAAATCCCCTTTGGAAATTTTTGAAAGAGCAATGAAAAATGTCCTGCCGTTGATGGAAGTCAAACCACGGCGGGTGGGCGGCGCTACTTACCAGATTCCGGTTGAAGTGGATTCTGTCCGGGCCCGGGCGCTGGCAATGCAGTGGCTCCGGCAAGCGGCCCGCTCCCGCAAGGGACATTCGATGATCGAAAATTTAACGGCGGAGCTGGTGGATGCTTATAACGGCACGGGCGGCGCCATGAACAGCCGCGAAACAACTCACAAGGCGGCGGAGGCCAACAAGGCCTTTGCCCACTTCAGGTGGTAAATAAAGTATGGGTCGCACTCACGCAATAGAAAAATACAGAAATATTGGTTTTGCCGCGCACATTGATGCCGGTAAAACCACCACGACCGAGCGCGTGCTTTTTTATTCAGGCGTTTTGCATAAACTTGGCGAAGTGCATGATGGCACCACGGTCATGGACTGGATGGTGCAGGAGCGGGAACGCGGCATCACCATTACTTCGGCGGCTACCACTACCGAGTGGCGGGACCATCGCATCAACATTATTGATACTCCCGGACACGTTGATTTTACGGTTGAGGTTGAGCGGTCGCTGCGGGTGCTGGATGGTGTAGTGGTAATCTTTTGTGCAGTGGGCGGCGTTCAACCCCAGTCAGAAACGGTCTGGCGGCAATCCACCAAGTACGGCGTTCCGCGGATTGCCTTTATCAATAAAATGGACCGCGTCGGCGCCGATTTTAAGCGGGTTGTGCGCCAGATCCGGGAAAGGTTGCTGGCCAACCCAGTCCTGCTGCAGCTGCCGATTGGCGCAGAAGAAGGTTTTTCCGGAATCATCGACCTGGTTTCCATGCAGGCGTCCATTTTCGAGGATGAAATGGGTAAAAATACTAAAATTGTCCCCATCCCAAAAGAATACGAAACCGAAGTAAAGAAATACCGGGAAGAGCTGGAAGAAGCGGCGGCGGAAACGGAAGATAGCTTGCTGGAAAAATACCTGGCCGAAGGCCATTTGTCTAACGAGGAAGTGATGCGCGGTATCCGGCGGGCTACCGTCGACGCCAAAATTATACCGGTAACTTGCGGGTCAGCTTTTAAAAATAAAGGCATCCAATTATTACTGGATTCAATCATTGATTATCTGCCTTCACCGGCGGATAAGCCGCCGGTTAAGGGTTTCAACCCCAAGACAGGCGATGATGTTGAAAGAGCGCCCTTGGATTCGGCCCCGTTTTCGGCCTTGGCTTTTAAAATTATGACCGACCCGTTTGTTGGCAAGTTAACCTATTTCAGGGTTTATTCAGGGGTCTTGGAAACCGGGTCATACATTATTAATTCATCTAAAGGTCACAGGGAGCGAATCGGACGTTTATTGCAAATGCATGCCAACGAGAGGAAAGAATTGGATGCGGTCTATGCCGGCGATATTGCGGCGGCCGTAGGTTTAAAAAACACCAGCACGGGCGATACCCTATGCACTGATGGTAAAGAAATTATTTTGGAATCAATCAAATTTCCGGAACCGGTTATTTTTGTGGCAATTGAACCCAAGACCAAGGCCGACCAGGAAAAGCTGGGAGTGGCGCTGGGGAAACTGGCGGAAGAAGATCCTACGTTTAGGATCAAGGGTGATCCGGAAACCGGGCAAACCATTATTTCCGGGATGGGCGAGCTGCACCTGGAAATTATTGTTGACAGATTGTTGCGCGAATTTAAGGTTGAAGCTAACGTGGGCAAGCCGCAGGTTGCTTATAAGGAAACCATTAAAGGGGCAGCGGAAGCCGAAGGCAAGTTTATCCGCCAGACCGGCGGCCGCGGCCAATATGGCCACGTTTGCTTAAAAATTGAAGCGCAGGAAAGAGGGAAAGGGTTCCAGTTTGTTAACGACATTGTCGGCGGAGCCATCCCCAAAGAATATATCCCGGCGGTAGAAGACGGAATTGTGGAAGCCATGGCTACGGGAGTACTTGCAGGATACCCTGCAATTGATCTACAATGTACACTTTATGACGGCTCGTTTCACGAGGTTGACTCATCCGAGCTGGCATTTAAAATTGCGGGTTCCATGGGTTTTAAGTCGGCGTTCATGAAGGCCAAGCCGATAATTTTAGAGCCCATCATGAAAATTGAAGTAGTGGTTCCGGATCAGTACTTGGGAGACGTCATGGGGGACATCAGCAGCCGCCGCGGCCGGATTGAAGGCATGGACGCTCACGCTGGTATCCAAACCATCAAAGGAAAAGTCCCGCTGGCTGAAATGTTTGGTTACGCAACTTCCCTGCGGTCTTCCACCCAGGGGCGTGGTACCTACACAATGGAATTTTGCGGCTACGAAGAAGCGCCGCGCAGTGTTGCAGAAAAGTTGATTGAGAAGGCGGGAATTGAAAAAGCAGAAGGAAGATAAATAACTAAGGAGGGCAAAAAAATGGCAAGAGAAAAATTTAGCAGGACCAAACCGCACGTAAACGTCGGGACCATCGGACACGTGGACCACGGCAAGACCACGCTGACTTCGGCCATCACCAAGTATCTGGCCGGCAAAGGCATGGCCACCGCCAAGGCCTTTGACCAGATCGATTCCGCTCCCGAAGAAAAAGCCCGCGGGATCACCATTGCCATTGCCCACGTTGAATACGAAACCGAAAAACGGCACTATGCCCACATCGACT